>Ga0315280_10004450_pt1 | contig 20667 bp, 21 predicted proteins | sample YL17G06_40_MG_FD_203697 | JGI IMG/M metagenome (GOLD analysis project Ga0315280, IMG submission 203697) | Sediment microbial communities from Yellowstone Lake, YNP, Wyoming, USA - YL17G06_40 | ecosystem: Environmental > Aquatic > Freshwater > Lake > Sediment | place: USA: Wyoming | collected... | reverse complement strand
TGCAGCTACCGTTTTGGAGAAAACGCCTTCAAACTGTACAGGCTACCAACGCCCTCACCGGGTTTAGTGCTGGGTCTACTGGGACAGAACGGAATAGGCAAGACGACTGCTCTAAAATTGCTGTCAGGAGAAATCAAGCTAAACCTTGGAAAGTACGAGAACCCGCCTGATTGGAATGAAATAATTCAGCACTTCAGAGGTTCGACCCTGCAAGAGTATTTCCGAAAAATGGAGGAGGGGAAGCTCAGAGTTTCGCATAAACCGCAATATGTGGATAAGCTTCCGAAGGTCATCTCTGGAAAAGTGGGGGAACTGCTTGAAAAGGTGGACGAAAGAAAAAACTTGGACAAGATTGCCGAGCAGCTTGAACTAAAACCGTTCTGGAATCGGCCGCTCGACGTTTTGAGCGGCGGGGAACTGCAACGTGTGGCTGTGGCCGCTGCAATGTGTCGCGAAGCAGAAGTGTACATTTTCGATGAACCCTCAAGCTACTTAGACGTAAAACAGAGACTCGAGGTGGCCAAGGCGATAAGAAGCCTGAAAAACGATCAAAAAACAATAGTCATCGCAGAGCATGACCTCGCAATAATCGATTACTTGTCAGACCAGATATGCCTCTTCTACGGTGAACCAGGCGTTTATGGAGTGGTCTCAAGCGTTCACGGCGTCAGAACCGGCATAAACATTTACCTGCAAGGCTACATTCCAGACGAAAACATTCGTTTCAGGAAAGAAGCCATAGTATTCCATGAAAAGCCCCCGACCGTCAGCGCAGGGGCTGGCGAGACAATGCTAGTGTGGGAAGAGCTGGAAAAAACGTTCGAAGGTTTCAAGCTTGTAGCGAAGCCTGGGGAAATCAAGAGAGGAGAGATAATCGGGATATTGGGAGCTAATGGAATAGGCAAGACAACTTTCATAAAGATTCTGGCTGGAATTGAGAAGGCTGATGATGGAAATGAATTCGGCAAGCTGAGCGTCAGTTATAAACCGCAGTATATCTCAGCGGATTATGAGGGTTCGGTTCAAGAGCTTCTGATGAGCGTTGCTAAAGAAGAGTTTTCTTCAGGCTGGTACAGAACTGAAATTCTTCAACCCCTAAAGGTGAGTCCGTTGTGTGACAGAAATCTGGCCGAACTCAGTGGGGGAGAGCTGCAGAAAGTGGCCATCACGGCTTGTCTCTCACGCAGAGCCGATCTTTACCTGCTGGACGAGCCGAGTGCCTACTTGGACGTCGAAGAAAGATTGAACATGGCGAGGACTATCCGAAGAGTCGTGGAAAATCGCAACGTGACAGCCTTCGTGGTTGAACACGACGTCGTCACACAAGACTTCATAGCTGATCATCTTATGGTTTTCACAGGAAATCCTGGCACCGACGGTGTGGCTAATCCGCCGACGAGCTTGCGAAAAGGGATGAACGTGTTCTTGAAGGACATGCAAGTCACGTTCAGAAGAGACCCCTCCACGAAAAGGCCTAGAGTCAATAAAGAAGGCTCAAAACTCGACAAATTTCAAAAACAAATCGGCGAATACTATTACGTGCGTAGACATCGAAAATAGGGCGAGTGATATGGCCTTGCTGAAGATTGGGAAGACGGAAAGAGAACTGTTAGATGCCTCTTTGAGAGCATTGAAGAATGCCTACGTACTTTGGGGGCTCAAGGTTGGCGCGGCCGTCTTGGCGGAGGATGAACAGATATACGAAGGTTGCAACGTGGAAAGTTGGGTCTCAGGTCTGGGCACGTGTGCTGAGAGATGCGCAATCAACCACGCCGTACTGCACGGAAACCGAAAGATCAAAGAGATCGCAGTAGTCATGGATGCTGATTCAAGGGCTGAACCCAGACCGTGCGGCGCATGCCTGCAATACATTTCTGACTTTTCAGCGAATCCAAAAATCAAAGTTGTAATGGCCAAAGCAGAAAAAGGCAAGATTCTATCGCAGACTGTAACCGTCAGAAGCCTGGAAGAACTGTTACCGTTCCCCTTCAGGAAATGAATTTTCTCCTCTGGAGGTAGTTAAGTTAAACTATCGCCGTGGCGCGCGCGCTTTTTTTAGCAACTTTGAACATTCTGAACCATTCAGTGTCGGAAAGGATTAATCCCGAGTAGGCGCCAGCGTTGCAGGATATTCCGCATCTTTCACATATCGGGCTGGCTCCATTCACGTCCGTGTTGGAGATGACACAAGACTGTTTTCTTCTGCCGCTACTGTCTAAATTTACAAAAACCCAATCTGGGCAACTGGCAGTCCATTTCCCTTCTCTGAATAGATCCAGTTGCTTCGATGTGTTAGCGATGAAATCCGGATAGTTCTCTTTTATTCTCAGCAACTTGTCAATCGTGCTATTTCTGAGATTTCCATATGGTAACCACAATTCGTCATCGTAAGAAAAAGGTGTGTGAAATTGAAATGTTAAGGCTCTGGCAAGGCCATACCATTCGCGAGCGACGCTTTCGACACATTTGTAGTTTAGGTTGTTTATCGTCATGTTAATGACAACTTTTTCTTCTGGATGGTCCAAGACGTTTTGTTTTATCTTCCGGTGTATGTGCATGCCTCTGATTGTGTTGTGAACTTCTTCTGTTCCGTCTATTGAAATGAAATATCCTACGCCGAAATTGACCAAGGGTAGTGTTCCATTCGTTACTACTGTGACGTATCTCCATTTCATTTCTTCGAGAATAGCCTCAATAATATCTGGTCTGAGAAGTGGTTCGCCGCCGGTTAGACTGATGGACATTACACCTTTTTTGGCGAAATTCTCCCTCACCACATTTCTCCATTCATCGGGACCTAATTCTTTATGGGGCCTTCTATTCAGCCACCAGTAACAATGTTTGCATCTCAAGTTGCAGGAATTTGTTACATCAGCAGAACCAAATATGGGAATTTTTTTGTTAAGATATTTAGTCTGAATTACCTTGTAGGCAATTTTCGTGATGCCCACTATTTTCTTGACACTGGGAGGGAGGCCCGTAGCAGCTCTTGCGCTTTTGGTTTGTTCCACCCTTTCACAACTTTCTCAATTGTTTTGTTCTTCTTCTCGTTTGCCTTGTGTCATCATTCTGAAACAACAAGCATTAATAGTTAGCGCGCGCCTCTAGGCTCTGATTCTGACATTACTGCCTCCTATGATGCTTGTAATAATCATGAAGGATGTTTTCTGCAGCATTCAATTTTCTTGCTTTATCCGACTTCTCACGATATTTCTAGCGCGCGCTTTTCTAGACCTTTAATCGAACCAATGAAAGCTTGAACAAAAACCCGACTGTTAACACGTTGACCTGTCACCCGTCAAGTTGCCAGAACCAGAAAGAGTAATGGATAGGAATATGGAGAGAATGGCTAAAAAAGCACCATCACCAAAATTTAAGGTTTAGTATGCTTTTGTTTCCTTGCCGATTGGCTAAGGTTTTGAATGATTTGTTGAAAGATTCCCCTTTCTTTGGTAAGGATTTCGACGAAATTTGCGAGTTCCTCCCTTTGAAAACGCAGGTTGTTTGTTTCCCCTTGAAGCTGCGAGATTTTTTGTTTAGACGCCTTAATCTCGTTTCTTAACTCTCTAGCCTCTTTTCGAAGCTTCTCCATCTCACTAGTCAAGATTTTCATATACGCATTTAACTCGTCTACCTGCCTCTGCAACTGTTCATATCTGGACTTCCGAACTAGACCAAAAATCATGGAAGATTCCTCCAACAAGTAAGCATGGGACCGCTTAAGAGATGAAATATTAAGAAATCGATGATCGGTTGGCGGCGCGCGCGCTTACTGAATGAAGAACGTTGCACGAACAAAATCGGTCGATCTTTCATCACTGTCGTCTCCATGACTGATAGAAGTCTCTGACCAATCCGTTATTAAAGGATTTTTCAGAATTAGAGCGCGCTGGCTTGTCCCTAAGTTAGCGGGCGCTGAACGTAGCACGTGCATAGAGTTTCCCGTGGCATCAGATTAATGCATATGGATTTATCGGACTCAAGAAAGGTTAGCTCGCAGCCTTGGGGTGGCATAATAACATGGCTCTTAGAATCGACAGAAACCCTGACGGGAGCTTAACACTGAGAAAGTCTTAAGCCATCACTTTACGCTTCTTCTCTTGGATTTATTATCACATCCAATGACCGCGGGGGACGTTAAGTTAAAGAATGAGCAGAGTATATCATAGAGACAATTTGGACACGGAGAGGGCTGGGAAGGCTTAAGTGGCTCAAACAACGTTCGAAGAGATAAGTGCTGCTGATTTTTTCTACAGGAACAGGGATATTGCAGGGTTTACGAACCCTTCTAGGGCCATCTTTGTGGCTGTGAGAGAACTTGTTGAAAACTCTTTGGACGCGGCTGAGAGCCACCAGATTCCGCCGGACATCTACGTTCGTTTGTCATATGAGGGTGAGGCTGGCAAGGACACTCAGATCTTCAAGTTGCGGGTTGAAGACAACGGCATAGGAGTTCCGCCGAGGCACATTCCATCGGCCTTTGGGCAGATTCTTTTCGGTTCAAAATACAAGTTGAAGCAGCAGAGAGGCACGTTTGGCTTGGGCGGGAAAATGGCGATTCTGTATGGCCAAATTACGACGCACCAGCCTGCCACCATCATTTCCAGCACGGGAATATCGAAGACCTACATGTACAAGCTCATGATTGACATTCAGAGAAACCGCCCGCTGATTCTGGACAGAAAAGTCCAGATCAACAAGGAAATGTGGAGGGGAACAATAGTTGAGTTCACTCTGGAAGGCGACTATTTCAGAGCGATGCCCAAAATCCTGGACTATTTCAAGCAGACAGCCATGGTGAACCCTTATGCAAATCTTACCTTCGTCGATCCAAAGGGAAGGCTCTACAAGTTCACAAGAATTACAAAAGAGATGCCTTCGCCGCCAAAAGAGACTTTGCCGCATCCCTACGGAGTGGACGTGGAGCTTCTTCAACGACTCATACAGATAACACCTTATAAGAGCATGAATGAGTTCTTGAGGTTCCATTTTCACAGGGTGGGCGACATTACTGCGCGGAAGTTCTTGGAATTCAGCAACCTAAGTCCGTCTAAGAACCCGAAGAAGCTTTCCCATGAAGAAATTGTTAGGCTTATGCACATGCTCAAAAGGTTCAGGGAGTTCCTGCCGCCGGACGCAAGCTGTCTGTCCCCACTTGGCGAAGACCTTCTGAAGGCAGGTATCACAAAAGAATTGAAACCTGAGTTTGTGGTTGTTCATCAACGCAAACCCGCAACCTACTCCGGACACCCCTTTATCATCGAGGTCGGCATCGCCTACGGCGGAGAAATTCCTAAGAAAGGTGTCTTTCTGGTATATCGTTTTGCAAACAGGATCCCCTTGTTGTACGATGAAGCGAACGACGTTTCGCTCAGGGTGATAACCGCAATGAATTGGCGCCGATACAGGGTCATGCCTGACATGCCCATAGCAATCCTGGTCCACATTTGCAGCACAAAGGTGCCCTACAAGACCGTTGGAAAAGAATTCATAGCTGATAGGCCTGAGGTTAGAAAGGAGATAGCCAACGGACTCCGTGAAGTTGCGCGGCAAATCCAGCATTTCTTGTCAAGAAGAGAACACGTGGACAGAGAGCGCAAGAGACTGGGTGTTTTCAACAAATACCTTCCGAAAATAGCCGAGTTTTCGACTCAATTGGCAGGCAAAGAAAAACTGCCTGATATAGAAAAGCTACTAGCGAGTGTGCAGAAGTATGGGGCCGAAGAAACATAAGAGCAGTATAATGGAACGAAAAAAAGAGGTTCTAGGCGGCTTGGAAAACCTTGGATCCACGATTTACGATCAAATGGACCGAGGGAGTTTTCCTTCTTTGGACATGCCAAGCCGCTCAACAGACAACATTGCCTATGATGAGCAGTTTAGACAATTCATCCTAGGCGACCGAAGGGTTCGAAGAAACGCTAGGAACGTTCGCCATCTGAAGCCCTTTGCCCAGCTCGTTTGGGCAGCACTTTTTTCCAATGAACTCTCTTCACAGCGTAAGACGTCAACTCTGAGAGACGTCTACTACTCCGCGCAAGCTTATGATATGACTTTCAAAGATCAACAGGAATCCAACAACATCATAACAGATCTGGAAACTGTACTGGGGTTCTCGCGAGAAGATTTTAACATTTTCCCAGAAGAACGCTCGGCGGTTTTTGGTGACTTGACCATAGAGTACACGGTGCCGGGCTACGAGGGAAAGACCCTTGATTTAACCTCGCATCCAGACGGCGTGCTAATAGGTCCTGCATTGACCTCTTCAGAATTTGTAAGAACGTCGGCGGACAAGGTCATAGCCATAGAAAAAGGCGGCTTGTTCACGCGGTTCATAGAAGAAAACGTGCACAAGAAATACAATTCCATTCTTGTGTTGACGGCTGGGCAAGCACCCAGGGCAACTAGACACTTCATCAGAAGGCTGAGCGAAGAGCTCAACCTCCCTGTTTACATTTTCACCGATGGGGATCCTTGGGGAATGCACATTGCCATGGTCATAATTTCAGGTTCTGCCAATGCTGCGCATTTAAGGGAGCTCAACACTCCTGACGCGAAATGGAGTGGAGTGTGGGCGACAGACATCGTCAACTACAAGTTGCCAACGTATCCGCTTGACGAGATGGACATGAAGCGGCTTTATGAACTGCAGAAGGACCCGCGTTACAAGGATCCTCTATGGCGGAGAGAGATAAAGACCTTCATGAAAATCAGGAAAAAGGCTGAGCAAGAGGCTTTCAGCAGATACGGTTTAACGTATATTGTGGATGAGTATCTGCCTCGAAAACTTGAAGAGACAAAGTAAAAAGAGAGGAAATCTAAAATAACCCCTTGTTGTCCTATGTAGGAAGCATATCAGAAGGATTCGACTGGAATGAGCGAAGAAAGCGGTTTCGGACTGAATTTGGCTGAAAAGTTCTTCGGCCTTGTCATTCTCCTGACAGGTATCCTTGCCCTTTATTACACAGCGTCGAGTGTTGACGTCCTTGCGGCGTACGCAGGGCTTTTCGGTTTTCTATGCATCATCTTGATAGTTCTGGGTCTTGTTTTGTTAATTGCTAAGACTGAATAGATTAGCGCACGCGCTTCATTCTCTTCGTTCAACAACTATTCTGCAGTTCGTGGCTAAGGCAGCTATTGCGCCCAATGCAGCAAGCCAAGGAGCAAGAAGCACTCCAATAACCCCTATGGTGGCGGGAATCTCGAGCATGACTCTCCCTTTTTGATCCTTGACGATGATTCTGGTTACGTTGCCTTCATGGAGCAGTTGCTTAACCTTTTCAATAAGATCATCAGAGGAAACTGTGAATTCCTCTCTAGTTACCTTTGCAATTGTTGCACCGCAAACAGGGCAGTATCTGTCCGCATCGTTCAGTTTTGCTCCGCATTTCCAACAATACGGCAAGTCAACTCACTGTCTGAATGAGTGTTTATTAGGGCAAGAGCTTATTAATTTTCGAATGTTTGAATGAATCAGCAACTTGTTCGATGCCTAGAAGACTGAGGGAAAACTGGATGCCAACTCGTCAACCAATCGTATGCGTTCTTGGTCATATTGACAGCGGAAAGACTTCTCTCTTGGACAGAATCCGTAAGACCAGTGTCCAAGCGAGGGAGGTCGGCGGCATCACTCAGCACATCGGTGCAAGCTTTTTTCCAGTTGAAACTCTCGGTCAGCTTGTCGGCTCCGCGCTCTCCAGAGTCAAGGGTGAAATAGAGATTCCAGGTTTGCTCATAATTGACACGCCTGGGCATGAGGCTTTCGCTAACCTTCGGAAGAGGGGTGGCAGCGTGGCGGACATCGCGATTCTAGTGGTCAATGTTCTGCGAGGTTTTGAGGCTCAGACATATGAGTGCGTGGAGATTTTGAAGGCTCGGAAAACTCCCTTCTTGGTGGCGGCAAACATGATAGACCGCGTACCAGGTTGGAATTCCTACACTGACGCGCCGTTTTCGAAGTCGTATCCACAGCAGGATCCTTACGTTCGAGAGGATTTGGACAACAAACTGTACGACATTATTGGTATTTTCTCTCGTTTGGGTTTCAGGACGGATCGTTTCGACAGGATAAGAGACTTCGCGTCAACCGTAGCCATCGTGCCTACGAGCGCAAAGACTGGTGAAGGCATAAGCGAACTCATAACGGTTCTCATAGGCTTAGCGCAGCAGTATCTGAAGAAGCGTTTGGAGACAACAGAAGGCCCGGCTAAGGGCACGGTTTTGGAGGTTAAAGAGGAACCCGGACTCGGCTTGACACTCAACACAATAATATATGATGGAGTTTTGCAGAAGGATGACTTGATAGTCGTCGGGGGCAAGGAGAAACCAATTGTAACGCGCATACGGGCGATTCTAGTTCCCAAACCACTGGATGAGATAAGAGATCCGAGAGACAAGTTCTCCTCCGTCAATTCTGTGTCCGCTGCTGCAGGCATCAAAATCGTTGCGCCCGACATAGAAGGGGTCCTGGCCGGTGCACCATTGTACTCTGTGCCACCGGGCGGAAAACCTGAAAGGTATGCGAAGCTTATCGCCGAGGAAATCGAGAAAATAAGAATAGCCACTGACGTTGACGGGATCGTTTTGAAAGCCGACGCGTTGGGTTCGCTTGAAGCCATCGCGGACATTTTGAAGCAAAACAACATCCCTATCAGACTAGCCGATGTAGGAGACATTTCAAAACGGGACATCGTGGAAGCGTCCGTTGTGAAGGAACACGAACCCCTGTACGGTGCGGTGTTGGCTTTCAACGTTAGAATCTTGCCAGATGCTGAAGAAGAAGCTGGAAGCAGAGGCGTTCAGATTTTCCGTGAAAAAATAATCTATCATGTCATAGAAAACTATCTGGCTTGGTTCAAAGGAAAACGAGAGGCTGGACTTGAGCAGGATTTTGAGACTGTCGTCAAACCTGCCAAACTCCAGGTCATGGAAGGGTACGTTTTTCGAAGGGCGAAACCGGCCATTTTCGGCGTTGAAATCCTATGTGGAAGCATCAAACCCAAGGTAGCACTTGTCAGGCAAAACGGTGAAGAAGTGGGCGAAATTCAGCAGATTCAGGACAAGGGGGAAGCATTGCCGAACGCTGGGCAGGGAATGCAGGTTGCGATTTCTATGGATAAGCCGGTGTTTGGAAGACACATATTTGAAAAAGACGTTTTGTACGTGAAAGTTCCAGAACAACAAGTGAAGATTCTGATGACAACGTTCACTGAGAGATTGACAGCGGAAGAGCAGAAAGCCTTGAACGAGTATGTTGATGTCATGAGAAAGAAAGTGCCATTCTGGGGAGCGTAGAGACTAGTCCTCTCAGGTCACAGTGGAAGCATTCTTCCAACGTTTCTTTTCTTCGCTTCCTGATACACATGAAAGGCGGTTGCCACGTCTTCTATTGCCAAGCCAAGGTTCATTGCCATTATTCGTTCCTTCGGGCTTTCGCGGCCTGCTTTGGCGCCTGTTACGATTTCGCTCATGTCTGCGTACACGTCTGGTAGGCTGGAAAAGTAGCCTTGAACTCTGTAGTATGCCAATTGATCTCGGTCGTCAGTGCAGAACTTGTGCATGGAATGTATGGCTTCTGGTTTCCAATAGGAATCAAAATCCAATGGACACGCAAGCCCCCCGTCTGTGAACCACGATTTTTCTATGACGGGTTGCGGGTTTTTCAGAATCGGCCCGCTAGTTACTACTATGTCACAACCTTCAACAGCTTTCTTGGGCGATTCGACGGGAGTAATGCTTATCCCGTGCAGAGCAGTCATTTCCTTCACGTATGTTTGAAGGTTCTTGTCATTAGTATCATAGGCTTTAACCCGTTCCAAACTCTTGCTTGCTACCATTAACGCTTCAAGGTTGCTTCTGCCCTGAACACCACAACCGAGAATGCCCAGAACTCTAGAGTCTTCCTTGGCCAAGTGTTTAGCTGCAACTCCAGTCGCTGCTCCAGTGCGTTTGGCCGTGATCCAAGTGCAGTCCATGACCGAGATTGGAAAGCCAGTTTCAGTATCATTCAAAACTAATAAACCAGAAATATAAGGCAGACCATTCCTTGGATTGTCTGGGAAGCCTGACACCCACTTTACGCCTGCCGCCTTCATTGTTTCCAGATACGCCGGCATCGCATGAATGAAACAGTCCTTTTTCGGGTGTACTCCAGGCTTTGGAGGCACTTCAGTTCTTCCAGCGGCTTTTTCACGAAAGACATCCTCCACGATTCGGATAATTTCCTTCATTGGAACGTTCAGTCTCTCCACATCAGCCCTAGCAAGGTACCGGACTTCACCCAAAGAATCCATAATTGACCCGCAACCAAAAACACAGGTCAAACAGAAAAACTTGTCGAAAACGCGACTGGCTCAGCCACCGCCAACAGGCGGTATTATTGCCAGAACATCGCCATCTGAGAGTCTGGTGCCTAACCCTTCGAATGAAGATATGCTCCTGCCATTAACCAGGAACTGCAGAAAGCCTCGAACCTTGCCGTTTTTCTGGTCATAAACATATTCAACAAAACTTTTTCCGTGAAGCTCAACCAAACGTTCAAGCACAGTGTCAACCGTTACAGCTTCTCCTCCAGAAAACTTCAGAGTCTCCTCCTTTTTGCCAATTACCTCTCTCAGAGTTGTGAAAAACCGCACTGAGACCCGCACCTTGCAATTCACCAATATTGAAGGGCACGGCGTAAAATTTAAACCGTTTCACAGTCTCGGCCTCGAAAGACTCGGAAGAGGTGAGGCAATAGTTCGACAGAAAATAGGCAAATATGCTGGCAGAACTGAACCAATACATGAGGCAAAGGATGGACTGAGTTAATACTTTTAATTAGCGCGCGTGTTTGAAGCTTAAATATGACGTGGATCATACAAATCAATGGTGAAATTGCAAGTTGAGTGGGCTTACAGTATCTCTGCCTGCAAAGTGGGAACAGTTTCTGAAGCATTTGGCCGACGATCACGAAATTGACCTCAAAACCGTCGTCAGTGAACTCTGTGAGTGGGCCTTTTCCGACCCTGAAGACAAAGAACAGTTTAAAGTCTGGATAGATGAGGCTTATCCCCCAGAAGGAGAAGCTGAAGAAGAAGCAAAAGCCGTAGGAGAAGAAGCCGCCGAGGAAGAAGAAGAGAACGAAACAGAATCTGAAGAGGAATCCCACGAACATCGGGATTAGTTAGCTGACAAAATCCGCGCTTTTTGTCAACTAAATCTGGATCATATATTGACCCCGCGTGCTATAGGTGTCCGAACAGATATTCAAAGTTGCAGAATTACTGAAAGGAATATATTCAATTTTACCACATACGCATTGATTTTTCACAATGTCCAACAAGTTTACAGTACCGACTGAGGTAAAGATTTATATTTGTGGGCATTTTTTCTTGTGTTCAATAGGTAAGATTTTAGCTTTGAATGGAGGATTTGTATGGCTTACTTGACGACAACAGCGTCGGGACAACCAGTCCTGGTTCTTAAAGAAGGTACGACACGAAACAGAGGAAGGGAAGCTCAAAGGAACAACATAATGGCCGCACGCGTCATCGGTGAAGTATTGCGAACGACTTTGGGGCCTCGCGGCATGGACAAGATGCTCATCGACAGTCTCGGAGACATAACGATAACAAACGATGGAGCGGCGATACTGAACGAGATAGAAGTCGAGCATCCAGCGGCAAAGATGATGGTGGAAATCGCGAAGACACAGGACGACATGGTAGGTGACGGTACAACCACTGCCGTAGTGTTGGCGGGCGAACTGTTGAAAAAGGCTGAGGAACTCTTAGATCAGAACATTCATCCGACCATAATCGTGAGCGGCTACCGCAAGGCAGCGCAAAAAGCAATGGAAACCATAAACAAGATTGCAATACAGGTGGACATCGACGACAAGGCAACATTGAAGAAGGTCGCAGTGACATCCATGGCAAGCAAAGCCGTCGGTCCAGCAAAGGAACACTTTGCGGACATCGCAATCGAAGCCGTGAGAAAAGTGGCTGAAAAGCGCGGAGACAAATGGGTCGCGGACATAGACAACGTCCAAGTGACCAAGAAAACTGGGAAGAGCCTCTTCGAATCGCAGCTGATCCAAGGTCTAGCGATAGACAAAGAAGTCGTCCATACAGGAATGCCAAAGAATGTTGAGAGAGCGAAAATAGCCTTGCTTGACAGCGCGTTGGAAATCGAAAAGACCGAGATCAGCGCGGAGATAAGAATACGCGACCCAAACCAGATGAAAGCCTTCCTGGACCAAGAGAACAAGATGTTGCAAGAAATGGTTGAAAAAATCAAGGCTTCAGGCGCCAACGTTGTTTTCTGTCAGAAAGGCATCGACGACATGGCTCAGCACTTCTTGGCGAAAGAAGGAATACTGGCAGCCAGAAGAGTGAAGCAGTCAGACATGGAGAAACTGGCAAGAGCAACAGGCGGAAGAATAGTCTCAAACCTAACCGATCTACGGGCTCAAGACCTAGGCATAGCAGGTCTCGTTGAGGAACGGAAGCTCGGCGAGGACAAGATGATATTCGTCGAAAAATGCAAAGACCCCAGATCGGTTGCAATCATCATACGAGCTGGCCTCGAAAGAATGGTTGATGAAGCCGAAAGAGCAATGAATGATGCCTTGTCAGTGGTCTCAGACGTAATAGAAACCAACAAGATAGTCGGGGGTGGCGGAGCAGTGGAAGTCGAAGTGGCCAAAGAGCTGCGAAACTACGCCACTGACGTCGGCGGAAGAGAACAGCTAGCGATAGAAAGCTTCGCTGACGCAATTGAAATTATACCCAAAACCTTGGCTGAAAACGCAGGATTGGAACCTATAGACATACTCGTAGAACTGAGAGCTGCCCACGCAAAGCCAGAAGGACAATACAAAGGAGTAAACCTCTTCACTGGAAAAGTCGAGAACATGCGAGACAAAGGTATAATCGAACCCGTGATTGTGAAAGAGCAAGCGATAAAATCAGCAACGGAATCCGCTACGATGATAATCCGCATCGACGACGTGATAGCATCAACAAAACCGAGAGAGGGACCCGGAGGAAAGCCGCCAGGCGGAATGCCTGAAGGCGAAGACTGAACAACTTTCCCCTAGTTTTTTTATATTTAGATCTGTTTTTTAGCTCGTAAGGATGCAGAGCAAACTGTCTGTCGAGCATTCTTTTGACGGAGAAATTGCGTTATTCTTAGCTTCGTGTAAGCGCGCGCGCTAGACTACATCATCTCCAGAGTCTCACACGGAAAGAAAGCCAAGATAAAAATCATTAAGTTTCTACTGAAGAACGAGCACCCCTGCGAATACGCCGTGTTCCTAACCGGATTCTTGGAAGACAGCTAGAACGCGCACGTCGGCCACACGCGCGCTCCTCGACTATAGGTTTGTGGTTCTTAAACTTGACACTTGGGGCAGACGAATACTTTGCCTCCGCCAAGGCTCAGCTCCTGTATAGGACACTCACAGATTGGGCAGTTCTTTTTTCTCATGTTCGGACCCATCGCTGAGATGTAACGACCTTGATTCTGATATAGGTCCAAGAACTGGTTTTTCCCGTTCAACCGAAGTCTTTCTCGGAGGACAAGCTTGACAGAGTTGTAAAGGGCTCTCTGCTCATTCAAATTCAACTCGGACGCCTTTCTTCTCGGGTGCAGCTTAGCCCTGTACACTATGTCTTGAAAAGCACTGTTGCTCAGCCCCACCAAGACGGCGTCTTTTCCTACGAGCACAGGCTTGAGCGCCCGATTGTTGCCTGATAGGAGTCTCGAAAACCGCTCGAACGTGAAGTCCTCATCTATAGGTGAGAGAATTTCAGTGTTAAAATCTCGTTTGAACACGTACGAGTCCATCAGTTCAGCATCCTTTAACACCCTCATACCTCCCATACTGGTGAATCTCACCGTCAACGCGGTTTTGTCGGAAAAATCCATCTTTAGGTGAAACTTCTCTGGAACCGTCGCTTCATGTGAGTGATAAAAAATCTCGCCGCCGTATTCAGGGCTGAGAATCATGTTCATCCCCTCATCAAGCTTCACGCGTATGGAGTTGCCCCTAGAAGTAACTGATTCGACTTCTCTGTTCACAAGTTGATCAAAGGATTTGTTATCCCTGTTTATGAACCCAATCTTCTGCAATTTCCCGCACTCTCGAAGAAGATAGCTCCTGATGCGTTTGCCCTTCAGCTCTTTGTTCATCTGATCCGCAAGAATCTTTGCTTCTGGAAGTTCAATACTCATCTAAAGTCTCCTTAGCGCGCGTTCTTGTAACAAACCAGTGTTTAAATCGTTTGTGCACGACCGGTGAAAGAGAAAAAGGTTACAGGATATTCGCGTACGCAAGATAAATGTAAGAGGAAGAATCAACTCTACACTTCAGAACAGACTATTATAAAAACGCGCGCGCCTCAAGCCTAAACAACATATGCCTGAAAACGGATAAAACTTCACCGTTGGGGTTAGCGCGGGCATATCAGAACAAACAATGTGTACTCAAAACCTAAAAGCCAGGTTTTCAGAAAGAGTGAATGTGATTTGGATGCCGATGGCATATTTGTTGATAAACTCAGATGAATATCATCCACAGTTGATTAAGACCTTGAGGGAGATTAAGGGAGTCGAAGAAGCCTGGTCCCTCTACGGCGTCTACGACATGATCGTGAGAACCAAGGCAGACACTATGGATAAGCTCAAGGAGATACATGACAAGATAAGGAAGTTGGACAGAGTTAAACAAACGCTTACAATGATCACCCATGAAGGATAGAAACTAGCACCTCTCGCGCGCGCTAAAAGTACGTCAAATGTAACAAATCGTAATGCTTGCTCGGGCTGTAGATTGCCTGCAGACTTTGTATTGGGATTGTAGGCTAGTTAGTTGGGACGGGAGGCCGTTTATCTCCATCCGATACCGCTCATCGTTAAAGATATGGCGAGACGCATGACGCGATAACTCCTCTTTTTGTCTGATTTTGCGCCATTCATTTGGCTAACGCGCGCTGAACCTATATTGCATGTCGCTTCTGCTTATATAGAAGGACGAAAATAGCTTGTGCGGGAAACTAAAACAGCAAACAATAGAATCTGAATGGGGGTGAAACAATGGAAAAAAGGAAGTTGGAACTTTCATTCATCGATAAGAATGGGAAAGTGCATCCATTAGATGAGGTTACTCGCGCAGAACTAGCCGAGGGACTTGAACAAATCTCTAAAGAAATCGCAAAGAGACTGTTATTGTTAAGAGAACAAAGATAGAACCTAGTCTATCCCTTTTTTCAGGAAATTCCAGAAGCCCCCTAATTGCGTTTTTACCTTCTTTTCTGTTTCTTTCCCCCACGGGCTCTTCTCGTTTGATGACCCTTCGATTTGTCACGGCGAGCGCTCTCGACGACTTTTCTACGGGAATTCTGTCCTCCACCCATATGTTGTCACCTCACCCTTCAATCGTCAATAGTGTCTTTTCCAAAATAAACCTGTTGGCAATGGCCTATTCACATTGCATGCTTCATCAAGCCATAAAAGGGCAGACTTACAAAGGTATAGCGGTAAACATGATAGGACATGTCAAAAAAGAAGAACAGCGTAAATATAGACGAAGACACTTGGAAACAATGGCTGCTCTTTGTCATTCAAAAGCACGGATCAAGCCGGAGAGTAAGCGAGGAAACGGCCAGAGCTATCTAAGAATACATGAAAAAGCATGGAGATGAAAGAATAAGTGACAAAGGCGATTGATCAAAGCGCAGACTCGCACAAACTAGTTAATGTGATTTTTGACGAAGATCAACTGGAGATTATCCGTTCACTGAAAGGCTTTGGAACAGAAGACGCAGAAATAGTCAGGTCAATCGTGATGGCCTACCTGAGCGAACACGGCTATATCAAGCAAGCGTCCATCGATCGCGATCACTCAATCGAGGAATCAGATAGAAAGTACAAACTTGCTCGCGCTCGCGGCAACTTCTGAATCGATCTATTGCAGGACTCAAAGCCACCACGCGTTAAAGATGAACTTCAGAAAAGGTCGCAGAAAAGCGCACGCTCCAGTCTCATCTGTTTCAAGGTTCTTTTCCCATCGAATCTTGAAGTGCTCGGCTTAGCGCGCGCTAACAGCGAAGAGCGGTTTTTGATGGTCTTTTGCAACAAAAAACTGTAACAAACGCGTAACAATTCGGGTTTTCCTAGTTTTTACAAAAGACATCCACCCAACATCACTTTTTACTGTTTTCTCTCACTTGCAACTTGTGACCAGTTCTCTGTGAATTGAGCTTCTTTTCATGAACAAACTATGAATAATTCCATGAAGTCAGGTTTACGTGGTTTACCCAATTTCCAGAAAAGGCATTCCTAGAAGTTCACCACAAAAGAACTGCTTTTACTCGACGAACTAAGCTTTCGCGTTGAAAGAACACACACGTTGTTGATCCGTCAACACGATTTCAGCTGAGGTATTTTTTGCCTGCAAGCTTTTTCACTTCGGCATTAAGTTTCTCGGCTGTTGAAAGTAGATATGGCACGCTGCTTTTCGGAACAAGGTTCAAGATCCGACGATAACGATTGACCCAATAAGTAGGAGGCCCACTCAAGTTTATGAACGGGCTGAAAATACGCTCTGGAAAATCATCAATGCCAATCGTGTTAAAAATGAAGCGCAGTATGAAGGGATACTCGATGAATACTATCCACACTAGATCTCTCTTGTCATGTTCGAAGATAGGCCGTATCCTGTTTTTGAACCAAGGCTCAGAGCTAGACTGCTGAACCATGTAGGCAGGACCTACCGCCTTCTCGTTCATATACGACCAGACTTCTCGGTAACCTTGCTTCAACTGTTCGCAAAGAAAATCAGTCTTTTCGAGAGTCTCTGGCATGCCGTAAAGGCTGACATATTCATCGAAGAGATCTGATCTCCTGATTTTGCTCATTGCTGCTTCGAGCTTTGAGATCGTTCTTCGAATGGACGGTGCCGTGCCTGTTGCCAGAACTAGATTTGACCCCAGCTCTGCTCCACCATTCTGGATGTGGCAGAGAGCGGAGTATGGATCGCTTTGAAGCGCTGATCTGGCTTTTTGCAGATACCTTTCAGCGGAGTTAGTGTTCTTCTGTATCATCTTTTGCCAGAGTTGTCTCTTGGTTCTTTTTCCAAGTGTCTTTGTGAGAACATGCGTCGGGTCGTAGATTGGGCGTGTGTCGTGTGGCAGGTCTTCGATTTGGGATTCGCCGAAGTATCCAAAATCCACGCTTATCTCCTGTTCAGTACACACCAAGTTCTTGGGCTTGTCTCCCTCGAGAACGACTTCAATATCTAAGTCTGCACCATGCCAAAAGTCTCCTCTGGAAACAGATCCAGCTAAGCCTATCGCTAACACATCATCCCTTTTCTTGAGCTTCTCCACTTCACGCTCAAGAACTTCCCGATATGGGGAAGAAAGGTTTCGGACGTTCAAAGAGTGAAGACGCACTGAAGACACACGCCTAACGGAGATTTGGTTTCGCTGCGCCATTTGATTTCTCTAGTCTTTCCCTCAGAATGATCCCTCAAACACACATCTGGCATCTAGTTCAGCGATCTTCTCAGATATAATATGTGGGCGCGCGTGCTACATGCAACGACAAAGCGCGTGCAAAATTCAGTGGCACTCTTTGCGTTCTCGGGCTTTCGGTGCTTGTGTGTGCTGACCTACCTGCCTCCAGTCTACGATATGATCCAAATATGATTTTGACAAAGAGCGCGCTACTCAACCAGTTTTAGGAAATCTTCCAGTATGTAGTTTATGAATTCTTGCATGGTGCTTTTGCTGAAGAGTGTGACAACGCAGTTCCTCGTAACTCCGACCATGATTCCGCGTTTCTGGGCTTGGAAGACGACGTACCAGATTTTTCCATGCTCAAGATAGTCATGGTACAGTTTTGTTTCAACAATATCTGATCCAGCTAGGCACAGTTTTTCCACGCCGGGGATGTCAACTTCATCGAACCATATCAGCCTCGTCGCCTGAGGGTTCGACTCATGAAGTTCCTTAAGGGTCTCATGAGGTATCCTCACCTCTAGAATCGCTTGCGAATTGATGAATAGGATCTTGCTCAGCTTGTTTGCCACGTAGTTTGTTAGTAGCTTCTTGACCCCGCGAGACACGGACGGCGCTGTCACCACGAGAAACGTCTTTTTCTCAGAGGCCACTATCCAGAAAGGGGCTTCCTCAGTCACGGGCGTTTCAACCAAACTCCGCCTGTAGAAACGTCTGCGTATGAAATCCCTGCTGAAGACTCCTTCGACCAATCCTTCCTTTGACTTCAAGTCCAGAATCTCGGTAACCAAACTCACGTTTTTACCGGCCTCAGTCTTACAAAGTTCCTCTTCTCGGAAATCCTTGAGCTTCCATAGCATCAACGCAGGATCAACCTTCTCCTTGATTTCGAACACCTTAGCAGGCAGAACCAATCATTACACCACAAGACAACTTCCATCACCTGACTTTAAAGCATTCCACGAGCCGAGAACGAACCATCCATCGAGTAGAACACTCAAACGCATACTGATCGTGAATCTTCGAACAATCAAAAACTCGAATGTGGGGATGCAAAGGCAAGGGCTCAAATCCTGACCCATGAGTTCATGTACATACCGCATGCGACCATTGTCCTGAAAGAGAACATTGAACGTAGTCACGGGCTCTGCCCTTTTTTCCGTTAATGTTCTAGTAAGGTTCAAATAAAATATGCTTTTTCCTGAAATAAAGAGAGTTTCGCGCGCTTCATGGCTTCGGTTTCGTTGTCCATTTTTCTTAACTCTCCTAAACAAACCATGAAATAGACGGATTAATAAAGAATATGTCGAAAGCGTAGAACAGAAAAACACTAGAATCAACAAGTAGCGCGCGCGATGCCATCATAATTGAACTTGTCGGTTTCCGGCGTGAAAAGCACAGGAAACCAGTTCAATAGCAGCTAGCGCGCTAATTTGTGCGCGCGCGCGCTGAACCCAATTGGCAGCCAAGATTAAGGGATAAGCATCGCGTGCATAGTAAGACCAACTATAGATACGCTTGTAGCACGCTCATGCTCCCTCACACACGCTCACTCCGTAGCGTGGCGCTAAGTCAAACTGGCTCGAAAAGACACAAAGAGAACTGTTTGATTCTATGCGGTGGTTTTATTTGCTATCCTATGTGCGGGTATTCCCCCATATGCCTTGGAACACTTTCTTTTTGAGCCTTGCCTCGTTGCCGCCCATTTTAGGATAGGGACAATTGCTTCTCTTAACCCTCGTCCGTCTTCTGTCAATGAGTATTCAACACGAGGTGGGATTTCAGCGAATGACTCTCTTTTGAGCAACTGTTCATTTTGAAGTTGTTTCAGCGTGTCTGCAAGAGTCTTAGGACTTATGCCATGCAGTTCTTCCATGAGTCTGTTGAATCTGAGGCTACCGTAATTCCCGATTGCATTTATAATAAGAAGTGCCCATTTCTTGCTAATCACGTCTATAATTCCCTCAAGTGGACAAAAGCAAACCACATCATTCTTGTTCTCCATGCCTGTCACTTTCGTTGTCAATAGCAACTATCAAACTATAAACCTGATAGTTTAAATACTTTACTTCTTATAGTTAAACGAAAAGCGAGGTGAAACAAGACATGAACGATGAATGTGGTTGTAGTATGCATCATGGAAGACATGATTACTATTGGGGAGGCGGTATGCATGAGCATGAGCAAGGTTACAGAAGACGCTTCTTTACCAAAGCTGAGAAGACTGAGAAGCTCAAGAACTACGCAGAAGAACTGAAGAAAGAACTTAAGGCAGTCGAAGAGAAACTCAAAGAAATGCAAAGTTAGAAATATCCATACAAGAAATTGATGTGGGAAATATGTCGAAACGCGCGCGCGGTCGATTTTGGCAAGCGGCTTTGCTCGGATCGTTTGAAGTTTGGCGAAGCGGGCGCGCTTTATCTGTCGCTTCTGGGATTACACTACAAGAGGCGTAGGCTTCTGCATCCTTCGAACCTGATTCATGAAGCTCCTGTACCAATTCTCAATTTCTGGCGATATGCTTGGCGGAACCTTCTCCATAGCTTTCTCAAAATCGCTGAAGGTAACCTCTTTTGCGTTGACGTCTCTTCTCAAAGCGTTCATGGCGGCCTCTCTGCACACGGATAATATATCGGCGCCGGAGTAACCTTTCGTCATGCGATGTTCCTTTATGTCCACATCATTTGATAGTGGCATGTTCTTCGTGTGAATCTTGAAAATTTCAAGCCGGGCAGCTTCGTCAGGTTCTGGAACATAGATCAGCCGATCGAATCGGCCCGGCCTTAATGCAGCTGGGTCGACGATGTCGGGCCTATTTGTCGCAGCTAAAACTATGATGTCTTCTAAGCGTATCATTCCATCCATTTCTGTTAAAAGCTGGCTGATGACCCGTTCAGTTACGCCGCTGCCGCCGTAACCCAGCCCCCTCCTTGGAACAAGAGAGTCAACCTCATCGAAGAATATGACGGCTGGCGAAGCCATTCTAGCCTTCCTGAAGACCTCTCGAATGGCCCTTTCAGACTCGCCAACCCACTTAGAGAAGACCTCCGGACCCTTAATCGAGATGAAGTTTGCCTCGCTCTCAGTTGCAACAGCCCTAGCCAGCATCGTCTTCCCACACCCGGGCGGACCTATTAGCAGTATACCTTTAGGCGGCTGAATC
>Ga0315280_10004448_pt1 | contig 20670 bp, 23 predicted proteins | sample YL17G06_40_MG_FD_203697 | JGI IMG/M metagenome (GOLD analysis project Ga0315280, IMG submission 203697) | Sediment microbial communities from Yellowstone Lake, YNP, Wyoming, USA - YL17G06_40 | ecosystem: Environmental > Aquatic > Freshwater > Lake > Sediment | place: USA: Wyoming | collected... | reverse complement strand
TCATTTTGACTATGCAATGGGCTAATCGGCAGTCGATCGACTTGGACACACGTAGACAAATCATGTAACTTACTGCTAGGATGGCGGACCAATCTGCGACGGACCGATCATGATTACTAGCCAGCTTCCTCCCTGAGTTGTGTTTCCCCTTGCGATAATGGACATTGGATAGATGCCGTTCTGGATCCCGCTTGGAATAGTGATTGTTAGCTCTATGCGGATCGAAGCACCAGGGTGGAGTGTTACGGATGTCGGTTTGAAGTTAGCTGAATATCCTGGGAGGTTAGAATGGGTCTCAAGAACCAGTGTTTCGTCATGGGTCAGGTTAGTCGCCGTCAACTCAAGCTGGACACTAACCGATCTATTGCTCGCTGGGAGAGCGACGACTGCGGGTGTCACCACTACATCGAAATCTGGATTCGCGAAAGGAGGAAGCGCTGGGATCATCGTTTGAGCCTCCTGCTTGGTCATTTCCACGCTGCGCGTCAGGCGGTATAGTGAATAGGAAGCGAATGCGGCCACGGCAAGAATCGCCAGAAGAGCAATCGCAACGAGAATCAGACGCCGATGTCGCCGCTTCTCCTGACTCGTACCCATTTGATTCACTTCACCACCATACTGTTGCGGGTTTCATAATGAATCTAGACTTTCGAACGCCGTTAGAGCCTAGAGTACTGGATCCTTCAAGGAGAGTTCGCTTCAACACATGAAGGGGGTTCTGGAGCGTTTGAGGGCAGCGGTGAGCGTCGTCTATGCTGAATCGGAAGTGGCGACTCGGATCGAAACGGTTCCATTTCGAAAGAGAATGAGCCAAAACAAAGTTTGGAATAAGCTAAGACAAAACGCACATTCAGTGCAAAGTGCAAAGTGTTAAGTTCCCAGTGGATATGTTGTGTTATATATGAGGTGATTATGTTTTGATTGAAAATATGCGGCGAGCTTTCGTATTATCTGCGTTTCTCGTTACGTTAGTTTTCTTGTTGCCTCTGTCGGTAGGCTATCTGAGTACTGTGCAAGCTGGCGGTGATGCAAGTCCTCCGTTATTGGCTAATTCCACAATTGCCCCTAATGCGCAAATCAACGCTCCGGCGGCTAATCCGGTCCCTGAATTAACTTGGACTACGGGAGAACCGTATCCTGTGGTTAATGGGCAGGCAGTACCACCACCACAGGCAGTGTCGCCCAATCAGCCTCCAACTATTGGTGGCCCTCCTACCACTGGTGGTCATTACTATGCTGGAAGCGTGTATAATGGCGTAGCCAAAGGTGCCTATTGGTTGATTACGACAATCACGACCCCCAGCGCAACTCCTCTTGCAAGTGAGTTCTATTACGTGCTCCTATCCGCTTGGGGTAATGCTGCAAGCTACGATCAGATCGGATTCGCGGCGTATAGCGGCCATTGGGGCTTAACGTACTCGTGGACAACGGGCAAGACTACTTCCTGCACGGGCACCATAACCTACCACTATAGCGCGAACGCAAAGGTCCTGACCGCGGGACAGCAATATCTCTTCGCAATGACCACAATGGAGACGGACGGAAAAGTACATGGTTACGTTTGGTTCGAGGCATACACCATGCCAGGACAAGTTCTCGTTTGGGCTCTACATAGCTACACGCATGATTGGAAGTTTTTAGTACAGGGCTTCTACTGCGGCTATTATGACTATACGGATTACCAGGAAACATATGGCTGGACATCGGCAGCAAACCCCAACCCATATGGCGCTTCATGGTATCTTTACTTCTACTTCACCCAAACCTGGTGGGGGACCGGCACGGTTGGTCCTCCATGGACAGCGGCTACTTGGACTGCATGGCACACATCAAACGCGCCACCGCTTAACTATGCGTCAATCAGCGGCAACAACGTATACGTCTACAACTAAGGCACCAGTCCCGACGAAACCCCCTTCCTCCCCTTTTTTCTTTCTTAGTACGTCGCAGCGAACATGCGACCGTGAGCTGAAGATAGTCTCCTACCCGTCGGTCGTCGTGCTATCGTCTGGAGTTTTCAAACCCATTTGCACCTATCTTCGCTTCGATAATGAATCAGACGATTTCCCAAGCTCGTAGGTCTGACGGATCTTGGATTTCGATCCGGAGTGTTTACTGTATGCCGGTTGATACTGTAAAATTGAGGACGGTCGTTTTGCCTGCTTTTTTTACTGAAACCTTGATGGGAACGAGAATAGGGGAGCCTTGAAATCCAGAGCCTTGAGGAACATAGATTATCTATGTTCCTTGATCAAGTGTGATTCTATACGTCCCTCCTTATCGGTTGTCGTTTTCGTCACCATTGTCGTGCCATCACTCGCCTATACCACGATCAGGTAGTCTGAGTATGGGCCATCGCAGGGCGGAACCACCGTCCTCTGAGCCCAACCTACTATCGATAATGCAAAGGCCATCGAAACAGGAAGTTTCTTGATTGGAATCTTGTCCTTCTTTGAAATTGACGATAAGACAGGGAAAACCAGCAGAGCAAGGACGACGAGTACTGCGCTTTCATACCAGATCGGATGCAAAACCGGGAACGATAACAAAATGAGGAAAACAGGCTTCAATTCCACTGCCTGTCACTTCAGTATAGCTTGCCACATCTCATAATACTAATGATAAACTAAGTGTTGCTATTGGAAAAAGTCAGCATACAGGCACATAGAAATCTAGGAAGAACCTTGATATTGTTGAATTAAGCCGATTTCTCGGAAGTAAGACTCCGCAATGAAAACATTCGTCAGAGTCAGGAAACGTTTGTTTTTGATCTCGCGTTACCTTGAATATAAGGTCGCTCGCAGCGTTGCTCCCAAGAGAGTGAAAGAGCTGATACGCCAAGCAAGAGCATCGTTGCTCAACATCCGCGCCCAGCAACGGCGTATTGATGGGCTTGCCGCGTCAGTTGCGAGGATCGTGTATGCAGCCGTGAGCGCTGAAGATTCAGAGACCCAAGGCATAAACAACTATGAGTTGAAGGTTCAGTCCCAGAACGGCGAGGATGGGATACTCCTATTCATCTTCTCGCGTGTCGGTGGGACGAATTGCCGGTTCGTTGAGTTTGGCGTTGGCGACGGAAGGGAGTGCAATACCGCCAATCTGTCGTTGAATTTTGGATGGAGCGGATTGTTAATGGATGCAGAGGAGAGAAACGTAGCAGCGGCTACAAAATACTACGAGAGTCAACTCAAGGTTAGAGCCAACGCTGTGAAGGTCGTAAAGTGTCTGGTGACTGCTGAGAATATCGACAAGATTCTGTCAGTCAACGGTGTCCATGGCGAAATTGATTTGCTATCGATTGATATCGATGGCAATGATTATTGGGTGTGGGAAGCGATCACTGTCATAAACCCTCGAGTTGTCGTGATCGAATATAATGCATCATTCGGCAAGGAGTCGGTAACCGTCAAATATGACCCCAACTTTGATCGATTCAAGAAACACCCAACCGGCTTCTATCATGGCGCCTCATTGAGCGCCCTGACCAAACTCGCCAACTCGAAAGGATACATTTTGGTGGGGTGTGAATCGAACGGAGTAAACGCGTTCTTTGTTCGCCAGGATGTGGCTCACAATAGGCTATTCGAAACCTCTGTCGACCAGGCTTTCTTTTCAGCCACATTTCGACCAGAATGGCTGACTGTCACGGAGCTATTTGAGATCCTCAGTAACCTAGAGCTGGTACATGTGAAATGAGATTCTGGCTCTTACAAATCATCCTAGCCGGCTGCTGGACTCCCCATTATCTACAGAATCATGCAAAAACATAAAACTCGCCGTAATCAGAGACGCGTTCCATGGAGTGATACCGTGCACTTGCTCAACACTGCGCGCTATTTGAGGAAAAAGCGTGCTATGTTGACTAGCCTTTTTGATTCGACAGCAAGGACTTACGCAGCCGCAGCTGTCTTTGCGGTCACCGCACTCATTATGAGTTTGCTGGTGCTTGCGGTAGGGAACTATCTTGGCTTTGTTTTTCCTTGGTTTCTCAACGTGTTGCTTCTCACGTCCCCGGTGCTCGCAGTCCTGCTAGTTTACTGCTACAACTTCTTCAGGCCTTACACAAGCCGAATTCTACGTGCTGATTCGGCTTTGATTCTTGGCATACTTGTAACATCAGTTGCTCTTCGACTGTGGTACGCAAGCGTTGCGACTGTCTTCCCCGATGAGTATATGGATCTTAGTATCTTAGCGTCTAATCCTATCTTGGACCCAATTAGCTTTCTCAAGAACTACGTGCAGCTTGCAGGACCGATGAGTTATCATCCACCCTTGGCCTTCCTACTCCTAAGCATAGGCTACAGCCTCTACCCAACGACACTGGGGGCACGGATGATCGCTGCGGTAGTTGGTTCAGCGAGCGTTGTCATCGCTTATCTTTTCTTTCGAGAACTGGGTTTGGGCGGTAAGAGTCGACTGGCCACTGCAGTTTATGGTCTGACCCCACTTAGTCTAGTGTTCTTCTCAGTTGCTCTGACTGACGTTTTCATGAGTTTTTTCGGGCTTCTCGCGGTACTGCTCTACGTCCGATGCGTCAAGTTGAAGTCAGTCAAATTGGCGGTTATTTCAGGCGCAGCCTTAGGTCTCTGCTTGTTGACAAAGCAGGGTCTTCCTGCTGTGTGGGCCCTCATACTTCTCATTGTTGCGCTTCTTAGGATCGGATCATTTCGTTCTAATCTTCGAAACTTGATGATAAGCTACGGTACAGCTGGGGCAATATTCTTTGGTTGGTATTTGATCAATCCGATCGCTTTTGTGGCGGAGAATTGGTCAATCATCCAGTTCTTTTCAAATCTGTTTGCACGGCCGATCGCGCCTGCCGTTCTGCCACCACCACCCCCTGAACAATCGAACATTGTTGGGCCTGTCCCTGGTAAGACTGTTGTCGCTAGCCCTGAGAACTCAATATTCGCTTTGGTTATGCCGCGGTCTGTACGTGCCTCAATCGCTCCATACACCACAATCCTCCTCCAAATTCCCCTTTGGGTAACGCCCGCCGTCGTCTTGGTTTCTTTGGTCGGCATTATCAGGATGAGCCGACGAAATAGACTGGACTGGCTGTTCCTGGCTTGGCTTATACTTCCTCTTTTGGTCGGTCTGGCTCCCATTCGGGATGTGCGCTACTTGGCCTTCGCCTTGCCTTCCCTAGCTTATTTTGTCGCTAAAGGAGCTGAGACACGCAGTAAGGACCTGCGCAAATACGTGCATGCTTTTCTCGCCCTCATGTTAATCGTTTTTATCGTGCTATCATCCACTATCGCTATGCAGCAATACTACGGTCCCACTGAAGGCAGCCGCGTAATCCTCGAACTTGACCTCGACAAAGCTCCAATTCTGACGAATGCCCCTAGTGCTCTGAAATATGAGCTTCCTCATGCAGAGATCTATTTTTTCGCTGATACACTTTGGTCTGCCTTCTATAACGTGACACAACTAACGACGCTGATTCAAAACAAGAACATAAGATCAGCTTTAGTCATCCACAATGCCAGAGGGCTGTTCCCCCAACTGGATAATCGCACAATTGAATTCCTGCGATCGTTCTTCCAATTCCGAACAGTCAGTGGGCCATCGGATTTTTCATGGTTTGAATTACTTTGGAATCCTATTCATGGCTTGAGCGGACCTTTCCAATCCCACAATCTTGGTCAAAGTTACCATGCAATGTCTTCCCCAGCCTACGCCGAGTCGCTGGACAACCAAGTCAGAATTCCGTTTCTAGATCAACAAGGCGAGACAGCATGTGCGGTATCAGGTCTGCAACGAGTCTCATTAAGGGTGGAGACACACCCCTCTACCTTGCGGCCGTTCCGGATTACTCAAAGCAACGGGCAATGCTAGAACCTGGTGCGTACGTCTTAAGATGCTTGTTCGAATACCGTGCGGTGGTTGCATAGCTAGCCGCGTTCACTACATGACGCCAATGATCGACATATTGAGTTGTCCCGAAGGGTTATAGCAACCGAGCAAACGATCTAAGCCTTATACTCATCTTGAAACATTCCAAGTTGTTTGACATGACCGCCGACCTGAATGTGCTCCAAGTTGATCTCGAAGATTATTATTGTGACATGCCCTGGCCCCAGTGGAGCGGGTATCGTCCCCGGATTGCTGTCACCACTAGAAAACTTCTCAAAACCCTCAGGGAGTTTGGCGCGACCGCCACATTCTTTATGCTAGGGTATGTTGCGAATCGACATCCTGACCTTGTCAGAGATATTCTCGATGAGAGGCATGAAATTGGCTCCCATGATTTCTATCACGCAACCTTCACCGACTTTCGCCCTCAGAGTTTGAAGATGAGGTGCGACTCTCTCTCACGAAGCTTCAGGAACTCGGGGCGGAGAAGGTGTTAGGATTCAGAGCACCACAATTCTCCATCTCAAGAGACACATTATGGGCCTTCAGCGTGTTGCGCAAATACTTCAGGTACGACTCCAGCATCTTCCCAGTGAAGACGCCGCTCTACGCGTTTCCAGACGCACCAAGGTTTCCGTATCACCCTTCCTCCGAGAACCCAATGCTTGATGATCCTGATTCGGAATTCTTAGAAGTCCCTCTTTCAACCTACAAGATTCCATTTGAGGATTTTTCCCTCGCCTCATTTCCTGCGCGTTATTCCCTCCAAATGCCACTAAGGAGAGTCTACCTACAGACTCGTCATGCGCCTGTGTATTTCTACACGCGCTCGTCTCTTGAGAACCTCTGCTCCAAATTGATTCCTAGCAAGTACGAGATTATCGATATACCAGATGACTTTCTTCTCGAGGCACACGGTGTTAGTAGTCACCTAGGTGAATCTCGACGGATATGAGACGTAAATCCCCCCTTAGCTGCACCTGGATAGGAGCACCATGAGAATTCTCCGAGTTTCCCACCGACTCAACCCGCCGGATCCAGGTGGTTCCGCGAATCATGCTTCTATTCTATCTGCCTATCAAACACACATGGGGCATAGAGTTGTTGTCCTAACGTCCAAGGAAGGCCCCTACCCAGAACACGAATGGCGTGATGGGTATGAAGTCTACAGATTTCCCGCTTGGAGGCCTTTAACAGAATATCCCATAACGCTAACTATGATTGGCAAGCTCATTGAATGCACTGACAGTGATTTCGACATAATTCACGCTTTGAATCATCTCTTTTTCCCTACCAATTTATCCGCGGTACGCAGAAAGATCGGTCGTATACCGCTGACGATTTCGACTCACGGCTTCAGAGTTCAGAGGGGTCGATTGATGAATTTCGCGCAGGACATGTACCTCTCAAGCGTAGGAAGATGGACACTAAAGGCCGCCGACTATGTGACATCCTTTACGGAGAGAGAAAGACAGCAAATCGTTCGGTTAGGTATCTCGGAGGCTCGAACGTGCGTAATGCCGAATGGTGTCGACTCAGGGTTCTTCCACCCTAAGCACACAACTAGAATTCCTGGTAGTGTCTTATGGGCAGGTAGATTCGTACCGGAAAAGTGCGTCGATCAGCTCATACAAGCTGCAGCCCTTGTGATCAAAAAGCGCACAGACGCTTGCTTCAAACTTGTTGGATATGGGCCGGAGCTTCGAAACCTCGAGAAACTCGCCACAACATTGGGGGTGAACAAAAACGTTGAGTTCACCGGCCCGGCTACCAAACGGGAACTATTAGAACTGTACAACACGTCCTCCGTCTTTGTCCTACCAAGTCTGTCGGAGGGCTTTCCGAACACAGTGCTAGAAGCGATGGCGTGCGGAACGCCGGTAATTGTTACAAGTGGCATAGGCTTAGAAGAAGTCGTCGCCACTGCTGGTCTTTATGTCCCTCCTAGAGAACCGGTTCAGCTCTCAGATATGATCCTCAAGATTCTTGATAATGAAGAAATCGCTCACGAACTGGGACATCGTGCGCGGCAAAGAGCAGAAATCTACGATTGGCGAGGGATTGTTGAGCAGACCAATGCGCTATATGAAAGAATAATCTCATCCAGAGAAGCCGACTAAAATTCTTCATACGAAATGTGCATTGAATAAGGTGTGCATCAATTCAGGTATGGTTCTCGTAAAGAGGACTACGTGAGCGGTGGAGCTCATCGATCGCGAGGAAGATCCTTCAGTTGTTCACGGATCCTAGCAACCTCGTCAGAGAGTTGATTGAGTCTATGCTCATATTCAAGTCTTGATTCAACCGTGGTCACTCTACCTCTGATCTGCTCCAAATCCCTTTCTTTGACATGTGTGCGGTCCAGTAGCCAGATAATCCCTGACGCCATTGCAAGGGTGACCGTTCCGAATGCGAAAATCAGAAGAGTGAGGTCCACTTCGTAGCTCTTTGGATTTGGCACAATCTCAAGCAGCCTTAGCATCACATACCTAGCGTACAGAACAACAAGTACGATCGCCAAGAGAAGTGTAACCGACACTAGGCTGCGAAGTTTCAAATGGGTCGTTTTTCCCGCGAATGCTCAGTCAGTATGAATGTAGGCCGACAGGTTGAATGTCCCTAAATATACCTTTCGCGAACAACCGAAATGAGTGTAAACAGCAGTATCGCCATGAATAGCGAAAAGACGCCTCCAATGCCGGCGGCGACTGAGATGAGTAGAAGATTAGTCACAATCCGGTTTTCGGTGAAATATATGCTCAGAGTCCATAAGGAGAAGATCAAGGAAACCAGAATACCAACGATGCCGATTCCACCATAGAACAATAGTGGGTGTCTAATTGTTGTGAACTTCACCATGCTCGCCAGGACATCGAGAGCATGAAAGGCAGGGTTGTGAGTAGACGTCCCGTTTCCCGAATAAGTGACCGATATCGGGACCTCTTCTACGGTCAAGCCAAGTACGCCTATATGTCCCAATATTTCAGTGCTAGCTCCCATCCCCATCTCGGAGGGGTTTATTGACGCAATCGCTTTGGGGCCATAGGCTCTCATTCCGCTCTGAGCGTCGGTAACTTGCGCAAAGGATCCCAAGGTACCCAGTTTTGTGATGAGTTTAATGCCCATTCTTCGATGGGGCGGTGCTCCAGCAACCGACCCGTTCAACATACGCGAACCTATGACCACGTCCGCTCTTCCTCGCTTTATTGGTTCAATGAGCTTGGGTATGAAGCCAGGGTCGTGTTGACCGTCAGCATCTACGGTGACCATTACATCGGCTTTCAATTCGCGTGCAGCCTTAAAGCAACTCCGAATGGCGCCTCCATAACCGAGATTTTGACCGTGACGAATCACGTGTGCACCGAGCTTTTCCGAGATAAGCGCGGTGTCATCCTCGCTGCCGTCATCGACAACCACGACGCGGTCCACGTGCTGCTGCGCCTTCACAATAACCTTGGCTATCTTGCCTTCTTCATTAAAGGCAGGAACGCACGCGACCACTCTCCACCGGCTCCGCATCAACATATCCCTTCTGAACGAGCGAACAAGGAACCTGTTGAGCAAATCGCGTTCGAGTTATATTAATTGCCTGCACACCAAATCCAAGATAAAAGCCTCATCAATTCAGAGCTCGGATCCTGCCATCTTAATGCACGTCTCGTTTTCCCATGAATTCATCAGCTCTGAGCGGTGACGAAAAGGCGAGCAACTCGGAACGCCGATCGAAGGCACTTCGGTGAGGAAGCCATTAGCAGCTCCAGTTCATTTGCGGCCAAAGGCCTGAGAATTAACAGTCCAATCAAATATGCGAAGAAGAACAGACACGCCTCAATCAAGATTGTAGTAAATCCATTCATATGCCAAGGTCTGGCAAAGAGGTTGTCGAAACCAAACACCGTTGCGGCGACAAGCAAGGATATTGCGAAGCCATTTGCCAAAGACTTTCTGTCGAAAGTGGGCCACCATACTCCCCTAACGGCGACGTACGATAGAGCAACGCCCACCATAGACATGCACACTCTGGCAACCGCTGGGCCGTTCTCCTTCAAAGTGGGAGCCAGAGTTGCGGTCAGGACCACCTCGACTAGTCCCGAAATTGCTGCAATCTTGATCAGCGGTCGAGTTCGACCAGTCGACTGCAACGTAATACCCATGATGTTCAAGTAGCCGACAAAGATGACCGAAGATGACAACACCGCGAAGGGAAGGGCCGCGACACCGTAAGCATCACCGTACGCTAGCGTTACGATATTCGAGGCTAACGAAGCGACTGCGATGCTCAATGGCAAAACAAATATGTTGAGGAATTTCCCAGCGAACATTAAGACATGACGAAAGGCATCCTCCTGTCCACGACCGTGCTTGTTGGACAGAGTCGGAAAAATCGCGCTTGCCATAGCCGCAGTGAAAATCGAGAACATGTTTGCACCTGTCAGACTCAGGTAATACACACCAGTGTATACGAGATTACGGGTTACCGCGAACAAAACGGTAACGTCTGACCAGTTCTGAACGATCCCAATGAGGCTCGACAAGAGAATAGGGTAGCTGTATAGAATCATAGATTTCATCTGTAGCGGGTCTCTCACATTTTGTCTCAGGTGCGGACGACAATAGACCGCTGCAATCACGAGGGCCACCAACCAACCTAAGTTCCAGCCGATCACTACTCCCGCGAGACGGAAGCCGAACCACGCAAGAAACACCGCGCAAAGTTGCCCGATGACTGCGCCGGCCACATTCAACACAAACAGTTCGCCAAATAGGCTCAATCCCCAGAGAACTGATGCAAATATGCCCGCGAAATTTGATATGGCCGCCGACGCAATAGCCGCCGAAATAATGCTCGCGTCAAATTCGGAACCAAACAACCAAAGACTAATCGCGGGCGACAAAGCGAGAATGAAAATCAACCCTGAAACCGTAGAGAGCCCAACTAGCATCACTGCACTCCGCATTGCGGTGGCAATCTTCATGGATTTACGATCGCCATCAGATTCGGCAACAAATTTCGCGGTGGCGACATTTAGTGATAGAATTGTTACAGTACCAAATATCGAACTGCCTGCATATAGCAGGGCAAGCTTTCCTACCTCAGCGGAGGTTAACATCCGGGCTAGGAGAGCGTATGCAACAAAATAAGCGCCGTAGGATAATGCGCCCTGAACACCAAGGTACAGAGTTCCGCGGGTAACTCTCGTAGCATTCGACAAGACCCTGCCTCTCGTTCTGGGCTGCGTTGTCTCCGGTTCCAAAGGAGAGAGCTTTTCGTTCTATTAGCCTTCTCGGACCATGCCAGCGCTGACTGGCAAACCAATCAAATCACGATCCATCGGATTCGACCTTCCCCAGTCGAACAATTGGTACTCAACTTCCATCTGTGTGAACAATGTTGTTCGGGTCGTCTGCAACTGGACCTTCGTGTCGACCATCGATACACTTTTTTCTACTAAACAATTCTTAAGAGAGTAGAGAGAGTTAGTCGAAACCGACATGAAATGCTACAGGTTATCGCTCCAAACAAAAATCAGATTTCATTCTGGCTCTCTTTCAGCAGATGCGCTCAACTCCAAGGAGGGATGGCAATCAAGACCGAGAGGAACTTTCCTTTGCACTGATTATGAGTGTGACTCTCGATGCGATCTGAAACATAAGCACTGAACGCGGAGACGAAAAGTTGTCTGAGCGTGACATAAGATCTTTCTTCGATTGGACAGCCCCTCGCAGAGACTCTTTCTTCAGGGACCCTGTGCTAGGCTATGAGCAGAAGGTTCGTCAAGGTATTATCATGAGTTTGCTTGATTCCGTCGAGAAGGGGACAACCATCCTAGACGTGGGTTGTGGAAACGCCCGGGACATCGGAGTTCTAGTCCAACACGAATTCAATTGTGTCGGGGTCGACCTCTCCCCTTCGATGATCAACGAGGGGAGACGTAAGCTAGATCGGGCGCACTTGCAGAAGGTTGACCTTCTCGTCGCGAGCGCGACTCAATTACCATTCCGAAGTGGGTCCTTCAATGCCATCGTCTGTAGCGAGATGCTCGAACATGTTCCCGACTATCTTGACGCCGTCAGAGAAATCCGGAGGCTGACGCGAATCGGCGGAACTGTTGTTGTAACCACTCCCAACGCTGTTGGAGTGTACGGCTTCTTTCGAATGATCCTGCGCAGAATTCGCGCCTTGATTGGAAAACCTGACCCACATCCATTTGACAGCTGGAAGAGTGAGGCCGAACTTAACGCTGCATTGAAGTCCGTGGGATTGGGCGTTCTAAAGAACTTAGGCTTCTGTTACCTACCCGGACATCCGTCATATTTACTGCCACCACGTGCTAAGACTCTCCTCGTTGAGTTAGTGAGTCTAATCGAACCCGTATTGGAGCATCGGCTTCACCGGTTCGGCTATGAGGTCGCGGTCAAGTGCACAGCGATTGGCTAAAGGCCGCGTTTCAGGTTCTGCAGTTGCCATTCCTTTCGATTCAATACCTTGTGAAAATCGAGAGCGACAAATAACAAGAGTATCTTGAAGGGGCTCTAACATCACCAGTCTCGAATCTACATCAAATCCAGGCGCCCTTTTACCACACATCACCAAGCACGTTTCTAACGGTTGTCGAGGGAGAGACGAACACTCGCGACTTGACTGACGTCACGAGCGAGTACACGCAAAATCCCGACTTCCTTAATGCTTAAACCTCTTGCGCGCTCTATTGGAGCAACGATGGTGGATTGGTTGTTTATGAGCGAAAACTCTAGGCGCGCGTCTAACGATAGGAGAAGCTTTCTGAGCGGACTCCTAAAACTATTCCCCCTAGCAATATTGGGGCCTTCAGTCGCAAACGTTGAACAACCCGTAAATGCGACGCTACAGCCGGACCTAGTTAGCAATACAACTAACACATTCACGACTTGGCCCACCCTCCTTCCTGCAAACCAGACGGCTATCGTTGGTCCTCTAGATTGCCATCTATCGGACGAGGTGGGGGTCAGCGTGTACGCCAATCGATCGGGTACACTCTACGTGGAAACCGGCGCCAGTGATCTCGCCCCTCCCGTGAATAGTAGTAGCTGGCGTCTAGTGGATGTATTGCAGGTTATGGCAGGCGTTCCAGCAAATCGAGTGTATGCGGTTACAACACCGTGGATGCGTCTAAGATACAAGAATGACGGCCTAGCGCAAACCGTCTTCGAGTTGGTCGCTGTGAACAGGTAAGACTGGAGGGGGGCTAGTCATTTGAGGTGATAGCATTGCTTCTTCGTAGACTTTCTCGAGAAGCTTGATGTTCTTCCTTATGTCGAATCTTTCTTTAACAATTTGCCGTGCTTGGTCACCCATATGTCGACATAACTTCGGATTCTCGAGAAGACCAGCGATAGCCGTCGCCAAGCTGTGTGGATCCCCGGGCCGCACCAGCAACCCATTCCGACCATGCTCGACTACCTCGGGGATCGGACCAATATTCGATGCGATGCACGGCTTGCCCATCGCCATCGCCTCCAAGAGCGCGATACCTAAGCCTTCGTAAAGTGATGGAAAGACGAAGAGATCACAAATAGCAAATAACTTTCTAATATTTGAGAGTGGTTCAACAAATGTGACTTTCGACTGGACCCCCAGATCTCGACACATACGCTCCAAATCAAAACGTAATGTCCCACTCCCTCGAATTAGCAACCTCATGTTCGGGTGATTATCGAGTACGTTCCTAAATGCCATCAAGAGATAGCGGTGCCCTTTTTGTGAAACGAGCCGACCAACGTTCAATAGAACCTTTTCTTCGCGAGGGATCTGAAATTCACTGCGTATCGCTGCGACCTCTTCGGCTGTGACATTAGTGAAAAGGTCGAGATCGAGCGAGTTATAGATGAGCCTAGTCCTCTGTGCAGCAATTCCCAGGCATTTCTGAGCGGTCGTTGCGCTGAATTTCGAGACGCATACGAATGTTCTGACGCAATGCCGCGCAGTTAGGCTATCAAGAACTCTTATCAACGAGTATCTTGGACTCTCAAATTCTGGGTTGCCCCAAGGAGTTTCATGAATAGTTGAGATCACCGGGATACCAAGTCCTCGCCCGACTATGCGGCCGTAGATATCAGATTTGACAAGATTCGTGTGAATCAGATCTGGTCTAATCTTCGCTATTGACCGACGCAACCCTGTTGCTGCCTTGGGCCAGTCCCATACGCTCCTAAGGGCCAGCCCCTCGCACTCCACTCCCATCGACTCGATTTCATCTCTCAAGTCGTCTTGCTCAAACAAGTAAACAACGGTATTTTGGAACTTATGAGGGTCGATGTGAGCTAGGTTTGTACACAGAAGACGTTCCGCGCCACCCAACCCCAGCGAATCGATGAGATGTAGGACACGTATTGGTGGCGGACTCAACATTTCTTTCTCCGAACATAAAGGGGGCGGCTCAGTGGATTCTGCACCAACTTGCGTTGTCACTTGGGTAATCGCATTTTGACGCAGATAAACGAAACAGAATCCTTTCCAAAGCTGACTAACAAATACAGAGGACTTGGAAGGAAAGATCTATGCAACAGGTACTTGTTCTCATGCACCGAGAAGCCATTCTCAATCAGGAATTGTTTAACGGTGCTCCAAGCGATTCTGGTTGACTCGCGAGTCCGATAATCCGCGGAAGAGTAATCTTTGACGGGGAACGTCTTGCGTCGAAAATACCTAACATAGGCATAGTTGGCGACATCGCTAATTCCAGCGTAGAATTCATACAATGGCGAATAACGAAGTTTCCAGTAGCTGTCTGCAAGCTCGTGATCGACGTATAGCACTCCGCCGTCGCTCAGGACTCTGCACATCTCCTTGATAGCTGACATGTAGTCATAGAGGTGATGCAGCACCGAATATGCTGCCACGAAGCAAAAGAAACCATCCGGAAAATCGATGCTTTTGTCCTTTACCAAATAAGTCATGAGCCTACCAGAGCGAAAGGCCTGAGGAAACTTGCGTCTTATAGTTTCCAGCATTTTCTCGGATATGTCCGCTGCAACCACATTGAACCCGAACGCAAGCAATTTCGATGTCACATTGCCTGTTCCGCAACCATAGTCTAGAGCCCACGTGGAATTCGATTCAATCAGTGAGAGGCCCCTCTTCAAGCTCCTCAACAGGCGTCTTTGCTCCACGAGATTGAAAATCTCCAAGTGTATGTCATCATATGATTTCGCTTCCATGTCATGGACAGATACGTTAGCGCCCAAAACCTCCTCTTCGGTCACCTCATAGTCACCATCGGGATTTCTCTTGTGGAACCTGTGCAGAAGAGGAGTTCGTGATCTCACATGATTCTTCGCCAATTGCCATCGGCTTCTCTATTACCACCAGTTCCTTGCTTTGGTATGTTTGCCTTTCTACTAGGTTCGACAATCGCACGGAATGAAAGATCATAGAGGCGGTGAATCGTACTCAGCTAGCGAATCGATGCTCCTACACTCAACAAGTCCTGTTGGAAAGAATGCTTAAAAACCCACGTGACAACTAAGGCCGAAGTCGGTTCACATGGCTATTAAATACTTCTCTCCCACGAGGGTCCAAGACATTTCCACTAATACAGTGCATTTGAATGCTTACAAAACGTTCACGTCAAATCCTGGTACTTTGTGGCAGGATCTCCCCATCAATGGAGGCTCGAATTTCACGTTCAGTGGGCGCGGCCATCTTGTCGGACTGTTGATTCGCGCGGAGGGAACTGGTGATGCCCAGTGGTGCATTGGAGGAATCAGAGTTGATGGAAGTCCTGGAGTTGGCTATTTTGATTGGCCGAGCGGCGGCATGAGCCCTTGGTGGTTGAACACAGTTATCGGCCCCCGTAATGCGGAGGGATCGAATTTTCCCTACCAATTGATAAAATTCGACACAGCAAACAACAAGTTTGTGGTATGGGCAGATTTTCCTTACCCAGGGTGGCCATTTCGCAGTAGTCTCAGGTTGGGAACTAGGCTGGTCGGTAACCAAGGATTACCTGGAAATCTGTTTGTATGGATTACGGCTTTTATTGGAACCGACACTGGGATCCAATTTACCCCGTAATGACTGAAAGGTGAAAGCGATATGAAATCAAAGCAAGCTCGAAGAAATTTCCTTAAGCTGCTGGGACTAACGCCATTGGCCTTTCTGAATCCTAGTCTAGATATAGATCCAGTGAAAGCCCAAGTCCAACCTGAAGTCGTAACGAACACTGGAAACACTTTCTCAAACACGATAACGCCCCTTGGGTCCGCAGGCACAGTGACTCTCCCGCCCGGTCCGGTTCCGGCAGGATTTGACTGTATAACCTCGGATGAGTTGGCAGCGAGCGTATTTACAGATCAAGCGGGAACTCTATTCGTGGAAGCAAGTCAAGACAACGCAACCTTCCGTGTCGCTGATAGTGTACCCGTGTATCCCAACCTACCTGTGAATCGCGTTTACGCCGTCACAACGCGCTACATGAGGCTGCGGTACATCAACGGAAACAACGCTCAGACCGTTTTCGAAATGAGCGCTGCGCTGAGGTGAGCAATTGTCCCTTAAGATACGTCAGCCTAGGCCACAATCGGTGGCAGATCATATTTTCCAAGTCGACTGCTTCCGCATTGGGGGCTATAATAGTTCTGATTATAATCTAACTGATTGGATAGATCTACCCATAGATTCGGTTACAAATCAGTCGCATAGTACTGTTTTCGGGCAAGGCTACCTGAGAGGTTTGCTAATACGGGCGGAGGGCATCTCTGATGCAAAGTATTGTGTGGCGGGGGTTCGCATTGATGGCAACCCTTCGGTCGGCTATCTGCAATGGCCCTCTGATGGTTTGGGAGGAACACCAATCACGCCCTCGTTGTTAAGCGGTGTCACAGGATCTGGCGCCGCCCTCGGCACCAATACTCCATATCAACTTATCAAGTCCGACTTAGCCAACAACGCGTTTGTTCTGTGGGCTGACTTCCCATACTCGGGATGGGCTTTTTTCAATAATGCCCGTTTTGGCGCGAGACTGGTGCAGCGAGACTCAAGTGGGGGAAACCTCTTTGTATGGGTTGCAGTATTCTTCCTGAGCCGTCCTACAAACTACCCAGGCATGAAGATAGGGTAAGGTCCGTGAGAGCATGAACCTCAACAACTATCTGGACTCAGCGAAGAAGGGCGCCGGCTTTGTCGCGATTATTCAAGAAAACATCGCTTCTGCTGGAAACTACACCGTGATAACTTACACCTATTGGCAGTTGAGCCCAGGCAAGCAAGATAAAGTGAAACGGTTCCAGAAAACGGTGCTCGTCCGCAACATAGGAAAATCGGATGAAGCAGTTCTCGAGGAAGAAGCATAGACCTCAAACCCCTGATCTGTGTGGATTTTCCTACGGTCAAAGCTCTAGTCGTCATTCTGCTAGTTCTGCCACTGGCTCTACTTCTTAGCAATAGCCCCGGCGCGCAGAGTCATGATGCACCCCGGCTCCTAATTCACAGTGTGATCAACACCGATTACCTACTTGAGACACGCGGAATGTGGAGTTCAGTGGCTTCTGGTTTTCTTCTCAACTACATTTTTACTGACTGGCAGATAAACCCCTTTAATCCATACCTCGACCCTGCGACTCCGATGAACGGCACCGGACAGAAAGATCCCATCACGATACAGTATCTCCACCAAGCCAATCAAGCCCTATCCTCGGTGGGAATCACGTCAAACGCAATTCTCGTCAGGACCTACCGCCCCGTTCTCTTAAACAATGACACGGCATGGGCGAATATATTCAACAACTTCAGGGACGCGGCTATCTTCGCCAGAGACAGCGGAACAACAATCCTAGCCATCGACACCGAACCCTTCTTTCACAAGTTAGGAAGCGACTACAGAAATGGAGTCTACTCATCGTATGGTGATCGGTGGATACAGAACTCCCTATTCAACAAAGGAAGAAGCATCATGCAAGCCATCACAACCGAATATCCTGAAATCAAAGTAATCACGTTTCCCGACGGAGACTATTTCTATACATATTTCGGAACTCAGCAGTGGGCCAATGATTATCGATTCTGGATATATTTCTGGGATGGGATGGCCAGCCTCAACAATGCTGAGGGGATAATACTCGGTGATGAGGACATGTATCGGGTTTTTGACGGCCGCATCGACTTAGCAGCGCAGATTCTGAAGAACATTAACGACTCCATGTATGCACATACAGTCTACAAGGATTTCTGGGTGAACAAAGGCTCGATAGCCCCGGGAATATGGCCGTTAGGCCAAAATCCTGTGACATCAGGTGACAAAAGCCCGAGAATGTCTGCGAGCTTCCTTGACTCCCTATTGGGGTTGCTGGTAAGCGAACTCGCTCCGCTATACCATATTCAATACATCTGGATATATGGTTCGGGCGCTGCATGGTACCAGGTTACCAACCCCTCGAAATATGGAAAACCGCTCTGTTGTTCAGCAGTTCAAACGGCTCCAACGACCCTTCACCTACCCGACTACCTCACCGTTCTAGCCAAATACTTTGGAAACATTCAAGAGACCACCTCAACTACCACTACGACGCAAGCAACGACGGCTCCGAGTTCGTCATCAATTACCTATGAATTCGTTAATAGCTCAACTATACCCCAATTCTTTCGATCCATTCCAGGTTTCCCAATCGAAGTCATTATCACCGGCTTATGCCTCGGTCTTATCCTCACAACACTTGTTTGTCGCAAAAGCAAACGCCACCTTCTGAACGCTACCAAGCACTGACGGTTCGGCACACGTCAAAGACAACATCAAGTGCCGCCCCTTCGAGACCAGACACTAACTGGGTCCGAGAAGTATACTTATCTGCCGAACCGATGAGAGAGCGTCTCGCGTCATTGCTAGAGGAGACTGCAAAGGTTGAGGACTGGAGTTGGGTTCGATAAAGTATTGGTAACAGGGGGCGCAGGCTTCATTGGGAGTCACACTGTCGATGCGCTACTTGAACGGGGCCTCTCGGTCTGGGTTATCGATAATCTGTCGACCGGAACATTACGGAACCTCAAACGATGGAAAGGCAACCCCAACTTCCATTTCGCCAAGGGAGACGTGACAAAATCCAAGCCGTTGCGGGATATTGCAGGGAAAGTCGAAGCCATAGTACATCTCGCGGCGTTAGTAAGTCCCAAGATCTCTGTCGCCAACCCAGAACTCGCTAATGACGTCAACGTTTCCGGAACGCTGAAAGTCCTTCAAGCTGCGCTAAGAAGGCATGTTGAGAAAGTTGTCTTTGCATCGTCGTCCTCTGTTTATGGCAACTCAACAATGAATCCAATCCCGGAAAACGCAGCCTTGGATCCTATTAGCCCCTACGGGGTGTCGAAACTCGCCGCTGAGAAATACTGTCGCGCCTACCACGTAGTTTACGGTCTGAAGACCGTATCTTTGAGATACCTCAATGTATACGGTGAAAGGCAAAGCTCAAACCCATACAGCGGAGTCATAGCAATTTTCGCGCGAAATCTACTCGATGGGAAGCGTCCCAAAATCTTTGGAGACGGCCGTCAGACACGCGATTTCATACACGTGTCAGACGTCGTCAACGCGAACTTGCTTGCATTGAGAAGCAAACAAGGGGTCGGGGGAAGCTTCAACATAGGAACAGGTCAGGCTACAAGTATCAGGGAGTTGTATCAGGTGCTCGCAAGTCTAATTGGAATTGACTTGAAGCCCGTCTTTGCCCAACGGAGACCAGGCGACATAGAGCATAGCTGCGCGAGAATCGACAGAGCCACCAAGATTCTAGGATTTCGACCCAGGCTCTCGCTTCAAGCCGGGTTGCGGCTCTTCGTGAGGTCTTTGCAACAATAGACCCAGCACTATGGCAGACATGATTCGACGAGAAAAAGGTATGAATACATGCCCTCGCTCATGAGCGGACATAGGTGCACTTTGTGAACTCCCAGTTGCGCAAACAACTCCTTGAAGGAGAGCGAAAGATCGCGGTTTGGGGTACGGGATATATTGGCTTCTCCACTATGGTGAACTTCGCTGCTCAAGGTGTCACGTGTGTTGGAACCGATATCTCTGACAGCATTGTCTCAACCATAAACGACGGCAAAATCCCCGTCCCGAACATGGAGTATTGGCTTGGCGACAAGCTGACTTGAAGGTCCACGTCTTGAGTCCGACGCTCCGAATTACGAAACGTCTCACGGAGAAGGGAGTAAGAGTCAAGATAAACGATCCGTATTACAGCACGGAGGAAATTAGAAGGCTCACAGGCGCTGAAAACTTCGAATTCCCGAAGGGGCTTGCTGAATTTGACTGCATTCTAATAGTAGCGGGGCATAGACAATACCGGGCGATCTCTGAAAGCAACCTTAAGCGTTATTTGACAAACTGTAAACTCATAATTGACAACATCGAAGAAACTTGGCGAACATACAACTGGGATTCCAGTAATATCACCTATTCTATTGCCGGAGACAGCCACTGGCTGGAAGAAAAACAGTGATTGATCATCCAAGATAGTGCCAACCTAAGAACCAAGTTGGACCGCGGGTCGTTCATATGAGACTAATGATGGACGGCTCCAGATATTTCGTTGCCTTGGTGATGTTCCTTGTCGCCCTCAAATTGCTCCTGGCTACTGTAACTCCCTATGGATACGATTTTGTTCTCTATCTTTCAGCTGTCCTAGCAGACGACAAGACTATTTCATGGTCCTCTTGGATTATTCTGGTTCGTGGCATCTTCTACTTCTGGTTGTGGCTGCCGATTCATCAAAACGACATTCTGCCCCTAAGGGCGGCCATGCTTGCTTCGAAACCTGGTTTTCTCATGCCGACTCATT
>Ga0315280_10004447_pt1 | contig 20671 bp, 18 predicted proteins | sample YL17G06_40_MG_FD_203697 | JGI IMG/M metagenome (GOLD analysis project Ga0315280, IMG submission 203697) | Sediment microbial communities from Yellowstone Lake, YNP, Wyoming, USA - YL17G06_40 | ecosystem: Environmental > Aquatic > Freshwater > Lake > Sediment | place: USA: Wyoming | collected... | reverse complement strand
AACAAAAGAATTGGTGCCGCCTTGGTTGTTGGCGGTGGGATTGGGGGTATGCAGGCAGCCCTCGACCTGGCTGAATCAGGCATAAAGGTTTATCTGGTTGATAACAAACCATCGATTGGTGGGGTTATGGCTCAACTCGACAAGACTTTCCCGACAAACGATTGTGCCATGTGTACCATGGCGCCAAGGTTGGTTGAAGTCGGCAGACATAAAGATATCGAAGTGATTTCTCTTGCTGACATTGAGAGCATAGAAGGAACTGCTGGTCATTTTAAGGTAAAGATTAGGAAGAGACCGAGGTTTGTGAATGAAGAGAAGTGCACCGGATGTGGTATCTGCACGGAGAATTGCCCCGTTCATAATATCATTTATATTACACCTGAAAAAGACAAAATAAATATTTCGGTTAAAGATCTGGAAATAATGAACAGGATCATTAAAGAATATAAAGATACAGAAGGGCCGTTAGTCCCTATCCTGCAGAAAGCTAATGATACGTATAACTATTTGCCCGAACCTGTTTTGAGATACACAGCCGAGAAACTCAACATGCCTTTGAGTGTCGTGTGTAGAATAGCGACCTTTTACAATGCTTTTAGCCTGGAGCCCAGAGGTAAGCATATCATCACGGTCTGCCTAGGAACGGCCTGTCATGTCAAGGGTGCTGGCAAAGTTGTTGCAGCCCTTGAAAGCGAGCTCGGGATAAAAAGCGGGGAGTCAACAAAAGATATGCTTTATACCCTTGAAACAGTTCGCTGTTTTGGATGTTGCGGCTTAGCTCCAGTGTTGAGGGTGGGGGAAGAAATTCATGGCCATATGTCCAAAACCAAGGTGCCAGAATTGTTAGGGATGTATAAGAATGCATAGAAGCAACTCAGGAATAAATTATTCAGGGTCAAATATTTTAGCGGAGAGAGACAATGCCGAAACTAAGTATTAAAGATTTAGATAGAATCAGCGAGAGAGTGAAAAAGACAACTCTTTTACGAGAAGGAGCAGGCAGAGCCAAAATCACAGTTCACATGGGAACCTGTGGAATAGCTGCTGGAGCGAGGGTGATCATGAACACTTTAATGGATGAGTTTGAAAAGCAAAACATCAAGGATGTTATTCTGACAACTTCAGGATGTGCTGGATTGTGTAGCCGTGAGCCCATGGCCACAGTGGAATTGAAGGATGAAGCGCCTGTAAAATATGTTGATTTAACTCCGGAAAAGATACGCAGAATATTAGCAGAGCATGTCAATGGGGGGAAGATAGTAAGTGAATATGCTTTGGCTAAGGGGAGCGAGAGAGTCTCTTGACTGGCTTTCGGTCATTTATTTAATAGAGGTCAAATAGGTTATGAACGGGCAAAACTTGGATAAATACAGGTTGCATTTAATGCTATGTGCAGGGACCGCTTGTGTTTCCAATAAGTCTTTTAAAATTAAAGAAGCACTAAATGAGGAATTAATAAAGCAAGGGTTAGATAAAGAAGTCCTTGTTGTCATGACAGGCTGTAATGGGTTTTGTGCCTTAGGGCCTATCATGACTGTTATGCCGGACGGGATATTCTATCACAGTCTAACTAAAGATATAATTCCGCATCTTGTTGAAGAACATTTCTTGAAAGGTAGGCCAGTAAAACGGCTTATGTTCACCCCTCCTGCCGAGGAAGTCGTTATTCCAAAGATAATGGATATCGGATTCTTCTCCCGGCAGACATTAATTTCTCTCAGGAATAGGGGTTTAATAGACCCTGAAGTTATCGATGAATATATAGCCAGAGATGGATATAAAGCGCTGGCCAAGGCTTTAACAGAGATGAAACCCGAGGAGATAATTGCAGAAGTAAAAAAATCCGGCCTGCGGGGCCGGGGCGGCGCTGGATTTCCAACTGGTTTAAAGTGGGAATTGTGCAGGAATCAGCCTGGAGACATTAAATACATAGTCTGTAATGGAGACGAAGGTGACCCCGGTGCCTATATGGACAGAAGCATTGTCGAAGCTGACCCTCATTCTGTAATAGAAGGAATGTTGATAGGAGCAAGAGCCATAGGCGCCACTAAAGGATATGTTTATATAAGAGCTGAGTACCCGCTGGCCATGAAGAGATTGGAGATCGCTCTTGCCCAGGCACGAGACTACGGGCTTGTCGGTGAAAGAATATTCGATACGGATTTCAGTTTTGATATTTCCATCAAACAGGGAGCAGGAGCATTTGTTTGTGGCGAAGAGACTTCACTCATTGGTTCTATAGAGGGCCGTCCGCCTGAGCCAAGACAGAGACCGCCGTTTCCTGTTGAGTCAGGACTGTGGGGAAAGCCGACCAATATAAATAACGTCGAAACCTGGGCAACAATTCCGGTGATTATTGAGAGAGGAGCAGCTTGGTTTAGCAGCATTGGTACGGAATTGAGCAAAGGGACAAAAGTATTTTCTCTTGTGGGCAAGATCAACAATACGGGTTTGGTAGAAGTCCCCATGGGAATTACTCTCAGAGAGATCATCTATGATATTGGAGGCGGAATTCCGAAGGGGAAAAAGTTTAAGGCCATTCAGACAGGCGGACCTTCAGGAGGATGCATTCCCGCCAGTTTGATCAATCTACCAGTGGATTATGAAAAATTGACTGAGGCTGGCTCAATTATGGGGTCTGGCGGGTTGATTGTGATGGATGAAGACACCTGTGTGGTGGATGTGGCGAAGTATTTTATCGAATTTACAAACGATGAATCCTGTGGAAAATGCGCTTCCTGCCGTGATGGGTCATCCGAGCTGCTTGAAATACTCAGAAGAATCTGCAGAGGAGAAGGTAAAGAGGAGGATATACAGACCTTAGAAGATCTCGGCAGTGCGATCAAAGATGCCTCAATGTGTGGGTTAGGACAGACTCTGCCGAATCCTGTCCTGACCACATTGAAATACTTTAAGGATGAGTATATCGAGCATATCAAATATAAGAGATGCTCGGCTTTAGTATGTAAGGGAATTATTTCATCTGCCTGTCAGCATATATGTCCAATTTCACAGGATGTGCCCACCTATATAGGGCTCATTGCTCAGGGAAAATTTGAAGAAGCCATCAAGGTGGTTAGAAAAGAGAATCCACTCCCTCTTATCTGCGGACGCGTGTGTAACACACCCTGTGAAAGGAAGTGCGTAGCCGGGGAATGGGATGATCCCATAGCCATCAGGCTGCTGAAACGTTTTCTTGCAGATTATGAGATGAAGCATGGTTTTGATGTTGAAGAAAAACCAAAAAGCGAAAAAGAAGAGAGAGTTGCTATCGTTGGCTCTGGTCCTGGAGGCCTGACTTGTGCCCATTATCTTGCTCTTGAAGGATATAAAGTGACTGTGTTTGAAAGTCAAGAAATGCCCGGCGGTATGCTTGCCCTGGGCATTCCGGATTTCAGGTTGCCCAAGAATATCTTGAAGTATGAAATAGACAGGATAAAAAGATTAGGCGTTGAAATTAAGACGAATACGACAGTCGGGAAAGATATCTCCCTTAATAAGCTGAAGGAAGAGTATAAAGCTGTTTTCATCGCTATCGGAGCTCACAAAGGTTTAAAGATGAAAATCCCCGGCGAAGATGCTGAAGGTGTCATCGATGCCATAGAATTCCTGAGGGATATTAATCTTGGCCGCAAAGTCAAGATCGGTGAAAAGGTAATAGTTGTTGGAGGTGGGAATTCGGCTATAGATGCTGCCCGGGTAGCAAAACGTTTAGGAAAGGATACGAAGATTTTATACAGAAGGACAAGAGCGGAGATGCCAGCTATCAAGAGTGAAATTGAAGAAGCTCTGACTGAGGGTATTGATATTCAATTCCTCGCTGCTCCGGTCAATGTCATTTCAAGAGACGGCCAGCTTGAGGCTGTGGAGTGTATCAGGATGGAATTAGGAGAGATGGATCAGAGCGGAAGAAGACGACCTATTCCGGTCGAAGGCTCAGAGTTTAAGGTCGAAGTGGATACCTTGATTCTTGCCATAAGTCAGGAGCCAGATATGTCTTTGTTCGGCGGAAACGGATTGAATATTTCTAAGTGGAATACTCTAGAGGTCGACCCTGAAACTCTTTCTACGAATATAAAGGGGATATTCGCGGGGGGCGATGTGGTGAGCGGTCCGAATACAGTCACCGAAGCCATGGCTCATGGAAAAACTGCAGCTCAGATGATAGATAAATACATTAAAGGTGAAAAGCTCGAAAGAGAATATAAAGTCACTCGTCCTGCATTCTATGTTGAGGCCGTTAAGCTTACAGAAGAGGAAACCAAGAGCCTCAAAAGACCTAAAGTCCAATCCCTGCCGGTTGATCAAAGACTTAAAGATTTTTCAGAGGTTGAATTGGGGTTCACAGAGGCCGAGGCCATTCTTGAAGCAAAGCGGTGTCTCAGGTGTGATTTAGAGGCTAAAGAAGAAAAGTAGCTTATTTTTAACGGAGGTCGGCGTGATTGAGCTGACAATAAACGGTAAAAAGTACGAATTCGATGAAGGCAAAACGGTTTTAGAATGTCTCAAGAGTGCTGGAATAAAGGTTCCAACTCTTTGCTATCATAAAGCCTTAATCCCCTACGGAGCCTGCAGATTATGTTTGGTTGAAGTTATTCAGAGGGGCAGAACAACGATTCAGACTTCGTGTACTTATCCGGCTAGTCATCATTTAGAGATAAAAACTGATTCTGAAAGAGTCAAAAAATCGCGAAAAATTATGATAGAACTGCTGCTAGCAAGATGTCCTGATTCAAAAGTCATCCAGAATATAGCTGAAGAATATGGTGTCAAAGAAACGCGCTTTACGAAGCGAAATGAGGATTGTTTTCTTTGTGGCTTATGCACAAGAATGTGCAACGAGAGAATGGGCATCGCGGCTATAAGCTTTGTCAATCGTGGTCCTCATCGGAAGGTCGCCCCCCCGTTTGATGCCAAATCGGATGTCTGCCAGACTTGCGGGGCATGCGCTTTCATTTGTCCGACAGAGAGGATTAAGCTGGAAAAAGTCAGCAAGAATAAAGAAGTCCCGATACTCAATGAATTTGATAAGGGATTAATCGGCAGAGCTGCGGTTTATATTCCCTATCCCCAGGCTGTTCCTCATAAGGCAGCTGTTGATGAAAGATATTGTGTGCATGTGCTCAAGGATGAATGTGGAGTCTGTAAAGAGTTTTGTGAAGCCGGGGCCATTGAGTATGATCAGACCGAGAAGAAAATAGAATTGGATGTCGGTGCAGTCGTCCTATCACCGGGATATGACCTGTTTGATGCGAAGATCAAGGAAGGTCTGGGATACGGGACTTTTCCAAATGTCGTTACCTCAATCGAGTTTGAAAGAATACTATCTGCTTCAGGCCCCTACGCCGGAAAAGTTTTAAGACCCTATGATAAGACTGAACCCAAAAAGATAGCCTTTATCCAGTGTGTCGGCTCGCGTGATTCTGAACGAGACTATTGTTCCTCGGTATGCTGTATGTATGCAACCAAGGAAGCCATCATTGCCAAAGAGCATATCAGCGGAGATTTAGAGTGTGATATCTATATTATGGACATGCGGGCCTTCAGTAAAGGATTTGATGAGTATTATCAAAGGGCCAAAGAGCACGGGGTAAATTATATAAGATGTCGTCCGCCCGCGATTAAAGAAATACCTCAGACAAAAAATCTTATCATTGATTATCTGACTGAAGACGACAAGAAGGATTCGCGTGAGTATGACCTGGTTGTTTTATCTGTCGGTATGCTTCCTCCCAAATCCGCAAAAGAAATTTCTGAAATATTTGGGATCGAGTTAAATGAATTTAACTTCTGCAAGACATCTCCTTTTACTCCTGTTGAATCAAAGCGCGAAGGAGTGTATGTGGCGGGTCCTTTTACAGAGCCAAAAGATATACCGGAGACTGTCATGCAGGCATCGGGTGCCTCGTCTAAAGTCTTAGCGCTTTTAAAAGATGTTAAAGGCAGCCTCATTGTTCCCAAGGAATACCCCCCAGAAATGGATGTCAGAGGGCAGGCGCCTCGAATCGGAGTATTCGTCTGTCACTGCGGAACAAATATCGCGGGAGTAGTCAGTGTCCCCCGTGTAGTCGAGTATGCCAAGACACTTCCTGATGTTGTTTATGCAGAGAATAATCTTTATACCTGTTCTAACGACACTCAAGAAAGAATAAAAGAAAAAATAAAGGAGCATAATCTAAACCGCGTCGTCGTTGCCTCCTGCACACCACGGACCCACGAGCCTTTATTCAGAAACACAGTCCGGGAGGCAGGGCTTAATCCATATCTTTTTGAGATGGCCAATATCAGGGATCAGTGCTCATGGGTGCATATGGCGGAACCAGAAAAAGCAACAGAGAAATCCAAGGACTTGGTCAGGATGGCCGTGGCTAAGGCTAGATTATTGAATCCTCTCCAGAAAAGAGCTGTCCCCATAGTTAAATCTGCCCTGGTTATCGGTGGTGGGCTTTCAGGTATGACATCGGCAGTCGAACTGGCCAACCAGGGATTTGATGTCTATTTGGTTGAGAAGGAAAAGGAGCTGGGTGGGAATCTGCGACATATCCACTATTTAATAAGCGGAGAAAACGCGCAGGACAGATTAAAAAGTCTTGTTGAACAGGTCAAAAAGGCGGAGAAAATCCATTTATACACAGATGCTAAAATCGAAAAGATTGAAGGGACAATCGGAAACTTTAAGACAACGATTAACACCAACGGAAAATCAAAAGAATTTGAACACGGGGTGGTTATAGTTGCTACCGGTGCCCAGCAGTATAAACCAAAAGAGTATTTATACGGACAGAATGATAAAGTCATAACCCAACTTGAACTTGAGCAGCGCTTCGGTGCCAATGGAGAGTGGTCAAAGGGAGCGAATAACGGCATTCCCAAGAACATCGTGATGATTCAATGCGTTGGCTCTCGGGATGAGGAAAGGCCTTATTGCTCAAGGGTCTGTTGTACAGAAGCCGTGAAGAACGCTTTAAAAGTAAAAGAGCTTTCACCCGGGACAAATGTCTATATATTATTCCGGGATATAAGAACGTATGGATTCAGAGAAAGCTATTATACCAAAGCAAGGCTACAGGGAGTCATGTTTGCCAGGTATGAAGAAAATAGAAAGCCAGAGGTATCACAGAATGGAAAGGGGTTGAAAGTGGTAGTTTTTGACCAGACTTTGAAGATGCCCTTAGAGCTACCTGCGGATTTAGTGGTGTTGTCGGCAGGAATTGTGGCTGATGAAGGGAATGAGGAGATTGCCAAATTCTTAAAAGTCCCCTTAACCAGGGAGAAGTTTTTCCTTGAAGCCCATATGAAGTTGCGCCCGGTTGATTTTGCCACAGATGGGGTCTATCTATGCGGTCTGGCTCATTCGGCCAAAGCCATAGAAGAGAGCATAATCCAGGCCCAAGCAACAGCCTCAAGAGCATCAACTGTACTCTCCAAAGACAGGGTCGAGCTGGAGGCGAACATTTCTCAGGTTGTGGATGAGAACTGCGACGGCTGTGCCTACTGTATTGAACCATGTCCTTATCAGGCTATTACCTTAATCGAATACATGAGAAATGGTTCGGTGAAAAAGACGGTTGAGGTGGATGAAACCGCCTGCAAAGGTTGTGGGTGTTGTATGGCGACTTGTCCAAAGAAAGGAATATTCGTAAGAGGCTTTAACCTTGAACAGCTTTCAGCGCAGGTAAATGCTGCTTTAGGAGTTGGATGATGGAAGAAGCATTTGAGCCTTTGATCGTTAGCTTTTGCTGCAACTGGTGTTCCTATGCCGGAGCAGACCTGGCCGGTGTGTCCAGATTGCAGTATCCTCCAAATATAAGAATCATCAGAGTGATGTGCTCAGGAATGGTTCATCCCAATTTAGTGATTGATGCCCTAACCAAGGGAGCAGATGGTGTACTGATCTGCGGCTGTCATCCCGGTGATTGCCACTACAAGGAAGGAAATCTCAAAGCAGAGAAGAGAGCCGAGGCCATAATTCTCATGCTGGAGGATTTTGGCCTGGAAGAGGCAAGGTTTCGATTAGAGTGGGTTTCAGCATCTGAAGGTTCAAGATTTGCACAGGTAGCGCGAGAGTTCACCAAGAGGATTAAGGAATTAGGGCCGAGTCCGTATAAAACGTAAAACAGAGGGAGTTCAAAATGCCTGATTCTTCCCGAATAATTAACGGAAAAAAATTCATGTGGGATGGTGTCGTCTATGAGTCTAAGGAAAAGGCTCAAGAGGTGATGGAAAAATACAATATAGATGGTTTTAAGGTTGAATTAATAGAAGAAGAGAAGCAATATCTTCTTTACACAAGAAGAGTGGTAACAAAAATTGTGGTGGAAGGCGAAGCACCTGTCTAACTCTCCATCAATCCTACCTATCCGGCGGTTAATCACAAGGTTATCCCTGGAATTGTCCGATCATTAAATTTTCATCCCAGGACAGAACAATTCCATGTTTTGAAGAATATTCCCGCCACGCCTCGTAAGAAACAAGAGGTCTGGTCCTTTCAATCAGGTTAACCGTGGTTCTCAGCACCCCGGGCATTTTTTCCACGACATCGGTCAGATAATTGTTTAGATTCTCCTCATTTTCGGTAAGGATTGAAAGCTGGAGGCTGTCCTCGAAGAGATGAAACGTGTAAGCGAGGTATGCCAATTTGAGACCATCAGGAAGGCGGGCCGTGGCGATAGCATGGTAGACATCTTTGAGATTTTTTATAAAAACCCTCAAGGAAATGGCAAATCTTTTCATATTTTTTGTATCTTTGGGAAGAGGGTAAAATATGGGCTTGATCAGGTGTATGACCCAAATCCCCGTCACATGCTCTATTTTATTCAACCCCTCAGCGATGAAATCTCCCAGAAAATTTGGGTCAACTGTATGGATGAAAAGGCTCACATCTTCATGTTTGGCGCGCTTGGTCAGGTAGAGAAGCAGCCCCTTATCTTTAAGACTTTGCTGTAATTCATCCAGTTGAGCCATCACTAAGTCACAAATCCTTTCCTTTCTCTCTTGGGATTTTAGCCTGATTATTGAAATCATCCGAGACCTCCTTATGTTATTTGGCCTTTAAAAGGTTTTCCCTGGGTATCCATTTTCCCAGTTTTCATTGCTCTGGAAACAGACGTTAAATAATTATTACAAAGAAAAGGTCTAAAATCAATAGTAAATATAAATTTAATAGGATATATATAATCGATAGAAATAATAGACAATTGACGTGAGCGAAAAAGAGGGAATATAAAAATCTTTACTAGAGAATCAGTTTTATTATAATAGTATCAGAAGGAGAAATTTCCTTGAGGATTGAAAATAGCATCACCAAGGAATTCTTGGAAAATCTTTTGGACAGCATGGAAGGGGGGGTTCTTACCGTAGATAAAAATATGAGAATTACCACGTTTAATCATGCGGCTGAGGAGATTTCTGGCTTCAGGCGGGAGGAAGTGCTGAACAAAGAGTGTCGTCAAGTTCTCAAGAGCGATCTCTGTAAAGATGAATGTCCTGTCAAAAAGGCTATGGAAACAGGGAAAGCATTTTTCGGCTATGAGGTCATGATTACTAATAAAGCGGGGAAGAAAATCCCTGTGAATATAACGACTTCGGCCTTGCGGTCCAGCAATAACAAGATCATAGGCGCTGTGGAAAACTTCAGGGATTTAACCAAGCACAAGGGATTATGGGCGAAACTGCGCGAGGAAAGAAATAAAGCCCAGCAGTACCTCAATATTGCAGGAGCCATAATCATAGCTATTGATGAAAAAGGCATAGTCACCCTTATCAACAAAAAAGGTTGTGATGTCTTGGGTTACAAAGAAGAAGAGATTATCGGGAAAAACTGGTTTGATTTATGCGTGCCAGAAAAGCTCAGGGGGAAAAGAAAAGAGACTTTCAGAAAAGTGATGGCACGAGAAGAGGAGGAGGTCGAGGACTATGAAAACACAGTTTTGACCAAATCTGGCGAGGAAAGGATTATTGCCTGGCACAATTCTACGCTCACAGATGAAAAGGGTTTTGTCATCGGCACCCTCAGTTCAGGAGAAGACATCACCAAGCGTAAGGAAACAGAGGTCGAATTGATAAGGTCAGAAAAGCTGGCCTCTTTGGGTCAGCTAGCTGCCAGCGTAGCTCACGAAGTGAATAATCCTTTAGCCGGTATTCTTGTCTATACAACACTCCTCCTCAAGAAGTATCAAGAAAAAAAACTGCAGACAGAAGAGACAGAGAATCAGCTTTTAAAAATGAAAAAAGAACTGGAAAGAACATCCCGGATAATCAGAAACCTTCTCGATTTCTCACGCCAATCAGACGCTGATATGAGACCGATTGAGATAAACAAGGTAGTGGAAGCTGCCTTGTTATTAGTCAGACATCAGATAAGCCTCGAAAACATAGCGCTTGAGTTGAAATTAGGCAAGGACTTGCCTCTTGTTCTTGCTGGTTTCGACCAGATTCAGCAGGTATTGATTAATATCATCCTGAATGCAACTCAAGCGATGCCTGAGGGCGGCAAACTATCAATCGCCACATCGGTTGCAAAGGGCGTTAAGATAAATGAATCACTAAAAAATACCGTTAGGATTGATGTCACGGATACAGGAGTTGGCATTCCCAAAGAAAACCTGGGTAAACTGTTTACACCTTTCTTCACGACTAAAGAAAAGGGCAAAGGTGTAGGGCTTGGACTCCCGGTCGTTCATGGGATTATTGAGAGGCATAAGGGAAAGATAGAAGTAGCCAGCGAGCTTAACAAGGGCACAACATTTACGATATATCTGGAGGTTATAGATGGGAAAAAAGACAATAATACTCGTCGTCGATGATGAAAAGATAGTCAGAGAATCACTCCGAGACTGGCTGGTAAATGTTGGATATAAAGTGGAGGTTGCCGAATCTGGAGAGGCAGCACTCGGGATTCTAAGGCGGAAAAATATAAAAATTATGCTCGCTGACCTTGTTATGCCAGGCATAGACGGGATCGAGCTGATGAAAGAAGCAAGAAAAATAGTCCCGATGCTCATTACGGTCATTATAACGGCTTACGGTTCGATTCAAACGGCAATATCCGCGATAAGGGAAGGCGCTTATGATTACATCGAAAAGCCTTTTTGTCCTGAAAAAGTTGAGCTTCTCATAAAAAATTTGGTGGCCCATCAGGACCTGGTTGAGGAGAACATCTCCCTGCGGCGGAAGATAGAAGATAGATATCTCTTTGAAGGGATCATCGCTAAAAGCCCTGTGATGTTGAGGATATTTGAGCTTATTAAAACAATAGCTCCTACTAGTGCCACGGTGTTGATAATCGGAAAAACCGGCACGGGAAAGGAAATTGTTGCCCGGGCTATTCATCATCAAAGTCAGCGCCGCCGAAAACCCTTCATTGCCACTAGCTGTGCCTCCCTTCCAGAGAGTTTGTTGGAGAGTGAACTCTTCGGACATGAAAAAGGTTCTTTTACTGGCGCGGTGGAAAGGAAAAAGGGTAAATTCGAGGCGGCAGATGGAGGAACTCTTTTTCTCGATGAAATAGGTGAAATAAATGCCAATACGCAGATCCATCTGCTGAGGGCGCTGGAAGAGAAAAAGATTACTCGGGTTGGGGGAAATGAGGAGATTGATGTTGATGTGCGTGTCATTGCTGCTACGAATAAGGATTTAAGAACTATGGTTAAGCAGGGTTCTTTCAGAGAGGATCTATATTACCGATTAAAGGTGGTAACCATTCAACTCCCACCGCTCATGGGCAGAAAGGAGGATATTCTTCCCTTGGCTGAGCATTTCTTGAGAAAGTTTTCTAAGGCTAATAATAAAGTCGTTAAAAAATTTTCCCCTGATGTTATTGAATTCATGTTGAATTACTCATGGCCAGGTAATGTTAGAGAGCTAGAAAACATGATCGAACACGGTGTGATCCTGTCGAAGAATAAAGAAATCACTATGGCTGACTTCCCTCAGGATCTTATTCATCCAGCTCCTGCAGAAGGGAAAACCATCGAAGATGTGATGAGAAACCACATCATTAATGTGCTTGAGGAGACCAGAGGCAATATCTCAGAGGCAGCCAAGATACTTGGAATTCAGCGGATGACTCTTTATAATAAGCTAAAAAAATATAACTACACTGTCAATAAATTAGACGCTTAGTGTCTATATAATATACATCGCCTTTATTTTTTGCGGTCTTTCGGCTATCCCGCGATCTGCCATAATAGATTTATTATCAACTAGTTAACGCATTTCTGAAAATTAACCTTGGACCATGCTCATCTTGGCACACTACTTGCTATATATCTAAGGTGATGAAAAAACTAATTCCACGAGGAGGGTCGCTATCATGAAAGCCTGCCAGGTGGGAATAGGTCAAATAACGAAAATTGGAGGTTAATTATGGAAAAACAAAAAATGTTGGTTGTAGAAGATGAGGACATCATGCGAGAGGCATTGTTCGATTACTTTTCAGATGGGGGCCATACGGTTGATACGGCTCGTGATGGTGAAAAAGCACTGGAAAAGCTCAATTTTGAAGATTACAACGTCATGATAATCGACCTTAAATTACCCGGCCGCGATGGGATTTCGGTCTTAAGAGAAGTCAAAAAGAAGAATCCCAAAGCGAAAGTTATCATCATCACCGCTTATCCCTCGGTTGAAACTGAAGAGAAGGCCATGCAGGATGGAGCTTTGAATTACCTGCCAAAACCTTTTGAGCTCGACTATCTTGAAACTCTAATCAGGCAGTCTTACGAAATTGAAATTATCCCTACTCCCCCTGTTGAAGAGCCCGTCGTTGAAGAGGAAATTGTTACCCCCTGTATCTGGATGCAGGCAGGAATAGTCAAGAAACGAATGTGTACCTACGGCTATAATTGCACGAGGGTATGTGATTTTCATGTCCAGATGATGAATAAAGAGAGATTTAGAAATGATCCGAGGATTAAGCCCTTCATCTCCAAACTTTATTCTCAATTAGGAAAGAAACAGTGCCGGTATGTTATGAGTGGGCAGATTTCTCACCGATCCTGTGCCCAGCTGTTTGACTGCCCGAATTGCGAATTTGACCAGACCATGCAGGAAGAAGTCGGGCGCCAACTTGAAATTAAAGCTGCGCGCGTAGAGAGGATGCGGCGGGCAGGAAGTTCTGGCCTAGTGACAGTAAAGCGCAAGCCAGCCCGGACAGACCACTAAGGCCGGTTTGCTCCGACCTCAAGCAAGACTAAGGCTCATCGCTGCAATGGGTACTCATCCCAGATGCTTAGCGTGAAAAAAACCGGTTGATCCTATTTTAAATACTTCTTAATCATTCTAATGCCATCAAGAGAATTTATGGGAATATCTTTGAGCTGAGTTTTTATTTTCCTCGTGTCTAAACTGTACTCGTGGCCGTCCTTTTTATGCACGTAGATTATGTCTATATCAGGATTTCCGATGATAAGAGTGATGATTGTTTGGCTAATATCGCCTAGAGGCTTCCGGTCGATATGGCTGTACTGGAAATCAGCTCTTATCTTGGTTCCTTTTCCCTTCTCAGATTTTATGGATAGATGACCATTAGCTGCTTTGGCTGATTCTGATAAAAGAGACAATCCCAAGCCAAACCGGCGCACTTTTTTCGAAGTGAAGAAGGGATCAAGGGCTTTTTTCTGAGTTTCCTCGTCCATGCCTATTCCGTTGTCGATAACTTCAACAGACAACAAATCCTTCTTTTTATCTTCAACTAATCTTATTTCAATTTTACTCGCTTGAGCTGCCACTGAATTTTCGACGATGTCGAGGATGTGTAGAGAAAGGTCTTCCATCAAAACCTCAACTAACCTGGATTATTCGCGTGAATTAATTTTCTCCCGTCCTCATTCTTCAGTGCTTTTTTTATTTCAGCTAAAGAGCCTTCTTCAAGTAGAAAAGACGTATAGCCTTTTCCGATATCATCAGGATAATGGGCATCAGAGGAGCAGGTGATAGGATAATCATAAGTATAAGTTTTAATCGCTTCTTCGAAGGTCATACGGGGAGAGATTTCCAAGGCGTCTAATGCCAAATCTTCTGGAATAAATCCCAATTGACCGATGATGCTAAAAGCTTCTCTGTCTATATGCGAGGCGATGGATAGGCCACCGAAGGAATGGATCAGCCGGATGACTTCTTCAAGGGGAATAGTTGTGGCACCTATCAAGAGTTTATTATTAAAACCCTCCACTTCCTCCTTTTCGTTCACGATGACTTGCCTGCCAAATGCCACTTCGTCATTCTCTCCGGGGAGGTTTTCGTAGACATATTCCTGGAGTTTAAGGGCGGTTTCCACTTTGTCAAAAAGAGCCAAAATATGGACTTCTTCCTGAGACGTCACTTCCAGGCCGGGGATAACTTGAATATGCATTTTCCTGGCCGCCTTCATCACAGCCAGAGAATTTTCTGATGAGTTATGATCACAGATGCCAATGATATCTATTCCCTTCTTTTTAGCTGAAGTGAGTATCCCCTTTGGAGACATATCCAGTTCTGTGCAAGGAGAAAGACAGGTGTGAATGTGCAAGTCAGCTTTAAAAGGTCGGAGCATGAATAATCCAGGTTAGTTCTACGAGCTGATTAAGTTGTATAATTTTCCCGTTATCCTGAAGGCGATCTCCCCGGTGCAGAGGAGGGGCACATTCTCTTCCTTTGCTTTTTGAAGTGTTTCTTCATCAGGCTTGCGGTTGTTGATGATGATTATCCCGGCCAGATCTCTCAATTTGGCTACAGCGATGATATTTTGGTGCGTCTGGAGAGTGATCCAGAGGTTTCCACCTTTACTGTTGGCAATCACATCACTGAGAAGGTCACTCGTATATCCACCTGAAACCTCTGTATCTAACTTATCTTGGCCGGTTAAGACTTTTAACTGTAATTTTTCAACGATTTCTTTGAGTTTCATTCTTTAATCCTTCTTATTTGGTATATTATTGATATTCAATTTGATTGAACGCACAGAAGCAGATTTGTTAAGCAATTCTAACAACTCCTGCGACAGTTTTGCAAACTTTTGAGGGAGGCTGAAAATACAGTCGGCGAGCTCTGCTTCTCCTTTGACAACGTCCTCAGCAAAAGTTAAGCATGTGGGAGCACCGCATGCCCCGCAGTCAATTTTTGGCAAGGACTCATGAATATCTTCTTTTTCTTTTCTCTTTTTTATGGCTTTGGCTAAATCTTTGTCGAGAGGTTTGATGGGACGGGGCTCCAATTTTCCCTCAATGAAAAAGTATTTCTCTCTGTAGAGCTTCCTGACTTCTCTGATATCTGGACAGGCTTTTATTTGCTCGAATTCTAAAGTCTCGATTAACTTTAAGATTTTATTGTAAGATATATAAAGGTTTTCCACTGTCAAAGAGCCTCCGACACACCCCTGGTGACAAGAATAGGCTTCGATAAAGTCAATGTTTCTCAGTCTTCCTCTCTCAATATCATTAAAGACTTTTAAGATTTCACTTAGTCCCGAGACAGCCAGGGAGTTTTTCAGCCTCAGAGTTCGACAGATGCCTCCAGCCATCGCCCATCCAATGCCTAGAATGCAAATGTTCTTCAGGGCTTTCCGGTAACTTCTATTTTCTATGTCTTCCATTGCCGCCAGAAGGGGTCCGTAAATGTCTGAAATAGCGATGGCTCCGTCTATGTAAGATTTCCCCTTTTCTGCGGGCTGCTTTATGGAAATCATTTTTACAGGGCAGGGCGTGAGATAAAAAGTGCCAATTTCTTCTTCTTTTAGGCCGAGTGTTTTTGATTTTTTCCTTTTAATCTCTCGGGCAGCCAATTCTCGTGGAGTATCAATAGGGATAACTTGGTCGATGAGAGCTGGATATTTAACCTGGATTAAACGGACAACAGTCGGACAGACATTGGAAATGAGAGGCTTGGGCCCTTGATATTCTCGGAGATATTCCTGGATGGCGAAACTGACTTCCCCGCAGGTAAAAGCTAGGTCATAAGCGTCATCGAATCCCAGTCTTTTTATCCCAGAGAGGATTTTCTCCGGCAAAATTTCTCTCCCGAATTGAGCATAGAGAGCAGGAGAAGGCAGGGCAACGGTATGGCGGAATTTTGCGGATTCCCCGAAGGGGTCTGTTAAAGGGATGATGGCATTTTGTGGACAAACTGTTATACATTCTCCACAATCGATGCATTTCTCTTCGATGATTACAGCTTTGCCGTCTCTGATCCTAATAGCTTGAGTGGGACACATCCGCAAACATCTCATCCGGCCGCTACACTTTTCTGGGTCGATTCGGATGGAATGGAAATATTGATTCATTTTATTCTGTTTTATTCAAGCAAATTATTATGTCCAATGATGTTCCTTTGCCAGGCTTAGAAGATATCTCAAATTTATCAGCATTCTTTTTTATGTTGGGAAGCCCCATGCCTGCACCAAATCCCATCTCCCGCATTTTATCAGTAGCGGTCGAAAAGCCCTCCTGCATGGCCAATTCAATATTTTCAATCCCAGGACCATCATCTTCAAGCTTAAAATGGAGTTTTTCAGGAGTGATGTTCAGAGTGAGCGAACCTCTTTGAGCATACATAACAACATTCATTTCTGCCTCGTAGGACGCGATGGATGCCCGGATGATGATCGAAGAATCAATGCCGATCTCTTGGAGAATTTCCTTGATGCTGGTGGATGCCTTTCCGGCATTGCTGAAATCCCCACCTCTTATTTCAAAGCGTTGAGATAGTATATTTTCATCACTCATGACTATTTTTTTCCGGGGGGGCGCTGATTCCCTTAAGGCCATGACTGAAGAGAAGGCCGCAGGCTGTGTACATCATGAATTTGGTCGAAAGGAGGGGGATCCTTTTTTCCCTGGCTAGATCAACTCCCTCTTTATCCGGTTTCTTGCCCCTAACATAGATAATGGCTTTGGCATCGATTATGCTTGCTGTCCTGACCGATTGAGAATTCGACAAGCCGGTTAGAAGAAGGATTCCGGGCTTACCAAAAGCAAGGACATCACTCATCAGGTCAGATCCTCCAGCAGCCGCTATTTCTTCGTCGAGACAGTCATCTCCAGTTATGACTTCAGCTTGAAGGAGTTCTTTGATTTCTTTTAAAGTCATTTTAGTATTGGCCGACATCATAATCGCCAGGGCTGTGGAATTCCATGAATCCTGCCTTTAAATCAAATATATGGTAACTATTCAGCTAGTCAAAAGTCAACTGCAGAAGTATTCTTTCACAATCCTTTGAGCCATCAGAGGAACTGCTTTTTTGACTGGTTTAGATAATCCTGATTGCATTGTTTCTGGTATTGTTTTGATCTGGCAGGCCATAACTCTCACTTTCACCGAGCAAAAGTCCTGCAATTCCTTTAAGAGATTTGAAGAAGGAACTTGGTGAATTGAAAAATCATCTATTTTCTCTTTCGGAATTTCATCAAGGGTAATTTCAAAAATTTCACCTGGCTTCCTCCCCTTATCCACAGCATCAATGATCACTATAACCTTGGGCCGGGGCTCGCTTAAAGAAATTGTAAATAGTATTTTTCTGATTCCAGTACCCACATCTAAGAGGCAGATGTTATTGGGGATGCTGTAGTGGCTCAGCAGGTATTCGACGACTTCCTGTCCGAATCCATCATCACCAAAAAGCTTATTTCCGCAGCCGGCTATTAGGATTTCTTTTTGACAGTAGATTGGGAATTGTTCCATTTCTTAGCCGGAGTATCTATCCCCTTACCGGGGCTGATTTTTTGATTTTAAATAGCTCGCCTGGATTATTCACAATTTTAGATTGGTGTTTTTGTAGATAATCCAACCCACCAAAAGTTTAGCTGGCTCTTTATCAGCTTCGAAGATTATCAGGTCTATTTTTAGACGTTGGAAAATGTCGCTAAATTATTTCCCTCAGGATCAACAATATTAATCTTCACACCAATTTTGCCATCCAATGTATGGGTCGCACAGGACAAACAGGGATCATGAGCTCGGATCATCATTTCGACTGTATTCAGGATTCCCTGGTCATATTTGCCATCTTTGATCAAGTCTTTGGCTGCACTCTTAACTGACATGTTGATGGGAGCGTTATTGTGCGTGGTGCCGACAATCAGGTTAACATTGGTGATGAGCCCATTTTTGTCTGTTTCATAGTCATGAATCAGTGTTCCTCTGGGAGCCTCGACGCTGGCAATCCCTCTGGCAGCTCTTGGCTCGACCTTTTTTCTGATATCGGTGCTGGTGATTTCGGGGTCTTCGAGGAGTCGAACCGTATTTTCCGCATTGTAGAGCAGCTCGATTAATCTTGCCCAATGATAGAGCAAAGTCTGTTGGGCAGGGCGGCCGAATTTTTCTCTGAATTCTTCAAATTCAGCTTGAGCTAGAGGCGTGTCGATCTTGTCACAAACATTGATTCTAGCCAGTGTGTTGGTCCGGTAAATGCCGTTCGGTTTATCCAGGTCCATGGAAAATTTGCCCGCTTTCTTCATGTAGGGGAACTTCAAATAAGACCAGGGTTCAACATGCTCGCTGATATAATCGGTGTAGTCCTTGACATCGAAATCTTCATAAGAACCGTCGGCCTGCATCATTCTTAGTTTTCCATGGTAAAGGTCCATCGACCCATCTTCTTTCACCGTCCCTAAGAATCCTGTTTTTATGACACCCAGGGATTGAACGACATCCAAATATTTAGGAAAGAGCTTCTCTTTGGCAAAGGAGATGGAGAATTTACAAAACTCGAGCAATTCATCGGCCATCTTTTTCAACTCTTTTCTTTCCTCTTCTTGTAAAGGACGGCTGAATCCGCCTGGGACGCAAGCATCAGGGTGGATGGCTTTTCCAGCAATCTCCTCCAACATCTTGGCGGCCATATGTCTGCATCTTACGACTTTTCGAGCGAGATCCGGGGCTGCTCCAATAATTCCAATGACATTCCTGATTCCGTAATCAGCACCCGGTCCGAGCACGAAATCTGCTCCAGCTAGAAAAAAGAAGTGGAGAATATGCTCTTCCATATAAGCAATGCTGTTACACAGTTCTCTCAGCTTTTTTGCTGCAGCAGGTGGATCGACTCCGAAAACCGCGTCAGTTGCCTTAGCCGAAGCATTGTGATGAGACCAAGGACAAACTCCGCAGATCCGCGTGGTGATCCTGGGCATCTCTTCGACGGGTTTGCCGACACAGAATTTCTCAAAGCCTCTTAATTCAAGAACATTGACTTGCGTATCGCTGACGTTTCCAGCATCATCGAGCTGGATGGTGATTTTAGCGTGACCTTCGATCCTTGTGACTGGCTGAATAGTGAGTGTTTTTCCCATGATTTAACTCCTTTTTGGTAAGGGCCGTAGACGACCGGCCCCAGAAAACCTGTTAAATGTTGCTGCACGGTCTGGTATTTGTTTAACATCAAGGCCAATCGTAGACAGAGCTCCCATCATATCAACCATAGGATTGGCCGTATCTGAAAGAGGGCCAAAACATCCCCGGCAGGGCATGTAGGCTTTTATGCAACGAGGTATTTTCGCTGCTCCACCGCAGCCTGATCTTGTAGCGGGGCCATTGCACAGAAAGCCTTGTTCCATAAAACAGCGAACAGTATCAAGGGGCTTCCCGGGCTCAAAAGCAACGGATTCAAGAGGTCTCTTTAAACTGGCCACAGCCTTCTTTTCCCTGATAGTCGGACATTCATCGCACACACTTTTTGTCGGAAGACTGACCTCTCTTCCCTCTAAAAGGGCGGTGAGCGCCTCGGCGACCAGCTCTGGAGTCGTCGGGCAACCGGGCAGCTTGAGGTCAACCTTCACAACTTCAGACAGAGCATAAATTCGATCAGTAAACGGTGACACTCCGGTGGGGGTAGCTGATGAATCAGTGGAAACACAACCTCGAAAGACCTTGTCATAAATTTCGTCCACCGTAAATTGATTAGCCAGGGCAGGGATGCCGCCATAGCAAGCACAGGTCCCCAAAGCGATGAGCGTTTTGCACTTTCTCCTCATCTCTTGAGCTATTTCTTTGTTCTCTTCTGTTCGGATTCCCCCGGAAATGATTCCCACATCAGCTTCAGGAATTTCAGGGCCTGGCTGGTCACCTGTCTGTCCCCACATTTTATGATCCATGAGGACCGGCATGTGAACAATGTCCAGCTTGGGCAAAAGATCGAGGAGTGGCTCTCCGATGTCAAGGATGGTTACTTCACATCCCGCACAGATAGTAAACCACTCTTCTGCTAGTCTGACCGCCATCTCTTTCCTCCTTAATAAATTTAAAGATCAAAATTAATATGAAGATTCGTTAATCGTAAAAATGTTAAATAACAATCTGAATAAAGAATATCCGAGATTTCAATCTCATTATTGATTTCTTGCATCTTCCTCTAATCAAATCGAATAAGTTATCTTTATATATTTTTATTATTCATTATTTTTTGTTCCAAAAACTTCTTTGTAAGTTAGCAGCTTATAAAAAAAGAATAAAGTTGTCAACTCTTTTTCGTCCCATAAAATTTTGTTAGGACAATGTTCTTACACTAAGACTCTTTGTAGATAATCAGGCTGGGTGATAGGAAACGCGCTAGCGATGATGAGCGCGAAGATTGTGTCAGTATTTTGGGCGAGGGTTTGATGAATGAAGGATGCTGGGTGAAGAGGCGGCGAGGTTCTCCCTCCAAGGCAACGATGGAAAAAACGCAGCGTGCCTTGGGATCATCCAGCCCGAGCCTATTTCC
>Ga0315280_10004446_pt1 | contig 20674 bp, 12 predicted proteins | sample YL17G06_40_MG_FD_203697 | JGI IMG/M metagenome (GOLD analysis project Ga0315280, IMG submission 203697) | Sediment microbial communities from Yellowstone Lake, YNP, Wyoming, USA - YL17G06_40 | ecosystem: Environmental > Aquatic > Freshwater > Lake > Sediment | place: USA: Wyoming | collected... | reverse complement strand
GGCGCATCTGGCCAAACACCTTCAAGTCTTTGCCGTGCAGCGGATGGTGGGGACGAATGACAGTGACTTTCTCGGGCACCTCGATGTGGGTAGTGTGGCGTAACGTCCTTCGACACGATCCTTCAAGGCTTCCTGTTGCTCTTGGACTGGGGCGAGGCCCCGGTCAATGGCGTTTGTCAAGCGTTGCAATCTCTCCTGCGGCGGCCCCCTTTTTTCGCCTCCAGGTTCCGCTGGAGAGAGGACCGAATCTCGCCCAGGGCCTCGGCCATCTTCAGTCCCGGCGGCTGCAAGGGCCCGCCGGGGTCGTCATTGAGCACACCCCGGACCGCCGCACAGTAGTCGAGCACCACCCCGTGGCCGCCCGCTTCGGTCTTCTCGGGACCGTCCGACAGGACGTCACGCTCAATGCTCCGCAGTCCCCGCACCTTTCGTCGCATCACCACTTTGGCCTTACTGTCGGCCTCCAGGACCGGCTTGGCCAAGTCCCGCAGAAAGTGGTTTTCACAGTACCGATGCGGCACGCCGGGAAACACCTGGGCCAGGCCGGAGACGAACGCGTCCTGTTTGTCACTAATCCACAACCGCACCGGCAATTCCAAACGTTCCGCCCAATGCCGGGCTTGTTCCAACAGCCGCCGGACTTCCTCGGCGCCGCTCGACAACAGCGGTTCGGCAAACCAAACCCGCCGCCGGCGAAGCTCCCGCACGACATAGAGGGTCTCATGGCCCTTCTCCGGTTGCAGGCCGTCAATGGACAGGATCAGATCCTTCACACCCTGGTAGGCCCGGGCCATCTCCGTCGGGTCCTGATGCCGGGCCGCGACCATGGTCTGATACAGGTGGAGATAATCCTCAATCGCATCGTCCGAGATCCTCACCTGGTAGCTGTCGCACAACTCGGCCCGAATCTGGGGCACGGACCAATGCCGGGCAAAGCGCCGCTGGCCCATCCAGGCGAACACGTCCCAGCCGATCAGCCACCACGGCATCGTCCAACTCAGTTCCGCCGGCGGACTGACAGTGACATGATGCCCGGCACAGGCGGAGTTGGGACACCGACACAGTTTGCTCACCAGGTGCACCGGACCCTGCAACGTGAAGAATCGGTGGTGCCGGTGATCGCAGATGTGCTGAGGACCGCCGCAAATCTCGCACTGCCGGTCCTCCGGAACCACAATCCACTCCTGGAATTGCGTTTGGCTCGGCCATTGGTATCGCATGACGGTAGCTCTCCTTCTGAACTACCGTCTTATCGACCATCTTTAACCAAAAGCGTTAGCCTTTGAGCGAATCATTGTTTTTCAAAGCCAATCCGGCGTTTTGCCGGATGCTGGGATACGCCCCTGAGGAGATGAACGAGAAAACGTTTCTCGAGGTCACGCATCCGGAGCATCGCGACACCGACCGGGAAAACGTCGAGAGATTGTGGCAAGGCCAGATCCCCTGCTACCGGACGGAGAAACGCTACCTCGCGAAGAATGGCGAGATCCGCTGGGGGAGTCTGTCGGCCTCTCTCATCCAGAGTCGAGAGGGAAAACCGCTCTGTGCTCTGGCGATCGTGGAAGACATCACGGCCCGCAAACAGGCCGAGCAGGCCCTGCGGGAGAGTGAACAGACCGCCCGGGCACTCTTGAACGCCCCCGGGATGTCGGCCCTGTTGATCGACCGGGAAGGCGTGATTCTGGGCCTGAACCGGACACTGGCGGAGTCTTTGGAGAAGCCGGAAGGCACGTTGATCGGTCAGCCGGCCTGGGGACTCTTCCCCCCGCCCGTGGCCAAGGCGCGCAAGACCGCCTTGAAGAAGGTGCTTCACTCCAGACAGGTCCTGCGGCACGAAGAGGAGAGCCAGGGCCACTGGAGCGACACGGTGATTTACCCGATCCTCGACCCGGATGGGAACGTGCAGAAGATCGCCATTCTGGCGCGGGACATTACCGAGCAGAAGCACGCCCGGGAGCAGGCCAAACAACGGCAGGCGGAGCTGCTGCATGTCTCGCGTCTGAGCACACTGGGCGAAATGGCCTCCGGTTTCGCCCACGAGCTCAATCAGCCGCTGTCCGCCATTCTCAGCTATGCCAGTGCTTCCCGGCGCTCGATGAACGATCCGGATCTGGATCGGGAGCGGCTGAAGAAAAATCTCGAGCAAATGGCTTCCCAGGCCGAACGGGCGGGCGAGATCATCAAACGGGTACGATCGTTCGCGCAGCGGCGGCCGCCGTGCCTGGGCCCCATCCACATCCATGAGGTGGTCCAGGAGGTCCTGGCCTTCCTGCACTCCGACGTAGTTCACAAAGAGGTGCACGTGGTCTTGGATTTGTGCGAGAACCTGCCGCGGGTGTCGGCCGATTCTATTCAGTTGGAGCAGGCGCTGCTGAACCTGGTGCGCAACGCGATCGAGGCGATGGAAACCACCGAGCCCCAGGACCGGCGTTTGACGATCCGCACGCTCGTCTCGGCCCCGGGCACCATTAGAGTGACCGTATCCGACACCGGCGTCGGACTGCGTCCCGACCTGCTCCCTCGGATCTTCGATCCCTTTTTCACCACGAAAGCGGATGGTCTGGGCATCGGTTTGTCGATCACGCGCTCGATCATCGAGCTGCACCGGGGACAGCTTTGGGTCGAGCCCGGCTCGGGGCGGGGGTGCACGTTCGCCTTCACGCTGCCGGCGGCTCCGGACGACCCGCCGAGAGAGTGATGAGCGGCGCCGGCACGAAGGCGGCAGTTATGGGAAAAGGAGCAATGAGTCGGCGCACCGGCCGGAGACATCGGCCCTGCCCAGCGTCGTTTTCGGACCTGCTCCATATTTCTGTCGTGCCAAAGTCTCGGGCGTCCGCCTGTCGCCCAGGAAGAGTCTCGGGGCCCGTCTTGAGATGACATAGGAGCGAACCAGCATGCCCGAATCGGAACCGACGGTCTTTATTCTGGACGACGACGAGCCTGTGCGAGAGGGATTCGCTGAATTGGTGCGTACCATTCGACTGAAGGCGGAGACGTTCGCCACGGCCCACGAGTTCCTGGAGTCCTATGACGCGTCGCGGCCGGGTTGCCTGCTGCTCGATGTCCGCCTGCCGGGCATGAGCGGCCTGCGGCTGCAGGATGAGCTGCTCGCCCGCCACAGCATCCTGCCCATCATCTTCATTTCGGGCCACGCTGATCTGCCGATGGCCGTGGAAGCCATGAAGAAAGGGGCCTACGACTTTCTCGAGAAGCCGGTCGGCGACCAGACGCTGCTGGATCGCATCAACGCCGCTTTGACCGAAGACCAGCGCCGCCGGAAGGCCCAAGCCGAGGTCCAGACCCTTCAGGAAAAGCTGGCCCTCCTGACGGCGCGGGAGCACGAAGTCCTCGATCTGCTCACGGCCGGCCAGTCCACCACCGCCATTGCCGAGATGCTGAACATCAGCCAGAAAACCGCCCAAGTCCACCGGGCCCGGATCCTGGAGAAGCTGCAAGTGGAGTCCGTGCCCGTTCTCCTGACCGTCCTGCACCGGTTCAACCTGATGTAGGCCCGGCGCGCCCATTCCCGTCCTCCGACAACCGCTGACCGCGCGGGCAGGCGGTCTTTCGACCCCCCGGCCCGACAACGCTGTGGCCCAGACGGAAAAGTAGGTTCGCCCGCTGAAGACAGGAACCTGGAAAGGCATGAGGCGTGCCTGGGACCACTCCGAGACAACCCTCTGCCACACGATACCGACACCTATCAACTCTTTTGGAAAGGAAGAAAGATGTTCAAGAACATGAAACTAGGCACCAAAATCGCCTTGGGTTTTGGGCTGCTGATCGTGCTGACCTGCCTGCTGGGCGGTCTCGCGGTCATCAACATGAAGAAGGCACAGGCTCAATCCAACCTGCTGGCCTACGAGTACGTGCCGGAGGTGGACTTGGCGAGCAACGTGTCCCTCTATGCCCAAAAGACCATGTACGGGATGAGAGGCTATGCGCTCAGCGAAGAGGAGGCGTACCTGGCGGACGCCCAGAAGAACCTGGCGGAAACGAAGAAGTGGATCGGCGAATGCGAAACCCTCGGAGAGAAATCCAAGCACTTGACGAAACTCAAGGATGCGGTGCAGGTCTGCACCCAGAGCATGGCACAATATGAGCAACTGGCCAATAAGACCGTGGAGGAGAACCGGGGGATTGCCCAAAATCGGCAGAAGCTCGATGCCGCCGCCCTGGAACTCGCGAAGAACACCTCGGCTTTTCTCGCCTCTCAGAACGAAGCCTTCCAGAAGGACCTGGCCGAGAGACAGCAGAAGATCCGATTCATCACCGACCTCGTCAACACGGGTACGGACGTTCGCGCGTTGAGTCTCAAGAGCCAGACCCACGGCAAACCCGAAATCATGGAACAGGCGGTCGCGCAATTGGATGGGGTGAATTCCACCATGGCCCAACTGCGCCTCCTCACCGAAGACAACACGGAAGAGACCCAGAAAGTCGAACAGACCGACAAGGCCGTCAAGACCTACCGAAATGCCCTGACCGCCTGTCTCACAGAGCAGAAGAAGGGAACCGGCGCGGATCAAGCACAACTGGAGAGACTGCGCCAAGAAATGGAGACCACCGCCACCGCGATGGATACCAGTTGTGATGAGTTCCTGGCCGGCCAGCACCAGAAACTCGACACGGACATGACCGAGCGGCATCGCAAGATCGCCCTGATCAACGAGGTCATCGACCTCAGTAACGCCACCCGCCTGGCCTGTTTCAAATCCCAGGCGTTGAACGACCCGAAGCTGATCCGCGAGGCCGAGGCCAACTTCCCGAAGATCGAGGAGAAGCTCGAAGAGATCGTCCAAAGCGTCGGTAAGACGACCGACCTGGTCAGTGAGATCGCCGCGGCTTCGCAGGAGCAGGCCCAGGGGATCGATCAGGTCAATACCGCCGTCGCCCAGATGGATAAAGTCACCCAGCAGAATGCTGCCAACGCCGAGGAATCGGCCAGTGCCTCCGAGGAGCTCAGTGCACAGGCCGAGAGCATGAAGGAAGTCGTCGGTCAATTGGTCGCTCTCGTGGGGGGGGGCGGCCACCCAGCAGGTGCAGTCGGGGGAACCGAAGAAGATCGAGCACCACCTGAATCTCAAGCTCGACCACAAGAGTGCCAAGTTCGAGAAGGCGATCGCCAAGGGGCACGGCTTGGGCAAGTCGGATGAGACGTTCCACAAGATCGCTCATGCCGCGGAGCCCAAGCACGCCGCGGCCGCCAAGCCGGCGAGCAAGGCGATCCCGCTGGATAGCAGCGAGCACGATCTGGAGAGATTCAATAACTGATCGTCCGCCGTGGAGCGGTGGCGATGCTCGTTTCGTCAGGCGGTTGCGTTGCACGACACCGCTACACGCTTGACGCAACCGGAACGAGCATCGCAACCGCAACCGGTTAGCGATTATTTCGGAAGGCCCCTGTTTCCAGGCGGGTCTTGTGACCCGCCTGGGACTTTTTGGGAGAGGGTGGGCAGATGAGAAGACAGATCCTGTGGACCGCGCTCGTCGTGGGTCTGGGCACCGTGATAGGCCCGGCCCAGGAGGCGCAGCCTAACTGGCAGGAGAGAGACTCTTTGACTAATGACTTTTGGGGACTGAAAGATTGGCTGGGTCCCAGCGGTTTGGACCTATCCTTGAACACCACGCAGATTTATCAAGAGAATGTTCGCGGCGGCCTGAGCACCCGCCGTCAGGCCGGACGCTTCAGCGGCAGCTATGACCTGGAGCTGACGGCGAATCTGCGGGCGCTGTTGAACGTGGAGGCCGGTCGGCTCTACACGCACGCTGAGGGCAGCTACTCCCGCGGCATCGACCCCTATGCCGTGGGCAGCTTCTTCCATGTCAACGGCGATGCGCTCGGCGACCGAGCCATCGACGTGACGGAGCTCTGGTATGAGAAGTCCTGGCTCGATGGCGTGTTGACGGTGCGGCTCGGCAAGATCGACTTTACCGGCGGCTTCGAATGCCGGGGCTGTTCGGTCTCGTTCGATGGCAGCCTCTATGCCAATGATGAGACCGCCCGATTCCTCAATTTGGCCCTCGTCAATAACCCCACCATCCCCCTGCCCCTGGCGGCCCTGGGCGTGATCGTCCACTGTATGCCCGCCGACTGGTGGTACGTCTCGGCCGGGATGCAGGATGCCGAGGGCGATCGTCGGGAAAGCGGCCTGGCTACCACCTTTGACGGCGATGACTACTTCCTCTATATCCTGGAAACCGGCCTGGCTCCACGTCTGCGTTCGGCCCGCGGCCCCTTGCAGGCGGCGTATCGTTTCGGCCTCTGGTACGATCCGCGGCCGAAAGGCAATTCTGACAGCGAGCAGACCTATCGCAACGACGTAGGCTTCGATACGACGTGCGATCAGATGCTCTGGAAAGAAGACGACCGGCCCGACGATCAGCAGGGTCTGGGAGCCTTCGTGCGTTACGGCTACACCGATGCCGGGCGCAACGACTTGACCCAGTTCTACAGCGGCGGCTTGCAGTACCAGGGGCTCGTTCCCAGCCGGGATGAGGATGTAGTGGGTCTGGGCTGGGCCCGAGGTCTCTTTAGCGACCAGGCCCGGATCAGTTTTCCCGAGGGCCACGAGAGTGTGGTCGAGACTTACTACAATGCCCAACTGGCGAACTGGTCGCACGTCACGCCTTCCGTGCAGTACGTGGCCCACCCGAGCGGCCGCGGCCGGGACGTCGTCATCATTGGCCTCTGTGCCCAAATCGCCTTCTGAGAGGATGCCCGTGCCACTTCTCACACATCCCCTGAGGAAGAGGATCACTGGTCGATCAGCTCCAGCAGCTCATCCGCCAGTTGGGAGTCGAGGTTTCGCAGAATCCGCTGCTGCTCCAGCGCCAGTCCCCGGTCGCCGACCCGCAGGTAGGCCCGGCCCAGATTGTAGTACGCCTGCGCGTGCCTCTGGTCCGCCTGCACGGCATCCTTGAGACACTCAATGGCCTGGGCGCACATGCCCGCTCGCAGGTAGGCCTTGCCCGTCAGGACCTGGGTCTCCACGAGCGCCGGGTCGAGTTCCTTGGCCCGCTGAAATGCCTGCATCGCTTCCTCGTACTTGCCCGCGTTGGAGAGAGCCAACCCCAGCGAGAGGAGCGCATCCGCCGAGCGCGGCCGGATTTTCAACGCTTTGCGGTACGACGCGATGGCCTCGGGATAGGAGCCCCGGTCAAAGTGCGCTTTGCCCATCCCCAGATGCGCATCGAAGCAGTTCGGGTCCAGGGCCAGAGCTTCCTGGTAGCAGCCGAGCGCCTCCGGCGTCCGCCCCAGATCCTCGTAGGCGTTGCCCAACAGGACGCGGGCGGAGGCGTCGCCCGGCTTGAGACTGACCAGCTTCTCACAGACTGCCAGGGAGCTTCGGGACCTGGCCGAAGCCCCGCGACGCTCTTTCAAAAGCGAGCAAGTGCTGACCTTGTCGGAGCACAGGCCCGCGACATCCGCCAGGACTCTGGCCTTGATGCCGCTGGAATCGACGGCCCTCATGCAGACAAAACCGAGAACTACCAGAAAAGGCAATACCCCAAGTCGGAGCAGCCACGGCCGATATCCGCCGAGGATGCCACGGACCTTGCGGCTCACATCGGCTTTATCGCCTGGGGCCGCTCGCGGCGGCATCGTATATTCTTCCCGGATCATGGTACGGACCTCTAAAATGGCCTTTTCGGCCCTTTCCTCGCGGTTCCACCCCCAGCCAACCAACGGGACGCCGATGCCACGGGATGGCTTGAGAGCGCTATCGCGCGCCACCAGTGTCCCCTTGGAGAGCATACGAAACCGCCGCCAGGTCTCAAAACTTGAGGCGCGTCCCGGCCGGTGATCCCGGCTACGAGTCCGTCCTTCACTATTGTTCGGGGTTCAAAGGACCGATATGTTCCCCAGGCTCTTGCAGAGACGCCGTAAATATGGTGCAATGAACACATGTTGGTTCTCGGGCGTACGGGTTGAGTTGAGCACGGTATTGGAAGATGATCATGAAAGTTCAGGAAAGAAGGCGTCGCTACCGAGCCGCGATTGCGGGCGTCGGGAAAGCCTCGTATCAGAAGAAGTACGACAAGGCCATGTCCGGCCGCGATCCCCGGGCTGCCATCGCGGCCAAGTGCCTCGATTGCATGTATTGGCAGCGTAGCCGGATCACGGAATGCCCGATCGTCTGTTGCCCTCTGTGGCCGTACCGCCCTTTCACCAGCGCAAAGATGCTTGAGGCCCCAACCTCATCGGCAAAGTCCGAAAAGCAGCACCACCCGAGGCCGCCTGCGCGCCGTCACCGCCCGCGTACGAAGTCCTCGCATCATAAACGCAGGTAGCTCGTGGAGCGAGTTGCGCCCAGCATCTTCCTGCACCGCACCCAGACGGTTGAGGACACAGCCTGCCTTATGGCTTCGCCTCTTTCGCCTTGTCGCCGGTGGCCGGCTTGACGTCGGGCGCCGGGGCCTCCGTCGCCGAGTCGGGCGCATCGTCGTCTCCGGCAGGCGGCTCATCCGCCTCGGCCAGCGGCTTGAGATCCTCCTGGATCTTGTGCAGCTTCCGTTGGGCTTTTTCGAGTTCCTGGCGGGCCTGCGGCAGCATCTGTTCCGTCGTCTCGATCACGTACGGCGTCACAAAAATGAGCAGTTCGCTGTTGGCCTCCAGAGCCTGCTTGTGACGGAAGAGCCCGCCGATCAGAGGCAGGTCACCGAAGAAGGGGACCTTCCGGTTGGTCCGGCTGTCCTCCTGGAAGAGCATGCCGCCGAGCATGATTGTCTGGCCGTCCCGCACGATCATGTTGGTCGTCGTGTCCAACTCGGTCCGGACGGGCTGACTGTTGATGCTTTCCGACCCCAGTTGCGAGAGAATCACGTTGATAATCATGTCCACGTTCTTCTCCGGCGTGATGCTCGGCCGGGCGCGCAGCGTCATACCGACCTTCTCATACGTGAAGTTCGAGGTCGCGCGGCCGCCGGTGTCGGAGATCGAGATCTGCGTCTGGAACCCCACCCGCTGGCCCTTGAAGAACTGGGCTTCTTCGTTGTCCTTCGTCCAAAGCGTCTGCTGATTGAGGATTTTGGCGTGCAGTTCCCGCATCAGGAAATCGATCAGGACGTTCACGTTGAGGCCGTTTTGCACCAGCAGGCCACTGCCGGTCGCGGCGCCCGTCTTCGGATCGATTACCAACGAGCCGTGCTGCTCCAGGGCCGACAGGGTGTTCTTGGCGACCAGGGAATTCTCGTTGTCCAGCGTGCTCCACTTCGAGGAGTCGGAGCTGTACTGCAGGCCCAGCGAGGTCATGTTCTGGTGGTCCACCTGCATGATGATCGCCTTGAGCATGAGCTGCTTGCCGGGAATGTCGAGCTCCGCAATCATCGCCTGGAGACTCTCCATGAACTCCGGCGGTGCGAGCACCAGGATGGACTTGCTGTGCGTATCGGGGATGAACCGCGCTCGTCCGATGATGTTGCTGATCGGCATTTGATTGACGGTGCCCCGGCCCGTCGTCCACCACGGCCGGTATTCGCCGGCAGGAGTCTGGTTGTAAACGCTGTTGTTGTTGACGGCGTTCCGCGCGTTGTTATTTCCGCTGCCGGCGCTGGAACCCTCGTCCATCGAGTACTGGCTCAGCCCGTGCTGCGTCAGCGAGATGGCGGCGGCGGTGCCGGTCTCGTTGAACATGGCGTTGAGCCGCTGGGCGAGGGTCTCCGGATCGGCATAGTTGAGCCGCACGACTTTCGGAACCTCGGCTGCCTCCCGGCTGTCCAGTTCCTTGATCAGGTCCTCCACGACGCCGTAAGCCTGCGGAATATTGCTGATCACGATGATCTTCTTCGTCCCGGTCACTTCCTCGAAGGTCACTTGGCCGTAGAGCGGCCCGACGATCCGTTGTTTGTCCTGGCTGCTGCTGCCAAACAGGTAATCGAAGAACGAATACCGGCTGCTCATCTCCTGGCTGAAGAGCGTCTTGAGCAGGGTGGACATCTGCTTCGGATCGGAGTTGCGCAACTCGATGATTCGCGGCCGGACCTCCTTGACGTCGACGGCGACATCCCACTGTTCCACCTGCTCCGCGATCTTCTTCATGTTCTCCGGGGAGGCAGTGACCGTCACTTGCTTGAGCGAGACGTGCGAGATCGTCTTGACGGTGTCGGGGGACGGGCCCCCGCCGGTGCGACCGCCATACCCGCCGTACGAACGGATGGAACTGCGGCCACCCAGCATCGCCCCCTCGCCGAAGAGCTCGTCGATGTTCCTCTTGATCTGGTCGGGATCGGCGAACTTGAGCTGGAAGTGGCGCGTTTCGAACTGCCCCGGCGGCACGTCGATCTCCTCGATCAGCTTTTTGACCATGTCACGCAGATCGGAACGGCCGAACACCATCACCTGCCGCGCCTGTTCCAGGGCCTGCACCAGGACGCTCGCCTGCAGTTCCGTGCCCGGCATCTGCTGCAAGGCCTCGTTGATCCGCGTGGCCACTTCCCGCACGTCGGCGTAGGTGATCGGCACGGTCTCGTATTCCCGCTCTCTTGGTTCGCCTTTATCGAGCTTGGCGATCCATTCCGTGATGAGTCTCATGTCCTCGGCGGACGCCCGCGCGATGATCCATTTGCGCTTCGGCTCGGGGATCAGCACGATGGGAAGCTGGCTGGGACCGATGATGACCGAGTTCGCGGCGGCACTGGCGAACCCCCCGGAGTAGAGGCGACTGCCGCCCGAGGAATAGCCGCGCGAGCCGGACCCCGGCCGTCGGCCGTAGCCGCCGTAACCACCGCCATAGCCGGAGCCGGGCCGGCCGGGAGTGTCGCTCAGCAACATACGGAGCAACTGCACCACCTCCGCCGGGTCCGCGTGGGTGATCTCGAAGACCTCGGTGGTCGTTTGTTCCGCCCCCGGGACATCGAATTGGGCGATAATCGCCTCGATTTTCATCAGGTTCTCGACCGTATCGATCAGCAGCAGATTGCCCGTGTTCTCATCGGCACTGACGTAGCCCGACTCGGTCAGCAGCGGCAGGACGATCTCGCCCATCTGGCTGGCGCTGTAGCTGTGCAGCTTGACGCACCGCTGGATGACCTGGTTCTTGTTCTCGATGGTGGTCAGCGGCGTGTCGGAGGTGATCGTCGCCACCGGACGATCGAGCCGCTCAACCCACTTGCGAATCTCCGCGATATCCGCCGGCGACGCCTTGGCGATGATCCAGCCCTGCTTGGATTCCGGCACCAGCACGACCGTGCGACCGCCGGGACCCACAATCACCGTCGAGGTCTCGCCGGCGGTGGAGTTGGAGCCCGTAAAGCGCGTGCGCGGGCTGCCGGGCCGGCGCGGTCGCGCCGACGGCCGGGGCCGCCCGCCGTAGGGGGTGTTCGCGCCGGCATTTTCCGTATCCGACAAGACCGTCTCCAGCAGGGTGATGATCTCCTCGGGGCTGCGCTGGCGGACTTCGAAGATCTCGGTGCTCGTGTCAGCTTCGGCGACATCGAACTGCGCGATGACCGACTCGATCCGCATGAGGTTTTCGACCGTGTCGATCAGCAACAGTGTCGCGGTGCCCTCTTCCGCCGTCACATGGCCGGAGTCGGTCAGCAGCGGCGTGATGACCTCGCTCATGTGCTGCGGATCGCAATGCTCCAGCTTCACGAACCGCTGGACGACCTGGTTCTTGCTCTCGAACTCCGCCAGCGACCGATCGGCGGTCACGGTGGGCATGGGCTTATCCAGCCGCTTGATCCAGCCTTCGATCAACTCCATGTCCTCTTGGCGCGCCTTGACGATGATCCACTTGCGATGGGGCTCCGGGATAAAGAGCATGGGCTGCTCGCTGCTGCCCGCGACGACCGGGTTGCTCGGCTGACGGTTGGGCGCTCCGGACCGGAAGCGACTCAGGCGCATGGCCCGGCCAGCCCACTCCCAATTTTGCCGGTATTGCCCGGTCTGGCTCGTGGAGGCGGTCGAGAGGGAGTTGTCCCCAACGACGGCCCCCAGGAGATTGGCAATTTCCTCCGGCTCGCGGAACTGCAGCTCGAAGACCTGGGTGATGGTGTCGTCGCGCTGCGGCACATCGAACTGGGCGACGATCTTCTCGATCCGCAGCAGGTTCTCGACGCTGTCCACGACCATCAGGGTACCTGTCGTCGGTTCCGGCGCGACTCGCGCCGTGTCGCCCAACATCGGGGTGATGATCGCAATCATGCGATCCACACTGGCGTGCTTGAGCTTGATGAAGCGCTGGACGACGTCCTTCTTGTTCTCGATCTTGTCGAGCGTGTCGTCCGCGGTGATCGTCAACATCGGCTTGTCCAGCTTCTTGATCCAATCGGTGATCGACGCGATGTCTTCCGGACGCGCCTTGACGATGATCCACTTGCGATGCGGCTCCGGGATGAAGAGCGCGGATTGCTCGTTGATCGCATTGGGGGTCCAGGGGCGGTTGTTGTTTCGGAATTTCGAACGATCCACACGGATGGCCCGCACCGACCAGTTCGAGGTGCTCCGGTCGCGCCCGTAGGTGCTCGTGGAAGCGCCGGTGTTGTCCCCGAGAACGGCGCTGAGCAGGCTCGCGATCTCGTCCGGCTCGCGATACTGCAGCTCGAACACCTGCGTGACCACGTTCTCCTGCGGCGCAACATCGAACTGGGCGATGATCTCCTCGGCCCGCAGCAGGTTCTCCACCGTGTCAATCATCAGCAGCGTGTTCGTATTCTGCTCCGGCAGGATACGTCCGGACGTGCCCAGCATCGGCATCAGGATCTCACTCATGCGGTCCGCGCTGCAATGCTCCAACTTGAAGAACCGCTGCACGATCTGGGTCTTGTTCTCGATCTTGTCGAGCGAGTCCCCCGCCGCGATCGTGGGCATCGGCTGGTCCAGTTTCTTGATCCAGGTGGTGATCGACTCCATGTCCTCGGGACGCGCCTTGACGATGATCCACTTGCGGCGCGGCTCCGGGATGAAGACCACCGGCTGATCGCCGCCGCTGGGGCCGGTGGATGGGCGGCTGCTCTTGAACCGGGCGCGATCGACGCGAATGATGCGCGTCGCCCAGTTCGCCCCCCGATAGCCCTCGCGTCCGAAGGTGTTCATGGAAGAGCCGACGCCCTCACCGAGAATGGAGCTGAGCAGCGTGGTGATCTCTTCGGGCTCGCGGTGTTGCAGCTCGAACACCTGCGTAACAATGTCCTCGCGCGGCGGGACATCGAACTGCGCGACCACCTTCTCGATCCGCAGCAGGTTCTCCACGGTGTCGATGATCATCAGCGTATTGGTGTTCTGCTCGGGCAACATGCGGCCGCTGGGACCCAGCATCGGCATCAGAATCGAGATCATGCGATCCGGACTGGAATACGCCAGCTTGATAAAGCGCTGCACCATCTGATTCTTGTTCTCGATCTTGTCGAGAGACTCCCCGGCGGCGACCGTCGGCACCGGCTGATCGAGCCGCTCGAGCCAGGTGCGGACCTCCTGCATGTCTTCGGCCGAGGCCTTGGCGATGATCCAATTGAACTTGGGCTCGGCAATCAGCATGATCGGGCTGCGACCGCTGTTGATCATGAGAGGGCCCGCCCCCCCTTCGCCGCCCCTGCCCCTTCTCCAGGGAATGTCCCCGGAGGAAGGATTCGGCACCGAGAGCACGGTCCGGAGGCTGGCCCCGCCCCCGGGGCCCCGGCGCAGACCGCCGCTGAGCACCACTTGCAGCAGTTGCACCAGCTCGGCGGGCGGCCGGTTGCGGACCTCGAAGACTTCGGTCGTAAGCGGCTGCGTTTCCGTGACATCGAACTGCGCGATGATGGTCTCGACCCGCATCAGGTTGCGCACGGTGTCGATGATGAACAGGCCCGACGTCGAGTCGTCGGCGTTGATATGGCCGGACTCGCCGATCAACGGCTGCACGATGCGCGACATCTGGCTCGGCGTGGAATTGGCCAGCTTGAAGAACTTCTGGACGATCTGGTCCTTGTTCTCGATCGCCGCCAACGGCTGATCCGGCGCGATCAGCGGCACTGTGCCGATCCGCGCATCGCGCAGCGGCTTGAGGTAGATCGTCTTATCCACTTGCTCGGCCGTGTAACCCTTGATCCGCAGGGCCCCGTAGATCTGGTCCAGGGCTTCCTTTCTCGGCAGCCGCCCCGGCGCATAGATCGTGATCTTCTCTTTCATGATCTGGTCGGTGGGGATGACCACTTTGCCCGTCCAGTCGGCGATCTTCTGGATGATGAGCCGCATCTCCACGTCTTTGAGGTTGATCGCCTCCCCTTCCTGCGAGGCCACATTGAGCGCGTTAGGCTCAGCAACAATCTTACCGGGTTCCGCCGCGGCTGGTTTCTGCTCCTCCTTCTTAGGCGTTTCCGGCTGCGAGGCGGTCGCGGTAGCAGCGGGAGCAGGCTTCTGATTAGGGTCCGGCGCAGCCGCTGGCTTGCTGGCACTCGCGTCAGATGCAGGGGCTGGTGGGGTCGGGCTACTATTGCCGGGCGTCTTCTTGGGCTCGGCAGCCGCGACTGTGTGGACGCCTTGAATGCTCTTGGGAACGGCCGACCGTTTCGTGGGCGATTCTTCTTCCGGCGTGTAGAATCCCACGCGCCAGACGATGATACACGCTGCTATCCCCACCAGGACCGGCAGAACCCATTTCCGTTGCTGCACACCCATAAGTAATTTCTTCATAAAGACTTAGCACGACGTGCTTGTGAAAAGCGGCTAAGACCCGGCTCACAGGCTCATAGGGCCCCCGTGGGGACCCCGCACACTCTACGCGAGGAAAGACGCCCAAGCCCAATCAGTTATTTCGCGGATCGGCCTAGGGCAGATGTCGCGGCTCCCGAGAAGGTTCCCAGGAAGCGAAGATGGACCTGGCGGATGTCCGTAGCGCTATTGCCCCCAGGTGGCGTGGCTCGTTTCGCCCGTTGGGAGTTCCGCGTCTACACGGTCTTCAGCCACCTGAAGGCGGGACTCCAAACCCCGCCACCACAGCCGATTCTCGCTGCCTACGACGCCAAGGCCGCCTGCAGCATGGCCCTGGCATAGGCAACGTTGAACACAATGCCGGCATAACCGCCGCCTCCAGGATAGCCGCCGCGGAAGCCCGGCTGCTGGCGGTCATAGTCCAACGCGCGTGGGTGCTCGGGGTAGATCGTCCCGGTGTACTTGTTCCGGACCAGTTCTCTCATGACGCCGAACATGTCCACCTCGCCGTTGTCCGGGAAGACTTCGGCGTATTTCTCGTAGGGCTTTTGGACCTGCACATTGCGGAAATGGGCATGGTTGATCCGCTGCCGGCTGGCGAAGTACCGGCAGACTTCCACCGGGTCCTCTCCCATCTCTTTCGTCACGCCGCAGTCGAACGTGATCCCGTTCGCCGGACTGGGGACGATCTCGATGAGCCGCTTCCAGCCGGCCACGGTCCCCATGATCTGTCCCGACCCGCGACTGAGCGGCGCCGGCGGATCGTTGGGGTGCAGAGCCAGCCGAACGCCCGACTCCTGGGCTACCGGCACAATCGCCTTGAGAAAATAGGTAACATTCGCCCACATCTTCTCCAGACTCTGGGCCCCTTCCTGCGGCAGCGCCGGCAGGTCCTTCATCCGGTCGTAGTCAAACGCGGTATACCCTGCCCCCGCCCGGCCAATCTGCTCGTGATAGCCTTCCATTGCGCGGTGTGCGTAAAAGTTGTACTCGATCACCGGCAGACCCGCCTTGCCGGCGGCCCGGATGGACTGAATGACCTTCTCAATCTCCTCATCCCGACCCGGCCGGCCGTAGATGGTGTTCGGGAACCCGCCGATCATCAGGTTGTACAGGGTCAGCCCGGCGGCCTTGAGGCGCTCGATCCGAGCCCGTAGATCAGCCTCCGTCCACGGGATGCGGCCTCCCCCGCTGAGCACATAGTCCACGTTCAACTGCTTGATGCGCTGCGTGCCGGCGTCTTGTTGTCCCTCCGGTCCCCGCCCGCCGTCGCCCACACCGAGGCACAGCTTCGGCGTATCCGCCCCCTCCACAATCGGCCACGGCTTCGCGCTCGCCGTCCCGGCCGCCGTCGCCATGGAAGGCGTCAGAGCCATCGTCCCCGCCACCTGCATCATCTGTCTGCGCGACACATTCAAAGTCATGAGACGTACCTCCATCAATTCTCTGGCACTCCCGACCACCATCAACGTTGGAGCCTTCAACTGAGAGTATGGTCGCGGCCCACTCCCCTGTTATTCCCGCGAAGGCGGGAATCCAGTCACGTCGGGGCTTTCCTGGACCCCCGCCTGCGCGGGGGTGACAGAAAGGGCTCAACATGTCCTTCTCTCTGTTGAAGGCTCTTGGCGGACCCGTGACCTATGCTATCCTCCGGCCGCCTCCTCTTCAAAGGGATTTTGACAGCAGCGCACCGGAGTACCATCCTCCGCAAAGGAATCCGAAGCCGGATCGTGGGACATTCAGGAAAGGCATCAGTAGCCTGGGGCTCCTGTCCCGCTTGAACTCACGGCCTCTCCAGTACGCGATAGCACTCGGCAAGTTCTGCATCCGTGCGGAGGCGATGGCCTCGTCGCTCTGCTCCTCGCGATGACATCCCTGGCTCCCGTATGTCATTGCAGGCATAGCACTTGACGCGTGGGTGGCAATAATAGGACTGGTGCAATTTAGAAGTAGGGTGCGTATCACGCACCGGTCAACGTCTGGCAGGAGGCGGTGCGTGATACGCACCCTACGGCCGAATGCCGTCTCATTTTCTCAGGCGCACTTTTGGTGTGGGTTCGTATTCGATCAGGGCGGATTGGCCGTTTTGAGCTATCGAGAGGCGGGCAGCTTCGGTCACCAGTTCGTTGATCCAGCTATCGCCCGGCGTGGCGAGGACGCCCCGCTCATCAATCTCCGCGAGCACGCGTTGGCGTGCCGCTAAGGCTTGCTTGCCTTCCACACCCGTGGCCGCGGCGTTGACTCGTTGGGCCGCCAGGACCAGGGCTTCGATGGATTCGAAACCGTAGCCGACCGGTTTGAGGCCCTCGCCATCCCAGGGGACCAGTCGGAAATAATCCGGGCTGACGAAGCGGAACTTCGTGCCGGCCAAGCGGTCGATGTAGCCGTGCTGAACGCCGCGATACTGATCGTCGTGCTTGATGATGGCCGAACAATTGTCGCCCTCGCAGTACATCACCAAACCCTGGTCGTTCGTGCCGGCGGCCTCATCCGGATAGCCCAGGCCGTCCGTGACACTCAGCAGAGCCCCATTTTCCCAGACGACCTGGCCCTGGGCCCACAGATAGCCGATATTCCCGTTCGGGAATGCGCCTTCGATCCCGCGCACGGAGACCTCGACCGGGCGCAGACCGGTGATAAAGTGGACCAGGTCCACGTAGTGACAGCCCACGTAGGTGAACGGGTCGCTGTGGTCCTTGGTGAACCAGTTCTGGAAATTGGAGTGGCGATAGTAGTACGGCTCGATCATCTTGGCCTCGCCGCAGCGGAACCGGCCGAAACGCCCGGCCCGGTAGAGGCCGCGGGCGTCCAGCGCCCGGCGGTCGAACCGCTTATGGTACTCCACGCCGACAAAAAGTCCCTTGGCCAGAGCCAGCTTATGAATCTCGACCGCCTCGGCGTACGTCGGCACCAGCGGCTTGACCGTCAGCACGTGCTGGTCGTGCTCCAAGGCCATGCGAATGACCCCGGCGTGCAAATGGTCCGGCACGGCCACCACGACGAGGTTGCCCGGCGGCAACTTCGCGATCACCTCCTTGAACAGGTCCGGGTGCATCTTCTCGGGTGGGGTGTCAAGCGACGGGAATGCCTCGAAGCCCTGTCCCGGAAACGCCTGGGCAAAGCGCGGCGATTGGGCCAACTCCCGCAACGGCGCCGAATTCAGCGCGCAAATCCTAATCGGCCCGAGGACGCCCTGCCGCTGCAAGTGGTACAGCGACGGCAGAATTTGGTCCTGGGTGATCATCCCACCGCCAACTCCAACGACTTCGAGATTGTCGTTCTGCCTGTTCACGGAATCGCTCCTCGAAGCAAGTGCCTTTCATCGTAGCATGGGCATCCTGCCCATGATCTTGAATTCATGGGCGAGACGCCCATGCTACGTAGCACGGGCATCTTGCCCGTGATCTGGAGTACATGGGCGGGACGCCCATGCTACTGGATGGCCTCGCGCATGGCCTCTTCGAGCACAGAGACACCCTCGCGGATGGCGGCCTCCGTGGTCACCAGCGGCGGGGCGATCTTGACCGAGGCCCCGGCGTAGCCGACCGGCGCGAACATCAGGAGCCCTTTCTCCATGCAGCGACGCACAATGTCGGCGGCCAGCGCGGAGTCCGGCTCGATACCGCCCGGCTTGACCATGTGTAGAGCCGCGACCATTCCTTTGCCGTGCACGACGCCGACATGTCTAGGGAAGCGTGAGCCGACTTCTCTCAGCAGCGGCTGCATGGTCTCGCCCATCCGGCGCGAGTTCTCGACCAGCTTCTGCTCTTCGATCACCTTCAGATTCGCCAGAGCCCCGGCCGCACAGACGGGGTTGCCCGTGTGCGTTGAGGTCATCGAGCCCGGCGGATAGAGATCCATGATCTCGTTTCGCCCGATCACCGCCGACAGCGGCATGCCGCTGCTGATGCCCTTGCCGCAGCAGATCAGGTCAGGCACAACGCCGTAATGCTCGAAGCCCCAATACGTGCCCGTGCGGCCGAACCCGGCCTGGATCTCATCGAAGATCAACAGCACCCGGTTCTTGTCGCACCAGGCTCGCAGTTTCTGGATGTACTCGGGCGGCGCGAAGCTGGCGTTGCCGCCCTGATAGGTCTCGCTCATCACGCCGGCGACCTGGTTCGGCTTCACGCCGGCCCGGTCCAGGGCCTTGAGAAAACCTTCGAAGCTCGTGTCCGGTCCCCGGAAACCGTCCGGGAACGGCACCTGGACCATCGCGGGGTCGAGATTGACGATCCAGTCCTTGAGGGCCGGGATGCCGCCGGCCATTTGTGAGCCCAGGGTCCGCCCGTGGAAGGCGTTGTGATACGTCACGATGGCGATCTTCTTGGCGTTGATGGTCTTGCCGTGGGTGCGGGCCAGCTTGATCGCGCACTCGCAGGCCTCGGACCCGGTGGTCAGCAGGAACACCTTCTTGAGCCCTTCCGGGGCTACCCTTGCCAACTCGGCCGCGAGCTCGCCGCGCACCTCCGAAGGAAAGCAATAGTTGTGAATCAACCCGTGCTCGATGCGATCCATCATCGCTTTGCGGATCGCCGGATGGCCGTGGCCGGCGTTGGTCACGACCACGCCGGAGGACCAGTCGAGCCACATGTTGCCCCAACGGTCATAGACCTGGAACCCCTCGGCCCGGTCCCACACGATGGGGGGCTGGCCGCTCATCGAGCGCGGCTCGAATTGCCGCAGCCGCTCCAGGATCGGGAGCGACTCGGGGACGGGGATATCCGTGACAATACGACGATACTTCGTCTGCACACGCGCGACCTTTCGCGGCGTGAGATCAAACGCAATCTGCGCACCCATGTTCTACTCCTGCACTACAGCCATGCTAAAGAAAGACGTATTGTAGCGAATCGACCGACGCTCACAAGGGGCTGCGAACGCTTTTCACCCTTGTCCCCTACTCCAGTGGTTTACACCGCGCGTGCCATCGCATATCATGGTGCGTGTTCTTGGAGAAACACATATGACAAGAACCAGGAGGCACCGGTAAAGGCCGTGAAGAGCATACAGTTTGCACCTTCGGTATACGAACACGCCGCCAGAGTCATCTCGCAAAGTCCCTGGGATGTCTCGCGCGACGTGTCTCTGCTGGCGAGAGGTCACACCGAAGCCTACCGCCTCTATCAGCACCGGCCCGTCGTCGTGGGCATCGACATTTACAATCTGGAGGCGGAGGCCTACGGAGCGGTCGTCAGCCGGGCCTCCGGCAATGGCATTCCCGCGATTCACGAGCACCCCTTATCGAGCGCCCGGCAGTTGATCGGCCTGGAACCGTTCGATCCGAAGTCGGCCGGGCGGATTCCGATGGTGATCGAGGCCGCCCAGCGCGTGGCCGCGGCATGTCCGGGCGCCGATGTCCGCGTGCCTCTGAGCGGGCCGTTCTCCATCGCGGCCAATCTCATGGGCTTCGAGAACCTCCTGTACGAGGTTCAGACCGCCCCGGAGCTGGTCGCGGAGGCCCTGATGTCCTTAGTGACGGGACAGGTCAAATTCTGCAAGGAGATCGTCCGCCACGGCTTAGGCATCGCCTTCTTCGAGTCCGCCGCGGCACCGCCCCTGCTCTCGCCCACAGACTTCCGAGATCTCGAGCTGCCTGCCCTCCGGGCGATCATGACGAGAACCTCCATCCTGGTCAGCCATCCGGTCCCCTGTATCATGGGCGGCGACACCCTGCCCATTCTGGACCATCTGCTCGCAACCGGAACGGGTTACGTCTGCTGCCCGGCCGAGACCAACCAGCGGGGATTCATGGAAAAGATGAAGTCCCATCCGGAGGTCAAGGTTCGCATCAACATGGACCCCGGCCCGATCACCGCGAATGATTTCGACGCGATCAAGAAGGAAGTGGACCGTGTGATCGCCTTGGCACCCGACAGTACCGACATCTGCATCGGCACCGGTTGCCTGCCCTTCGAAGCAGACCCGCAGATGGTGCTGAAAACCAGGGAATATGTTCTGTCCAGGAGCGTCACGTAGGGTGGGTTCTCAACCCACGCGTTCAACCATTCGAGACGGACTGTGACGCGTGGGTTGAGA
>Ga0315280_10004445_pt1 | contig 20676 bp, 21 predicted proteins | sample YL17G06_40_MG_FD_203697 | JGI IMG/M metagenome (GOLD analysis project Ga0315280, IMG submission 203697) | Sediment microbial communities from Yellowstone Lake, YNP, Wyoming, USA - YL17G06_40 | ecosystem: Environmental > Aquatic > Freshwater > Lake > Sediment | place: USA: Wyoming | collected... | reverse complement strand
AAGCGTTCCTCAATGAAGCTGGAAATCTTCTGGTGGCCATTCCACCTGCGAGTCCTGTGGGACTTATCTTGTATGACAGGCGAGAGGTTGTCGCGAACATTGAGCCTAGGCAAGGTGTGAACAGTGGGGAGAGAATTGTACGCACACTTCTCGAAAGCGCGAAACCCGCTTCTGCTCCGGCGCCGCTTGAGGGACGGGCAATTCGATCCTACGCTGAGTTAGCCAGAGAAACAAGAGCATTGATGAGGGAATCGGCCTTCGCCGCTAAGACCAAAGGGTATTGGGAACGATTAACCACGTTCGCGAGCTTTATCCTGCCGTTCTATCAGAGAGCTGAGTCCAAGTATTTTGAACGCCTAAGAGGACAAGGCGCATTCAAGGCCTTCGAGATAATCTGCACCTTTCCCGAACCTGTGCTCGTGATCGTGATTTCGCATGGCGAGACTAATCTTGATGGCCTTGCCGAAGGGGCGAAGAACGCAAGGAGATTGAATCACCAGGTTGTCCTGGCAGTCCTCGCAGGACCTGAGCCAAGAAAGCGAATTGAGATATTGTCAAATCTTGAAGGTCAGGGCCTGGGGATTTTGAGATGCCGTCCTGAAGAGCTTCCGAGAGCGATTAATGCTGAGATTCTCAAATTGAGCCATAGTAGAACTATTCCGATCGATGCGGCTCGGTAGAAATGAGTTCTCTTGCTACTTGCGAAGCCAACGCTCGGTTTATGGTTCGTAGATCGATTCTTCGTACCTTGGCTTCGCGACTTTTGCCCTTGCCGAGTGGGTCGGATATATGCGAGTGCTGGTAGTTCCCTCCAACAACTGGATGACTCATCCTAATCCCATGAGGCACCACTTTCCGTTTAGGCGGTTAGCAGATACACACGGATGTGAAGTCTTCGTGTTGGGCTTCACAGGACTAGGAGGTCAACGCCCAATCATTAGCCTGGAGCTCGTATCGAGCCCGCGAAGTGCGGAATCGATGAACGGCGAAGATCTCGCAATTGATGCTATACTCACGAATCAATCGTCGAAAGATTTGAGTTGTTAAGTTTCGCAGCTCTCTCCGCCTCAATACTGGAAAAGAAAACAGGCGACTCGCTGACTCTAGCGGCAAACGCGAAACAACTCATCAGGTCTATTCTGCAGTCTACGTCCGCTGCAAGATACAAGAGTTATCAGTACGCAGTGTCGGTCGAGAAGAAGAACCGCCTGTTCAACCAGACGGCTACACTGCCCAGTCAGTTTGAACTGATTTCGAGACCTCGAGCGGAGCAAACGGTCATTCTCACGGGGATTAGGGAGATACAGGATGTTGACCGCAGACTGCGGGGAACTGGAACGGAATTCCTAGGAAGTAGACCTGCGAGTTTTCTTGACGATTTCCAGAGGATTGACTGGAAAGTCTCTGCTAGAACCGGAAGGTTGATGGTGAGGGACTTCTATCTGGAAAGAGAACCGTCAACACTTCTGATGGTCGACATTTGCTCATCGGTGCAAACTTCAAGAGGGAAGCAGACTCCTCTAGGAGCTCTGCTTCAGGAGTCACAGAATCTTTTGAACGCATTCCGACCCGGAAATCCGATTGGACTATTGTGTTTGATGAAGATTCAATCGTAGACACAATCCCCGTCAGGTCAGGTATGGACAATCGCAGAAGAATCATCCATGCACTCCTAGAAAGAGAAGAGACCACAAAGCCTCTGATTTCTTCACAATACCGCCCACTTCACGACAACTACGAGTATTCTGTGGCACATAACCCAAAGGCTTTACACAAGCACGTGAGCTGGGAAGCAGCCAAGGCGTTCGACCGTATCGGTCCCTATCTTGAAAGAGCGAGGACTAAGCGATTTGCTCGACTCAAAAAACAAGGCGTTTTCAAAGCATTCGAATTCATCTACCAGACTGCTCAACCAACACTGGTAATCGCTATTACTGATGGTAGGACGAACTGGGACGGATTCGTCGAAGGGGCAAAGAAAGCTGCACTACGCAGACACAGAGTGGTCGTTGTACTTCTCACACTTTCACCAACCGAGGCGAGCACTCGTGAACTATCAGTTAATCCATCCTTTACCGTGATAAGAAGCACACCCGGTCTGCTATGCAACACACTCAATACGGCAGCCATCCAGACGGCTCGGGCGCGGCTGACAAGAATAGCGGCTGTATAGGAAGGCCAGCGAGGGTCACCAAACCGATTCAATTCGGCTACTCATCTTTCTGTAGGACACGAGGAGATGTTGCCTATGTGCCTCTGTTATCGTTAATACCTGATTTGATGAGTGAGCCGTTATTCAAAGCATCAGCCCTATGCCAGGACAAAAGCCCGGTCACAGCATTATTCGCGATCAACACTATATGAACAACCAACGCAAGTCTGCCAGCGCGGTACGGTAGGGCTGATTTGGATCAAAATCAATTGCTTGGTTCGCTCGAGTCGGTTGGTTTGACTATCTTCTGCAGCCACATCAAATCCTTCGTGGGAAGACAGTACCCTGAAGCTGACCACGTATTGTCTGAGAACGCTACTTAGTAGTGCGAACGCAAAATCTGGATCGTGACTTCACTCTCTTGTACCTTTCTGTTATCGCGCGTCTGAATGCAAAAATCATTCTCTTGCCGTCAACCAGCGTGAAATTCCCGGCGACAGACATCGTATGCAACCCATGTGGATAGATGTCACCCGAACGTGGCCCAATCGCTATCGCCTGTTCTTCCTTATATTCGGTAGGAGTGAGGGATATTATTCGATTCAACACGATTCGCCCTCCGTAAGTTCTTGAGCAATCCTGGGCTGGACGGTAGACATAGTCACCGTCACTAAAGGGAGTCCCACCAGGTCGTGAGGAGCTGAGATCCTTTTTGACAGGGTTGGCTGAGTGAGGTATCCAAGGTCCTTGAAGATTGTCAGAATGCCACACAAACAGACCGATTGCCGAATCCTCATGAACCGCACTCATGAGCCACCAGCGGTCTCCATAATGAAAAATCGTACTGTCAACGCCAGGGAAATCGCTTACTAGCGTCGAGATTTTTCTCCATTTGTATGGGAATTCTGACGCTTCAAAGAGGCTTATCTCCCGAGCCTGCGCTGTCTCAGGCACACAGTAGACACGTCCTTGAAGCTCTATCAAGAAAGGGTATGACACGTGATACGGCAGTTCAATGGCAACAACCGGTTCGGACAACTGATTGTTGTGTAGCTCGAGAGCTATGATCCTGCCTTTCATAGAAGACCAATCAAATTCCTCACACAAAATGTGGATTCTTTCGCCATTCACCAGCGCGAAAGGATCAGCCCGGAATTTACCAGGTTCCGGACGAGAAAGCCATTCAACTCTAAGATTATCGTCAGGTTCAAGGAAACGCCTTATTGGCGCTCGAACGATGCCGATGTTCCAGTCTTCCCTGCGAAACAGGCTACATCCCTGTTCTGGTAATCACATTCTATCTTCAAAAATGTTTCCTCGTCTGCCGGTAGATTTTTGTAGCTTATGGGCTAAGCCTAGACTAGGAAGGACGACGTAGGTCCGCGAACCTCCTGGAAACAACCATGCGAATTTGCATGCTTGCACCCGAGTTCCTACCCGTTTGGGGAGGGGTTGGAGCCTACATAGTAGAACTGATTCGTCATCTGCCGAGAAGCGTAGAAATCCACGTAGTCGCTTCCTCAAGGGACAGACTAGGAGATGCTAGAATAAGAACTTCCGACTATGATTTTGGTGAATACTTCTCCGACAATATCCGATTTCATTTCATCAGTGGAGCATCGGACACTTTTTTCTATAATGCAGCATTTCAATATAGGTGCCTCAGGTTTGTTCCGAAGCTTGTAAAGGAACAAAGCATTGATCTGATTCACTCTCACGCCGCCCACATGCCCGACATCCTTCTACAGTTACGCCAACTGAAGTTGCCAGTAGTGACTACTGTCCACACGACGATCGCGGGCCAACGTCAAGGTGCCAAAGAATCAGGAATGAGTTTCAAAGATCTCGAGTTCTCTGAAAAAGCAACCTATGTATCTTATCCTCTGCTTAGCCTGGCTGAAAGGATCTTCTTCTCTGCTAAGAACAGGTACTATGTCACAGTTTCAAACTGGATGAAAGAACAGTTATTGATTCGCATGCCGCATCTCAAAGAATCATGCATTCGCGTCATTCCTAACTCAGTCGATTCGGGATTTTTCAAGCCCGCCAAATGTGGCGAGAAACGGATTGTGCTTTTCACTGGTAGGTTCACAGCTGCTAAGGGCTTGCGCTATGTGATCGAGGCAGCGCCAGCAGTACTCAACAAGTTTCCAGATACGTCGTTTGTCTTCGTAGGCCCTGGTGATGCAAGTCCCTACATGGCAATGCGGGAAAAGCTCCAACTTCCCGAGAGCAAACTCATATTCGTAGGCTACCTCAAAGATCGGGCTGATTTGCTAGATCTCTATCAAAGATGCACGGTTTATGTGGCTCCAACCCTCTACGAGAATCTCCCGACACGAGTTTTGGAAGCGATGGCCTGCGCAAAACCAGTTGTCGCCAGTAGCGTCTGCGGAATTCCTGAAGCCGTGACATCAGGTGTTAATGGAATGCTCGTCCCGCCAAAATCCTCCGAAGCCTTAGCAGAGGCAATCTCATACCTTCTTGATGATACTGATCTCCGAGCGGAGATAGGCAGTAGAGCTAGGTCGACGGTAATCAACCGCTTTGATTGGATTACAAATGCGCGAAAAATGGTGAAATTTTATCAGGAAGCCCTCAATACGAATTAGCAGGTCTCGTAGCGTTTAGGTAATTGGCGAGTGTCATTCCTATGAGAGTAGTGGTGATAAATCCTCCTCGGGCTGATGGGATTCCGGTAATAAGGGAAGAACGCTGCGAGATAACTGAACGTTATTCGATCCTACCACCGTACAGCCTGCTTCAGATTGCTGGAGTGCTTCGGCAGCAGGGCCACGAGGTTCGTTTGATAGACGCGAATGGCTTCAACCTAGACTGGTCGCAGATAAGCGAACTATTGGCCAGGTACACTTTTGACGCGACCATTTTTCGATTCACTCCTACCACATTTGATTCTGATATGAAGATTGCATCGTTGTCTAAGCAACTACAGCCAAAAGCCTTCACGACGGCAATATGCTGGACGATGCGGACACTCCCAATTGCTGTACTGAAAGAGGCACCCTTCCTCGACTTCTATATCACGAAAGAATACGAATCAGTAACACCAGCGCTGTTTGAAGCGCTATCGCACGGCAGTGATGTGAGAGAAGTCCACGGAATAGCATATCGGGATGACGGTAATATTGCTACAACGGCAGACCCGCAACCAGTCACAAACTACGATGGCTTGCCCCTGCCGGCCTTTGATCTCCTACCCTCACTTTCACCGTACCATATCAACACTCCTCACGGAAAACCTTTCACGATAATGTACGCCAGTAAGGGATGCCCATTTGCATGCAATTTCTGCACCGTTCGCCGAACGAGTTTCAAGAAAAGGTCGGCTGAAAGCATACTAAAGGAACTCAGATACGTCAAGGGACACTTCGGCCTGAGAACTGTATCGTTTTTCGATGAAACCTTCACTATAGACAAGAAGAGAGTTGTCGAGCTATGCGACGGAATCAACCAAGAGAAATTGAACATAAAATGGTATTGCAACACCCGCGTAGAATTGGTGAGTAGAGAACTGCTGCAGAAAATGAGGGATGGAGGATGTAGAGGAATCGCTTTCGGCGTTGAGAGCGGTTCACAGAAAATTCTCGATAACGTTGAGAAGGGAAACACTGTGGAGGAAGCTGAACAAGCCATTAAGATGACAAAGCAGGCCGGTGTGAAGGCTTACTGTAGCTTCATAATTGGGTTACCCGGTGAAGATTGGAGTACAGTGAGAGAAACGATAGCTTTTGTTAAGCGAACCCGGCCGACGGGGGCGCAGTTCAATGTAGCTGTTCCCTATCCTGGAACTCCGATGTACGACCTCGCCGTGGAAAAAGGATGGGTTAAGCCTTCCCTTGATTGGCGTGAATTATATCAGCACGAGTCTAACATGCGAACACATTTACTGACCTATGAAGAGCTCGAGCGGGCCAGAAAGCTAGCGTATAGATCACTTTACTTTGACCCCAAGTGGCTATTGGGCAATATATACTGGGTTCTCAGGTACCCTGAGGACTTCTACTTAGGAGCTAGATACTTCATCAAGATAATGAAAAACTACTTGATGCACCATATGCAGCACGCTCATTGACTAGAGCCAAAAAGAATAAGCTGCCCATTTCACGAATCGAAAAAGATGCACTCATAGGGCGAAGGCAGTTGGAGACTCTAACCTTTCTTTTCACAACATCCTTCTATCCACCGTACCACTTAGGAGGTGACGCTGTCCACGTGCATCGCCTAGCTACAGAACTCGCTAGGCGGGGACATGATGTCCATGTCCTTCATAGTCACGATGCGTTTAGGGTCAAGAGAAGTGAACCTATCCCCACGGAGCAAGCCGTTGGCGTTGTCGTGCACTCAATTAGAACTCCATTCTCTCTCAGCGCGTACCAAGCCTACGCGTTCGGAGGATCTGCAGTGGTCACGAAGCGATTTCATGAACTCGTTGAAGAACTCAAACCTGATGTTGTTCACCATCACAACATTTCTCTTCTGGGCAGTCGGATCCTGTCGAAGCATGGTGATTATCTGAACCTTTACACAGCGCATGACTATTGGCTTATTTGCCCAGAAAGTTTGCTCCTTCGCGGGGGATCGAGAGTGTGTGGAACTGCATCTTGTTTCTTTTGCACACTTACTAGACCACGACAGCTCTGGCGATATCGCGCTAGCTTCAGAAACGCAATTAATGATATTGACGTTCTCATTGCCCCTAGTCAGTATTGTTGCGACAGGATGATGCGCAAATTGAAGATCGACACAGTCACCATTCCCAATTTTGCCCCTGTACCACCAACCGGAATTGGTAGCTCCGGTTTTTCTGATTTCCTGCTATTTGTAGGCGTCCTTGAGGTCCACAAGGGAATCGTTGAGTTCCTTCAAGAATATCTGGACATAGCACGTGACGTCAATTTGAATTTGGTCATTGTTGGAGAGGGGGGCAAGAAGTCAACGATCGACAGGCTGGTTAATGGCTCTAAAGTTTCAGACAGGATATTCAGGTTGGGCAGAGTTGGTCAAGACCTATTGTGGAGCCTGCTAAGCGATGCCCGAGCTCTAATCATCCCATCGATTTGGCCTGAGAACGCTCCGCTTGTTGCACTGGAAGCTCTGTCTGTAGGAACGCCGGTTGTTGGGTCAAATCGAGGTGGGCTGCCAGAAATCGTATCCAAGCTCGACCCCCAGCTTGTTTTTTCTCTTGAAAGTTTTGACATTCGTCGAGCTATTCGGTTTGCATCCGAAAATTCCGCTAGCTTGAGAGAACGGGCTCGTGAGACGTACAGAAAGCATTTTACGCCGGAGCTTTATCTGCGAGCGTACGAAGATCTCTTGTTAGACTTATTCGCTTCAGAATCTGTTGAACTGACTGAAGCTGCGGACTCGGCTATGATCGGCTCAAAATACAAATATGCAAAGCGCGAGGGGCAAGACTAGAGATGGTTGAGGAGATATCGAGTAAAGTCGGTGATGCGATGCGCTCGGAGGATGACTGGCCAAATCTATTACGACGACATATCGATGAAAGAGATTCAAGACATGCCTATGCTATTCATGCTCCGAAATCTCTTGTACCCGTACTTAATAATCTTAGGAGAAGAAAACCTACCGTCGGAAGGATGTTGGATCTCGGCTGCGGATATGGAGGTCTGACTTTAGCTCTTGCAGAATTTTTGGGGGCTCAAGAAACGTGGGGAGTCGAGATAGTCGACCACCGAATCGAAGGAGCCCGAAAAAGAAACCTCAATGTAGCAAAACTTGACTTAGAGTCCGACCCGCTACCCTTCGAAGATGAATCTGTCGATCTAGTAACATCGTTTGGCCTATTGGATCACCTTGTATATTGGGATAACCTTCTTGCGGAAACCCATCGCGTGTTGAGCCGTGACGGCTACTTCCTCTTATCTGCAACGAACCTAAGAAACTATGTATCGTTGATTTCACTGCTCTTGGGGTATCAACCGAGGGACATTGAGGTTTCCAAGAAACACCTAGTCGGAATCCTTCCGGTCCGTCATAAAGACACTGAACCGGGCGGTCACTTGCATACTCTGACTCCTAAAGCTCTAATTGAGCTTCTGGAACGAAACTCGTTTGAAGTAATTCAAGTGAAACCGTTAAGGAACACAATTGACGACAATTTGCTGATTGACTTATTGGATAGATTTGTCTGTCTCAATGTGGCTTTGTGTAGAAGGATCATGGTACTGGCCACTAAGATTGACCTAGCCTCGACATGAGAATGTGAGAACACTATTGCTTAATTGCCTTATTCGAGAGGATAGAAATGTCGTCACGGGATCCCAAGACACGACGTAATCGTCTCGCCAGCGGTTCTTGATGTAGAACTTCAAACGAGCGAAAGTCGATGAGGGTCTGTTTTGTGGTTAATCTGCCTGGACGCGCCGGAGGAGGAGCCGAACTTCAGTGTTACCTAATTGGAAAAGGACTGGCTACCAAACAGTGGGACGTGAGTTTCATAACCCTCAAGGAGCCCCCCGCGACCAAAGGACCATTCAAAATATACCATGCACAATCGCTTGTGCGCGGGTCACATACAATAGCTCGGGTTTCAAGAGCTCTACAGGTATTCAAGCTACTTAGAAAGATAGACCCGGAGATTGTCATTGCAACTTACGCCGGAGCCATAAGTGGTTTCGCGGCGCTTTTTTGTAAGCTATACAAGAAGGTATTCGTATATAGAGCTGCATCCGCATTGGATGCAATGAATTTCCGCGCGCCGTGGGATACTCGAGGCTTGGTCGACCGTTCTCTCTCACGGTTGGCAATGAGTGAGGCAGACGCTATTTTTGCAAACGCCGAATACGTAGCTGACGAATTCAAGAATAGATTTCCAAGGAAGCATATCTTCGCAGTACGAAATGGTCAGAAGATAGCATTAGACGCCCGAAAGCGTCTGCGATCTCACGTCTTGTGGATGGGTCGAATGGAAAAAATCAAAAATCCATCAGCATTCGTAGCCCTCGCGAAGTGCCTCCCAAATATACATTTCGTGATGGTCGGATCTGGTTCACTGAACAGACAGATACTTGATGAAAGTTCGGCCGTTCAGAACTTGAGTCTTATCAATTCAATTACTGCTAAAGCGAAGAGAGAGCTGATTAAGGGTGCGGTAGTACTTGTCAACACAAGCTTTATCGAAGGCTTTCCGAACACATTGATTGAGGCCGGAATCTTCGGAACACCATTCGTTTCTTTCGTTGACCCAGACGAAGTGATTTGTCGTTACAGACTGGGCTTTCACGTACGCTCGTTATCAGAGTTGGCACAAAAAGTAACGCTCCTTGTTAAAGATCCCTATCTTCGACGCGAGCTGGGCATCAACATCCGACGTTACGTAGCAAGGGCGCACGACATATCTGAAACCGTTGCCACGTATGATCGATTACTTAGGTCGATAGTTGGTTAGGTTTTGAGAAAGTGGTTGCTGTGTCGAACGGCTTTGCGCGTCGACCTCCAAGAATTTGCATGCTGACTAGCACGTTCTATCCTACTATTGGAGGAGCCGAATTCATGGCGTTAGAACTCACTAAGGGGTTGGCGGCCAGAGGATTCGCAGTCAGTTTCTTCGCACCCGAAAAGTCAGTTACGCCCATTTCATGGCAAGAATGGAAGGAACAAATTGAGATGCATCCAGTTCTTACGATGACTAGTGCCATAGGAATTGTAATCAGCGCATATCGGATTCTCAGAATCTTGACCGCCCAAGCCCTGTGCGCCATACATTTGCACTTCGCGTTCCCAACAGGTTTGGTCGCACTTCCATTGGGACTTATCAAGAGACTACCCATTGTGGTTACATCACATGGTTCGGATATCCAGAAGAGCGACATTGTCGCGTACGGGTCCCGTCGCAAGAGAATCAAATCCGTACTCACGAGGGTCATCTTAAACCATGCAGCTATACACGTAGTCGTCAGTAAAGCCATGGTACCCGATGCACTTGCAGCTGGGAGCAGCCGAGAAAAGATCCGCGTCATCTATCCTGGAGTGCGTGATGCGCCCATGCATCGTGTCCGCCGACCAGAAGCTCTACGTGCCCTAGGCATATTTCCAAGAGATTTCGTGATTCTTTTCCTCGGACGAATGGTTGCCAAGAAAGCTCCTGAGGATCTCATAAAGGCAGCCCCAATAATCATCGAGAACGTGCGAAACGCCAAGATAATCATCGCCGGTGATGGCCCTGAACTCGCGCGATTGCAGCATCTTGTTGCTGACTCCGGACTAGGAGACCGGGTGAAATTCCCCGGCAAGATCACAGATGCCGATAAGGGCATGCTGCTTGACCGATGTAATGTATTTGTAATCCCCTCGATAGTCGAGGGAACGCCGCACGCACTGCTCGAGGCGCTAGCGTTCGGCAAGCCCGTTGTAGCCACAAACATTCCTTCGTTCGTGGAGATTTTGTCGCATAGAAAAGACGCTATCTTAGTTCCTGTACAATCACCTGAAAAGCTGGCCGATGCAGTTATTCAGACTGCAAAGAAAATACGAAGGATCTCAAGAGCGCCGCGCCAAATCAACACTTTCAACATAGATCGGATGGTTGAAAGCTATATCAAGGTGTACGAGGAAGTAACAAAAGCTTCCAGCTGAGCGCTGAGATACTCGCGAACCTATAAGCGATTTTTCCTTGCGTCGGTGATTGATTGAGATGCTAACTTTGAGACGCGTTACGAGGTTCGCCACCGGATCAGTTTTTTCCGGATCTCTAGTCGGTATTGTGCTCTACATGAGAATGCTGCAGTCTGCAGACGTTTCTCCGCTGGCCTTTCACTTTCTGTTTATCGCGGCAACAACCGCCATGTTGATTCTGGTTTTGTCAGACCTTAGTGTCAGCACTAAGCTGATTATGATCATATCTTGGACTGTGACTTTGCAGCTTGTGACGCCGCTGAGACTTCCTGGTGACGTAATATCAAACTATCCAGACGCATTGTACATGTATCAGATTGTCAAGAACGTACTCGCTTCTGGTCGCTACTCTTTTGGTCATGGCGTGGAACTAGCGCTCGATTACTCATTCTATCCAACCATGCAGGTACTCGGCGCAGTTCTCATCCTCGTAACTAACATAAACCCAATTGCGCTAATGAGGTTCTTTCCTCAACTTCTCGTTGCTCCGTTTATCGCGCTCGCATTCTGCACTTTTCGCAAATTCACACTATCAGACGATCACGCCGTAGCAGCAACAGCAATTACTGCGAGTTGCTTTTGGATGATCTATTTCCTAAGCAGATTTGTACAGTCAGTTGTCGGGGCGTTCTTCTCGTTGATGCTCCTCTTCACTCTCACTCGCAAGTCCCCCGCGTGGACAGGTGTATTCATTGTTTCGGCCGTAGGTGTGGCCTCTGCGCATCTGCTGAGCTCGCTGTATGTGCTTGTGTTTTTCATATCGGCAGAAATATACTCAATCGTAGCCAAAACCATTTGGAAGCGCGCTACTATTTTGCAGCTGACACAATCCCGGTTAGCCTTGCTGATGATTGTGATCCTTGCTTGGGCAGTCTACCCCGCGATATTCGAGACCGGGGTTCTTGTCGGCATTATTCAAGAGGCGCTCTACGGACCGTTTGGACTTATGCGACTCTCTATTCTGACGCGGGCTCAGCCGAATCCTCTCTTTATCAGACTTCTTGGAGATGTAGGGATCGTACTTTATGCGTCATTGCTGACAATAGGTTTCATTTACCTTCATAAGAAAAACATCAGTCACCCGTGCTCTCGTCTGCTCCCATACGCTTTCGGGGCTGCCGTGCTCTTCATGATTCATATGCTAGCTTTCAGCGTTGGGCTTCCCATTCAACAGATAAGTGACCTGCTCTCACGAGGTTTCTTCTATCCCTATTTGGTTGGTTCTCCTATCGCAGTCTTCGTCTTGGACAAATTGCTAATGAGAATGAATAGCGTTCGAGCTACTCATTCTGAACCGAGCCGAGAGTTGCACAAGATTCCGCGGGCATCAGTTGGAAAACGGGCCTTAGGTTTTGTTGTCATTGCACTGATACTTTTGGCTTCAATGTATTATTACTACGCTCCCTCTCGCTACGATAATTCCGCGCCAATGAACTATGAAGATGCTCGGTTGCCCCTCGAAGAGTGGAAGACTATCGGTATCTGGAGTTCCTCCCACGTTCAGGTCAATTACCTGTACGGAGACAAGCTTGTTTTCGACTTCGTGGGTGGCATGGGTGAGAAGGAGGTTTACATCTTTCCATCTGAAGGGCGGCTCATAGATTGGATGCACGCATTGTCCGCTGGTGATTTGATCGTGGTTAGACTGAGCCTTGCAACCGTACCGTATGAGGAATTTCAGACAGGTCGCAGTGATATTACTCTCGTGCTTACCCGTAACAACGTTGTCTACAATGCTGGTGATCCTATAATTGTAATTCTCAAGCAAGATGGTGGCTGAGAGCTGAACCATAGCGTCGCTGTGGAAGAAGGAGACGCCAGGTGTTCAATTTGCACTGAGGCATGATTGCAGCCGACCTATGTCTTCCCTTAACAGGAAGCGCGCGGATCATTACTTGAAGTATATCGAAACCTGAGAAGCCTCAACTGGAACATCTACAACAACGCTTTGCGAAGACAAATGCCATGACACAGGTCCGGAATCCGTCGCCACCCTATCGACGCTTTCACCTGTTGGCAAATAAACGATAACGGCCGAAGGCCCTTTTACGGTGACTCTTAATTGTCCTGAATCATAGCTCGAAGAGATAGGGCCGCTTGACGAAAAAGTAATATGAGGACGAACAAGATTCCTAATGAAAACCGCGCGCTCGACGCCCTTTTCATTTAGTAGGTACATCCCAAAGCTGTCTCTGGCGAAGGCCCACCACGCTGAACTAACAAAATGCATATCCATTAAATCAGATAGATCATGTGTATATCGGTCGGCGTTCCTTGCCTCGGCACGGATTCCCCATTCTCCAATAAACAGTGGTTGATTCCAGGCGTACGACTGGTGGAGCAATGTGTCTAGCGAGGTTGCAAGGAGGGTGTTGTTCCCGTCATAGCCATCTATCAAGGACCAACCGCCGGGATAATGTGGCGAATATATCACGTTTGGTCTATCTAGATATCCAGTCTGTGTGGGCCAGATGCGGGCCGGCTCCCAAAAGATGACATGATTTGAATCAACGCTTCGGATCGCATCGACAACCCTCGCAAGGAAGGCCGGGACGGTAATTGAGGCGAACTTATCGTAGTCTTTCGATGCCCAGTTCATCGTGTTCATATCATTTGCGCCTGGCTCGTTGAATAGATCGTATCCGGCAACTATGTTCTCCGAGGAGTATCTTGCAGCGACGAATTTCCACATTGCGAGGAACCTGTCTTGCATCGACAAATTGCTTTGCGATGGAGCACTACCGTTAGGTCCAAGGCTATTCCAAAAGTCCATCTTCGCTTGTCTTTCTCCTCCAGCGTTATTGGCGTAAGCAGACACCGCCCATTTCGGAAGGCCGGTGGCTCCTGACTTGTAAGCGTAAGTAAAGTACGGTGACCAGCCCAACTGATGCATGTCCAAAATGACATAAAGGCCGTACTTTTTGGCCCATGCGATTTGCGTATCGACATATTTGCTAAGATAGGCCTCATCGTATTTGCCTGGTTGAGGTTCAATCAGATCCCAAGACGTAGGCAATCTGACAGCTGTGAAGCCCCATGAAGCTATTTTCTTGTAATCTGTCTCAGTGTTTTGTGGCAGCTTATCTGCATAGTAAATTGCGCCAGGCCATATATTGACCCCTCGCAACAGAACAAAATTCCCCAGGCCGTCACGAATGTATGTGCCATCAGTTCTCAAGAAACTACTTACATTTGTAAGGGTGTTTGCTTCTGGAGCTGCCAGGACGCTTGACTGTGCTGACAAAACAATAAGAAGCATGAGTGCCGCAATAGAGACTTTCTTGGTGACATTGATCTTTGCTGAGGTATCAGTCAAGGCTTCCTCGCACTCAAGTATATCATGAGGGAACGGCTCAGGTCAACGTGATGTAACCAAGAAGCTCGCACTCAAGTGACAATCAGAAGTCAGTCCAGCGTGCGTTTGCCAGGGCTGTGCAACTGATCAGCCGAACAGTATACTCAGACTGTCCTCTCGTCATCCACCCTAAGGTGACACGCTACGTTGTAAGAGAACAGCTCATGCTGAGCGTTTGCCAGCACTTAGGCGAAAAATCATTGAACTCCTCAAGTATCCGATTCGGAAGGCGAATTCTTAGCCGATTGTTTCTCTTGTTGCTCGCGGATAGATGTTGCCCTAAGGTAGCGCATTTCCTCTGTGGGTATGAATTCTCAACCATTGTTGTGCTGAGCTGATCAATAATCGGGTCCGTTTCACGCTAAATCAAGCAGATTCGGTTGAAAGAATAGGAGCATCGAAGGGGAATCATATATCGCGTTGGAAGCTGCCAACGACTTATGTTAGTAAAGAAGAGCAGAAAAATGACTTAGCCAAGGCTAATTATGAGGATAGAACAACTGTCAAGAATGAGAGGCAACAGAATTGCATGAGAACTACAATCGCGCCCAAATCGCGATAACAGGGGGAACCGGATTTGTTGGATTATCGCTTGCGAAATATCTATCCAAGCGCTTTGAAGTTAGACTTCTAGATCTGAAACCACCAGATTTTCCCGCTGATTTTCGCGTTTGCGATATTCGTGATAAAAACTCATTGATCAAGAATCTCGCAGGATGCAGACTAGTCATCAACTGTGCAGTGATTCAGGTTCCTGACATAAACGAGAGGAAACGCTTGGGTTACGAGGTTAACGTACAAGGGGTTCAAAATATCTGTGAGGCGGTCGAGAGCGTGGACTCGATCAAAGGGTTAATCCACACAGGTTCTTGGCACGTATTTGGTGAGAGAAATCTTAGAGGCGTCCTAAACGAGCAGTTCGGTTTTCACCCTGACAGGACCGAAGATAGAGCGAGATTTTACACTCTGTGTAAGATCGCCCAAGAATCGATAATTCGGATATTTGCAGATACATCTACCAAGTTCCATAGTGTCATTCGACTCGGAACGGTTCTGGGCGAAGCCATGCCAAAAGAGACAGCGGCCAATATTTTCATTGACAGCGCTCTAAAAGGGCAACCTATAACTCCGTTCAAACACACACAACACCGCCCCATGCTCTATGTTGATATAAACGATGTTTGCAGAGCGTTCGAATTTCTTGCGTCTGAAATCCTTGGAGGCAGTATCAACAAGATGGAATCACCCATCATCGCAAACTTGGTTTCACCATTTCCCCTAACGATAATTGAACTTGCTCGAATCATTCGAAAGAAAGTGATCGAAGCCACGTGTGGAACAACAATGCCAAAGATCAAGATAATCGACAAAGGCTTCAATCCGGTCTACAGTATTCAAGACAAGAACGCGTTAAGAGTGGATATTTCTAGAGTCCAAAAGCTGCTTAAGTTGAGGAAACTAACACATCCGCAAGAGAGCATCCACGGCATAATCCTAAGTAGATTGGCAGGTGCGTCGTGACGCAAGTCGCGGGATATGAGTTAAGTCTCCCGCAATAGAGCCGTTCAGGAAGTATCAACTGCCATCCAAGTGTGGACGGAAAAGAGCGTTGTCACAACATGCGAACCCATGAAAAGACCAGAGCGGCCTATGCGTTCAGGCCACAACGTCGCCTCCGTTGGGTGTGCATGCCGCTAGCGCGACTCTAGACTGCGAAAACGTTTACCATGCGCTTTGGTTCTATACAAGTTGGAACTATTCATAAACACAGTCGGAGGTATGCTCTACACACGATTGATGCGACCATGGAACTCTTGAAGATTGCAGAGGAATCTGCAAAAGGCGGCTTTGCACTAATGGTCGGCACCACTCTCTCGACTGTAGGGGGGGCCATTACGTCGATCCTTATAGCACGTCTCTTGGGGGCATCCGGCTACGGTGTGTATAGCCTTTCCTTCGTCATACCATTCCTCTTCGTTTCAGCTGCAGATTTCGGAGTAAGCCCTGCATTGACAAAGTACACCGCGAGTCTCAGATCACAAAAGAGAGATTTCAGAGTCGCAAGCATGATAAGTTCAGCATTCTTCCTAACGCTCGCCACGAGCTCAGTGGCTTTCTTACTGGCGTACGGATCGGCGGGTCAGCTCGCTGCGTTCTGTTAAGTTGCGTGGGTGGCAGAATGGGCTGTTAACTTGCGGGGGTTAATCGTTGATTCGATTAATTCGGAAATCCTCGAGGACCGTGTTCGATACAGAATGATGAATCTGGGGCTTGACGCTGGGGTGGTTGATCGACTTATCGCCACGCTAAGGAAGTATCTCGAAGAGACCAAGCCTCAATGAGCTGAACGTAAGAAACCTTGAATCTGGAAGATCATGTCCGTTCGGACAATGAAAGTTGTAGATCTCCTTAGCTACGTTCATCATTCAGGAACTCAAATAAGCCGTATCAAGTATAGAGATCCCTTAAGGAAGGGGCTCACCTGTCATGAGCCTGGTCGATGCGATAGTAGGCCATTACAGGAACAGAAAATGGGATTTGTTCCTAAAGATTCTGAGACCAAATGCAAGCTAGCCTATCTCAGTTCTAGCAGATTGGTTCGCGAAAAGTTGTAGGTTTGATTGCGCATGGCAAACTGCTCGATCCATAATATGCCTTTGACATTCTAGCCCTATGAGAGCAACGATAGAGACTACTGTTGGCTCTGTGAGAACGAATGGTAGGCAGGTTGTAAAAAGCACAGGATCGTATCACTTGTGGAGAAACGCCAGGCGAACTCACTCCCCGCGTCCCTATGACGAAACTGCCTGTTTTGTTTAGAATTGAATTAACCATAAGGCGATTGTTAGCGGGTAGGCCGCTCAAGACAATTCGCATACGCATTGATCAAGGATAGGGTACTAGTCGACTAACGCGGTGCCTGTTCCTTCGACGCTTTAGAGCAAGTGCGGTAAAGCCAAGTAAGAATCCCGCAAGGATAGTTTCCCCTGTGAATCCTGGTATTGGCGGCAATTGAGGAGCAACAGGGCTGACCGATGTGATTGTCACGGTGTAAACCAGAATCATTGTTATGGGCGACCGGAGGGGAGCTGGAATCGAAGAATCTCGTCCAGGAGAGTAGGCGACCCAAGCCCAACCAACCTGGTATTTATCGAATAGGCTCTTCGCATCCTCAAGCCATGTAAGGTAACTGTTGTCCTTCATGAAGGCTCCGAACTCACCGATCCACATCGGTTTCCCCATCCCATTGACGAACTCACTGAACTTTGCCGAGAAGCACGTTCATGCTGTTATGAGAGTATGTGTCGTCGAATGAAAGCGGATAGAAATGCGGAGACCATACGATGTTCGTATCGTTAACCGGGTTGCTGTAGGTATTCTGAACGGCTGGTTCGAGAAAGAGGATGTGGTTTTGGTCAACCTGCCTTATTTGTTCAATGACTTTATTGTAGAATAGGGTAACTTGTTTAACTTGCTCACTTGGGTTCTGCAAAGATCCAAGGTTCGTTTAGTATGTCATACCCTGCGATGGCAGGTTCGTTAGCGTAATGTTGCGCGATATTCCGCCACACGGCTGCAAGGTTCCCTTGCAACGTCGAGTTAACCCAGAAGTTCGAAGCTGCTGCTTTCATACCTGTCTCGTTAGGCGCGTATTGCGACACGCTCCAATCCGGAGCGCCTACCCCGCTGAACTTTGTGGCCCACTTGTATTGTGCCATTTCAAGAATGACGTAAATACCGTGCTTCTTGGCCCACACTATATCCTGATCTACATATCTCGTCAGGTACAAAAGCTGAAAGATGTTTTGCGTGGGTTCTAAGTTTGCCCATGCAACTTCCAGCCTGACCACGTTGAAACCGTAACTCGCGAACGTCGTACGTCGTCATAATCGGCCTCGTAATGGCTCATAGGTACGGGGTCAGCCAATCCCAGGTAGTTGACGCCCCGGAGGAGAATTGGTCGGCCTTGTGGGTCTACGATCCATATCCCATTCACAGAAAGAAATCCTTGTGATGCAGCAATGGTAATATTGGGGAGCAATGCCAGTGCAATTGCGAACGTCAGAGCCACAAGTACCCTTGATTTTCTTGGCATCGGTTTGCTTCATCCTAGCGGCATTCTTGGTGGTTCCGCTCGAATCACTTCAGTATTTGGCGTCTAGGAACGGGAGATGACACATTTGTGCGATAGGGCCTCATACTTATCGAGTAAACACTGGTTCCGGTGAGGAGTTTGCTGCGACCGGCTTAATTTAGCGACATACTGATGTCCTACGTGCCTGCTTAGTCCTCGTGTGCTGGATCAGGTTCTGGTTCCGACTGGTCCGCAGTAGTTCGGAATCACAAAGGTATAATGACGTGGTCTGTTCTAATATTCCGCGATGCCTCTTGGCGGGAAGACGTATGACGATGCGTCCCTTCGCTTTGACAATGTTCATTTTCGGTCTGTTAGTGTGGCTGTATGTTGTCGCAGTTCAGATAACTCATCCTGAGTGGCTTCCTCTCCAATTTTCTCATCTCGACTTTCCACTGCTAAATTGGCGGTTGGATGAAGTGGGCATCATCGCCTTTGCTGTGTCAGCGTTCGGATTCTTTGTATGGCAACTCGATGAAACTGATTCGAAACGTTGATTGCACATAGATCAGCAAGTGATTCATGACCAGCGGCGCATTTGAACTCTGTATACCCAGTCATCCACTGCTGGGATAGAACCCTGTTGACTGGGACGATTGAGGAGTCTGGCATCTCATACACTGAATTTTCTGGCTCAGAACTATTGCGTTCCGCGAAATCGCAGTATTACGTGATTTCTTGCGCAAGACTATCAAATCGAATAGTTGGAGGCTGGGCCGATACCTTGGATGACACCCAAGCAGACAGTGCTATCCAATCTTCTCTGGAGAGGCTTCGATTCCGGTGAGGCAAAAGGCAGAGCCTTCCAGACACGAGAGACTCGAACTAGGTGAATCGACCTAGGTATCTCCCAGAACTCTTCTCGAAATCGGATCAAGCCACGTTGTTGGCTCATTCAGGAGAATCACATCAGCTATATGGATCACCCGTTTGCTCTGGGCATTGCGGTGCTTGATGATTCCGAAGTAATCATCCATTACATATACCCAGACTCCGCATATCTGTCAAATTCTCCCACCGACATCGCCCTTCACATAACCGACCACTCAGTCGCACTTGACATTCCGCGCATGGTCGATTCCATGTGGAAGCACGCTCAACCCATCGAAATGGCAATGCGCAGATTGACTCCGATTCTGAAAGAGAAGGTCTACGTGAAGTTCGAAAGACAAACGAATACATCGAAGTACGGATCTTTCGCGTCAATTCCTATAGGAATTGTTTTTCTCAGAAGATGCTAATTAAGGAATAATGCTCAGTGCCCGCTCCCAAGCGGTTTAGGTAGCTGTGGATATGGTAGAGGCACATCTGAACGGCATCTTTCCTCGCTCTGAGCAGCTCGTTCAAGTCACGAGAGCCGCTGCCCGCGGAAAGGCCACCCAGTCAGAAGTGGATGCAATCCTCTACAAGGATATTGAAGCACTTGTTGCGTTGCAGAAGGCAGCAGGACTGGAATACGTAGTTGACGGTCAAATCAACTGGCAGGATCTATTCAGACCATTCTCCGATCTACTTACTGGGATACGACCCAGCAGCGTTACACGCTGGTTTGACAACAACACCTTCTACAGAAAACCAGTAATCACGGAGAAGATACGCTTTCGAGGCAATGGCACCAGACAGTACTTTCGCGATGACTTGTTGCCGAGAGGCATACCCAGAAGGCAGTCCTTCCGGGGCCGTTCACGTTCGCCGTCATGTCAGAGAATGACGCCTATGCTTCTCTCCCGGATCTCGTTGATGACATCGCTCATGCACTAAGAGATTTGGCGAAGGAACTGTCGAAAGCAGGTTATTCGTTCTTCCAGTTCAATGAACCGAGCCTCTGCCATAGCAGGACCGATTTGGCTATGTACCGAAGCGCCACCTAGAGCTTCAAAGGTCACATCTTCTTCAAGAACCGATTTATTCCAACCGCGACCGAATGGAATGGCTACACTGCTTCAATCGCTCGGCCTGACGGCTGCCGAAGCGAAAGTGTACATCGCCATCACCAAACTGGGTCGCCTCTTGGGATCTTGAATTCTCGTGAGCGGGAGATCAATTGGAGGATCCTCTGCCACCTGAACTCACAAAACCTCTCCGCAGTGAAGAAGTTGAGCACGATCGCCGAGGTCCGCCATGTAGATCGGCCCTTTGGCATCGGAATCATTATCCTTGATCGCTCAGACGCCCTCATACACTACGTAGAGCCAGACTCAGCAGATCTCACGACCACGGCCGCCGATGTGGCCTTGCACACAACAGATCCACCCGTTGACAAGAATTTCCTTCATATGTTCGATTCTATTTGGCAAAATGCTGTCCCCATTGAAAGAAAAATGCGAGAGCTTAGACCCGCGAGCGTGGTGTCAGTCTAACTCTGACAGCGATTTC
>Ga0315280_10004443_pt1 | contig 20688 bp, 15 predicted proteins | sample YL17G06_40_MG_FD_203697 | JGI IMG/M metagenome (GOLD analysis project Ga0315280, IMG submission 203697) | Sediment microbial communities from Yellowstone Lake, YNP, Wyoming, USA - YL17G06_40 | ecosystem: Environmental > Aquatic > Freshwater > Lake > Sediment | place: USA: Wyoming | collected... | reverse complement strand
CTCATTGTGGCTCTTCCCTTCGAGGAAACCGCGCGCCTGCTGCCGGGCGATTACTCGGCTTTCAGCCATTCGCCAATCATCGGAATACACCTGTGGTTCGACCGTCCGCTGTTCGAGGCCCCGTTTGCCGCGCTGCTGGGCCGCACGGTGCAATGGGCCTTCCGCAAGCTCGGCGACCCGGGATACGTGCAATGCGTGGTGAGCGCGGCGCGGGAATTACTGCCGATGCCGCCCGATCAAATCGTGGAAACCGCGGTGCGCGAGCTGCGCGAGTTCTTTCCCAACACCTGGGCCCAGTTGCTGCGCTCCTCGGTGATCAAAGAAGCACGCGCCACGTACTCGGCCGCCCCGGGGATGGAAGCCCGCCGGCCGTCGCCGGCCACGCCCTTCGCCAATTGCTTCCAGGCCGGCGACTGGACCGCCACCGGCTGGCCGCCCACCATGGAAGGCGCGGTTCGCAGCGGCTACGCCGCCGCGGAGCGAGTCACGCAGGCAGCGGGACATCCGCAGCGCTTCCTGCTGCCCGAGCTTCCGGCCGAGGGCCTGTCGCGCTGGTTCCCATCCGCCCGCGTTTATAAATGAGGTGCGCATAATTTGGTTACCGCGCTGCAGAACTGCGCAGCAACGCAAGGACCGGGTGCCCCGTACGACGCCGGGAAATTAGCTGGGGGTAACACCCTCGGGACCCTGCGCGCCGCACCACCCCCCGCACCCCGGAGGTGCGTAAAATCCCTCAAACATCGACTTGCTAACCCGCCTATGCAGCCGACCGGCCCTGTCGGCGGCTGATGAGCAAGACGTTAGGCAGCTAGGCCACGGGAGACTTGGAGCCGTCCCTGGGGAGGGGTTGAAGGCAGTTCTGCATGGGGATAGAATCCTAGCGGACGACTAATGCCGACGGTTCTGAGAACAGGTGGGTATCGTTTTTTCTTCGTCTCCGCCGACCGCGGTGAACCTCCGCATATTCATGTGAGACGTGAAAACAGGGTTGCGAAAGTTTGGCTGGATCCTGTGGCGCTGGAATGGGCGGGAGGATTCAGCCGGGCGGAACTGAACGCGATCACTCAGCTCGTAGAAGAACATCGGGAGACATTACGCGAGAGGTGGTATGAATTCTTTGGCCGTTGAGATACAGGAGGCTCGGGCACGCTCCGTTAGGGTTAGCGAGGACGCCTTAGCCGTTGACCTCTTGGATGGTCGCACCGTTATCGCGCCCCTGGCCTGGTACCCGCGTCTGTGGCATGGTAGCCCCGACGAGCGCAATCATTGTGAGCTCTTTGGGGACGGGACGTATATCCATTGGCCCGATCTAGACGAGGATTTGACCGTCGCTGCCCTTCTGGCTGGTCGGCGCTCGGCAGAGAGTCCTCAATCCTTGAAGAAGTGGCTAGAGGCCCGAACGAGCCAGAGGGAATAGGCTCATGTGACGGAGCGCAAATGGCTGCCTGGCCGCGGCATGCGCCTGCCGGGAAACCAGGCGCGCGCCGCATGTCGGCTGCGGTGCCGGCAGGTGGATCGCCGGCGCACAACGAGCCAGGTGGGCAAGCGCGAGGGCGGAACAAGCCCGCCAAGCGGGCGATCCCGCCATGCGGGATCGCCCGCTTGGCGGGCTTGTTCTCCCCTCTTTTGCCACCCACAGCTTGCGCTGTGGGCTAGCGAACTACCGCCCGCTCCGCGGGCTTTGCTCCACCAAGAGCTGCCCGTTGGCCCCGCGTATTTGGGCGCCGGCCGCCAGTTTTCGGCTGTTTAACTGGCTGGTTTAATGGATTATAAGACGGTTGCGTCCATTTCTACTTCGTTTATTTTGTTATGCTTACATCACCGTAGCCATTAGTTTAATGGATATCTATTGGCTGGAGCCGGTAAAGCTTTGGAATCATCATTATGGTCCCATAATTTCATTATAGCATACGTTGTCAAGTTTTTCGGCCCTTCCGGCTCGCTCGCGGTTGAAAACAAACCAAATAAAGTTCGGACGCGGTTTTTCAGGTTTTCGGCTGTGCGCCACGTGCCGGCGCGGCGGGCAATCAGTCCGGCGGCTAACTCGTTGTCCCTGCGCGCTTTAGCGGGCTGCCATCGCTCGCGGTTGGCCAGTGCTCACTACGCCCAGGTTCCCTCAACTTCCGGCTGATGTGAGCATCCGGCCACCTTCATGTCGTGCACCCAATCCGCGTCCGCGGCCGTCGGCCTGTTTCCGAACAGGGCGTTTTGCTGCCACGTGGACGTGTGGAGAGCAGCCGCTTTCCCGAGTGCAGTGCATTGGCGAGATTGGACAATTCGTAAACACATGGCGACTTATGGGTCCCGCACGGCGGGATGCGGAATGGCCTTGTTTATCCGATACGCGAGTTTATTCCCGTCGGTCGGTTGACACCAGGGCAGCAGCGGCCTACGATGGAAGCATTTCCGAACCGGACTGCAATCGAAAGGAGGAGGAGAGAGCGTGCGTCGATTTCGGTTGCCTGTGGTTTGCTCGACGGTTCTGGTGGCGGTGAGCGCGCTGGCTCAGGTGCCGGTGGTGCCGCAAGGGGGGGTGGTGAACGGGGCCAGCTACCGACCTGCTAACGCGACCGGCGGCGGCGTGTCGGCCGGCGCGATTGTTTCGATTTTCGGCAGCAAATTGGCCCCCTCCACCGTGCTGGCTCCCAGCCTGCCGCTTCCGAGCTCGCTGGGCGGCACCTCGGTCCGGATCGGCGGGATTGCGGCGCCCCTGTTTTTCGTCTCGGTGGGACAAATCAACGCCCAGGTTCCTTGGGGTGTCCCGACCGGAACGGCACAACTGACTGTGACCACCGCGGCCGGCACCAGCGCCGCGATCAATGTCACGATTCAAGACGCCTCACCGGGCCTGTTCTCGCAGGATTCGCAAGGGCGCGGGCCGGGCGCCGTGCAGAACTTTGTGTCGCAGCAGCAGGCGCCCGTCCTCAACACGCCCGCCGCCACCGTCAACCCGGGTGGCACCGTCACGATTTTCGGGACCGGTTTCGGCAAGGTGGGTAACGCCCCTGCCGACGGGGCCGCCACCACGGCGGCAACCGAGACGCTGGTGACGCCAACGGTAATGATCGGCGGACGGTAAGCCACCGTGCAGTATTCGGGCCTGACGCCAGGCTACGCTGGCCTGTATCAGGTTAATGCCGTGGTCCCGACCGGCACGCCGGAGGGGTGCTACCTGCCGGTTGCCGTTACCTTTGGAAGCACGGTCAGTAACACGGTGACTATCGGCGTTACCAATAATCGGGTGGATTGCAACACCGTGGCCGGCAGCGGCGCGACGGGAATGACGCTGGGCGGCTCGATCGGCTCAGCCACCCTGATGAGGAGCAGCTCGCAGATGTCGCTTCCGAGCATCCCTAGCCTGTCCACGGTGAGCGATGTCTTCAGCGCCACCTTCAGCAAGTATGAGGTGGTCGTGCCCACCTCATTGGTGCTCTACCCGCCGGTGAATGGCGGCTGCACCGTCTTGCTTCTCAACGGCAGCTCCAGCAGTATGCCCGACATGGGCGTCGTCACCGACAAGCTCCTGGGCGCGGGCACGTTGACACTGACAGGGCCGGGCGGCGTCAGACAAACCATCACCGCCAAACCGGTTGGCATCTACAGGTACCAACTGCCCGCAAGCGGGCTACAACCCGGGACCTGGACGCTGAGTGGTTCGGGCGGCGCCGATGTGGGGTCGTTCACCAGTACGTTGACCGTCCCCAGCCCGCTGTTCAGTGTCAGTGATTTTGGCCTTCAGGGCGGGCAGATCAAGCAGTCGGCGGGCCTGACCAGCACCTGGACCTGTCCGGACCCCAACGGCCAGGTGATAGAGGAGCTGGTGTCGTTCAACGATCCTCGATCGCTGGTGGGAGTGGCACTCTGCACGTTTGCCTGCCCGGACAGGAAAGGAACGATGGGCAGCGATGTCCTCCGGCAGCTGCCGGTCAGCAGCGGCGACATTGGCACCATGCTCAACATTTGGTTCGCACCGGGGCCGACCGGCATGTCGGCGTTCAAGGCTACCGGCCTGACTCAGGGCATCTTCTTCTACGGGATTTCGTCCACCAGGATCGGCGCGCCGCTGGTGCCATAGGTGGCGGTGGGTCGCCCCGCGGCCCACGGCGAACTGCATCCACGTTTTGGTGTCGCCGAGCGCCAGCGCACCAGTCGGTGACGCTGGATAGGCCCCGCTTAACGCCGTGCCGTTTACTAATCCGCCTCACTTGGCCGAATAGTCGGCTCACCAGAGAAGTGGTGGAAACCCCGAAGGGTGCCCGTGGAGTTCAGCCCCAGGTTACCCGCCGAAAGTCGTGATGTCCGCGCAGCCGGCGGGTCAGCGGGAACGCCCGGACCTGTTCCAGTCCCACCGCCGCGGCGTTCTGCATTTGGATTTCCATCCCCCGCAGAACGCCCCGGCCCCCGCCGTTTCAGGCTCATCTCGCATTGGACAATGCTCTCCGCACTCCGCACTCCGTTTAAATGCTATATTCAATTGTTTATGCCGGAAGAGCTGGCCAAATCCTACGACCCGCGCGACATCGAGGCGCGCTGGGCGGAGTGGTGGGTCAAGCGGCGCCTGTTCCAGGCCGATCCCCGCAGCCCGCGCCCCATGTTCTCGCTGGTGATTCCGCCGCCGAACGTGACCGGCTCGCTGCACATGGGCCACATGCTGGAGCACACCGAGATCGACATCCTGATCCGGTGGAAGCGCATGAGCGGATACAACACGCTCTGGCTGCCCGGCACCGACCATGCCGGCATCGCTACCCAGGTGATGGTGGAACGGCAGTTGGCGGAAGAGGGGCTGGACCGCTACCAGTTGGGCCGCGAAGAATTTCTGAAGCGCGTCTGGAAATGGAAGGAGGAGCACGGCGACACCATCCAGCGGCAGATGATCCGCCTGGGGGCTTCCTGCGACTGGTCGCGCGAGCGCTTCACGTTCGACCCGGGCCTGTCCCGCGCCGTCCGGGAAGTGTTCGTCCGCCTGTACGAAAAAGAGCTGATCTACCGCGGGCGCTACATCATCAACTGGTGCCCGCGCTGCCGCACCGCGCTGTCGGACCTGGAGGTGGCGCACGAAGAACAGGGCGGCAGCCTCTGGCATATCCGCTATCCGCTGCTGGAAGAGGGCCGGCCCAGCCAGACCGCCTACGTGGTGGTGGCCACCACGCGGCCCGAGAGCATGCTGGGCGACACGGCCGTGGCCGTGCACCCCGAGGACGCGCGCTACCGCCCCCTGCACGGCCGCAAGCTGCTGCTGCCGCTCATGGAGCGCGAAATCCCATTGATCGCCGACAGCTTCGTGAACCCGGAGTTCGGCTCCGGCGCGGTCAAGGTCACCCCGGCGCACGATCCCAACGACTTCGAGATCGGGCTGCGCCACAAGCTGGCGCAGATCGACATCCTGGACGAGCGGGCCCACCTCAACGCCAACGCCGGCCGCTATGCGGGCCTGGACCGCATGGAAGCCCGCCACCAGGTGCTGGCCGACCTGAAGCGCCAGGGGCTGCTGGAAAAGGTGGAGCCCTATACCGTGCCGCTGGGCAAGTGCCAGCGCTGCCGGACGGTGCTGGAGCCGCGCATCTCGACGCAGTGGTTCGTCAAGATCGGCCCGCTGGCGCGGGCGGCCATCGAGGCGGTGCGCGAGGGCCGCATCCGCTTCACCCCCGACAACTACGCCCGCGACTACTTCAACTGGATGGAGAACATCCACGACTGGTGCATCTCGCGCCAGCTCTGGTGGGGACACCGCATCCCGGCCTGGTACTGCAAGGGGTGCGGCGAGATGCTGGTGGCCCGCGAAGCGCCCGAGAAGTGCCGCTGCGGCGGGGAACTGGAGCAGGACCCCGACGTGCTCGACACCTGGTTCAGCTCCGCCCTGTGGCCCTTCTCGACGCTCGGCTGGCCCGATGCCACCGAGGACCTGCGCGTCTTCTACCCCACCACGGTGATGGTCACCGGCTTCGACATCCTGTTCTTCTGGGTGGCGCGGATGATCATGATGGGCGTCGAGTTCATGAAGGACGTGCCCTTCCGCGAGGTCTACATCCACGCCCTGGTGCGCGACGCCGAGCGCCAGAAAATGTCGAAGACCAAGGGCAACGTCATCGACCCGCTCCAGATCACCGAGCAGTACGGCACCGACGCGGTGCGCTTTGCGCTGGCCATCCAGGCCGCGCCGGGCACCGACATCGCCCTGTCGGAAGACCGCATCCGCAGCTACCGCGCTTTCGCCAACAAGATCTGGAACGCGGCGCGCTTCATCTTCATGAAGGGCTCGGAGTACGCGGGCCGGCCGCCGGCCATCGCCACGCTGGAAGACCGCTGGATGTTCTCCCGGCTGGAGACGGTGGCGGGCCAGATCAACACGGCGTTCGGCGCCTATCGCTTCCACGAGGCGGCGCACCTGGTCTATCACTTCTTCTGGCACGAGTTCTGCGACTGGTATATCGAGCTGAAGAAGCTGGACACCTCCGAGCCGTCGCGCCAGAACCTGCTGGCCGCCTTTGAGCGCGCGCTGCGGCTGCTGCACCCCTTCATGCCCTTCATCACCGAGGAGTTGTGGCAGCGGCTCATGGCCGGGTCCAAGGTCGTCGCCGCGGCGACTCCAAGGTCCAAGGTCGAAGAAGCGGGGACACAAGGTTCCAAGCCCGAAGGCTCCGGGTCCAGCGTCGAAAAGAGCGAAAGCGAGGAGGCGGAAAGACCTTGGACCTTGGACCCTGAACCTTGGACCTCGATCGCCTTGCAGCCCTTTCCACAGGCCGACACCGGCTGGGGCGATGCGGAGGCCGAGCGGCGCATGGCCGCCCTCCAGGAAGCCGTGGTGAGCATTCGCAATATCCGCGCCGAAACGAAGATCGACCCCAAGCAGCGCGTGCCGGCCGAGTTCTATTCCGCCGATGCCGGGCTGCGCGCCCTGGCTGAGCAGTTCCGGCCGGCGTTCGAGCGCCTGGCCGGCGTGTCTCACCTGGCGCTGCTCGATCAGCCGCCCGGCAAGGACGGCGGTGCGCTCCGCCATACCCTGGAGTTCGACGTGAAGGTGCCGGTGGCCGGCGCCGTCGATGTGCATGCCGAGCGCCAACGCCTGCAAAAGGACCTGGACGGGCTCCGCCGCCACCAGGAGTCGCTGGCGCGCCAGCTTGAGAGCCCGTCGTTCCGCGAGCGCGCTCCTCGGCACGTCGTGGAAGCCGCCGGGCAAAAGCTGAAAGAGAACCTGGCGCAACAGAAGAAGATCGAAGAGACGCTGGCTTCTTTGTAGGTGCTAGGTGTCAGGTGTTAGGTTTCAGGGTTCGGAAGGTCCAGCACCTGACACCTGGCACCTAACACCTAGCACCTGACACCTGTTCCATGGCCGATTCTGAAACTGAGCAGTTGATCGCCCGAGCGCTCGAGGAGGACATTGGCGCCGGCGACATTACCTCGGCTGCGTGTGTGCCTGCGGATCGTAGCGCCTCCGGACGGTTTGTGGCCAAGCAGGAATGCGTGGTCGCCGGGCTGGATCTGCTGCCGCTGATTTATGAGTTGCAGCCGGAAATCTGCTTTCCGAACGGGTCGCGGGTCGCGGCCGGCTCGGTGATCGCCCGCATCTGGGGGCCGGCGCGCCGGTTGCTGGAGCGCGAGCGGGTGGCGTTGAACTTCATCCAGCGCCTGAGCGGCATCGCCACACTGACGCGCCGCTTTGTCGATGCGGTGGGGGGCACCGGCGTTACAATCCTGGACACGCGGAAAACCACGCCCGGGCTGCGCAAGCTGGAGAAGCAGGCGGTGGCGGCCGGCGGCGGCCGCAACCATCGCCTGGGGTTGTACGACGCCATCCTGATCAAGGAGAACCATGTTGCCGCGGCCGGCGGCATCCGCGCCGCCGTCGCGGCGGCCAGCCGCGGCCCGTTCCCGGTCGAGGTGGAGGTGCGGAATCTCGAAGAGCTGGATGAGGCGCTGGAGGCGGGCGCCGCCCGCCTCCTGCTGGACAATATGACGCCCGAGCAGGTGCGCGCCTGCGTCCAGCGCGTGCGGCAGCGTTGCCAACAGAGCCGCCAGCGTGAGCGAGCGGGCGTGTTGGTGGAAGTGTCCGGCGGCATCACCCTGGCCAATGTGCGCCAGTACGCGCTGGCCGGACCGGACTTTATTTCCGTCGGCGCGCTCACCCACTCGGCCCCGGCCGCCGACATCAGCTTCTTGCTGGACTAGATGTTAGGTGTTAGGTGCTAGGTGTTAGGTGCTCGCTGTCGAGGGCGACCCTAACACCTAGCACCTAGAACCTAACACCTTGAATTATGGACAGGGAACTCGATCGCCTGGTAGACCTGCTGGCGGATCACGCCACGGTGGTGGTATCGGGCGCCAAGGCGGCCGCCGAAATCGGCGTGCCTCACTCCACGCTGCACGAATGGATCGAGCGGCTGCGCGACCTGGGCGTGCACATCGACGGCCTTCCCGGGCGCGGATTCGTGCTGAAGACGGTGCCCGATATCCTGACCGGCGGGGTGATCCGGCGCGCGGCGCGCGGCACCCAGTTTGCCGCCCAGGTCCATCACTACTATCGAATCGGCTCCACGATGACCGCGGCGGCGGACCTGGCCCGCGAGGGCGCGCCGCACGGCGCCATTGTCGTCGCCGAGCAACAGACCGCCGGGCGGGGGCGGCTGGGCCGCTCCTGGCACTCGCCACGCGCCGCCGGCATCTATATGTCCCTGGTCCTGCGGCCGGCAACGCCGGCGGCGCGAGCGCCGGTGCTGACCCTGGCCGCCGGCCTGGCCGTGGCCGATGCCGTATCGGATATCACCTCGCGCCCCACCGACCTGCGCTGGCCTAACGACGTTCTGCTGGACGGCCGCAAATGCTGCGGCATACTGCCCGAGATGACGGCCGAGGCGGAACGCGTCCGGCACATCATCCTGGGCATCGGCCTGAACGTCAACCAGGAGAGCTTTCCGGCGGAACTGGCCGGCGAGGCGGTGTCGCTGGCGCAGGCCACCGGGCGGCGGCTGGCGCGCGCTGACGTGTTGGCCGCCGTATTGCGCCAGCTCGACCGGCGCTATCGGGAATTCGCGGCCGGCGACACGGCCGCCCTTATCGCCGATTTCGAGCGGCGCTCCAGTTGCGCCCGCGCCCGCCGCGTCTCGGTCGAGACCGAGCCGCGGAGCTTCACCGGCATGAGCGAGGGCCTGGACGCATGCGGTTTCCTGCTGGTGCGCCGCGACGATACCGGCGCGGTCGAGCCGGTCCTCTCGGGCACCGTTCGCGCCATGTGATTTGGGATTCCGGGTGTGCGGATTGCGGATTGAGCGGGTGAAATCCGCAATCCGAAATCCGCAATCCGAAATACAGCTATGCTGCTTGTCATCGATGTCGGCAACACCAACACCGTGCTGGGCCTGTTCCAAGGCAAGAAGCTCGTCACGCACTGGCGGCTGACGACGCTGCACGAACAGACCGTGGATGAGTACGGAATCCTGGCCCGCAATCTGTTTGCCCTGGAGCACATCGACGCCCGGGCCATCAAAGGCATCATCATCTCCAGCGTGGTGCCCATGCTGGACGGCACGCTGCACCAGGTTGCGCTGCGCTATTTCGGCCTTTCTCCGCTGTTTGTCGAACCCGGCCCCATGATCGGGATGCCCATCCTCTGCGACAATCCGCGGGAGGTGGGCGCCGACCGGGTGGTCAACGCCGTGGCCGCGTTCGACAAGTACGGCGGACCGTGCATCATCCTCGACTTCGGCACCGCCATCACCTTCGACGCCGTCTCGGAACGCGGCGAGTACCTGGGGGGCGCCATCGCCCCCGGCCTCGGCATTTCATCGGAAGCGCTGTTCCGCCGCGCCGCCCGCCTCAGCGAGGTCGAGATTCGGGAGCCGGCCGGCATCATCGGAACGAACACCACGGCCAGCCTGCAGGCCGGGCTGTATTACGGTTTCCTCGGCCTGGTGGATGGAATTCTCGAGCGCCTGGTGGCGACCTTCGCCAGCCCGCCGAAGATCATCGCCACCGGCGGGCAGGCCGCCTTGATTGCGCCCGGCTCCCGCTTCCGGCCGGTGATTGACGAAGACCTGACGCTGGAGGGATTGCGCATCATCTGGGAGCGCCAGAACAGGTGACATTCACCACGGATAAACACGGATGAACACGGATAATCCGTGTTTATCCGTGTTCATCCGTGGTTAGTTTTCCTTTCAAGAATGGAAAATTATTTCAATTACTTCACCGAGATCGAGGAGCACTTTCAGAAGGCGCGCGGCACCGGCACGTTCCGGCTTTCGACGCTGGACTGGGCGCTGATTGAAAGCTGGAAGGAGACGAATGTCCCGCTGGACGCCGTGTTGCGCGGCATCGACCGGGCCTTCGAGAAATGGCATGCGCGGCCGCGGCGGGGGCGCATGGTCAACAGCCTTGCGTACTGCGCCCAGCAGGTGACGGCCGCCGCCCAGGAGGAAACGCCGCGTCCGGCCCGCGCGCCGGCCGCGCCGCCGTTCTCGCCGCAGGAGCTGGCCGCCTCCTGTGGCCGCTGCGCCGATGCCGTCCGCGGGAAGTTCCCCGAGCTCGCCCGCAGCCTCGACGACTTGCGGCAGGCCGCCGAATCAGGCCTGGCGTTGGACCTGGAGGAGGTGGAGCGGCGCCTCACCGTGCTCGAGGATAAGATGTACTCAGCCCTGGTGACCAGCGCCAGCGAGGAGCGGCTGCTGGCCGCCCGGCGGGAACTGGATCTGCAGTTGCAGCCCTACCGCCGCAACCTTTCGGCCAACGAGATCAGCCTGCTCGAAAAGCAGTTCCTCCGCAAAACGCTGCTGGAAGCGGCCGGGTTGCCGCGGCTGAGCCTGTTCCACTGGTAGGAGCTATCAGCTTTCAGCCCCTGGTTGCTCCATAGCTGATAGCTGAGAACTGATAGCTGAAAGCTGCCATGCTTGATCTGCGCATCGAGAAACTGGTCTACGGCGGCGACGGGCTGGCGCGCCTGGAAGGCCGCACCGTCCTGCTGCCGCTGGTGCTGCCCGGAGAGCGGGTGAGCGCCGAGCCGGTGAAGGAGGAGCCGCGCCTGATCCACGCGCGCCTGGTGGAAGTGCGCGAGGCCTCGGCGTCGCGCGTGGCGCCCGGCTGCCCGTATTTCGCCCGCTGCGGCGGCTGCCACTACCAGCATGCCGGCTACGACGACCAGCTCCGTTACAAGGCCGCCATCCTGAAAGAGACGCTGGCCCGCATCGGCAAGCTCGACGCGCCGGAGCCGGAGCTGATCGCCTCCCCGCCCTGGAACCATCGCAACCGCGCACAATTCAAAACCCGGAAGCGGAACGGCCGCTTCGAGCTTGGTTACTTTGAGTGGGGCTCGCACCGGCTGCTGCCCATCGAGCAATGCCCCATCAGCTCCCCGCGCGTCAACCAGGTGATTCCGCTGTTGAACGAAATCGGCAAGCGGCCGGATTTCCCCGATGGCGAAGGAGAAATCGAGGTCTTCGCCGGCGAGGGCTGCGCGGACGCCGAAGCGGCGACGGTTTCCGATGAGCCGCGGGTCTTGCTCACCGTGACTGCCGATCAGCCCTGGCCTGAAACGCTGGTCAGCGCCTTGCGCGAAAGGATGGCGGACCTGGCGTCGCTCGCGGTCCTCGACCGGGCGGGCACCACGGGCCAGGTGTTCGGCCGCGGAAACCTGCTGTATCGCGCCGGCGGCTTCACCTACCGCGTCAGTCATCGTTCATTCTTCCAGACCAACCGATTCCTTGCGGAAACCATGGCAGCCCGGGCAACCGCCGGACTAAAGGGGAAGGTGGCGCTCGATCTATTCTGCGGGGTTGGTTACTTTGCCGTGCCGCTGGCGCGGGCCTTCGAGCGGGTGATCGCGGTGGAGTCGGACCCGGCCGCTGTCCGCGACCTGGAATCGAACCGGCAGCGGGCGCGCGCCGAGAACATCGAACCGGTCGAGCAGGCTGCCGAGCAGTTCCTCGCTTTTTGGCAGGCGCGGCGGCGCCCGGCGCCCGGCTTGGTGCTGCTGGACCCGCCGCGCAGCGGGCTGGGGCACGGCGCCGCCGAGAAGCTGGCGGCCATCGGCGCTCCGCGAATCGTGTATGTTTCCTGCGATCCCTCGACCCTGGCCCGCGACCTCGTTCCCCTGCTGGCCGCCGGTTACCGCTTCGAGAGTTTGACGCTCATCGATCTGTTCCCGCAGACCTACCACATCGAGTCCATCGCGGTGCTCATGGCTCCTCAGAAGCCTCGGGATTCCGGCGGGGGCAGCTTCTTCTCGGCGCCGTAGCGGGCGCGCGCCAGCGACACCTCGGTGATCTTGTCCAGCCACACGGCAAGACAGAATCCTGACACAAGCTCCATCTGATCGAGACCTGGACGGCTATAATCTACCTGACCGATGCCGTTTTCGCAGTGGTTCCGGCCTCCCCGTCACGTCCTGACGGTCTTCCTCTACCTGATGTGCGTCTTCGGCGGAGCGATGGGCTGGTTCGGCTGGCAATTGTTGCAGCAAGAGCGCTCACTCGAACGGCAGCGCGTGCAGGAACGGCTGGAGCAGGCCGCCGACCACATGGCTGCCACCTTGCAGCGCAGCCTCTCGGAACTCGAAGCCTACCTGGGTTCTATTCCCGGCCCGGGCGTGAAACAACCGCCGGAAGGCGTGGCGTTGCTGCGGGCGACGGAGCGCACCATTACTGTTTACCCACCCGCCCGCCTGCTCTACTACCCCGCGACTCCCGGTGGCCAAGAGCCCTCCGCCGCTGCCTTCATGGAGGGTGAGAAGCTGGAGTTCCAGCAGAACGATCCGGGTAAGGCGGCCGAGGCCTTTAAGAAGCTGGCGGGGTCGCCGAACCCTGCCGTGCGTGCTGGCGCCTTGCTGCGGCTCGGACGGACCCTGCGCAAAACCGGCCGCAACCAGGAGGCGCTCGGAGTCTACGATCAGCTCGCGCAACTTGGCGCGGCCCGCGTCCTGGAGTTGCCCGCGGAACTGGTGGCCCGTGAAGCGCGATGCAGCACGCTGGAGGCCATGGGAAAGCGCGAGGAGCTGCGCAAGGAGGCTGCGCTGATGTACTCGGCGCTTCTGAACGGCCGCTGGAGCTTGCTGCGTCCTGCCTGGGAGTTTCACCGGGAAGAGGCAGCGCGGTGGTCGGGAGCCGGTCTCTTGACTGAACGCCAGCGGAACGCGCTGCTGCTCTCGGGCGCCGCCGAATGGGTGTACGGCCAGTGGCGCATCGCGCCGGAATCGAAAGGGCGCCGGATCCTGAAAATCGAAGGCCAGCCGGTGCTGGCCTCCTGGACAGGGACTTCGGACCGCCTGTCCTCGGTGCTGGCGGCGCCCGGTCACATCGGCTTAATGTGGAACGGCGCTCTCGCAGGCCAGCGCGTGCAGGCCGCTCTGGTGGATGCGGACGGGCAGGTGCTGATCGGCTCCCTCCGGAAAAACGTTCCGCAGGCGGTGCGGGCGGCCGCTGCCACAGGGCTGCCCTGGACCTTGCAGGTGACGAGCCCCGATGCCGGCGCTGACCTGGCGGGTTTTGCCGGCCGCCGCCGCCTGCTGCTTTCCGGGTTCGCGGTTCTGGCGCTGGTTGTTCTGGCCGGCTCCTATTTCATCCTGCGTTCGATCAGCCGCGAAATTGCCGTAGCCGGGCTGCAATCCGAGTTTGTCGCGACGGTGTCGCACGAATTCCGGACCCCGCTCACCTCGCTGCGCCAGCTTTCGGAAATGCTGTCGAAAGGGAGGGTGCCCACCGAGGAGCTGCGGCAGCAGTCCTATGACATTCTGGCCCACGAGAGCGAGCGGCTGCAGAGGCTGGTGGAATCGCTGCTGGATTTCGGCCGTATGGAAGCGCGCGCCGTCCGCTATCAATTCCAGGACGTGGACCCTTCAGCGCTGGTAGGTGACGTGGTAACCGAATTCCGCGAGAAGGCCGCCGCCCTGGGCTACCAGGTGGAACTTGCGCGGGATGGCGCGTACCCGCCCATCCGCGCCGACCGCGAAGCACTCGCCCTGGCACTGTGGAACCTGCTCGATAACGCGGTGAAGTATTCGCCGGATCAGCGGACCATCTGGGTGGAGATGGCAGGCGAGCGCGACCGCCTGGCCATCCGCGTGCGCGACCGGGGCATCGGAATTCCGGCCCCCGAGCAGAAGGAGATTTTCAAAAAGTTCGTCCGCGGCGCCGGCTCCCGGGCCTCCAGCGTCAAAGGCACCGGCATCGGCCTCACCATGGTGCGCTACATCGTCGAGGCGCACGGCGGCGAGATCCGGCTGGACAGCGCACCGGGCCAAGGCAGCACCTTTACGATTCTGTTGCCCTGTAGCGGCGCGCCCGTATGGAAGTGACGAGTGACGAGTGACCAGTGACGAGTGGCTTGTCACTTGTCACTCGTCACTTGTCACTCGTCACTTGTCACTTCGAGGTTATGGCAATGGCACGCATCCTGGTGGTGGAAGACGAACCCGGAATCGCCTTCGGTCTGCAACTGGACCTGCGGACCGAAGGCTATGACGTCGCCGTGGAATCGGACGGAGAAAGCGCTCTCCAGCGGGCGCGGAAAGAGACTTTTGACCTGGTTCTGCTCGACGTCATGCTGCCGGGCAAGGACGGCTTCGAAGTCTGCCGGGAGCTGCGCCGTGGCGGCTCGAAAATGCCCATCATCCTGCTGACCGCCAAGGCCCAGGAGGCGGAGAAGGTGCTGGGGCTGGAACTCGGCGCCGACGATTACGTGACCAAGCCCTTCAGCCCTCGGGAACTGCGTGCCCGGGTGAAGGCCGTGCTCCGCCGCACCGCGGAAGACGAGTCGCCAATCTACCACTTCGGTGATTCCGAAGTGGACTTCGCGCGCTGCGAGCTGCGGCGGGCCGGCAAGCCGGTGGAACTGACGGCCCTCGAGTTCAAGCTGCTGGCGGCGCTGGTGCGCAATCGCGGCCGGCTGCTTAGCCGCGAGCAACTGCTCGATCTGGTCTGGGGGGCCGGCACCTTCGTCACCGACCGCGTGGTGGACAACCACGTCGTCACGCTGCGGAAGAAGATCGAGCCGGAGCCTTCGCAGCCCCGTTATCTGCTGAGCGTCCGCGGCCTGGGATACCGTTTCGAAAAGCAGTAGGCAGTAGGCACTAGGCAGTAGGCAGTCGTTGGACTTTGGACTTTGGACCTTGGACCTGGATTTTACCGAATCCTGACAGTTGCGCGGATAGAAGCCGGACAAGCGGCCTGTAGCCTGATCGCGAAGGAGGGAAATCAGCATGAAACCAGCAACACTTTTTCTTCTCGCTGGGCTGCTCGCCGCGGCCCTGGCGGCGGGATTCCCCGCCAATCAGGCAAAGGACGACCGGGCGGAAGTCGCGCTTCAGGCCGCCCTCAAGAAGGAGGCGGTCGATGGGGACCTGAAGGGCGCCATCGAGCTGTACCAGAAGATTGCGCAAAGCACGAACCGCGCGGCGGCGGCCAAGGCGCTGGTCCACATGGGCCAGTGCTACGAAAAGCTGGGCGATGCGGAGGCGCGCGAAGCCCGCAAAGCCTACGAGCGCGTGGTCCGCGAGTTCGCCGACCAGAAGGAGGCCGCGCAGGAAGCCAGGAAGCACCTCTCAACAATGGCGGGCGACAAGCAGGCTGAATCGGGCCTCGCTGAGCGGCAACTCTGGGTGTTCCCCAAGTGGTACTTCCTAAGGGGGTATTCGACGGATGGGCGGTACATAACCTTCGAGGACGACGAACACGGCGACCTGTGGCAGCACGATCTGATGACGGGCGAGGACCGAAAATTGGTCGAAGCCTCGGGCTCGTATTTCGGTACCACGGCGATATCGCCGGACGGCAAGCAGATCGCCTACTCCCAGTTCCACAATACTGCGTTGGAATTGCGGGTTATAGGAATCGACGGATCGCGCATGCGGGTGCTCCTGAGCGAGAAGGGAAAACACATTTATCCAAGGGCCTGGTCTCCCGACGGAAAGCGAATTCTGGCTGACCTTTTCAGCCCGAAATTATCCGACCAACAGATTGCGCTTATCTCGGTGGTAGACGGTTCCATTCAGGTGCTCAAGTCGGCGCCCCGGATCTACCCATTTAGTTTTTCGCCGGATGGACAATACATCCTTTACGGCCGTCGAGACGCAAACTCCCAGCCGACCGCCATCTTCGCAATGTCGAGCGACGGGAGCAGGGAAGCGCCATTGGTTGAAGGACCGGCCAGAAACGGAAGTGCCGTCTGGACGCCAGACGGGCGCAAGGTCCTGTTCCTCAGCGATCGTTCGGGCGCCGACGGCCTGTGGTCCGTACGGGTGGCCGATGGAAAGCCGGCGGGCATGCCCGAACTCGTAAAACCGAACGTCGGTTCTATGCACCCGCTGGGCTTTACGCGCGACGGCGCGTTTTGCTACGGCAGCTACACCTCCCAATCGGATGTCTACGTGGCCGACCTGGACCCGGAGACTGGCAAGATCAGTTCGAAGCCCGAACGAGTGAACGAGCGTTTCATCGGTTCGAGCAAGGGGCCGCTCGCTTGGTCGCCTGACGGGCAGTTCCTGGCGTACAACAGGTCGGGTATCGGCGGCGCACCCCCAACCGTAGTTGTCCGAACGGTTACCACCGGCGAGGAGCGCGAGGTCCCTAAGCGCTCCTCGCCGTCCGCCGGGTCGCGCGAACTGCGGTGGTTCCCGGACGGGCGATCGCTGCTGGTCAACGACTGGCAAAACAGTCACACGGCCTTCCGCCGGATTGACCTTCAGACGGGCGAAGGGAAGCCCGTCGTCGTTGAGGGGACCGACATCCTCTGGGTCCACTGGCAAGCGGCCCTGTCACACGATGGGAAGACGCTCTTTTATTCGCTAGTCGGAAAGGCGGGCGGGGGCGGCGGGCCCTTACGGGTGATTCGGCGGGAGATCGAAAGCGGCGAGGAGAGAGAGCTGTACCGAAAGAACGCGCCCGGCTCGGGTTTGTTCAGCCTCTCGCTTTCTCCGGACGAAAGACAAGTGGCGTTTGTTACCTTCCGTTGGGAGGAAAGTGTAAAGGGCAACACTACCCCACTCATGGTTGTTCCGGCGGAAGGGGGTTCTGCGCGGGAGCTATGTCCGAAAGTCTATACAATCGGTGGCACCGCCTGGACGAAAGACGGGCGGCACATACTGGTGCCCGGCAGCGATTCGGAGCACCCGCAGCAACTGTTGTCGGTTCCGATCGCCGGCGGCCAACCGCAGCCGACCGGCGTGAGCATGGCCGAGCTATCGAGCCCATCAATCCATCCCGATGGCCGCCGGATCGCCTTCGCCGGCGGGCAGTCGCAACAGTCGGTCTGGGCGATCAAGAACCTGCTGGCGGAGCCCACGGCCAAAAAACAGTGACCAGTGACGAGTGACAAGTGACGAGTTACTCAGCTCGTCGCTTGTCACTCTCTTTTGAAATGCGGGAGCTTGCTCCCGCCTTCGACGCTCGTCCCGGCAAGCCGGGGCGCGGGCCCGGGGCATCGTGCAGCGGCTCGACGGCAGCGACTACGCTCGCTTTACCATCGATATCCAGACCCTCGCGAAAGACCCGGACGCCTATTCGCTGCGCGGCCCGCAGTGAAGCAACCAGCGTAGTGCGCGTGCCGGCCCAACCTCTCAACTCCGCGCCAGCCCGCCTGTTCTTGACATACTTCCGTCCCTGTAGTATGGTTTTCCATATGAAGACCACGCTCATCATTGACGACCAGGTCATGCGCCGGCTGAAACAAGAGGCCGCCCGGCAGGGCCGCACCGTTTCCGGACTGGTCGAAGCCGCACTGCGCGGCATGCTCGAAGGGCCTAGAAGCGGCTCTCGGAAGCTGCCCCCGCTGCCCACTCACAGGGCAAGACTGCTGGTGGATGTGGCCGACCGCGAGGCCCTCTACAAGGCCATGGAAGGCCGATAAGTGTTCGTTGTAGATACCAACGTTCTGATCTACGGCGCGAACCCCGAGGTGCCGGAACACAGGGCATGCCGCGGCTTGTTGGAAAAAGCCCGCGCGGAGTCCCTGCCCTGGTTCTCGACCTGGGGTATCCTTTACGAGTTTCTGCGCGTCAGCACGCATCCACAAGTGCTCGCCCCGCCTTGGACGATTCAGGAAGCCTGGCGCTTTGTGGCCGCGCTTCTGGCTTCACCCGGCTTCAGTATTCTGTCGGAGACGGAGCGACATTGTGAAGTTGCCGAGCGGGTCTGGAAGGATGTTCCTCTTCTCCGAGGGAATGTGCTCCACGACGCCCACACGGCGATCCTGATGCGCGAACACGGCATCCGGCGAATCTACACGCGTGACACCGATTTCCACCGCTTTGCTTTTCTTGAAGTGATCGACCCCCTGGGCGATTAGACCGAGGCGGTACCGCTCCGGAGGAGCAGGTTCAGACTGACGAGATCAAACAGTCAGAGACCTGGTCTCCACGCAATCTTGACACGCACCTGACAGAACCGCTATGCAGGGGCGGTCAAATGAGCGAAGATGTCGAATAGCATGGAGAGGCTGCGTGCATGGTTGCGGCCTCCCCGCAACCTGTTCATTCTGTTCCTGGCGGTGGTGGCTCTCCCGGCGGCCACACTGGTGCTTCTGGGTGTGCGCCTGCTCGAGCAGGATCGCGCCCTGGCCCGCCAGCGGCAGACGGAGATTCTGGAACAGGCCTGCGACCGTGGTGTGCGGGCGCTCGAACAGAACCTGGCCATCTTGACCAAACGCCTCGCCGACCCCTCCTGGGCGCCCACGGACATTCCCGGCGATTCGGTGTACGTCGTTCTGCGCCCGGATCGCGTCCAGGCAACTCCGCCGGGCAGGCTGCCGTACTATCCATCCGGGCAGATGCTGAGGGAACCGCCGACCGAACCTTTCGGCGAACTGGAGTCGCAGGAGTTCAGGGCGCAGAACCTGGAGAAGTCGCTGGAGATCAGCCGCAAACTGGCGGCCTCACCTGACGCGCTCATACGAGCCGGCGCGCTGCTCCGGCAGGCCCGGATTCTGCGCAAGCTGGGCAGGGCGGCCGAGGCTCTTCAGGCATACACAACACTGAGCCGGGTCACATCCGTTTCCATCGGCGGCATGCCGGCCGATTTGCTGGCGCGCAGGGCCCGGTGCGCCCTCCTGGCGGAACAATCACGGCAGAGCGAGCTTCGACAAGAGGCGGCAGCGATTGAAGCTGACATGCGTGCCGGCCGATGGCAGTTGGACCGGGCATCGTTTCTCCACGTCGCCGGACAGGTCGGGACTTGGCTGGGTTCGGAGCTTCGCGCCAGCAACGAGGAAGAGGCGCTGGCCGCGGCCGTCGCCTGGCTTCACCAGAAATGGACCAGCACGCCGCCGCACCGATTCCCATCTACGGGAATCCAGTTCCAGCCCTTCGGCAGCGTGCCGATTACCATCTTGTGGGCATCCGGGGGTGGCCGCGTTGCGGCGCTGGTTGCGGGACCGCGGTACTTGCAAACGCACTGGCTGGCGGAGGTCCAGAAAGCCGCCAGTCCCGCGCGGGCGTATTTCGCCGCCAACGGCGGGAAACCTGTGGCCGGCGATGCTCCCCCGGGGCGCCGCGGCGACCCCCGAAGAGTCCAGCGCACCGCCGCCGACACGGGATTGCCTTGGAGTGTCGTTACGGCCGGCGCGGGACCCGAGGAAGAATCCGGCGAGCTGGCCGCGCGGCGCCGCATCCTGCTGGCAGGCTTGGGCGCGCTTCTCGTCCTCATCTCGGCCGGAAGCTACTTGATCTGGCGTTCGGTAAACCGCGAGCTGGCCGTAGCGCGCCTGCAGTCCGATTTTGTGGCCGCCGTTTCGCATGAGTTTCGCACGCCACTGACCGCGCTCCGGCAATTCAACGACCTGCTGGGGGAAGAAGACGATCTGCCGCCGGAGAAGCGCCGCACCTACTATCAGGCGCAGACCCGCGCCACAGAACGCCTGCACCGGCTCGTCGAGTCTCTGTTGGACTTCGGCCGCATGGAGGCCGGCGGGCGGCCCTACCGGTTCGAGCGGCTGGATGCCGCCGCGCTCGCCAGAGATGTGGTGGAGGAGTTTCGCGGCGAAGTCACGGGACGTGGCTTTGCTGTCCAGTGCAGCGTGGATTCCGGCGAGTACCTGGTGAACGCTGACTCCGAAGCGCTCTCGCGGGCGCTCTGGAACCTGCTCGACAACGGAGCGAAGTATTCGGGCGAAAGCCGCACCATCGAGCTGGCGGTGGGCCGCGCCGACAGCGCGGTGGCCATCGCCGTGCGGGACCACGGGACCGGCATCCCAGCCTCCGAACAGAGGCGCATCTTCCAGAAGTTCGTGCGGGGAGAGGCGGCCAAATCGCAAGGCATCAAGGGAACCGGTATCGGTCTGACGATGGTGCGGCACATCGTCCAGGCGCACGGTGGCGAGGTTCGTGTCGAAAGCGAAGTCGGCCAAGGCAGCACGTTTACGATCCTGCTGCCATCCAAGTAGCTTGGAAATTTCGGATTGCGGATTTCGGATTGCGGATTGCAGGCTTGAAATCCGCAATCCGAAATCCGCAATCCGCAATTGAGACAGTGGCATGAAACGCATCCTCATTGTGGAAGACGAACCGGACATCGCCCTGGGACTCGAGGAGGACCTGAAGCGCCAGGGCTACCAAGTGGAAACGGTGGGTGACGGCGAAAGCGCGGTGCGGCGGGCCAGCCGCGAGACCTGGGACTTGATCCTGCTCGATGTCATGTTGCCGAGGCTGGACGGTTTTGAAGTCTGCCGCGAATTGCGGCGGGCGCGCATCAAGACGCCCATCATCCTGCTGAC
>Ga0315280_10004442_pt1 | contig 20697 bp, 14 predicted proteins | sample YL17G06_40_MG_FD_203697 | JGI IMG/M metagenome (GOLD analysis project Ga0315280, IMG submission 203697) | Sediment microbial communities from Yellowstone Lake, YNP, Wyoming, USA - YL17G06_40 | ecosystem: Environmental > Aquatic > Freshwater > Lake > Sediment | place: USA: Wyoming | collected... | reverse complement strand
ACGGCACGACGGACAAGGTGTTCAAGTACACGCTCTCCGGCTCGCTGGTGGGAAGCTGGACGATCAGCACCTCCGGCGCGACCAGCCCGACCGGCCTGACGATCGACCCGACCGGGGCGAGCCAGGCAATCTGGATCGTGGATAGCGGGACGGACAAGGTGTACGAGTACGCCAACGCCCGCGCCCGGACCTCGGGCAGCCAAGCGGCCTCGGCCACCTTCGCCCTTGCCGCCGGCAACACCAACCCGCAAGGCATCGCCGACCCGCCAGCACCGGCTAGCATGTTGCCGACCGGGCGGCGAGCCGCCAGTCTGACCGACGCCGCCCTGGCGGCCTACCTCCAGTACCAGCAGCCGTCGCAGTTCGGCGAGTCCAACGACGAGCAGTCCCCGGCGATCCCGGCGGTGGACCTGGCGCTTTTGGACCTGGCAGGGTGAGAAACCGGCAGTAGGACGGAATTGAACTGCGTCCTACAGAAGAACTCGTTGTGCTGCGGTCTCCTGACCGCAGCACCGGTCGGCCTACGCGGACGGCATGGTGTAGTTCGCCCCAACGACGCCTGCGCCTACGCCCTGGACGCCGCTGCCGGCAAGCCCGATCTCGTGCTGGCCGAGGCGCTGTACGATCTGGCTTGTTATTACGAGGCCGTCGGGCGGGAGAAGATGGTCGAGGAGAAGTTCTCGCTGCAGGCGGCGCACGCTGCCGGGCCTTCGCCAGCGCAGGCGAGCCGATGGTTGACACCCGGTGGCACCACCGCGAGAATAGGGCGGTGACGCTATCGGCTATCAGCCGTTAGGGCGAGATTGTGTGTCGTGGGAGGAATTTGAGATGAGCAGGCTCTATTCACGTCGTCATGTCGTTGCCCTGCTCGTTTTGAGCACGGCTTTCTTGGCCCGGACGGATTCCCGCAGCAGTGCCGCAGGGGAGGCGGCGGCGGGGCCGAAGGTCTTTCGGGCGGGGGCCGCGGCGATCGACGTTACGCCGCAGAAGCTGCCGGTGATCGTCAACGGCGGGTTCCTCGAGGCGAAGGCCGCGACGGTGACCGATCCGCTTTATGCCCGGTGCCTGGTGTTGGACGACGGGACGGTCCAGATCGCCATCGCGGTGGTCGACAACTGCGTGATCCCGCAGCCGATCCTGGACGAGGCCAAGTCGCTGGCCCAGAAAGCAACCGGCATCTCCGCCCGCCGAATGCTGATCTCCGCCACGCACTGCCATTCGGCCCCGTCGGTTTGCGGCGCGCTGGGGAGCGGGGTGGAGGAGGAGTATGCCCGGTGGCTCCCGGGCAAGATCGCCGAAGGGATCGCCAGGGCCCGGAAAAACCTTGCCCCGGCCCGGATCGGCTGGGCGGTCGGCAAGGACCCGAAAAACGTCTTCTGCCGGCGGTTCCTGATGAAGCCGGGGACCGCGCCCACCAATCCCTTCAGCGGGACGGCCAACGACCAGGCGCAGATGAACCCCGGCTACCAGAACCCGAACGCCATCCGACGGACCGGGCCGGTCGATGACGCAGTTTCGGTGCTCTCGGTGCAGACGCCTGGCGGACGGCCGATCGCGCTGGTGGGGAACTACTCGACGCACTATGCCGGGGCGCCGCCGCTGTCGGCCGACTATTTCGGCGTGTTCTGCCGACGGATCGGCGAATTGATCGGGGCTGCCAACGGAGCGGAAAAAGGGGGACAGTCCCCATTTGTGCGAAGCACCCTTCGGGCCGTTCCGGCAAATGGGGACGGTCCCCTTTTTCCTGCCCCGCCGTTCGTGGGCATCATGTCCAACGGCACCAGCGGCGACGCCAACTGCTGCGACTTCGTGAACTCGCCCCGCAAGTTCGATCGGTTTACCGTGGGCGAGGACGTGGCCCAGGCGGCCTTCGAGGCATACGGCCGGATCCAGTATTGCGACTGGGTGCCGCTGGCGATGGAGGAGAGACTGCTCGCGCTCGGCGTGCGCATGCCCAGCGCCGAAGAGGTCGCCAAGGCTAAGGAGCACCTGGCCAAGGTCCCCGGCGGCAAGCCGCGCGACGTGACCGACGTCTACGCGCGGGAGACCGTGATCCTAAGCGAGATGCCGGCCACGCGGGAGTTGAAGCTCCAGGCGATCCGCATCGGGCCGCTGGGGATCGCGGCGATGCCTAACGAGGTGTTCGGCAGCACGGGGCTGGCGATCAAGCGCGACAGCCCGCTGCGGCCGACGATCAACATCGAGCTGGCCAACGGCTACTACGGCTATTTGCCTCCGCCCGACCAGTTTCCGCTGGGCGGTTACACGACGTGGCGGGCCCGCAGCAGTTGCCTGGAGGTCCAGGCCGAGCCGAAGATCCGGGCCGCCGTGTTGGAGCTTTTGAGCAGGGTCGCCGGCCAGCGGCGGGACGAGCAACCGGGACCGCCGGCCCCTTCCAAGACGACACCCTCGAAGTAGGAGACACTTCCATGCACAACGACGCTGGTTGCACGCGACGCGGTTTTGTCAAGCTGACGGCCGCAGTGGTCCTCGGTCTCGGGCTCCCGATCTGCGGCGCCGCGGTCGCCGGAGAGCCGCCGGCGGTCCTGCGGGCCGGGACTGCCAAGACCGACATCACGCCGGCCAAGCCCGTCATGCTGGCGGGATACGCCAGCCGCAAGGAACTCTCCCAAGGCGTTCACGATCCGCTCTCCGCGCGGGTCGTGGCCTTCGAGCAGGACGGAAAACGCTTCGTCCTGGTCTCTAGCGACATCATCGGGTACTACGGCGCCACCGAAAGCGTGCGGAAAGCGGTCGTGGCGGCGTGCGGGCTCCAGCCGTCGGAGCTTTTCCTGACGGCCATCCACACGCACAGCGCCCCGATCGTCACGCTCGGCGGCCAGCAGGCCAATGCGAACAACGTCGAGTATACCAAGGCCCTCGAAGAGAAACTGGTCGCCGCCGTGCGTGACGCGCTGGCCCACACGGCCCCCGTGCAGATCGCGGCCGGGTCCGGCTCGTCGCCGGTGGGCGCCAACCGGCGGGAGGTCGTCCGGGACGCCGCGGGGAAGACCAGGATCCAACTGGGCCGCAATCCCTCGCTGTTGACGGACCGGGAAGTGCAGGTGCTGCGGATTTCGCGTGCGGACACGGGAAACCTGATGGCCGTGGTCTTCGCGTATGCCACGCACAGCACGGCGATGGGCCCCAGGAACCTGCTGGTCAGCGGCGACGTTCACGGCCTGGCGGAGCAGTTTCTGGAGAAGCACCTGGACGGCGAGGTGATTGCCCCGGCGTTTGCCGGCGCGTCCGGCAACATCGACCCTTGGTTCCGCGTGCTGCCGAAGTTCAATACGGCCAACGGCTGGATCCCGGAGCCGGTCTTGATGGGGACGATGCTCGGCGAGGAGGTCGTCCACGTGCTGGACGGCATCAAGAAGCCTCTCGCGAGCGGCCCGATCAAAACGGCCTTCAAGACGCTCGTGCTCCCCGCAAAGCCGCGCGCCAAGGCCGACGCGGCTAGCGCCGTCAGGCTTTCCGAGTTCAACGTAACCGTCGGCCGGGTGGGCGACGTGGCGGTCGTCGGTCTCGGCGGCGAGGTGTTCAACGAGATTGGCAAGGCGATCAAGGCCGGTTCGCCATTCCCGCACACCCTGGTGATGACGCACTGCAACGGCTCGGCGGGATACCTGCCGATCAAAGAGGCCTATCCTGAGGGGGGCTACGAGGTGGAAAGCAGCCGCTTCGGCCCGGAGGCGGCGGAAAAGGTCGTCCAAGAGTCCCTGCGGCTGCTGCGGGAATTGAAGGGCGATTAGCGAATCCGGCTATCGCCGGGCCCGCCACCAAAGCGACCGCCAGTACGCCTCGTCCGTCGCGTACACGTCGACCGGGCCGCCCGGACCGAGCGCTCCGGGCAGAATGCCGTATCGCCTCATCTCGCGGACATACATCTCCGGCGGCCGGAAGCCGGACATGTCGAACCGCTTGATTTGGCCCAGATAGTCCTTCCCCGCCCGGCAAAGCGCGAGGATCTTCTGATAATCGGCGTCCGAGCGATCGGCGAAGACGGCCCCGGGCCGCTGCGACGCGCCGTTGGCCTTGCACAAGCCGTAGCCGCCGGCGCTTTTCGCCAGCGGGGCCAGCAGGATCAGCGATTTCTCCGGACGCGAGAGATTGAACACCAGGTGCCGGGACCACCGCATCCGGACGTCGTCCAAGGCCGGGTTGTTCAACACCAGCCCCAAATCGTCGGACAGGTACTGCGGCAGCGGCATCGACTTGCGGTGACACTCCAGGCAGCGGCGCCGGACCGCCTCGGCCGCGGCGATCGATTCCGGCCACCGGCGGTCGCTGGTGTCCAACACGCTCTTGGGATACCCGCCGATCATCCCCGCGCCCAAGGCGGCGTAGGTCCCCGGGTACGGGGCCGCGGATTCGATCCAGTAGCGGATCATGTCTTGTTCGTGCGGCGCGAGCACCACGTCGTAGTGCCGTCCGTCGAGCAGCTTCATGACCGGGCTGACGGAGGTCCCGATCGCCCGCGGAGGCAGGTTGGTCACCATGCGGTCCCGCCCGTCGGAAACGTACCCCAGTGCGGTCAACGTGTAGTAGCTGTGCGAGTAGATCGGCCCCCGGTCGCCGCAAAGGACCACGCGGCCCTCGCGCCGGTCGTAGTCGTGGCAGCCCGCGCAGTGCTTGTCGAGGATCGGCTGGATGTCGCGGGGGAAGTCGAACACCTCGGGGATGCCGGGGATCGGCGCGATCCTGCTGGGACGGCGGTGCAGGGCTTGGAGCGAGTTGCGGCCGGCGCTGACCGGGGTCCGCGTCCGCTCTTCATGGCAGCCCGCGCAACTGGTCGTCTCGCCCGGCATGACCGCCAGGAAGCTCATCATCCGCTTGACCGAGTTGTCGTGCTCGTCGAGGGCCACGAAGAACAGGCTCCGCAGGGCGGGCACCTCGAAGTAGGCCGAGCCGTCGGGCTCGACGGGGACGGTGCCCAGCACCCGTTCCAGGGTGAAGGTCCCCCCGAAGCTCATCGGCGGCATCTTGCCGCTCTCGTTGACCGGCTTGGGGAGCGTCTCCAGGACCAGGAGCTTCTTGATCTCCCCGCGCCGCACCCCTTCCATGCGCCGCCCCTGGTACACGTCGCTCAGGACCAGGCGCCCGGTCGTCTCCGCAAGGGAGATCCGTGGCACGACCACCGGCTCCCGGGGTCTTGCCGCAAGCGGCCGTGGCTCGTGGCACTCGGCCCCGGCCTTGGCCAGGTCCGGCGGGAGGCGGTACATCTCCGTCGTGTTCCCCTTGCCATCCATAAGGAGCACCCTGGCCCCCTGGGCTACGAGAAAGCGGTCCTCGGAGATTGGATAGGGGTCGCGGTAGTCGTCCCCCTGGCTGATCTTCCTTGCCGAGCCTTTGTCGTCGGGCCCGCTCTTGGGCGTGACGATTGTGACCGCCCCGGCATGCTCCTTCTTGCCGTGCCCCGGCGAGAAGATTGCCACGACCCGGTCGGTCCCCGGGATCGGCTTGGCGTCGATCATCACCGTCTCGGGGTGGAGATTCCCGTAGTAGACCATCTGCCCCGTGCCGTCGGGATTGGCGGTCCAGAGATGATGAAACGCGACGCGGCTGCGATCCACGTATTCCCAGCGGGTGTAGATCACGCGACCGTCGTGCAAGGGCCAGGGAGCGTTGTCGTGCTCGATATTGGCCGACGCCGGGTGGAGGTTGCCGCCGTCGGCGTCGCAGGCGTAGAGGATCGCCACCTGGGTGTACCAGCAGTTGACCCAGCGGTTTCCGCGGCTGGAGCAGAACATGATCCGGCCGTCGGGCAGCCAGGTGGGCTCGATGTCGTCGTACGGCCCCGTGGTCAGTTCCCGCAGACCGGTCCCGTCGGCGTTGATCTCGTAGAGATGGAAGTAGTCCGAGCCGCCCGGGCGGTAGGAGAAGAGGATTTTCCGGCCGTCGTAGTGTACCTGGGGATCGCGGACCGAGCCCTTCGGGTCGTCCAAGAGGACCATGAGCTTGCCCGTGCGGCGGTTCAAGCGGCAGAGCTTCCCCATGGCCCGATAGACCTTGGCGTGCTCGTCCTCGGCGTAGTAGCCGAAGTTCTCGTACCAATGGCTGCCCACGCCGGGCTGCCGGACGGCGAAGACGATCTCCTCCAGCCCGCGAATCGGCCCGGCGGGTCCGGCCTTGTTAGCGTCGGCCATCGCCGCGGTTGGTCCAGGGACGAGGGGTCGGGTCTCATTTGCCGCAGCGGCCCGCTGGGTGCGTCGCCCCGATGAGACCCGACCCCTTTCCCCCTCCTGGGCTGAAAGGCCCGTGGCCACCAGGGCCAGTGCCAGCGTGGTCCGGAACAACCCCTTGGTCATGAGTCTCCTCCAGGGGGAAAAGGGATGGTGTCCATGGTTATACCCTGGCGAAGCGAGCGGCCGCAACTCCCATGGCATCCGGGTGGGATTCGCTGTATTCTGGAGGCGCAAGGGCACTCGCACACGGCGACCGACAAGGGAGCACCCATGAGGCTGTTGAAGGCAATTGGCGGACTGGCGTGGTTGGCTGTGTCGATGGCGGTTGACGGGGCCCCGGGGAAGGACACTGACCAGGCCCGCGGCATAAGCATGGGCGCCGGCCGCGTCCGCGTGGAATTCGACAAGGCGTCGGGGTCGCTGCGCGTGCAGTGCAGCGGGCGGCAGTTCGCCGTGGCACGGTTCGCGGAGCCGGACCGGGCGACCTCGGACGTCGAGAAGGTTGGAGCAGAGACGCCCTTTGGCCCGGGCTGGATGCTGAAAATCGGGCCGGGGGAGAATCGCGTCCTGGTCCGCGAGGGATCGCCGTGGGTCCTGATCCGCCGGGACGGCCCGGGCACCGTCCGAAGGATGGTCGTGCCCACGGCCGCGGGAAACCGAGTCGAGGCACTCGCGGCCTCGCTGGACCTCGGCGTCGATGCGGCAAAGCTCAAGGGCCTCGGTCCGGGCGGGCTGTTTGACCCCGCCAAGAACCCCGGCCAGCACGTGGTGACGGCCGTTGCCGATCCCGCCACCGGCGCGGGCGTGGTGGCCGGACTGGTGCGGATCGACGCGGCCAGCGGCGTGCTCTTGACCAAGGTGGACGGCGGCAAGGTCGCCCTGACTCTCCGCAACGACTACGGCAGCGTCGTGCCGCCGCAACTGGACCCCTTCGGCGGCGACTGGTGGGCCTTGGGCTGGTTCGCCGACGCCCGCGACGGCCTGGAGTCCTACGCCAGCGAGTTCGCACGCCTGAACGCGATCAAGCTCAAGCCCGCGCCCGTCGGCTTCATGACTTGGTACTCGGAGAAGTACGGCGGCGCGCTCAACGAGACGGCCGTGATCGAACTCTCGAAGTACCTGGCCGCCAAGTTCAAGGACTACGGCTACGGCTTCGTCCAGATCGACGATCTCTGGCAGAACGGCCAGAAGCGCAACGGCCCGGCAAAGGACTTCTCGAAGGTCGCCCCCAATGGACCGTACAAAGGCGGGATGAAGCCCGTGGCCGATCAGATCCGGGCCCTCGGGCTGACGCCCGGCCTCTGGCTGCTGCCGTTCGCCATTGACCACAAGGACCCGGTGCTGGCCGGGCAGGCGCCGCTGGTGGCCCGGACGGCCGACGGCTCGCCGTTCGAGACCAACTGGAGCGGCACGGCTCTGGACCTGACCCGGCCCGAGGCCCGGCAGTACGTCCAAGGGTTCATTCGGCAGGCGGTGCGCGACTGGGGGTTCGGCTACCTCAAGCTCGACGGCCTGCACATCGGCATGGCCACGCGCCAGACCTATCCCAACCGGAAGTACGTCGAAGACAAGTTCGGCGACGCGGTCTTCGCCGACAAGACCCGCTCGAACGTGCAGGCGGGGCGCATGGGTCTTGCCGCCGTGCGCGAGGCGGCCGGGCCGGAGACCTTCATCCTCGGCTGCTGTACGCCGCAGAACGAGCGGTCGCTCGGGATGGTGCTGGGCCTGGTGGATGCGATGCGAGTCGGCCCGGATTCGGGCGTGAACTGGGGCGGCGTCGTCGAGGGCGTGCGTTCCTCTTCGGCTCTCTATTTCCTCAACGGCCGCGTCTGGTGGAACGACCCCGACGCGATCTACGCCCGGGGCAGGATTCCGCTTAACGAAGTGCAGTGCTTTGCCGGCTGGGTGACGCTCACGGGCATGCTCAACAACCAGACCGACTGGGCGCCGAATTACCCCGCGGAGCGCGTCGATCTGTTGCGGCGGACCATGCCCTGCCACCATCTCACCAGCGTGCGCCCCGTGGATCTTTTCGAGAGCGATCCGCCGCGGGTCTGGGTGCTCCACTACGAGGCCGGCGGCGTGAGACGCACAACGATTGGCCTGTTCAACTGGGGCGACAAGGACGCCGAGATCGGCGCCAGCGCCCAGCGCCTGGGCCTTCGTCCGGACGCGACCTACGCGAGCTTCGAGTTTTGGTCGAACCGCATGATCCCGTCGTTTGAGGGACGCCTGAGCGAGCGCCTCCCGCCACGCACGAGCCGGATTCTCGCGGTGCGGGAGATTGGCGATCATCCGCTGCTCTTGGGCACCTCGCGCCACGTCACACAAGGCGCGGCGGACGTGGTGGAGGAGGCATGGAATAACTCGCAGCAGACACTCTCGGGTGCCGGCCGCGTCGTGGGCGGCGACCCCTACGAACTCCGCGTGCTTGCCACCGGCGGATCCAACCAGGCGACGCACTGGCAGGCCACAAAGGCCAAGCTTTCCGCAGAGGATCGCGCGGCCGGGGCAACCGCCCAACTGAGCCAGGACGCCGGCCTCGTGCGCGTCAAGATCCTCTCTCCCACAAGCAGGACCGTGCGGTGGCGGGTGTCGTTCGCGCTGGCCCATGGCGGCGAGCCTTCCGACCGCTGGCCGGCATCGAAGTCCTGGTCGTGGTACCAACTGACCGTTCCGAAAGGGAGATACCATGAAAGACTTTGTGATTCAGTTGACACACCGTCCGGGTGAGCTGGCAAGTATCACCAACGCACTGGCCCTGCAGGATGTGAACGTCAAGTCGCTTGCCGCAATGGCCCTGGGCGCGCAGGCGCAGCTTCGGCTCATTCCGGACGATGCTGAGGCCGCGCGAAATGCCCTTCGTGCCGGCAATATCCGGTTCGAGGAGAAAGAACTAGTTACCGTGCTCCTGGAGAACCGCGCGGGCGAGTTGACGGGGGTGGCGGGCAAGCTTGCCGATGCCGGCCTGAATCTGGAGGCCGTTTACGTCGTCGGCCTATCGGATAACCTGATCGAATTGGCGATTGCCGTGGACGACGTGAAGAAGGCGAAGAAAGTGCTGGAATGATCGCTCGGCGTCCTCGCCAGTCCGCTGCCTGAAGACGGCTACCTCAAGGTCAACCGACAGGTCCGCCCGGCCTTGACCTCGATCGGCACCGTGCCATCGGCCGAGGTCTCTGACGGTAGGGCCTTCCCATTGACACCGCTTCCCCACCAAGCCACAATCCGTCCAAGGGAGCTTGCGGGCGTGGCGTGGCCTTTTGGACGAGGGAGCGGCCCTTGCGGAGGGCTTGATTGAATACAGGAGCAACCGCGATGCACAGCTTGCTGGCACTCATGTCCACGGCCTTCGCGCTGTCGGCCGGCGCAGACGACGCACTCAAGCCCTGGTCCGGCAATACTCACCCGACCGACGTGGCGAGGTCTCACGTCGAGGAGATCGCCACGGGACCACACAAGTACACGGTCGTTCAAGCCGGCACCATGGACGGCCGGAGTTGCCGGTCCCCCATGGGGTGCGGCATTGCGCGGGAGGGGGCCTTCCTCCAGACCTGGGAGTCCAACCGGTCGGTGCGCATGGAGAACGTTGGCCAGACGGACGTCGTCAACCCGTGGCTCTCCAACGGCCGCAACAACTTCCGCAGCGTCGGGGAGATCGTTTCCTCCGCCGTCGCGCCGGGCATGACGGACGCCGAAAAGGCCTTCGCTCTGTGGTTCCAGCAAATCCAGTATCGCCACCATTCGCCCGGGGACAACAACGAGCTGGGCGACCCCGTGAAGGTCTTCAACGTCTACGGCTACAACACCTGCGGCAACGACTCGATCTGCCTCGCCACGCTATGGCGCACGGCCGGCCTGAAAGTGGCTCCGGCCCGGGCCCTCGGTCACTGCATCTCCCAGGCCTTCTACGACGGCCGCTGGCACTTCTACGACGGCGACATGCACTCGGTCTATCTCTTGCGCGACAACGAGACCGTGGCCGGGGAGCAGGACATCGTGCAGGACCACGACCTGGTCAAGCGGACCCACTCCAAGGGAATCCTCTTTCCCGACACCTGGTGGGACGGGCAGGGCATGTGCGCAATGTATTTCTACGAGGGCGAAGTCACCGGCCAGCGCGGCAACAAGATCGACACCACGATGAACATGGTCCTGCGCCCCGGGGAGGCGATCGAATGGCGTTGGGGGCAACTCGATCCGGTCAAGCACCACGGGGCCTTGAGGACGATGCCGACGTACCTATCCCCGATCCAGAGCGGCCTATGGGAGTATCGCCCGGACTTGTCGAAGGAGACTTGGCGCAACGGGGCCGCCGCCGTGGAGAACGTCACGTCGGACGGTGGGACGGATTCCAAATCCGTCCTACGTGGCCTGGCCGCTGAAGACGGTAAGCAGGGGTCGATCGTCTGGACGATGCGCAGCCCGTACGTCTTCGTGGGAGGCCGGCTCGAGGTGGAGGGTGCGGGCGCCAAGTTCTTCATCTCCGCGGACGGCCGGGCATGGCAGGGCGTCAAGGACAACCTGGACAGGTTCTTCTCGACCGTCGGGCCGGCCCGCTACGAGTACAGGCTTAAGTGCCAACTGGAAGGGGCGGCCCGGCTCCGGCGCCTGGCGATCATCAATGACGTGCAGATGGCCCCTATGACACTGCCGGAGATGGTGGTCGGCGAGAACGCGTTCACCTACTCCGACGAGTCCTGGGGCGTAGGACGGATTGGCAATCCGTCCCACAGGGTGCGGATCACGCACCGGTGGGTGGAGCGGTCGGCCTCGAAGCCGCCGCTGGCCCCGCCGGCCCCGGTCTACCCGCCCGATGGCGGCGATGCCAACGGCACCGACGTCGTCTTCCAGTGGACCCCCGCGAGTGATCCCGACGGCGACGCGATTGCCGACTACCACTTCGAGCTCTCCAGCCGTGCGGACATGAGGTACCCGCTGTCGATGTGCTTCTACAAGCTCATCTCCCGAACCGCCGACGTGATCCGGGAAAGGGGCAAGGAGCCAGGTAAGGACAAGATCACCGTCAAAGCCCAGTACACCTTGCCTCAGCCCGGCCTGCTGATGCCCGGCCGACAGTATTACTGGCGCGTGCGGGCGATGGACGACAAGGGGGTTTGGGGGCCGTGGAGCCGGACCTGGAGCTTTACCCCGCGCGGGCCGGCGTATCCCCTGGACGTCACCCTCGACTTCGACCACACCAACGGCGTGGGGATTCTCCGCTGGAAACCGAATGGAGTGGGCCGTGCGCCGGTCAAGTACCGGGTCTACGGCAGCGACGAGAAGGGTTTTACGATCGCCGACCAGAGGTTCCAGAGTACGGTGGGTGTCACCAAGGAGGAGATAGCGGCCTGGAACCCCTGGTTCCCGGCAAACTTCATCGCCGAGACGACGGCCACGGAGCTGGCGGTGATGGGCCGCGAAGTCGCTTTGCCCGCCGCCAACAAGACCTACTACCGCGTGGTGGCGGTTGACGAGCAGGGCAAGCGGAGCGGGCCGTCCGACTACGCGACCGGCCCGCGGCCCATTATCTACAGCATACCCGTGGCGGAAGCCAAGGTCGGTGTTGAGTACCACGATCAAGTGCGCGTCACTCGGTCCCTCGGGGACCTCAGCGCGCGGATGAAGGGCGGCGAGCAGCAGAGCGGGTACTTCGACATCGAGAAGCCCAGGTTCTCGCTGGGGCCAGGGCCCGGCTGGCTCAAGATCGACCCGTCCACGGGCGTGCTCTCCGGCACTCCCGACGTTGCCGGCAAGGTCGAAGTGGCGGTCACCGCCACCATCGACCGGGAAGTGCGGAAGCTGGACGAAAAGGTGCTTGCGTGGGGCAACGAGAAGGTGCTCTCCACGACTACGGAGCGGGTCGGCACCGCGAGGCAGAAGTTCGTCATTGACGTTCGGTAGCGCATCCGGGACATCGAAGCACGCTTGGGGACCACTGCTGGGATTCCGACTTGCGATCATTCCTCAATTTGGAGTGGCCGCCTTCACCCCAACCGTCCCCCAAAGGCAGCCGTCACGCACAGGGCGCCTGACCTGCTGAGGGCCCGGGAAACAACAAGTTGGGCAATTTTATTGAAGGAAACGCGGCCAGAGAAAGGCGGTTGCGCAGAAGCGAGTGGTCAGCCGGGGCCGCGTTTCCTTCAATAAGGATTGGGAAAGTCGCAACTTTCCAGTGGCTGCAGCAATGGGAAAGCAAGGACCGCTGCGCGGCCTTGCTTTCCCATATTTGCCCAACTTATTGTTTCCCGGGCCCTTAGCTACAAGGTGGCCAATTCGCGGACGTGGGACAGATCGCGTGGACTGACGGGACGCAATTGCGGCGGCCGTACGGTGGCGATGGGGTTATGCTGAAGCATATCCTACGACTAGTTCGATCCGCAAGGCAGGCAAGAATGCCCACCCTAGTGAGTGGCGGTCTCCACGTAGTCGCAGACGCTCGTGGGCTCCGGCACCGGGATGCCGTCTTCCTTGAGCCCTTCGATGTGGAAATCGACGGCGGTGCGGATGTGCTGCCTGACTTCTTCCAGAGTGTCGCCGGTGGCGACGCACCCGGGAAGATCGGGCACGTAGGCAGAGTAGTTCCGCTCGCCTTTTTCTATGACCACGGCGTATTGCACGGCACCTACTCCTTCCCCTGGGCCTGCTTGAAAATGCTGGCAAGGGTCTTGGGATGGAGGTCATCCGAGGGCTTGCCCGCGACGGTCACACGACCTCTCTTCGACGGATGCTTGTACTGCCGATGGCTCCCGCGCGTGGCGACCAGATACCACCCGTCGGCATCGAGCAGGGCAAGCACCTCGTGGACCTTCACAGGCACCCCCACTCTCTATTAGATCGGAGAATCGCCGAAAGTCAAACGCGCCTGCCTCGCCTACACCCCGAATTCGGGGCGGCGCTGGTTGAGGTGGTTTTGCAGCCGCTGCACGATGGAGCTGTGCATCTGGCTGACGCGGCTCTCGGAGAGGTCGAGCGTGGCGCCGATCTCCTTCATCGTCAGCTCTTCGTAGTAGTAGAGGATGATGATCAGGCGCTCGTTGCGGTTGAGCCCCCTGGTCACCAGCCGCATCAGGTCGGCCCGCTGGATCCGCTTCGTGGGGTCTTCGGCCTTCTTGTCCTCGAGGATGTCGATCTCGCGGACGTCCTTGTAGCTGTCGGTCTCGTACCACTTCTTGTTGAGGCTGATGAGGTTCACCGCGTTGGCGTCGAGGATCATCTTCTCCAGCTCGGCGACGGAGATGCCCAGCTCCTGGGCCAACTCGATCTCGCTGGGCTGGCGGCCGAGCCGGGCCTCGAGGGTCTTGATGGCCTCGTTGAGCTTGCTGGCCTTGGAGCGGACCAGGCGCGGCACCCAGTCCATGGTCCGCAGCTCGTCGAGCATCGCCCCGCGGATCCGCGGCACGCAATAGGTCTCGAACTTCACGCCCCGCGAAAGATCGAAGGCGTCGATGGCGTCCATCAGCCCGAACACCCCGGCCGAGATCAGGTCGTCCAGCTCCACGCCCTCGGGCAGCCGGGACCAGATCCGCTCGCCGTTGTACTTCACCAGGGGGAGATAGATCTCCACCAGCCGGTTGCGAAGCTCCTGATTGGACAGGTCCTTCTTGAATTCAATCCACAGTTGCTCTACGTCTTCTGGTGCGACGGCGATCGACATCGAATCCTCCGTGAAGGCGCTTCCAAGCGCCCCATTCCATTGAGATCCCTCTCGCGTGGCAGCGATCAGCTATCAGCTTTCCGCCGTCGGGTGTCCGGTGTTCGCTCTCGGACTCTGCCCACTGCCGTCTGCCAAGTGCCCTCTTCCTACCGCCCTCCGCTCTTTGCCTCGTTGTTCTGCTCCGCGGAGATTCGTGCAAGGACTTCTTGCTCGACGATCCGTCGGGCGAGCCAACCCAGCACCGCGCCCACGGCTGCAAAAGCCCACAAGCTGATCCATGCCTGGAGGAGCATGGTCTCCGTGTCCCACGCGTGGATCACGCCGCGCGCCAGGGAGATCAACAGTGCCAGGGGCCCGAGGATGCCCGCGTAGATGCGTGCCACAAGACTCCCCGCGGCAGCCGGTAGACTTGTTCCATTTCCTCCAAGTTAACATGGTGTCGGCTGCCCGCCGTGGGTCCTCTTATCGGCCGATCCGACTGGCGAGTTGAGTCCTTTTTTCCCGACTTTTCCACTTGTCAAAACAGACTCCCGAAGTCTCTGGGACTTCGGAAGTCTCCTCAGGTCCGCACCGCGCAAGCCCGGCCGCTACGCGGTGCCGCCACCGGGCCGACACGGCCCGGCTCTGAATCGCCAAGCCCGGCCGCCAATGCCTCGGCTAAGCGGCCGAGCCGTTGCGCCGCCGTCCGGCGCGGTGTTGCCAAGACAAACGGCTCTCCTCGCTGCGCCGCTCGGGCAACCTCTTGCGCCGGCGGAATCCAGTGCACGCTTCCCAGTTGAATGCCGAGGAAGCGCCGGCAGGTGCGGCGGAGCCGGGCCTCCACGTCCTTTGCCGTCCTGCCGTCCCGGGCCATGTTGACCACAAGCCGGATCGGCACAAGGTTGTCGTCCGCCGCCAATGCCTTGAGCAGGGCATAGGCATCCATGACCGACGCAAGCTCCGTGGTCGTGACCAGCAGGACCGCCTGCGCGGCCTGCCAGAGCCGTCGGGCCATGCCACGGGCGGAGTTTCCGGTGTCGATGACCACGAACTCGGCGAATCCGTCCAGCCCGCAGAGTTGTTCGACGAGTTGCTGCTGAGCGGCGGACGGGCACTGCCAGGCGAGACCGGCGTCCCAAGCCCCGGGAAGGACGCGGATGCCGCCCGGTCCCGGTTGAAGGGCCTCGGGCACGGTCCGGCGGGAATCGAGAACGTCGGCCACGGTCGCGCGGTCGGCGAGGCGGCAGAGGACCGCGGCATCGGCGGCGTGCGGGTCTGCGTCGACAAGCACCGTGCGGCCTTGCTGCTGCGCCAAGGTGACGGCCAGATTGACGGCCAGCGTGGTCGTCCCCACGCCCCCTTTGCCCGCCGCCACGACGACCAGTTTGGGCCGCGGCGCAAGCGGCGCGCAACGCGGGAGCGTTTGCCGCACCAGAAGTCGCAAGTCGTTGGCCTGGTCGAGCATGGAACTAGGGGTCAGGGGTCAGGGGTCAGGGAAAACCCCAATGACTCAATCCCAAGGACCAATGACTAATGGCCAGGATTCTTGCGATCATCGACACAAGTCCCTCTCCTTGGTCATTGGCCCTTGGTCCTTAGTCATTTACTCAGCCGCCGCCTCCATTCCCAGCACGAGCCGCGCCAGCCGTCCCGGCGCGGCGGTCTCGATGTCGTCCGGCACGTTTTGACCGTTGGTCAGATAACTCAGCGGCAGCTTCGCCGACCGCACCAGCGGAAGGAGGTTTCCGAAGCTGCTGGCCTCGTCCAGCTTGGTAAGGATGAGCCGGGTGGTGCCCACCGAGGCGAATCGCTGCGCCGTCTGTTCCAGCGTGCGGGCGCTGGCCACGGCGCTGAGCACGAGGTGGACATCGTCCGCGCCGGCCTCGGTCAGGAAGGCCTTCAGCTCGCGGATCTTGATGTCGTCCCTGGGGCTGCGGCCGGCGGTGTCCAGCAGGATCAGGTCCTGGCCCCGCATCCGGCGCACGGCCTCGCGCATCTCCCGCGGCGTCGAGACGACCTGCATCGGCAGATCGATGATCTCGGCGTACGTCCGCAGTTGCTCCACGGCGGCAATGCGGTACGTATCGACCGTGATCAGCCCGACGTTGAACTTCTGCTTGAGCCGGTACTGGGCGGCCAGCTTGGCGATCGTGGTGGTCTTGCCGACGCCCGTCGGGCCCACCAGGGCCACCAGCCGGCACCGCCCCGGCGTGACCGCGATCGGCCCGGAAACGGTGATCTCCTCCTCGACCATCCTTGCCACGCGGGCCTTGATGAGCATCGGGTCGGCGAGTTCGTCATTGGAGGCCTCGGTGCGGACCCGCTCCACCAGCTCCCGCGACACGTCTTCGTTCAGGTCGGCTTCGATCAGGTCGGTGAACAGCCGGAAGAGCGTTTCCGGCAGCTCGTGCTGTCCGCCGCGCCGCGACTGCCGGCAGAGTTCCTGGAGCATCGACTGCAGGTCGGTCAGTTGGCCCTTGACCTCTTCGGGAAACGACCGGGCGGGTGCAGACGACGCGGCCGGCGCGGGAGCCGGCGCCGCCTCGCGGGCCGCGGCCGCCCCGACGGCCTCCATTTCCGCCGACTTGGGAAACCGGCTGGGAACATTCACGGCGGCGGAGGCCGTGACTTCGATCTGGCGCACGCCGCGCAGGCGGCTCCACCAGCGGTCCGCCGGCACCTCCCGGGTGTGGAGGACCGCCGCGTCCGGGCCCAGCTCGCGCCGGACCATCGCCAGGGCTTCGTGCATCGTCGCCGCGCGGTAGGTTTTGATGTCCATGGGAATTCAGAGGGCAGAGGGCAGAGCGCCCTGGGTATTGGGTAATGGGTTGTGGATCTAGACTGTGCGCGAAAATGCAAAGTGACAATTGAAAAGTGCAAAGTGCAAAGTGTTCACGCCATTTTGCACTTTGCAGTTCTCATTTCTCACTTCTCACTCTTGCCTCCTCATTTCTCCTTCTCATGTCGCCCGCGGTGTCCTTTCCGCCGGCTGTCTGCCCTCTGCCTACTGCCTACTGCTTCGCGTCGGCCACCATGGCCACGGATTCGATCTTCGTGTCGCGGGTGATTTCGTTGTAACTCAGGACGATGAGGTTCGGCAGGTGCGAAGCCGTCATCTGCTTCAGGGCCGCGCGGATCTGCGGGCTCACCAGCACGATCGGCGGGCGGTTCAGGTGCGCGAGCTTGTCGATCTCCGCCGCGATCAAGCGGCACGTGGCCTCGATGGCCTGTGGCGACATGCGCACGAAGAGTCCCCGGTCGGTGTGCTCGAAGCCGGCCCGCACGCGGTCCTCCAATGCCGGGTCGAGCGTGATCACGTGCAGCCGCCCCTCGGCGTCGCGGTATTTCGTGGAGATCGTGCGCGCCAAGCGGGCGCGGACCAGCTCGGCCAGGAGGATCGGGTCCTTGCTCCGCGGGGCGTAATCGCCGAGCGTCTCCAGGATGGAGGCCAGGTTGCGCATCGGCACCTGCTCGCGCAAGAGCATCTGGAGGATCTGCTGCACCTCGGCGAGCTTCATGGCCCCAGGGATCAGCTCTTCGACCACCGCGGGCGAGGTCTTCTTCAGCTCCTCGATGAGGTGTTTGGCGGCATCGCGGGTGAGGATCTCGTCGGCGTGCTTGCGGATGACCTCGGTGAGGTGCGTGGCGATGACCGCGCCGGGCTCGACCACCGTGTAGCCGCACATCTCGGCCTGCTCGCGGACCGCGGGATTGATCCACAAGGCGGGCGTGCCGAAGGCCGGCTCCTTGGTCGGCGTGCCCGGCACCTGCCCGGTCGTCATCCCCGAGTCCATCGCCAGGAGCATGCCGGGAAGGATGGAGCCGGTGGCCATCGGCATGTCGGCGATCTTGATGCGGTACTGGTGCTGATCGAGCTGGAAGCTGTCGCGGATGCGGACCTTGGGGAGGATGATGCCGATCTCCGCGGCCACGTTCTGGCGGATGCGGTGGATGCGCTCCAGGAGATCGCCGCCGCGATTGGGGTCGGCCAGGCGGATCAGTCCCACGCCGATTTCCACCTCCATCGGGTCGACCAGCAGGTAGTCCTCGACGCGCTCCGCGGCCGGCTTGGCCGAATCGGCCTTTTTCTTGGCCTCTTCGGCGGCCTTCCCGCGGGCCGTTTTCCGCGTCAGCGTCGCCGCCAGTCCGGCGCAGCCGGAGCCCAGCAGCACGAGCGGGATGGTCGGCAGATTGGTGAACACGAGGATCCCCAGGAAGCCGCCCGCCACGGCCAGCGCTTGCGGACGCGAGAAGAGCTGCTTGAGGAACTCGGCCGGCAGGTTGACTTCGCTGCTGCTGCGGGTCACCAACAGGCCGGCCGCCAGGGAGATCAAGAACGCGGGGACCTGGCTGGCCAGGCCGTCGCCGATGGTCAGCTTGGTATACAGCGAGGCGGCGTCCTTCAACCCCATCCCGAACTCGAGCACGCCGATGAACAGGCCGCCGATGATGTTGATGAGCGTAATAATGATCGCGGCAACGGCGTCGCCGCGCACGAACTTGCTGGCACCGTCCATGGCACCGAAGAAATCGGCCTGGTGGGTGATCTCCTGGCGCCGGCGCTGGGCCTCGCGCTCGTCGATGATCCCCGCGTTCAGGTCGGCGTCGATGGCCATCTGCCGGCCCGGCATCCCGTCCAAGGCGAAGCGGGCGGCCACTTCGCTGATGCGGGTAGCGCCCTTGGTGATCACCACGAACTGGATCACCACGATGATGACAAAGATGATCAACCCCACGACCACGTCGTCGCCGGCCACGAACTCCCCAAAGGCGCGGATCACCTCGCCGGCCGCCAGGACCCCCGCGGTCCCGGCGCGGGTGAGGACCAGCCGCGTGGTGGCCACGTTGAGCACCAGGCGGAAGAGCGTCGTGGCCAAAAGCAGCGACGGAAAGATGCTGAACTCCAGCGGCGTCCGCACGTAGATCGTCGTCAGGAGGATAATCACCGACAGCGCGATGTTCGACGCCAAGAGGACGTCCATCAGCGCAGTCGGCAACGGGACCAGGATCACCAGCACGCTGGCAATCAATCCCACCGGCAAGATCAGGTCTTGGACTCGCCCCAGCGGAAACCCCGCAGCCGGGCGCGGCAAGACGCCTGAAGCCATCCGTCCCTCCGGACGCGTCAAGGGGGGAAATCGATCCGATGAGTTCACGGTAGAAGTGAAGAGGGGCGAAGGGTATCCAAAGGCCGCGGGAGTGTCCAGGTCGGTTTCACGGCGGACCCGCGGGATGGGGCACATCTAGGTTGCCGGGGTGGGCCAACTCGGGGCGGATAACGCACTTGCCCCGGCCGCTCCATTCCTGCTAAACTCACTCGCTGCAAAGGTGCTCTGGGGGGTGATTCGGCGGCTCTAGACCGAGTGAGGGACACCGCTTCGATGGAAAGACCCTGCTCCAAGCCCGCGCTCCGGGGCGACAGCGGTACGTCTCTGGGTGGGTATAAGGACCGACCTTGGTTCCTGCGGTTTTGGGACGGGATCACCTTCTATCCGTGGCTCCGGATCCTGGCGCGGAACCGCTTTCGCATGAGTCCCTCCCGGGTCGCAATGGGGGCCCTCTTACTGGCCATCGGGGTGCTCAACTGGGTCCTGGCGACCATCCAGTTGGTCCTTTGGGGCCGCAAAATCACGCGGACGAACATCGACCAGCATCCGATTTTCATCCTCGGGCATTGGCGCACGGGGACCACCTGGCTGCACGAATTGATGGTCCTCGATCCGCGGCACACGTTTCCCACCACGTACGCCTGCTTCGCCCCGAATCACTACGTCTTGTCGCGCCGCGTGTTGCCGTGGTTGATCTCGGCACTCATGCCGCGGCTGCGGCCCATGGACAACATGCCCGCCGGCTGGGACCGGCCGCAGGAAGACGAGTTCGCGCTGTGCAACATGGGGATCCCGTCGCCGTACCTGACCATGGCGTTCCCCAACGAGCCCCCGCAATATGAGGAGTATCTGACGCTCCGCAACTTGCCGCCGAAGGCATTGACGCGTTGGAAGCGGGCCCTCCTCTGGTTCTTGCAGTGCGTAACCCTGGTCGATCCGAAGCGGATCGTGCTCAAGTCGCCGCCTCACACCTGCCGCGTGAAGACCCTGCTGGAGATTTTCCCCAATGCCCGCTTCGTTCACATCGTCCGCGATCCGTACGTGGTTTTCGCCTCCACGGTGAACCTGTGGAAGCGGCTCTACCGGTATCAGGGGTTGCAGGTGCCTCGCTTCGAGGGGCTGGAAGAGCACGTATTCCAAACCTTCCGGCGGATGTACGAGGTGTTTGAGCAAGAGCGGTCGCTCCTCGCGCCTTCCCGCTTCAGCGAGGTCCGCTACGAGGATCTGGCTGCCGACCCCATTGGCCAGATGCGGCGGATCTACGAGGAGTTGGAACTCGGCGAGTTCGACAAGGTTCTGCCGGCATTGGAGAAGTACGTCGAGGGCCACGCCGATTATCGGACCAACCGCTACGACATTCCCGCCGGGACCCGCTCGGCGATCGCCCGACGCTGGGGCGATTTCATCCGCAAGTACGGCTACGGTCCGGCCCAAGGGCAGGACGCGGCGTGAAGCAGCGGGCAGAGGGCAGTCGGCGGAGGGCAGTAGGGTTCGCTCTTCGTCCCGAATTCACTTCCATCCGGAGCGCGACTCGTCTGCGGCCAAGGTCGATCAGTGAGAAGTCCACAGTGCAAAGTAAAAAGTGAAAAGTGAAAAGCGAAAAATGAGGGCCCGTTCGCCACTTTGCACTTTGCGCTTCTCATTTCTGGCTCATCCGACTGAAGGATGCGCAAACTTAAACAATGAGGACCTTCCGCAGAATCTGTGGGTGAAATTGGAGGTTGTTGCCGATTCGGGGCTGCGTTTTCTGAGGCATGGCAGGGCA
>Ga0315280_10004441_pt1 | contig 20699 bp, 24 predicted proteins | sample YL17G06_40_MG_FD_203697 | JGI IMG/M metagenome (GOLD analysis project Ga0315280, IMG submission 203697) | Sediment microbial communities from Yellowstone Lake, YNP, Wyoming, USA - YL17G06_40 | ecosystem: Environmental > Aquatic > Freshwater > Lake > Sediment | place: USA: Wyoming | collected... | reverse complement strand
TTTTTTCATAATCTGCTTTTTTTAGAGTCAGGACAACTGATATCGGGTATCCGATGGACTTGGCGATAATAGACTACGGCATTGGGAACATAAAGAGCGTCTACAATGCTTTCAGATATCTAGGTGCCGAGCCCACGGTGGTGAAGAAGCCCTCGGACCTCAAGGCAGATAAGATCGTCATTCCAGGCGTTGGGGCATTTGGCGATGGTGCAAAAAACTTGGCTCCGTTTATACCTCGGATCACGAAGGCTATCGCCTCGCACACACCGGTGCTGGGTATTTGCTTGGGCATGCATCTGTTCTTCGAAAGTTCCGAGGAGTCGCCGGGGATACTGGGGATGGGGGTTTTCAGGGGAGAGGTGGTGAAGATACGGACTCGCCAGAGGTTACCCCACATCGGCTGGAACTCTATCAAAACCAAGAAGGAGTGCTCGCTACTCAGGGGACTTGACGGTGAACCCATGTATTTCGTCCATTCCTATCACCCGCTGCCTGAAGAGGACGTAATCGCCGCGACCACGCGCTACGGGTGCGAGGTGACGGCGGGGGTCTACAGGGGCGATGTTTACGGAACGCAGTTCCACCCCGAGAAAAGCGGGGAGGCGGGGCTGAGGCTGCTAGACAATTTTCTGGAGCTGTAAGCATGTTCTGCAAGAGGATAATCCCGTGCTTGGACTGCGACCTCGCGGTGCCCGGGGGGCGCGTCGTCAAGGGGATAGAGTTCAAGCGAATAAGATACGCCGGGGTGCCGTGGGGACTCGCGAAGAAATATTACGAGGATGGAGCCGACGAGATAGTGTTCCTCGACATCACAGCAAGCCGCGAGCGCAGGGGGACGATGGTCGAGGTGATAGAGAAGACATCGGAAAATGTTTTTGTTCCATTGACAGTGGGGGGTGGCATCCGCACGGTCGGGGATGCGAGGAAGGTGTTCAACGCAGGAGCGGATAAAATCGCGATAAACACGGCGGCGATAAAAAACCCAAAATTGGTGGATGAGATAGCCAAGTACTTTGGGAGTCAGGCGTGTGTCATCGCCATAGACGCCAAGAGGAGATACACCGCTTCCCGGGGGGAGGCGAGCGGCAGGACAGTTGTGAGAACATCTAAGGGCCCATGCTGGTACGAGTGTTCGGTGTACGGCGGCAGGGAATTCACCGGCTTGGACGCTTTAAAATGGGCGGAAGAGGTCGAGCGAAGGGGCGCGGGGGAGATACTGCTGACGAGCATGGACAGGGACGGGACCACCGATGGGTACGATATCCCCCTGACCAAAGCTGTGAGCGAGAAAGTCAAATTGCCGGTGATAGCTTCGGGCGGTTGTGGTGAGCTGGAACACATTTACGAAGTCTTCAAAAAAACTAAGGGCACCGCCGCTCTGGCAGCTAGTATCTTTCACTACAATATTTTCAGAATCGGAGATGTCAAAAAGTACCTAGCTGAAAAAGGGATAACGGTCAGGATTTGAACTCTTTATCTGTCCGCAACACGTTGAGAATTAACTGGCTTCTGTTTCTAAAAACTTAGTGGCTCTTTTTGCCATCATTTCATAATGTTCTTTCGTTATGGGTTCTCCAAGGCCGACACCCGCGCAGTCCGCAGCTACATCAAAAACATACGTGCCGTTATTTTTCTTCATCGAAAACGGGTAAAACTGGCAGATGATCGGCCTGATGCTGTAAATCCTGCATGATTTTCCATCGAGGAAGACGCATCTCCCGCTCCTCTTTTTCATCTTATAGCGGTACTGCCCGTTGCTGGAGGCCGGAGATGAGAAGGACGAGGGCCTCATGCCAGTGTTTTTGGAAATCCGATCCACTTCCGTTTCTAGCAGGAGGATATTCCGCCCACGATGCGAGGTGTCGCCGCAACATCTTGCGCACCGCTGACATTCGAAGTGGACATTTTTTGGCACTCTAAAATTCATTGCCATCAGGATATACTAGCTGGATGTGGCTTTAACAGTTTCGCTGCGGCCAAATAAAATCACTGGTTATCAAGGGAACCCAACTGAAATCACTCTTTTAATGTGGCATGAGAAAACTATGAAAGGAGGTTTGTTATGCAGGCAATAGTGTACATCCGCACCGAACCGGGCAAGTCCTTGAACATTCTGGATAAAATCAAAAAGCTGCCGGAAGTTAGATTTGCTGCCGCGACAACCGGGAGGTTTGATATCGTCGTCCGGGTTGAGGTAGCAGACCTCAAAGCGCTCGGCGAGTCTGTCGTCAGCAAGATCCAGGGCATCCCCGGGGTGCGGTACACGGAAACTTCGTTGATAGTGGCGTGAAAAAGGTTTGTAAGCGCTGCCAAAAGCATATCTTGACAGCATGTGTGGGCTAGTGTCTTCAGCCAGCGGGGGCTACAACTAGTTCAGATAATTGTTGGGCCTGATGACTGTTTTATATCCGCGTGCTCAAAATGATGAAGGAGTGCTCAGACACTCTACAAAAGCAAGGGGGAAAAACTGAATGGAGGTATCGAAGGACTACAACCCGCCAGATGTCGAGCCAAAATGGCAGAGGCGGTGGGCGGAGCTAGGTGTCTACCGTTTCAGGCGCGAAGATTTGAAAACGCCGACCTATGTGATTGATACCCCGCCGCCCTATCCTTCAGGCGAGTTCCACATGGGCACGGCGCTGAACTGGACGTACTTCGACATCGTCGCGCGCTACAAGCGGATGCGAGGCTTCAACGTGCTGTTCCCTCAGGGCTGGGACTGTCACGGCTTGCCGACCGAAGTCCAAGTCGAGAAGAGCTACGGCATCCGGAAGGGTGACCTGCCGGCCGAAAAATTTCGCGGGCTCTGCATCAAGCTGACGGAGGAGAACATCGCCCACATGCGGGAGGAGATGGACTCGCTGGGGTTCTCCATGGACTGGTCCACCGAGTACCGCACGATGGACCCGAGCTACTATGGCAAGACCCAGCTCTCATTCGTTCAGCTCTACAAAAAGGGCCTGATCTACCGGGGGGAGCACCCGGTCAACTGGTGCCCGCGCTGCGAGACCGCGATAGCCGACGCCGAGGTGGAGTACGAGGACAGGGAAACAGCTCTCAGCTACATCAGGTTCAAGCTCGCGGGCGAGGACGAATATCTCACCATCGCGACCACAAGGCCCGAGTACTTACCGGCGTGCGTGGTCGTGGCGGTTCACCCGGGGGACGAGCGATACAGAAAATATGTCGGGAAAAAACTTGAGGTCCCTCCGTTCGGCCAGGTTGTCGAGATCATCGAGGATCATGAGGTTGACCCGAAATTTGGCACGGGTGTGGTAATGGTATGCACTTTTGGAGACAAGACCGATGTGCGGTGGGTGAAGCGGCACAAGCTACCCGTGGTGAAGCTCGTCGACGAAAAGGGCTGCATGAGCGAGGCCGCGGGGAAGTACGCCGGGCAGACCCTCGAGGAATGCAAGCGGGCGATAATCGAGGATCTCCGCAAGGTCGGGTTGGTCGAAAAGCAGGAAAGGCTGCCTCAAAGCGTCGGTTCATGCTGGCGGTGCAAGACCCCTGTGGAGATCTTGACGAAGCCGCAGTGGTTCATGCGCGTGCTGGATCTGAATGATAAGGTGGTCGAGGAGGCCAAGCGGGTGCGCTGGGTGCCCGAACACATGCTTTCCCGGCTTGTCGACTGGGCCGAGTCCATGGATTGGGACTGGGTGATCTCCAGACAGCGGATATTCGCCACACCGATCCCGGCCTGGTACTGTACAAGCTGCGGGGAGCCGGTGGTGGCAGATGAGAAGCAGCTCCCGGTGGTTCCAGCGAGGGACAGGCCACCAGTAGGGCGGTGCCCCAAGTGCAACGGCGAGAAGTTCCAGCCAGAGGGGGATGTCCTCGACACTTGGATGGACAGCTCGATAACCATAGCCGCCCACGCCGGATGGCCCGATCTCGACAGGCGACTTTTCCCAGCTGACCTTCAACCCAACGGAACAGACATAATCAGAACTTGGGACTACTACCTGCTCGTCCGTCACCTCGCGCTGCTGGGAGAGGCACCCTATCGGACTGTGTTGATCAACGGCATGGTGCTTGGGACTGACGGGAGGGCCATGCACAAATCGCTCGGGAACTACGTCGACACCACGATGGCGCGCGGGAAGTACGGCGCGGACGCCCTTCGCCAGTGGGCTGCTATCGGGGCCTCCACAGGTTCAGACATCCCGTTCAGCTGGAAGGACGTGGAGTTCGGCTACCGGTTCATGCGCAAATTCTGGAACGCCGCCCGCTTTGCCAGTTCCCACTTGAACGCAAACATCGCCAGGCTTGACCCGAAGAATCTAAAGTTCGGACCACTAGACAGCTGGATACTGAGCCGCCTCAACAGGTTGGTGAAGCAGGTCACAGAATGGCTTGACGACTTCCAATTCAACCGCGCGCTCGGCGAGGTCCAGAACTTCCTGTGGCACGAGTTCTGCGACATGTACATCGAGGAGGTCAAGCACAGGCTCTACGGTGACGACCCCACAGCCAGCGCAGCCAAGTTCACCCTCTATCGCGTCATCCTGACCACCACCAAGCTGCTCGCGCCGTTCCTGCCCCACTTTGCAGAGGAGATATACCAGACCTACTTCGCGGAGAACTACCAGCACCCGAGCGTCCATGTTTCCGATTGGCCGGTGGCCGATGAAGATTTAATCGACGAGGCGGCGGAGCGGTTGGGCATAATCGCGAACACGGTGGTGAGCGCACTACGGCAGTTCAAGTCGGATCGGAAGATGGCGTTGAGCCAGGAGCTGGCCAGTGTGGAGATATACACCCCCAACAAGGAGGTTGTAGATCAGCTGAATGAAGTCAGGGCGGACATCGCGGGTACGATGAGGATAAACGAAATCGAAATCACAAGCCGTAAACCTGAACTTGTGGAGCATGTGCTGTCGGTCGAACCCGACTTCGCCAAGCTCGGGCCCAGATTGCGTGATGGTGTGAAAATTGTAGCAGAGGCGCTGCGCAGGGCAAATCCGGAGGACATCGCGGAGCAACTGGCGAAAGGAGAGGCAACGGTCCAGGAAGCTGGGAAGCTCTTCCGGCTTACGCCCGACGAGGTGAAGGTTGTAAAAGAGACCGAAAGCGCAGGCCACAAAGTGGAAATTATAGACACACCCGACCCAGCACTTACGATCTTGGTTACTTTTTAGGATCAGTGTTATAGACCAAATTTTCGGGAGAATTCCTTCTCAGAGATAGTCTTCCCTCTACTTGCTTGGTCCATGGATTCCAAAATCCTCCTCACCATTGCGGGGTCTGCAAGTATCTCTATCATTCAAATCCCAAGAGGTCAGAGAATCCAAAAGAAGTCCTTTGACGGAAATGATGTGATATAAGTTTCTGCTGGATTTTTTCCCTTTTTCTCTATTTGTTCGATTAGATCTTCGACGGTATCGCCCGACGCTATAACGGCCTCATCTTCCACAGCTACCAGTTTGCCCTCATATCTCCTCGCCAAATCATCAAAATTCTTCTGTAACCACTCAGAGCTTTTGAACCCTCTTTCTATAAGTTGGGTTTCTGTTACCATACCGTTTCCCTTCCCACTTCTTATTTTATGTCACTTTTTAAGCTTATACATTGCCCATAAAATCAGCCCGCGAGTTCCCTTTCGTCAACTGTTTCATAATTTAAACAGATGTTTCAAAATTTGAACAGTTTTGGGTAAAGAATGTTTTGCAATCGGTTATAGACGTACCCAACCCAGCGCTCACGATCCTGGTCTCTAAGCTGAGCGGAGACTTGATATCACCATTATAACGATGAATACGACGATGAGCAATACCATCATGATCGTCCTTGAGCGGGCCATGCGCTTTTGCTGTTGTTTTAAAATATCTTCACAGGAGGGCGAGCAGACGAACTTGTCCATCTCGACCGGCTTTCCGCAGACTATGCAGTGCTTGTGGTCCTCTATCATGTCAAATCACAACCTTGAGCATAATTTCGGTGGTTCCTTATAAAGTATGCGCAGGCGGTCAAAATCAAATTCAGTAATAAATGTTGGGAAAACCGAGTAACCCTAAAGCCCCACTCAAACTGCGGAACCATTCGGCACGATTGGGGGATTGTGAGAGGTTACCCTTGGAGAGCTTTTCTGACATCTGCGAGCTTCCTAGCAATCTTCGTCCCTTTCTCACTCAGGGAGTAAAGGGACTGGATCGGCTTCGTCGTGACGATTCGTCTCTTAATCAACCCCTCCTGCTCCAAGTGCTTCAAGTTCAACGAGAGGGTTCCACGGCTTTGGATGAGTTCGGCCAGCTCAGAGTACCTTACCTCCCCCCGATCGTGGATGAAGAACAAGATTTGCACACAGGGGACCTCTATAATGCTGGATATCTTCATTTAATCCCTGAGAAGATGGGCGAAGCTCGATTGATAATACTGTGGCACTAATTATAGAGCTAAGTTCAATAAAACGAATCTTTAAAAAAAGAAGTTCGTATTACCATTGTGGAAAGTTACTAGGGAGGATCGCCATGATGGGTAAGTGCAGGATCTGCGGCAGGACGAAGAACCTGAACACAAAGGGCATCTGCACGGACTGCAACGTTTCGGGCATCAAAAAGCGGGTTCGGCAGGTAAAGGACGGCTGGCGGAGGGAGCTGCTGGCGCTGGAAGGGAAGTAGGCTAAGGAATCAGTAAGTATCTAATTTTTAAGCTGACGTTAGCCGCCGCCGTGATGGCTATAAGGGTGCCGAGTGTGCGCTCCTTGCGATCCAATCTCTTAGTTACGGGCCAGGCGGGATTCTAATCTCGAAATAGGCAGAGATGAATTCAAGCTTCCTTATTTTTGTGTAAGCACTTGTTTACAAAGTCCAACCTTCTACGATTTTTGCGCAGAAATCGAATTATTGCGCAAGCCCCAATTGTTTTTCCTTTATAAGCAACCTCCACCCAAAGCCTCGGCGGGAGAAATGGATCACGAACTTGAAGAAATTCTACGAACCTTGGTCCTAATTCACCGAGAATTACACCTAGTAAGAAAGTTGTTGGGGAGAAAATGTTTAAGACCTTGACAGGAAACCTTAATTCATGCGGGCTTGGATTTCAGTGGGCCCAGCAGAATACTGGGAAACTGCAATTTCGGGAAATATATGGGGAGTTCGTGAAGGTCTCAAGCACACTTGGGAGAAATTGCAGAAAGGAGACTTGTTATTTTTCTACGCTACCGTACCTATAAAAGGCATCATCGGTGTTGCTAAGATTGAAAACAAGTTTAAACAAGATAAACCCTTGTGGCCGCAGGAACTTAAGGAAAACAAGGTAATATGGCCTTATCGGTATGATTTCAAGGTTGAATTTGCTCTCTCACGAGCAGAATGGGAGACGAAAAAAATTCCCGCGATTGGTCTACCTATAATGGCGGGGTTGAATTCGGTCAAAGATTTAGAGACAACCAAGCTACTCTTGCAGAAAATAGATGGGATATGGAACACTGACTTGGTTGCGTTATTAGAAAAAGTACCGCCAGCGAAAGTTCCTGCGAAAAAAGAAGTTAATGTGCACGACGAAATAAAGGAGAAACTTTTGGAACTGGGTAAAATTGAGGGTTACATTGTCGAAAAAGAATATGTAATTCCAGATTTGGGAGAAAGACTTGATGTCGTTTGGAGAAGAGTTGTCGCAAGCGTTCCAACTTACGTTTTTGAAGTACAAATTGGCGGGAATGTACATCAGGCCCTTGCAAAATTGAAGCACGCCCACGATATTTGGAATAGCAACATTTTCATAATTTCTGAAGAGAAAGATACACAAAAAATAAATCAGCTCCTCAGTGGCACTTTCCATGAGATAAAAGATCGAATTAAGATACTTCCAGTTGAAAAAATAAAAAAAGTTTATGATGTCCAGATTGAAGATGATAAATTAAAGAAAGAACTTGGTTTTCGCTAAGACCCAAAAATCAGAATTTTCCAAATCAAATTTCATTATTTTTCTAAGAATCCATCACTCGCTCACCGGCACTATCGTCGTGCCGCTGTGGTCCGCCCCTCCAGTATCTTCGGCAGGCGCTTTATCTCGTGTAAACACTAGTACAATATTTTGATCTTGGATCGCTCTATCAGTCCAGAAGCTATTTTTATTGATCAGGAATCATCAAACATCACAGGTTTCTCTCCAGCATGCGCCTGAGTCTGGCACCGTCCCTTTCATAGCTCAGGCCCAAAAACTTGTACTCGCTTCTGCCTTCCCGCAGGGTCTTTCTCATCACGTTTACGAGCTCCCTCTTTCTGTCGTACTTTTTGACAAGTTCTTTCAGCAGGTTGAATTTTATGTCCACAAATGCAAGCAGGGAGATGATGTCGGCTCGGTCCTTAACTCCCTTCTCCGAGTGCCACCTCTCCTTCGCCGCCTGCGCCTTCAGAAAAAGCAGGATCTCTGGGACGGCGACGTTGAACCCTTCTATGTTCGAGAGCATCCCCATTCGGAACAGGTCGAGGCATGGGACGACCAAGTTGCACATGAATGGCGTGTAAATGTCGACCTCCACCGCGTCCATCAACGCCTCAAATTTCTTCAGCCTCGGGTTGCGCTTGATCGCGATCCCCGCCTTGATCGCCTCAGCCTGAAGTTTGTAGAAGTTGTCCTGGTCGATGTAGATGTCGATGTCGCGGCTCTTGAGCTTGCGAGCCCAAAAATAAACGCCCCATCCACCTATGACAGCAAAGTCGGCGAACCCGCGTAATTTGTTTAGGACATGCCACGAGCGCTCGATCGCATCGACGCGCCATAGGTCTACCATAGGCTCAGCTCCGGGTGGGCCTTGACAATGTCCTTTAAATAGGGCGCTGCCTCCGGGCCACCGATCGAATAGATATCGACATACACCTGCGGGAGCGGAGCGATGCCGTCCCTTGATGTGGAGAAGAGGTGGGGGTCGTCGGTGTACAGTACAAACACGTTTGGGTTTGCTTTTCGCGTCCTCGCCTCCCTGAAACTCAGCCAGCGCTCGAATCCCGCCACATCGTGGACATAGAAGTAAAGACGGGAATATTCGGCAGGGCGGCTTCCGGTCAGTGAGGCCCAGGCTGAGAACGCTGTGAGGACTGCGTCGCGGGGCAGCTCCCTCTCAACTTTTTCCAGCGGGTCGAGGCGGAAGGCGCGCATAACATCGCGGCCGAGCCTGCGCTCTGTGGCCCAGAGATTCAGGATGCGTGTAGGGGAGAGGATCCTAACCCCGTGCCTCGTTGCTTCTGTCGCCCCTGCCGACTCCAATTTTCGGACTGTCTTGTTGACAAGGCCCAGAGAAATTCTGCACAGCTTGGCCAGATCGTCCTGCTTCACGCTCGAAACGCCGGATAGGGCTTGGAGCAGAAGTTCACGGTAAATTCGTTCTGTTTTCATTTTTTCACAGTTTCACTTTTAGTTTTTATTAATATATAAATGTTTCACCAATTAGTGAAATAACGCTATTAGTTCCGTTTTAGGGCTTAAATCCTACCGGCAGGCCCGGCCGAGAGGACAGTATCTGAAGATTTCCGCCTAAATATCCTCACTCGCTCACCGGCACTATCGTCGTGCCGCTGTGGTCCGCCCCCTCCAGAATCTTCGGCAGGCGTTTTATCTCGTGCGCCCCCATGACCAATGTCTTAAACTTGGACCTCTCGATTAGCTTGGCGGCGATGGGATCTACTATCATCTTCATCCCTGGTTCGGCCTTCACGGTGGCAAAGCGCTTCGCGAGTTCTCTCGCGGTCATACTCTCGATTTTTTTCGCTTTGGGATCGATCTTTGGGTCGGCCGTGTAGATACCATCCACATCAGAGAAGAAGATCAGCAGATCAGACCTGCTGGCCTTGGCGAGCATCGCGGCCACAGCGTCCGTCGTCTGCCCCGGGGTCGTCCCACCCATCACGGGCACCTTGTTTTTGAACACCGACCGCACCGCCGCCTCGATTGTAGTCATCGGTTCCGGTTCAGCGATGTCTCCAAGAGCCGATATGATCATGCGGGCGTGGAGGCGGGTCACATCTATGCCGATCTTGTCGAGGTCGGAGTGCGAGGTCCCGAACTTCTGGGCGGCCTCGATGTACATACGAGCCGGGCCTCCCCCGCCTGTGACGATTAGGACCTCGTATCTTTTCGACTTTAGCGCGTACACGGCTTTGGCGATCTCCTGTATGAGGTGTGTGTCCGGTTTGTCCGGCGCGACGATCGAACCACCGAAGCATATAGTGACACGCATTTCGCCACCAGATAAGATTCAGGTGCATATTATTAACATTCTCCGTCAAAAGTATGCCTGTGATGAAAATGCCGACGGACGGCAAGGCGCGATACCAGTTCAGGCGGATGCTCGAAGATTTGTCGGGCAAGCGGGGCCGAGGCACGGAGCTGATCTCGGTCTACATCAACCCAGATTCCGAGCTGGCGAAGGTCATGCAGCAGCTTCGCGACGAGCAGGGGACCGCTTCCAACATCAAATCCAAGACCACGCGCAAGAACGTCCTGGGCGCGCTCGAGCGGGTCATCCAGTTCCTCCGCACCTACACCGAGACCCACCGGAGCCCGCCCTCGCACGGGATGGCAATATTCTGCGGGAACGTCGCGGGGAGGGAAGATGTCTCGGACGTTCAGCTCTACTGGATCGAACCCCCGGAGCCGGTCACGATCAGGATGTACAGGTGCGACCAGGAATTTGTGCTCGAGCCCCTGCAGGATATGCTCCAGGTGAAGGAGAGCGTGGGGCTGCTCGTCATGGACAGGCAGGAGGCCACCCTCGCGACCCTGCGCGGCAAGCATGTGGAGATAGTCAGGAGGCTCACGTCGGGCGTCCCGGGCAAACATGGCAAAGGGGGACAGTCGGCCAGGCGGTTCGAGCGTCTGAGGGAGATCGCGGTGCACGAGTACTCCAAGCGGGTCGCGGAGGCTGCCAAGAAGATATTTCTCCAGATACCTGACATGAAGGCGATCGTCGTGGGGGGACCTGGCCCAACGAAAGAAGATTTCCTGAAGAGCGGGCTCCTGCCGGACGAGGTGACGAAGAAAATCGCGGGAGTCCTGGACACCGGCTACACGGATGAGCAGGGCATAAAGGAACTCGTCAACAAATCCGGCGAAATCCTAGCGGATCTCGAGATACTGAAGGAAAAGTCCCTCATGCAGCGTTTCATGGAAGAGCTCGTCGCAGGCAAGGGGCTCGTGGCGTATGGGGAGATGGACGTGAGGCAGGCCCTCGAAGCGGGTGCGGTGGAGATGCTTTTGGTCTCAGAGGGTTTCAGGAGGAGGAAGGTGACCGTCCGATGCCAGGCGTGCGGGCATGAGCTGCGTGAAACCACCGACAACATCGAACATTACCAGAGGCAGCTCGCCGACCGAAGCTGTCCCAACTGCGGCGAGGTGAAGCTGAATCTGGTGGAGGACTGGGATGTCGCCCAAGAGTTGCTTGAACTCACGGAGAAATTCAACGCGAAGGTGGAGTTCATATCGACCGAGACGGAGGAGGGGAAACAGCTCCAGCTTGCCTTCAAGGGGCTGGCGGCCATCCTCAGGTTTAGGACGAGTCAGTAGGGCCCGAAGGTGGAACGGGAGCCAAAGTTTACCCATCTATAAGCAACCTTCACACAAATCCTCGGCGGGAAAAATGGACCAGATCTCCACAAATGCAAATTCCACTAATTATATAAACTTATATAATAAACAGAAAATGGTAGAAGCCATGCCAATTAGGCCAAAGATAATCCATTACCCGCGGCTGGACACTGTCATGATGATCGAAGATGCCATCAGGAGCGCCAAGGAGTACCCGACGAAGGCCGAGCTGCTCAGGCGCCTGCCGAAGAAGGTAATGTACCAGACCTTCAATCTGGTTCTCGAGTACCTCCAGAGATCAAACAAAATAATTGTGACAAAAGACGGTAGAATAATCTGGGTTTTTGCCGATGACGAAAAACTGAGGAAATTGCTGGTTCAGAGCGAGAAGGTGTAGAAGTTTGTATGAAGTACGTTTCTCGAAGGAGTTTAATGAGGAGTATGCAAAACTCAAACGGCGGGCTGAAAGCGGGCACGGCGATGCGAAGTATCTCGTGAAGATAATCGACAAAGGAGTTGCGAAGCTAAAGCGGGATCGGGAGGCCGGAAAAAGGATCCCCAAACGGCTCATACCCCCGAGAGTACACGGTCAGATATGGCGTGACCAACTTATGGAAACTCAACCTAGACAAATACTGGCGAATGATCTACACGATCGTGGGGGACGAAGTCCGGCTCGTGAGCATCATAATCGAAGTTTTGAATCACAAGAGATACGACAGAAAATTTGGATACCGCACTACTTAATGCTAGGAATTCACTGCTCGTAATTTTCCTCTTTATAAACCACCTACACCCAAAGCCTCGGCGGGTGAGTGTTGATGGATGAAAGTGTTAAGGAAAATTTGAAATCGCTTGTATGCGTGAAGAAGTTCTCAAAAATCCAGTTTGCCGACGAGATGGCGGGAAATTCGTCCCACAAACTCGATACACTTATAAGTAAGGATTTCTTAGTAAGGATTTCTTACTTTTTAATGGAGAGAAAATGGTGGAGGCCGTGGTAAAAGTTACCTCAAAGGGTCAGCTCACCTTGCCCGCAGACATAAGGGACGAGTTAGACATCAGCAAGGACGATTACCTCTATGTCACCGAAGCTGGGGGCCTGATTTTGATGAAGAGGATTGGTGTGGACCCCAAGGAAATCCTGAACGCGTTCCAGCGCACCGCTAAAGAGATTGGTTTTACACGGAAGGAATTGGATCGGGTTATTCAAGAAATCAGGCGGGCAAAGGGATGACCGGGAAGCTGAAGGTTTTCTTGGACACAAATGTTCTGGTATCTGGCATGGTATTTGCCGGAAATGAGAGAAAATTACTGGAAGCGATAATAGACGGAAAATTGGAGCTGGTATTGAGTAGTGACGTGATTGACGAGGCAAACGAGGTACTGAAGAAAAAGTTTCCTAAACAGATTGTCCTCTTCCCGCTCTTTTTGCGTATGGTGAAACACGAGGAGATATCCAAACGCGCGTACAGAGTCTGAAAAGCGATGTGCCGGGTTGATCGGCGATAAGGCGGATGTTCCAATTGCGGCAGCGGCAATAGTAAGCAAAGCGGATTACCTTGTCACGGGCGATAAAGGACTTCTCGCGTTAAAGAAAGTAGGAGAAACTGAGATAACCCGAACGTGGGAGTTGTTGAAAAAATTGGGGATTAAATAATGGTATCGCAACCGTCGAGACAGCCTAACGACACCTGTATGTTTCCTTAATGAAACTTAATTTATAAAACACGGTAAAAACAGTATTTGATGGGGAGAGAAACATGAGTCTTAACTACCCTTCCCGTCATATTTTGTCCATAGCGGTCGTCCTTATCGTCTGTTTCGCGACGCTGGGGGCTGTCATCTGGGGAACCCCACATCCTTCTCTAGGCACTATTGGTTATGGATTCTTTCGTTCAGATCTAGAACGCGACAACTCTCCAGATGTGTCCCAAGAGAACCTTGCGGCGCTGGTAGACGGCAACAGCGGGTTCGCCTTAGACCTCTACCAAGAGCTTCGCGACACGGACAGCAACTTGTTTTTCTCACCATACAGTATCTCTCTGGCCTTGGCAATGACCTATGCCGGTGCTGAAGGCGATACCGCCCAGCAGATGGCTGATGCTCTTAATTTCACGTTGCCCCAGGAGCAGCTGCACCCGGCTTTCAACGCGCTGGATCTCGCACTCACCAGTCAAAGTGACAATGAAAATTTCAAGTTCAACATCGCGAACTCGCTATGGGGACAGACGGGCTTTAACTTCGAAAATGAGTTTCTGGATACCCTGGCCCTAAACTATGGAGCTGGCATGCGGCTCCTGAATTTCCAACAAGACCCAGAAGCGGCCCGCATCACGATAAACGACTGGGTGAGTGAGCAGACGGAGAACAAGATAAATGACCTGATCCCACAGGGGGCTATCGACCCGTTGACGGCGCTAGTGCTGACCAACGCGATATACTTCAAGGCATCTTGGGAGCACGCATTTCCGAAAGATTTGACCGAGGACGATACGTTCACGCTCCTCGATAATACCCAAGCCACGGTGCCGATGATGTCTTGGTCTGAAGGGAAAATCATCCACTACGCAGAGGGAGACGGCTACCAAGCCGTCGAGCTGCCCTACAAAGGCACAAGTATGTCGATGCTCATCCTCCTGCCAGCGCTGGACCGCTTTGAAGAGTTCGAAAACGCGCTAACTGCTGAGCGCGTGAACGAAATGGTGGAGAGCCTCAGGAACCAGGATGTGATTGTGAAGATGCCGAAGTTCAGGTTTGAAGCGTCTCTGGGCCTCGCGGACACTCTCGCCGGAATGGGAATGCCGCTAGCCTTTACCGATCAAGCCGACTTTTCGGGGATAACCACCGACCGCTCGCTGTATATCAGTGAAGTCCTACACAAAGCATTCATTTCTGTCGATGAGAATGGGACGGAAGCTGCGGCCGCAACCGCGGTGGTGATGACCATGAGTGCTTTCCCTACTCAGCCTATCACAGTTTCGATAGATCATCCTTTCATCTTCCTGATACGCGACACCAACACCGGCGCAGTTCTCTTCCTTGGGCGCGTGCTCGACCCGACAAGCTAACGGTCTTGATAAACTCCCGTATTCAGTTTCTCTTCATGTGCCAGTCAACCAAGACTTTGCATATTTGATTTGCTCGTGTGTGGGCTGTTCGAGCTTGATTCCGAGCGAGCGCAGCTTCAGTTCGGCCACCTTCCGGTCTATCCCTTCCGGGACATCGTGGACCCCTGGCCCTAGCTCCCTGCCGTGCTTGGCGAGGTAGGCGACGCTCAGCGCCTGTAACGCGAAGCTCATGTCCATTATCTCCATGGGGTGTCCGAGCGAGCGTTTGCCAGCGAGGTTCACCAAGCGCCCTTCGGCAAGCAGGTAGATCCGCCTGCCGTCCCTGAGCCGGAACTCCTCCACATCCTCCAAAATCTCGCGCTTTTTCACGGCGAGTTTAGCGAGTGCCGGGATATCTATCTCAACATTGAAATGCCCTGAGTTGGCCAGAATCGCGCCGTCCTTCATCCTTGCCATGTGCTCCTTCCGGATGACGCCGATGCTCCCTGTCGTGGTTATGAAGATATCGCCGACGCTGGCAGCCTCCGACATCCGCGCGACTATAAAACCGTCCATCGTCGCCTCAAGCGCCCTGATCGGGTCAGTTTCGACCACGGTCACGATCGCGCCAAGCCCCTTAGCCCGCGAGGCTATTCCGCGCCCCACGAAACCGTAGCCCACCACCACGATCTGCTTGCCGGCTATCAGCGTGTTCGTGGCCGCCATTATCCCCTGGAGGGTCGACTCCGCGGTCCCGAATCGGTTGTCAAATAGACGCTTCGCGGGAGTGTCGTTGACCGCGATTACTGGGAACTTCAACTTGCCCTCGGACGCCATCGCTCGTAGCCGGTTCACCCCTGTGGTGGTTTCTTCCGAAGCACCCCTAACGCGCTCAAGAAGCTCGGTGCGCTTCGTGTGGACGAGTGAGATGAGGTCGGCGCCATCATCGATCAAGATATCCGGCCCGCTGTCCAGCACGCGATTTATGTTGTTGTAGTATTCCCGCGAGGTTTCCCCCCGCCAAGCGTAAATGTTTATGTCATCCTTCGCGAGCGCGGCTGCCACCTCATCGCGCGTGGAGAGCGGATTGCAACTCGTTATCGCCACCTTGGCACCCGCGGCTACGAGGGTCCGGACGAGCACGGCAGTCTTAGCCTCGGTGTGGAGGGCAGCTGCCACGGTCAGCCCCTTTAACGATTTCTCGCGAGATAGCTCACGGCGTATTGTCGCAAGCACCGGCATGTGGCGCTCGGCCCAGTCTATCATGAGTTCACCCTTTGGCGCGAGCTTGATGTCCTTGACCTTGAATTTCATTTCGATGCCCTCCGTTTACAGACCAAATCTTCGGCTGTCTCCTGAGCCCTCCTCAAAATCTCTTCTTCATCCAACGTTAACACTTTTCGTCCCTGCATCAGGATTTTTCCATTGACCACCGCCGTATCCACATCCCCGCCGTTAGCAGAATAAACGAGATTTGAGATAACACTATGCGCAGGTGTGAGGTGGGGCTTCTTCATATCCACGATTATCAAATCAGCCTTTTTCCCGACCTCTATCGAACCAATTTCTTTGTCCCATCGAAGCGCCTTTGCACCTCCCATGGTGGCCATTGTCAGAACCTCGTTTGCGCTGACCACGGTCGGGTCCAATTCCCGTACCTTATGCACAAGGCTACAAACTTTCATCTCTTCGAACATGTCGAGATTGTTGTTGCTGGCGCATCCGTCCGTGCCTATCGCCACTACTATGCCATTTTTGAGGTACGTTGTGACCGGCGCAATTCCGGACGCCAGCTTCATGTTGCTGACCGGGTTGTGCGCGATCTTCACGTCATTTTTCCTTGCCAGATCTATCTCCTCATCTGTCAGGTGCACGCAGTGGGCAGCCAAAATTTCCGGCCCCAAGAAACCTATTTCATCGAGGTAGACGAACGGCCTTTTTCCATATTTTTTCTCGACTACCTCGACATCTCCCCTGACAGTTTCTGACAGATGAATGTGGACGCCAACTTTGTGTTTTTTTGCCAGCTCTTTTATCTCGATCAGGCATTCCTTGGAGCAGGTGTATGGGGCGTGGGGACCGTACATCGTTATTATCCTGCCACCAGCGCTGCCATGATAATTTTTTATCAGCTCCGTGCCCTTCTTTATCTCGCTCTTCCTCAACTTGGGGTCGTCTTTCTCAATTATACCGTAGGAGAGGGCAGCCCTGAGCCCGGATTCCTTGACGGCTTTTGCGACCTCCTCCATGAAAAAATATTGATCGGCGAAACAAGTTGTGCCTGATTTTATCATTTCCAAACAACCGAGCAAGGCACCGACATGCACGTGTTTCGGAGTCAGGTGCGCCTCCGTGGGCCAGATCTCGTTCTCCAGCCAAAGTTTCAGCGGCATGTCGTCCGCGATTCCCCGCAACAATGTCATCGGTAGGTGTGTGTGGGCGTTGATTAAACCTGGTAGAACAGCTTTCCCCCGTGCGTCGATGACCACATCCGCTTTTTCTTTGACTTCCTTTCCCACCGCGGTAATTTTATTGCCCTCAATCGCGACCGAGCCGCGCTCAGATATCCGCCGCTGAGGGTCCATCGTAATCAGATGGCCGCCTTTGATCAAGATATCGGCCAAGCTCCCACCTAACCTTTAATCGCTTTGGCTATCGTGCGCCCGAACTCGCGCGCTGCCGCTGGGCCGTTTGCGGTTATGACGTTTCCGTCGACTTCCACTGGTTTTCCTGTATAAGTGGCTCCCTTGCTTTCAATCTTCTCGATATACTCGCCGTTCCAAACCGTCGCGCGCTTGCCCTTAAGCACTCCGGCGTTAGCGAGGATGACTGATGCAATACAAATAGCGCAGATCTTCTTCCCCTTCTTGAAAGCCTCGCCTGCTATGGAAAGCGCCTGTCTGTCGTTAAAGTAAACTTCCGAGCCACTGCCGCCGACAAAAATCACGGCATCGTAGTCGCCGGCCTTCACCTGATCAAGTTTGAGATCTGGCTTAACCCGCGCACCCAGCTTGCCCTTCGCCTCACCAGTTCTGGAACTCGCGACTGTTACCCCCACCCCTGCGCGCTCAAGCTCCTCTTTGGGGTAAAATAACTCCTCATCCCTGAAGTTCTCGGGAGCAATTATCATCAAAACTCGCTTTCCGGCCAAGGTTTTACCTCCATTGCTATGAATATCGCAGGGGGTTTAATATTATCACCGTTCAAAGAAAGAGGGGAAAACATGGCGAAATTCTACGTCACTACGCCGATATACTACATCAACGCTGTGCCCCACATCGGGCATGCCTACACTACCGTGGTAGCGGATGCCATCGCTCGCTGGCACCGTTTGCGGGGAGATGACGTCTTCTTCCTTACGGGACTAGATGAAAATTCAGTCAAGACGGTCGAGGCGGCAAGGGGGAAAAATTTCAAGGACATCCAAACCTACGCGGACTCGATGGCGAAGGTGTGGATCGACACTTGGAAATCACTTGGCATAAGCCACGATGACTTTATCCGCACCACCCAGGAGCGGCACCACCGAAATGTCTACGAGCTGTTCGAACAGATCAAGAAACGCGGAGATATATACAAGGGCGTGTACGAGGGGCTCTACTGCGAGGGGTGTGAGGCATACATAACAGAGGACGAGCTTGTCGACGGGAAGTGCCCCCTACACCAGAAAAAGCCGAAGCGGGTGAAGGAGGAGAACTACTTTTTCAAACTCTCAAAATATCAGGACCAAATTCTGGGACATATCGAAGCTAATCCAGACTTCATCCAACCGGTGGCGAGGCGGAACGAGGTCGTGAGCTTCCTGAAGGGAGGACTTAAAGACGTGAGCATCACTCGCCCGAAGCTTGGGTGGGGGATAAAAACTCCGGACGACCCAACTCAGACCATCTGGGTTTGGTTCGACGCATTGTGTAACTATCTTTTGCCGCGGGACTATTGGCCAGCGGATATTCACATTATCGCGAAGGATATCCTGCGTTTTCATTGCATCGTCTGGCCCGGCATGTTGCTCTCGGGCGGGTACAAGCTACCAAAGAAAATTTTCGCCCATGGTTTCTTGACCGTCGATGGGAAGAAAATCAGCAAATCACTTGGAAACGTCATTGACCTGGCTTACCTTGTGGAAAAGTATTCAGCCGATGTGTTGCGGTATTTCTTGGTTCGTGAGGTTTCCTTCGGTCAAGATGGAGATTTTTCCGAGGGTAGCCTGCGCACGAGGCTTAATGACGAGCTCGCGGATGTGCTGGGAAACTTCGTCCACCGTGTCCTGACCTTCACCAGAGATCGTTTCGGCGGCAAAGTGCCGGAGGGGAAGCTTGACAAAAAGTTAGAGACAGAGATTCATGAACGGATACAGAAGATTGAACAGCTGCTCGAAGAACTGAAAGTTACTCAGGCCCTCGAGGAGATTATGGCGATTGCCAAGCGGGGAAACGAGTACTTCCAGTCCTGCAAGCCCTGGGAGGCGATAAAGAGCGAACCGGAGAAGGCCGCGAGCTGCCTCCTCAACTGCGCGAACCTCGTGAAGGTCTTGTGCGTTGTCCTCACGCCATTCATACCTTCAACATCCACAAACTTGGCCAAACAGCTCGGTGTGAAGGTGAACAGCTGGAAGCAGGCAAAGGAATTCGACATAAAGCCCGGCCACCGGATAGGGGAGCCATCCGTCATATTCACGAAGGTTAAAGCGAACAACCCAGCGCAAACTCACCAGAATTTGGTTTCAATCGATGATTTTGGTAAGTTGGACATTCGAATTGGCCGGGTGAAATCCGCGCAGAAAGTCCAGAATTCCAAGAAACTACTGAAGCTCGAGGTCGAGGTCGGGGAGGAGCTGCGCACACTCGTTGCGGGAATCGCCGAGCACTATCCCCCCGAAGAACTCGTCGGCAAATTTATCGCCGTGGTAGTGAACCTCGAGCCGGCGAAATTGATGGGGATAACCTCTCAGGGAATGCTCCTGGCGGCTGAGGACGAGAAAGGGATCTCCCTCTTGGTTGCGGACAAGCCCATCAAGCTTGGTTCAAAGGTGAGGTAATTGCTGCGGTTTGACCTGCATGTGCATACTTCGCACTCTTACGATGGGTTCTGCTCGGTAGACGAGGTAGTTGCGGCCGCGAGGGCGAAGGGGCTGAACGGCGTGGCGATTACCGACCACAACTCGATTGCTGGACATCAGGAGGCGAAAAAATATTCAAAGGATGGGTTTTTGGTCATCCTAGGTGTCGAGGTGTCGAGCGCTGACGGTCACATAGTAGGCCTTGGCGTCAGAGAGTTGATCCCGCGTGACCTGCCAGCAAAGGAGACGGTCGAACGCATAAGAGAGCAGGGCGGAATTGCCATAGCGGCGCACCCTTTCGCATTGGGGCGCAGACCGGGGCTCGTGTACAGGGCCAAGTTCGACGCGATTGAGGTTTTGAACTCACACGCGTTTTTCATCAGTAATCCGCTCGCCCACAGGTTTGCCGAGCGAAACAAGATACCCATGGTTGCGGGTTCGGATGCTCACCGCAGGGACGAGATCGGTCTAGCATACACAACCGTTGACGGTGAGCCAAAGACAGAATCCATCCTCGAACAGATTAAAACGGGAAAATCATCCGTTTCGGGGCGAGCCGTTCCCTTCCCGAGTTTACTGTGGCGATTTCTCCTGAAACTAGTTTCTAAAAAATGAATTTGGGGGCGGGGGCCATTGCCCTCTTGCAGAGGGGTAACCCCCGCCCGACACCCCTTTTGGAGGCTGGACCGAGGAGGTGGGGTGACATTGATGTGATTATTTCTTGAACTCCATCAGGCCCTTGAAGCCCAGTTCACGGATGACCCAGTCGTGAACCATCTTACGGACGACCTCGCTGCGGTTTGTACCGTACCCCGCGCTGATGAGGTTGTCGATGACTTTGAGATAAATTCCATCGACGAAGACACGGACCTCGCCTTTTTTCTCGACCACATCTTAACCTCCTCTCAACATCCATTTACAATCCATCTACAATCCAGTTAGTATATAAAGGTTTCGGGTGTGGGGGCTTTGGGACAAAATTCGCTGATTATTTTTTCAGGATAACCACGTATGCCCTTCGGCCTCTGTATTTCCTGGGGGCGTCGACCTTCGCGCTGTTG
>Ga0315280_10004440_pt1 | contig 20700 bp, 24 predicted proteins | sample YL17G06_40_MG_FD_203697 | JGI IMG/M metagenome (GOLD analysis project Ga0315280, IMG submission 203697) | Sediment microbial communities from Yellowstone Lake, YNP, Wyoming, USA - YL17G06_40 | ecosystem: Environmental > Aquatic > Freshwater > Lake > Sediment | place: USA: Wyoming | collected... | reverse complement strand
TCAGGTTTCTTTTCTTCCTTCTTCTCAGGTTTCTTTTCTTCCTTCTTCTCAGGTTTCTTTTCTTCCTTCTTCTCAGGTTTCTTTTCTTCCTTCTTCTCAGGTTTCTTTTCTTCCTTCTTCTCGGGCTTCTTCGGTACTTCAGCAGGCTTGACTTCCTTCTTTCTCTCTTCCGGAGGTTTGTTCCGGACAATTACATAGTTTGGAACGATTCTTCTCGCGTTCTCAGGTGCATCGTATACCTCAACATCGCACCGGGTCTTTTCCATCCCAGTCTTAGTCTCCATGTCAACCACATAGAGATTGTCAAGTTTGACGTTGAGTCGCGAAGTCAACTCTTTCCTGATCATGAATCTGTCAGGAGTGCCTGCTCCAGAATGAGTTATCTCAACCTTGACTTCTTTGCGTTTCAAGAGCGGATTGTAAACTTGATCCAGTACCTTAATCTCCACTTGACTTTACCCCCTTGACCACATCTGAAGGTCCCGCCTTTCTCGACGGAATCTTCTTCTCCGTCTTTTCTTCAACCTGTTTCTCGACGACCAAATTCAATTGATAGGTCTCTTCGGTTATCATTCTCCCTCTGACAAGTTTGCGACGACGCTCCCCTGGACTCTTCGGCTTGAAGCCTGTGCCGCCGGCCAAAACAACGTATTTCTTAGCCCCGCCATGAATATCGAATCTCATAGGTATTCCATCCTTATCGCTCCCACCGGCCATCTTGAGCCTCTTCCCACCCAAGCCTATAAGAGAACCTTCAATGACTTCACCCAGTTCCCTACCGATCAACGGCTGAGCTTTAGGTCCTTCAAGCTCACTTATAGTAACCTTCCGTGACGCCGGATCTGATATTATTAGTTTGAATTTTGCCACTATGCCGCACCTTGTTTACAGCAAGTTTGAAAGACTCTGCCTTCCGCACACTTATATTTTATCCTTACGAGTGAACGTTCAACCGCATTAAAACAGAGATTGGAAGATCAACCTAAGAGCTCATCTGCTAAAAGAAAAGATTTGCAAGAGTCTTGACCGGTGCAAGAAATCTAATTGTTTCCTGTATAGAAACTGCTATTTCGATCGGAGTCTTCGCTGCTACATAGCCCAAAGAGGATTTTCTTTCCTCATTACTTGCGTGAGTATGTCGAGAAGTTCAATTTCATCAGGAGACATCTGCTCCTTGAATTTTGTCAGCAGGACCTTCACATGCTTCTCAGGCACTGAGACGATAAGGACATCGCCTTCAGAGATGTGTCTTCCAACGATCGCTTTCTCGACAGATATAGCAACTTGCATTCCTGCAGAAGCCTCGCCTATGTCTTTGCCCTTGTCTTGAATTCTCTGTATCTCGCCTATCTGCCTTCCGTCTTCTAGAATCAAAGGATATCTCGGTTTAACTCTTCCCGCGGTAACCTCGACACCAATGATAGCCGGCTTGCTTCTCCTGAATGTGCAGCCTGGGAGAATCTTCATCCTCCCAGGCCTGATCAATCGATCTAGTTCAGCTTTTATTCCAGCTGCTCTCTCCTTGTCAACCCACCTACTATAGTCTTCTAGGAGATGGTAGATGATATCTGCTCGGAAGACTGGAATATCTGCTTTCTTCGCCTCCTCTTCAGCATCCGAAAGCATCTTCACATTAAAACCTAGAACAACGCCTAGGAGAGGATCCTTCTGCCTCACAATCTCTGCTTCAATAACTTCCCGCTTTGATATGTCGCCGATGTCTGCGAACCTTACGGGGATTGCTGCATTCATTAGAGAAGTCGTTATGGCTTCGAGTGATCCGAGAGTATCTGTTTTCAGAACAACACCTACTCTATCGGTATTGATCTTGAGCTTTTCGACTTCCTCGTTCACAAGATCGATATATTCCTGGGTTTCCGCTCGAAAAGGCACTGCGTACAGTGATGAGCCTGATAAAGCTTGACCGAGGTTCGGCGCGGCAATCTTCACGCCCGAGGCTGCTTTGACTTCTGGCACAGTCGTAAATCTGTCTCTTGGATCTCTGATTTCGTCCAGTGGCTTTGGGAGAAGTAGGGCTCGTACATTGGTAACAATGGGTTTTTCTTTACCGCCTAGGACTATTGTGTCATCAACTCTTAGAATGCCATCATAGATTATCGCGTTGATCGTGACGCCTAAGCCGGGTTCTTCCTTGACCTCCAGTACAGTTCCCTTCGCTGGGCCAGCTGTAGTCACCAGCTCCTCTTTCATGTATGATTGAGTGAGGCCGACGAGAACCGCCATGAGTTCAGGCATCCCCTCGCCGGTTCGCGCGCTTGTCGGAACGATGGAAAGGTTCGTCTTGAAATCGGCAATCTTGTCGAATCTGTCGGATCGAAATCCTAGCCGAGATAGCGCCCCCATAATTGTATACAGGCGATTGTCAAGTTCTGTTCTAACTTCAGGGGCTTGCATTTGAATGGATTCTAGAAACGAGTTCTTTCGCGTAGGTTTCCATCCCGGGATGAGATCTATCTTATTGGCTGCAATCACGAAGGGCGTCTTTCTTGCTCTGAGTATGCTTATAGACTCGGTCGTCTGAGGTTCAACACCTTTCGTGATATCTATGACCAGTATAGCGATATCAGCTGCAGAACCGCCTCTTCTTCGGAGGTTGGAGAACGTCTCATGCCCAGGCGTGTCGATGAATAGTAGACCAGGCACATTCACCTCAAACCTAAACCTTTCTAACAGAGGACCACAGATCTTCTTTAAGATATCAGCGGGAAGGAGACTAGCTCCGATCCACTGTGTTATTGCTCCGGGTTCTCTCGCCGCCACGGATGTTCCTCTAATCCTGTCAAGGAGTGAGGTCTTTCCATGGTCAACGTGTCCAAGAACAACGACGATTGGTTGCCTGAGTGACATTTGATTCACCTTGCAGTGGATCGGGTTCGTCGGTTCTAGTGAGGTCTCGCTATTAAGACGAGCAATCCGCTATAAGTGTTTTTGGCGGATCGCTAGGCACCTAGACTACTGAAAAAGCTGCTTCACGCTGGGCAGATCACGCTTATGGGCTGAAGAGATAGTTCTTCTCAGTAGGTTTCTCGTAGGATAAGATTTCTTCTTTTCTAAAGAATATCTTGATCTCTCTCTCAGCGTTCTCTTGGCTGTCAGAGGCATGGATAATATTGCATGTCGTTACAAGCGCGTAATCTCCTCTGATAGACCCAGGTTCAGCTTCAACTGGGTTCGTCGCTCCAACCATCTTCCTGACGGCTCGTATGGCATACGGCCCCTCAACAACCATAGCTACGATGGGGCCCGATGTTACATGTTCGATCAATTGCTCGTAGAATTTCTTGCCTCGATGCATCTCGTAGAGTCTTTCGGCTTGATCTCGGGTCATCCAAACAAGTTTCATCGCGGCTATATTGAAGCCTTTGTTCTCTATTCTCGATATTGTTTCGCCGACGAGCCCTCTCATTATTGTCTCAGGCTTCAGGAAGACAAAGGTCTTTTCAACCAATTTTCGAAAGGCCTCTAGAGACTTATCTTCCTCTTTCCTTCTTCCCGTAGTATTCCGTCCATTTCAGCTTTCTTGAGTCTCTCCCCAGCTGCAATACACTCTTCTTGCATTTGTTCGAGCAGAAATAGAAGATCATTCCATCGTTCTTCACGTACATGGACCCTGTGGCTGGTGGAAAACTTTTGCCGCAGAAGGAGCATCTGTAGGTTTTCGGCATGAGACAATCCTCGCCGAATGCTACTTTATCTTCTTGGCTTCGCGCTCTGTCTCTCGAAGCATTAAAACGTCCCCAAGCCTGATAGGACCCTTAATGTTCCGGGTTATAATTCGCCCTTTATCTCTACCTTCCATAATTCTAACTCTTACCTGTATGGTTTCCCCTGTGGCACCAGTTCTGCCTATTATTTGAGTGACTTCAGCTGGAGTCGGTGCTTCCTCAGTCTTCACCTTTGAGCTACTCATTCTTTGATCCCATGCTCTTCATCAGCTTTTGCGTTGCTTCAACCAGCTCCTTCAGTGCTCCCGCAGCCTCGCCAGCCTCCACTATTGAAACCGCTGCAGAACCCACATCGATGCCTGCTGACTTCCCCAGTTCCAGTTTCGTTGGAACATAGAGGTAGGGGATCTTTCTCTCATCACATAGAATAGGCAGGTGTGCTACAACCTGTGGCGGTTCAACGTCTTCTGCTATAAGCACGAGCTTCGCGATACCTCGCTCAATCGCTTTCGTAGTCTCGTTCGTTCCTTTCCTAATTTTCCCAGAGTCCCGAGCTACCTGCAATACTTGATAGGCCTTGTCGGCGACTTCCTTCGGGACCTGAAACTTAACATAGAAACCTTTAGGCATTCGCCTCACCCTCATCCGCCTAACTTGACTACTGTATGGTTCAAGGTGTGTTTTATCAATGTTTCGCTGAAAGAGAAGAACTCGAAGAAGCTTTCACAACTCTTGAGAGAAGAGATTTAAGGCTTTGAAATCTCTATGTAAACCTTGAATCGATAGATTCAGATGACTTATGATTCACGAGGCCGATGTGCTCTCGATAATCAACACTGTACATGACGGGACGATGATCCTCTTTCAACTGAAGGATATGGCTGTCTATGGCCTCTACAAGAAGGAGCACCACCAAATTGTATACTTCAAAGTCGCAGGCGAGGCCGTGAACAAGTCGTCGCCGACGAACTTCATAGATGAAATCTACTCAAACGCCGTCCGCGGTGACGTGAGACATTTGTCCTTTGATGAATTAGTAACAGGATTGAAGGAGAAGAGAACAAGGAGCATATGGCTCTACAAACACGACCGCGAGCCTGTAGAGAGAGCTTTTGTCAGCGTGAAAGAGTTAAGATCTTTTCTTAGCTTACATTCTTTGTAAACTGCTCATGCCACCTAAACTCTCATTGACGACTGCTTATTCGTTGAAAAACACATAAATATATGGTTGCAGTGCATACTGCTTCAATACCTGTTGTTAATTGGTGTTGAACCATTGGGAAAGCCGAAAGAGGACAGAGTCAAGACAACGATATCCTTCACGAAAGAAGATTATAACATCATAAAGTCGTCAGGTCTAGAAATTACCTCATTCTGCGACAAGATGCTAGATCTGTCGAAGAAATACTCTTTGCTGAAGTGGGACTCCAGCGAGGGAGTTCTGCGTATGGACAGCAAGAGAATCGCTTTGGTCTCGCAAAGCGGCTTGAAACTCTTCTTTGAAGGATTGCCCCCTGAGGTTCAAAAGAGGATCGGTAGAACGATAGGTAAGAATGGTGCGGCAGAGGCTTCTTACCTGAAGCTGCAATTGAAGAAGCAGAACATCGAAGACGAGCTACTTTCAAGAGCTTTTAATCTAGCAGGATATGGGCATGCGGAGATACTGGAAGATAAGGTCATCGTTAAGCAGCCGATTTTAGACATGCCAGAGTTCTATGCAGGTCTTGTGGAGGGACTTTGCGAAAAGAAGGTCGAAATCCAAGAAAGCCCTGAGGGCACCTTGATATTCAAAATAGGTCATTAAAAGTATGTCCCAACGCCTATTGGATCTTTTCAAGTCAAAAGCATCAAACTTAAATACGATTTCCGTGCTTTTCTGAGACGAGAATCTTTTTGGAGAGGAGAAATCTGAGCTTGCTTAAGCTTCGTTTGTCAATGGCTGGAACACTAGCCATCATAATCGGCGTATCCACCCTATTCTTCACAGTAATTTTGAGCCTGATAGGAACTTTTAGCCTACTGAACATGGCTTTCTTCGCAGTTGCGTTCAACATTCTACAATGGCTGATCGCGCCGTATTTGATAAACGCAATGTATAGAGTTCGAGAAGTTTCCGAGTCTGAAGAACCGAAGCTTCACGGAATGATCCGAACACTGAGTAGCAAGCTTGGCCTCAAAATGCCGAAGGTAATGATAGCTAACATTCCTATCCCCAATGCTTTCGCCTACGGGTCCCCAATCGCGGGAAGCAGGGTAGCCGTTACAACAGGGCTGCTCAAGGAGTTGGAGGATGAGGAAGTTGAAGCTGTTATCGGTCATGAACTCGGCCACATGAAGCATAGAGATGTCCAAGTTATGATGTTTGCTTCGGTTCTCCCCGCAATCTTCTATTTCCTAGGCTATTCATTGATGCTCTCAAGCTGGTATGGAGGAGGACGCCAGAAAGAGAACGAAAGCGGGCTAGCTACAGTCATAGGTCTAGCAAGCATGGTCGCATACTGGGTCCTGACTTTGTTCGTCCTCGGATTGAGTAGACTCAGAGAATACTACGCAGATAGAACAAGCGCTTTGACGGTGGACGATGGGGCCCGCAAGCTTTCAGAGGCTTTGGCTAAGATCGTCGCTTCAACCGGAAGATATAAGCGATATCACAGAGAGTCCGGTAGCGTGAACAGTTTCAAGGCTCTGTTCATATCTGACCCTGATAAAGCTACAAAGGACACTGTGGAACTTGCTCACGCTAGAGCCTATTTGACGGATCAAGACTTGGTCCAAGAGATTCTCTCCAAAGAACCTTCGAACCTCAATAAGATTGTGGAAATCTTCTCCACTCACCCAAACATTGTGAAGCGTCTTAGAGCACTCCAGAACCTCTAGTATACTTTCCATTAGACTTCTATCGGCACGCCTTTCTGCGGAACCTCCACGTTAACGCTTTCACTTTGAAAGAGCTCTCTGAACGCTTGAGGGTACTCTGTATGTATTGGGATCAAGACTTCAGGCTCGAGTTCGCTGATAATTCTCTGGAGTTCGAGCGGATGGCAATGTCCGCTAGCATGTATATGATACAATATCACTCCAAATAGAGAGAGTTGGTTCTTCCACCTCTCAAAGTCGAAGTCAGCTTCTTCATTGAACGGTTCACATGTGCTAAGTATGCAGAGAGTCCTCGGCTTCGGATTTAGAGCGAAGAAGTCGATCTCATTAGCATCTATTATTAGGAATTTCTCCGAAGGGAGTTTTTCGTAGAGTGTTTTTTGGTCCACAATGAAGTCGCCATAGGATTGCTCAAGCTTAACAAAGACCTTGTCCCTATGCGAAGGATAGCGTTTTTCCACGTATATTCCAAGATTCTTTCCTAAAGCTGGCAAAGGCTTTCCGGGGATGCTGAAGGTCCCCTTTATCGCAGAAAGCTCATGCAGATAATTGGCCAGCTTCTTTGAGACGAGCGGATAAAGATCCAGTTCGTAAGCGACCTCGCGGAACGTTCGAACTCTATCGATATCAACTTGAGGCACTTCAACGATGACCAACCTATTCTTCTGTTTCAGGCTTTGCTCGACAATATTTCTAGCAGATTTCTTCACGTCCTCCTCGGAGAAAACCTTGGCCTCACCCAAGTTTGTCCCCTCGCAAATCAACGCCCTAAGTTTTCCCTCTCTCCTTATACGCTCCAGGAACCTTTCAGTTAGGATTCTAGCTGTTCCATGCGTCCTAAAATCACCAGTATATACTATGAGACCTGACGAACTGTGAATAAGAAAGCCGTACGCACCAGGTGCGCTATGATCTACTGGATGCGGAACAACCTTTAGGTCTCCCTCCTCAGTCGCAATCTCCATTCCACTATGAAAAGTTCTGTAGTTGTGCCTAGGCTGGTTTGTCCGATCCCTAGCGTTCAAGTCTTCCTCTGTCAGGTAAAGTTTAGTTTCTATCGAATCCTTAACTGCAGCCTGATGGTAGGCTCTGTACAGTAGATGCGTTGCGCCGCCCATGTTCATCGTTATGTCTCGTCTAAGGATAGGCGCCAAGCCGACGTGATCAGAGTGACAATGTGTAACAAATAGATCTGATATGCCGCAGGGAGTTTGAGGTTCACGAATAGTACAGCATACCTCAGACCTCTTCAGGTTCCTTGTTTCATGCCCCTTGGCCTTATATGGTCGTAGGATCTCCCTCGTTTCAAGTTCAGCGTAAACATCAACCTTCGACCCTTCCGCATCTCTTATAGTCGGAATCAGTCCTGTCTTTATCAATTCGAGCTGAACTGAACTTCTAGGTCTCTGTGGAAAACTGTAGTATCTTGCCTGCGTTGGAAAGTTTCTTCCGAAGTCCAGCAGAATACTGGCTCTGTTGTCTGGATCTTGAAGAAGGACTATGTTTCCTCCGATCTCTCCTACTCCGCCGTAAAGCGTGAGGTAAACCATAGTTCTCAGCCTATTGAATAGCCTTGTTCATTTTGTCAGATGCATATAATATGTTTGGCTGTTCCATAGAAACCGTTTTGAGGGTACAAGATTCTATCTAGATGTGCATGTGATATGAAAAGAAGCTACTTTACAGCCATATTGTGCTCGGCGGCCCTTACCGTTGTGTACTTGATAGGCCAGTTCTACGCCAAATTCATTCTCGTGTTCTCAAATCTCGTCTTCCCACTCGTATCTGGAGGTGCTGCCGTCTCCTGTTTCTTCACATTTAGGAAGTACTCAAAGCCTGTAGCTAGAATCTTGTATGATGAGCTGAGCTTGGCATGGTCATGCTTCTTTCTGGGTATGTTCTTCTGGTTTCTCGGCGAGTTGATCTGGGCAATCTATGCGCTGGTCTTGGACATCGAAGTGCCCTATCCATCCTTGGCTGACATCTCGTATATAGTGGGGTACATCCCAATGTTCGTGGCTTTTCTACTTTACCTTAAAACGTTCAGAGCTTATATTGCACGAAAGGCATTAGCTTCAACTGGTCTGGCTGTTCTAGCTGTCGTTCTTGCGTCGTCCTACCTTCTTCTTATGCCTATCTTTTCTTCGAGCGGTAACTCCATGGCGCTTGCTCTTGATGTTGCTTACCCAGTCATGGACTTGGCGTTGTTCACACTATCATTTCTTGGTTTCTTGACATTCTTCGAAAGAAAACTGGGAGACGCATGGCTGTTGATCAGTCTAGGACTAATTCTGACAGCCGTCGCTGATCTGCTGTTCAGCTACACCACTTTGCAAGGGATCTATTTTGAAGGACATCCTTCGGAGCTCTTGTATCTTTGGGGTTATCTAGCGCTTCTCTTGGGCTTTCACGTTCATAGAAGAACGTTCTGAAATCTTCGCGGATAATCCTTGGTTAGACGAAGACTATATATAGTCGCGAGATCTAGCTCTACGAATCCAATTTCACGGAGATCAAGAACAGTGAGATCTACTCGAATTGTTTCGGCAGGGATTCAGATCAGGCAGGCTAAATCTACCCTCTTAATACTGAGGCACTATGAATCTGTAAGAAGGCCCTCATCTCTATGAAGGAAAAGATTTTTTCTATCCTAATCCTGATGCTTCTGCTTTGTTCGGTTTTTGCTGGATTGTTCCAGCCACCTACTTGGGGAAACAAACTTACCTTTGTTGCCTGCAGAGGAGTCGACAAAAGCCAAGAGCGCTGGGCTCCAATTGATGTAACAAACTCTTTTACAACCACAGATGAAAAAATCTACCTCTTCATTGACATAGAGAATGTGAAGGGCCCAGTTAGAGTGACCTTCAAAGTCTTTGACCCTCAAGGAGAGCTTTTTGACCAACAATCTCTCGACTGGAAAGAAGGGTCTTGGAATTATATTCAGGCGTATATGTGGCTTGACGTAGCTAAGATGGCTCCTGGAGAATGGAGGGCTGAAGCTTATGCGAATGATCAGTTGATTTCAACCGTAACGTTTACGCTTCATCCTCCGCCTCCACATCTGGTTCTAGTGAACGCAACGGCAGAACCGAAAGAGGGAGAGCCCATCTTTCCTGGAGACACTGTTACGGTCAAGTACACTTGGAAGAACGACGGAGGAAGTACGGCGAAGAAGGTTCAAATGAAAGTGTCAGATCTTCCTAAAGGACTTACTCTTTTAGAGCAGACTGATGCTAAAGATCTACCAGCGGGATCAAGCGAAGAATGGATTATCAAGATCAGGGCAGACCAACCGGGCAACTACAGCTTCAAAGTCCAACCCTTCATTGAAAACGAGAGACTCCTCTCCGAGGAAAACAAGAAACCCATAGACCTAAAAGTTACCGTCCTAGTCTCTGAGAAGCCGTTCATGGAGCAGTACGGCCTCTACGTCGGAATCGCAATCGTCATAGTACTAGTCTTGGTCGCTGCGCTCGTATTGATGAAAAGAAGAAAGCCACCCACGCCGCCCACTCAACCGGTCACAACAGCTCCGCCTGGAGTTTCACAACAGGCACCGACACAGAAATTCTGCGTCAACTGCGGAGCACCGCTACCAGCTGATGCGCAATTCTGTGGAAAATGCGGAAGCCAACAGTAAGACTGGTTCCGTCAATCCCTTCTATTTATGGATTCTCGAAGTCGAAATTGACCCTGAAACTATCTGAAGGACCCTGCTCGGCTCAGAGGTATAAAGCCTCAAAAACTCTCCTCTCCGACTGTGGAGCATCGAGACGAACCTCCTCTTCTCATTCATCCTGACTTTGTAGTTTCTCTTGAAGGGGATCATCTTAGACTCATCGTGGATTACACCGGCGCTTGTAATTCGATACCTAGCAGGCACTATCACCACAGGTGAAGGAAGGAAGAGAATCACAGCCAAGAGGAAGATGGCGATAGCCAGTAGACCGAAAACCATGAACAGTCCCAACAAGAGCGTCATCTCCAAAATGAATATACCGGCTGACCTGAAGATTCGCATCCTTCGGTCAGTCCTCTTCAAGCCAGAGGCATCAATCTCATATAACGTCTCTTCCAAGTCCTCGCGCCAACGAAACTAGATTACCTCTTTCAAGAATTAAGCTATTTCTAACCGGTTTGGCTGGTGCCCGATTCTCAACCGTTACGATTGCTGAGCATCTAGATAGGCTTTCTCTTGAAATCGAAGAGAAATCAGTGGAGGTTCATCACGACATCTGGCAGTTCGCCATTCCGAGCAGGTCAGTCCACATCATCGAATACTAGGTTGCGAAACGGAGCAATTTAAGGTTTCACTGAACGCGCCTTCTCGGAAACTCAAGCGCCCCCATGCATAGAGGAAGAACTATTCCATTAGAGCCACGTTGCCGACATCTTACGCACTCAATATTGGCGAGGTGAGAACTTGCAAACTTTCGGTCAGACTGGGCGCCATCTCAAATCTTAAATGTTCTGCGTATCTTTCTAAAACATCCCAGAAGCCTGAACCAGAAGCGGTAGGATGGCCACAAATCAGAATTCCAAGTTGCGGTCTGTCTTGATTTGAATGATATAGCTTGAAACTGAAGAGATGAAGACTATGTCCGAGCCTGTAACCTATGAGGTTCCCACTTGGGAGCAGATCTACGAAATGTTGATCGAGCTTGCTAACAGAGTCAGAAAGTCTCAATTCAAACCCGATGTTCTCCTAGGCATTTCAAGAGGAGGGTGGCCTCCCGCAAGGGTTGTATCAGACTTGCTCGAGAACCCGAACATAGCAAACATGAAGATCGAATTCTACGTCGACATAGGAAGAACTTCGAGGAGGCCTGTAATTACTCAGCCGATATCCGTCAATGTGCGCAAGAAAAGAGTGCTCGTGATTGACGATGTTGCTGACACCGGAAGAAGCCTTGAAGTGGCAAGGAGACATCTGGCTAGAAAGGGCGCTTCACAAGTCAAGATCGCGACGATATACTGCAAGCCTCACAGCATAGTGAAACCTGACTACTACATGAAAGAGACATCGGCATGGGTTATATTTCCTTGGGAGAGATTCGAAGCTACCAAACTGCTCGTTGAAAGAGCAAAGAAAGACGAAAAGCCTCTAACCTCGGTCGTCGACGAACTTAAGAAGGGAGGACTAGACGAGAAGATAGTGAAGAGATTCGTCAAGATCATTACTGGTGAATCGTAAGGATTGATATACGAGATCAGTGAATTCGGCAAGTATCTTTTGATAACCGCAATTGAACATGCAAAAGTCGGCCATGTTGAAGGATTTCTCGAGAGGTTGAGAAGAAAGAGCCCCGCTACTGAAGTTCAGGTGCTAAGACCGAACAGAGTTGCTGGTGCAGAACACCTCTTTTTTGCTTCGCTGAACGCGTTGAACGCCTTCAAGCAGAAGACCAACCTATGCAAAGGTTTACCCATGGAAATCCTTCTCTTTGCATCGGCTCAGAGACAGATCAAGAATGCGATTGAAGAGCTTGGATTGGAAGAGAGCCCAAGCAAGCTTGCTTTGGTGGCAATTTCGAAAGACCGAGAAAAACTCGAAAACCTTCTAAGGATAGTTCTCTCTCTTACGAAAGGAAAGCAAAACAAAGAAGTTCTCGACAATTGGTCCAAGACGAAAATAGAGGCGTTAAAGAAAGTTTACAGTATCTCCGAAAGAGAACTCACTGCGACAACCTCCGCGAAAACCTCCATTGAAAAAGCGCTGAAAAACTCAATAATAGAAAGGATAGCAATACTCGTAACACAGACGTGACTTGCTCCCACCTTTGAATGGGTGTGGGCTTCCGGGCTTGCAGGCTGCTCCAACAGTGGATTAGGCTTTGATTGATGCGCCCCGTGTTCTTAATGGATGCGGGGTTTCTCGCTCGACTCCTCGCTAAAGGGATCTTCTGTCTCTTTCCGTGGAGAGAATGTCGTCGGGTCTTAGAATGGATATGCCTGAGAAGTTACCTAAGACCTCAACAAGTATTGTCTTGTCTGGCCTCTTGAGGTTGACCTTCCTGTCTATGTGACTGGCAACTGCTTCGATAATCTCTCTCCCAGATACATTCGTGTGCCTCTTCTCCACGGTGACCCGAAACGTCTCTCCAGCAGTTATCTCACGCGCGAGATTCGCTGAAACTTTCTTTATCTCTTCGATATCTGTTTGAACTACCCTTTGAACCGGGGTTACTTTCAGAGTATACCTAAATTCCCAAGGTCTCTCTTTGAGAATCACTCTGAGTTTGTGAACGACATCCACAGGGTCAAGAATAGTTTTAGCTACGACTAGACCTATTGCCGGGGTCACGTCAACTTGAGCATTCTTGTCTCCTAGTTCACCGAGGAGGTACCATACTTCGCTGCAGGTATTTCTCTCATTTCCCCGTGAAGTCGAAACTAGTAGGTTGAAGTCGTCCAGCAATCTACACCTAGCTCCTTCACTGGAGTCATACTATAATCGGCCTTACTTAGATTTGCCGACAAATGTTCTTTCAAGAAAACTGTTTAACTACCTCTTTGAAAAATATCCTTAGAAAACCTTGATGCCTAACCCGTCTCGCAGTTGTCACAGAGACCACTACATGACAAAACCCGATGTCTCAGTAGTGATATCGTGCTATAACAAAAGGGAAACGATAGCTCAATCCATACGTTCTGTCCTTCTTCAGGAGCGGGTTCGTTTCGAGTTAATAGTGGTGGACGACGGCTCGACGGACGGGTCAAACAATATACTGGACGCCTTCTCAACGGACGAGAGGGTCAAGATAACAAAAAAAGATCATAGCGGTATATCTGCTACGAAGAATATTGGGCTGGCCAACGCGAGAAGTGATATCGTATATTTCGTTGATGGGGACTGCGTACTTGACCAGAATTCGCTGGCCAGGTTACTAAGTTGTTTTACAAGCCCTAGAGTTGGCTGCGTTGGTGGAGCAGTCAGAGCTATAAACAAGTCCAGTTTGATAGCCAACGCTATCGAGTTGATGCAGAATGAGGTTAAGAGAAAGTGGCCTTTTGGCGCAAATGTGGCTTATAGGAAGGAGGCTTTGGCGAGAACTGGTGGCTTCGATGAAGGCGTTGAAGCTGGAGAGGATGTAGATCTATTCTTGAGGGTAAAAAAGACAGGATTCTATTTCGCTTACAATCCGGATATTGTCGCTCGGACGGTCAACCCGGAATCGTTTTCTAGCTTTCTCAATCAGCGTTTTCACTGGGGAATAGGATTTGCTCAACTTGCGGAGAGGCACAAAGAAGTCTTAACTACGAGAATAAAGCTTTGTTTCGCTTTGACTCTGCTTACCCTGTGTTCTCCAATCCTAGCTTTGCTTGATATCAAGATGATTCTTCTTCTGCCGATTTTCTTAGTTTTGTGTATAGGCCGATTCCTTCCTTCTACCATTCGTATTGCTAGGAGAACTAGCGATAGAAGAGGCATTATGCTAGTTCCTACACTCAGGTTCCTCAATGGAGTTGCATATCTCGCGGGCTGGTTTCACTGGAAAGCTTATGAGCTTTTCGGAGAGAGATATTGAAGCAACTCATAGTAGAATAGACGCAATCTCTTTCAGACCGATCGGCCCCACTCGCTCAACTCTTAATCTTCGATCTGCCAGATTGACGACTGTAGAACCCCTCCCCAACACTGTTCGGCCTCCATCCAAGATGAGATCAACTTTATCGCCGAGCTGATTCGCAGCGTTTTCGGCCGTCACCGTCGATTTCTTTCCAGTGATATTTGCACTCGTCCCAATTAGCAGACCATCGCAACGTCTAAGCAGTTCAAGAGCGACAGGATGGTTCGGAACTCTAACGCCCACAGTATCGCGTCCGAAGGTGACCATTTTAGGTAGTTGAGATTTCTTTTTTAAGACCATGGTTAGCGGGCCCGGCCAGAACTTTCTCGCGAGTCTCTCAGCCGCCTCAGTCACTTCTGCAACAATTTTGACATGTTCAATGTCGGACGCCAAGATGGGAAGAGGCTTCTTTCTTTGTCCTTTTGCGTCTATCAATCGTTTGACTGCACGCGTGTTGAAAGGGTTGCATCCCAGACCGTAAACGGTATCGGTTGGATATACTATCAGACCGCCGATCTTGACTACTCTAATCGCTTCTAAGATACTCGATTGCGATACCTTCAACATGCGCAACGTGAACTCGCCTTTGATACGCCACTTCCAAACGAGCGAACATAAGCAAGACGGGCTCGGATCAATGTAGTCGCATCTTACCCGAATATTCTTTGCATGAATGCGGATGCAAATAGAAGAGCTAGGCCTATCGACAGTGCCAAAGGGAGGCCCGGAAAAATCTCTCTGGTTTCAAGCATCTTGAATCCTAAGAACGCGCCGATGATTATGCCAATTGAGGTGGCAATGAAGGGAAAAACTCCGAAATTCATCATCGCGGTGCCGGAGAGCATCGAGTAGAAAACTATGTCTCCCATTCCAATTGTCAAATCGCCGTAGGTGAAAACAGCACCGACGAATTCTTCGAGTTGAGCATTCGCAGCTATCTTACCTATGGGACCCTTGTAGACGGCAACGAAATCGTAGATCGTCAGGGCTGACAGCAAGATAATAGCTGTCAGCATAGGAACGGAAACGCCTAGAAATGTCCCTGTTAGAGCACCGATTATTGTAACAGCGACCATGTAACTAGCTCCTCGGGTTCTATAGATCGCAAAGATCAAGAGAGCAGTTAATACAAGTGACCCGAAGATTAAGAAGACGTCGTACAGAGCCTCCGGCAGTTTCACGAATGAGAATGCGATGAAGCCATACCAGTTTAGGAGGATAAATGTCACGAAGATTAGTGACAATTTGATAAGATTTCTAACGATCTTCTTGAAACCGTACTTCACCAGAAGATACATGACTGTCGCTGCAACAGCCATTAGAGCGATGAAAATAGATGCATTCAGTGTAACTCCGCTAGGAGTTTCGGGGAAGAATGTTACGGAAGGAAGCTCAAGCTCTGACTGTTCGATCAGAAAGGCCAGTAGCCCTGTAAGCGATAGCGACCCGATTTCTGGCAGGAGGTGGATAGGGCTGACTTTGAATTTCTTGGTCAACTTAATGGTTCTCCTAAAATGTTGTTGTGCATCTTTCACAAAACCTCGCGCTCTTTCGATCAGTGTCTGCTATGCTATTTGAGAAGAACATTATGCAGTCTGGGTTCGAGCAGTGGCCGTAGCCCATAGTATGTCCTAGCTCATGCATAGCCTCTTTAGTGATCCGTTGCATAAACAATTCGTCATCATGATCTAAACGGTAGAATTGAGGTTTAAGCCTGAATAGCGATATCAACGCGACTTTTCCTGGGCGTTGGGCTTCGCCGAAGACGAAGTTCAATCTTGGAACAAATAGGTCGAATTCAGCCACGCCCATGATTCTGTCGGCGTCGATGTCTTCCGACAGCCTATCTAGGGCTACAAGGATTTTGGACGAGTTGTATTGCTGCCTAGCACCATCGTAGGCCTGATGCATGGGAGGCAAAACTGCTTCAATCTTACAAGTTATCTCCCCGAAGAGATCTTCAAGCCGTTTGCATAGCGACATCAAGATCTCTAGATCGACTCTACCCAACGGGATAACTGCTATACTGGAAAAGAGCTTAGGTTTCGTATTCATCGCCCGGCCTAGGTGCTGTCGCTTCTAACCCGAGTTCAGTCGTAGCCCATGATGCCAGCTTACTGCAATTCTCTTCTGCCCCGTGTACGACAAACACTTTCGTATTCTTATCGAGCTTCGATAAAACGTCTTGAAGCTCCCGTCGCCCTACATGCGATGAGAAATCATACTTCTCAACAAGCGCGTCAACTCTTCTTGGCTTCCCTTGCATCATGAACATCTTCTTTTCGAGCAGTATGCTACCAGGCGTGCCGGGAATTTGAAAACTCACTAGGAACACTGCATTCTTGCTTCTCTTAGCAATCGACTCCATATAGAAGACAGCCGCACCTCCTTTCAACATTCCAGCCGGGGAGACTATGACTGAAGGCGTCTTCACTGCACGTCTCCGATCTTGCCACCTCTCAATCCATTCAGCTTCACGCATGGCTCTAGCGAATAATTCGGGATCTCGAAGTGATTCTTTGCTGTTCATCAATAGTTCAATAGCATCCACAGCCATGCCATCGACGAAGATTGGATGCTCGAAGTGATACGCCCGGAGAATGCAGAGTATCTCCTGTGAACGCCCTACACCGAAAGCGGGAACGAGCACAGTTCCTCCGTCTTCCACGACTTCAGTGGCTTTAGATATGAAATCTCTCTCAAGTTCCTGTCTATTAGAATGGTCTTCGTCAGCGTACGTTCCCTCAACAATTAATGCATCTAGATCTCCATACTCTTGATCTGCTGGGTTAAGGAGTCTTGTTGGGATTGTATTGAAGTCCCCTGTATACAGTATCCGATCGCCCTCACATTCCACTAGAACCTGCGAGCTTCCGGGAATATGCCCTGCGTTAAGAAGGGTGATCTTCGCATCGGAGACAGCAAATTCGCTGTTATGCTTTGTGTTTACGCAATGATCCATCATTGTTCGAAGATCCATATACTCATAGGGAAGGTAGTATCCACTCAAATGCAGAAAGTCTTTAATTAGAAGACTGCTCAACTGGAACGTCGGTTCAACTCCATAGAGCGGGATTCTCCCGCGAATATAGAAGAGGGGAGTCAATCCTGAATGATCCAGATGAGCATGTGAAAGGATAACTCCATGCAGTTCCTTGGGAGATATATGCATGGGAAAACCGACCTCGTGATTCATAATAACCCCGTAGTCTAGGAGAATGTATTTCTCCTTTAGTTTAATGGCGAAAGCAGATCTTCCGACTTCCTGACATGCACCCAAAAATCGGATCTTCATTCGTTTTCTTCACCAAGATGTGCGCAAAGCCTCTATAGATTACGATGACCCTTCTATTCAACTCCGCGAGCGCGTTATTCTAGAGGACTGCCCCCACATGTTTCTCCCGTGTAGGCAAATGTTTGGCAACGATGGCATTAAAATCTTTAGTTTCCAACTGTTTCTAAGAGTTGTGTCATACATCTCGGCTGACCGAACCGCTGTTCGGAGATCGTCCTTACCTCCGTAATCATCTATGCCGACAATAACAGCGTACTTGTTACTACCACCGCGGGCTTGGGTCCAGGCCATGTAGACTGTATGTGCTGCGTTCATGATGATTGAGCCGGTTGGAGCTGCGTCTGGTAGCTGATTGTTTCCATCCAAGTCATAGCCGTTTGGAAGAGAGAAGGAATCATGGGGATCGGATAAATGAGAAGAAAATTCTTAATCAGAATTGTTTTTTCACTTTTGAAATAATAGACCGAATCTTCCCCGAAGGGTCTGGAGGAATCGCATCAACAATCTCGAGCTGAATTTCAAGATCATCCCCCATTATTTTCGTCATGGTATGCTTGATCTTCTCACTCGTCTCAAGGGAGATGCCTTTATCTGGTACGATCTGAGCTGTCACCTTTCTTTCGCTATCTTGAATAATTCTGAATTGGCGAATCGCGGCGATTAATTCGATCTGGTTGATTATAGCGGGTGGAGAGTGAAGAGTTCCATCGGCCGAAACCAAGAAATCATCAGCGCGTCCTTCAAGACCTTTCAACAATGGCATGCCTCGGTCACAAGGACATTTCTCGTCACTTGCGATACCGACATCCCCGAGGTCATACCTTATGAACGGCATGGCAAAGGAATGAAGCCCAGTACAGACAATTTTCCCTCTTTCTCCTTTGCCGACAGACTCTCCATCTTTAATGAACTCCACGACTACAGTGTCGATATTGATGTGATAACCTCTGCGCGCTGAACATTCCCACGCTATGCAACCTAACTCTATTGCACCATAGCAATCGAAAACTCTCGTATGTAAGGCAGACTCTATGAGCCCTCGCGACTGCTGATCCAGAAGATTTGCCATAGTAAAGACCACGCGAGGATTTATTCCATCGATCCCCATTTGCTGTACGACGCTGGCCAAGTTTACCAGAGCAAATGGATCACCTCTCATAACGTCAGGCCTGACCCGCCTCAATGTCTCAATTTGCTTTCTCGGGTCGTCCATGACGGAAATAATTGTCTTTCTCCAAATTCCTAGACGCTCAAACCAGCGTTTGGGAGGAAAATCGTAATAGTATAGATCGGCAATCTTGTCCCGCAGACGCAGCCCATTTTCTAGAAATGTTCGTGCCCACACCATATCGTAGAAGTCACAGTCCCTTGCGGTTCGGTAAACCGTTAAGGGGATTCCACTTGAACCGGATGTTAGAAGCCTCTTACACAGTTTCAGGTCAATGTTTTTTGCCACAATATCTTCGCTAGGTAACCGCTGAAGATCTTGCCTTCCAGTAATTGGAACCCTAACTAAATCGTCCGCAGTTTTGATATCTTCAGGCCTTATCCCCGCAGAATCAAAGAGCCTTCGGTAATAGGCTACGTTCCGATAAGCGTGGTTTATCATAGCTCTGAGTTTCTTACGCTGTATCTCCTCTAGCTCCCTCGTTTCTAACCATTGTTGCCTTCTCAACCTGTATAGATCAAGAATAGAAGGAAGAACCATTCTCGGAAGGCCTCCGCACTAAGGAAGAATGTGCGATGAAAGCTTTTAAGCTGAACTCGTGCTGAGCAAGCCTATTCTCTGTTTCACGCTTGATTATACGCCTCCCGAATTGAGACATAGCCATTACCAGCGGGTACTTGAAGAAGTAGGCGCTCGTTATAGGCATGTGAGCTATCGACTATGAATATTCCTCGATCGACCAAATCTGTCTCTGTAATAATTCCAACGAGAGGGAACATGGCAACCATTAGTGAGGCCGTTGCTTCTGTGCCTAAGTGTGAAATCCTTGAAGTCCTCGTTATCTCAAAGACTGCGACCGAGATTGGTTCCTTAGCAAGGAAGGGCGTTGCAAAGGTCATGGTCGCACCGGATCTAAATATATCGGAAACTAGGAAACTCGGCGTCCTAAAGAGCGCAGGTGACATTGTAGCTTTCACAGTTGATGACTGCACCGTCAAAGAAGACTGGCTGTCTTCTGCCATAACACACTTTGAAGATGAAAGGGTTGCTGTCGTCGTCAGTCTATTTAGCGGGCACAATGGAATTTGAACCAGAATCTTTAACTAAAAAAAGAGGGGGTTTGAGGGGGGACGTCGCCATCGGCACGTTTTTAGGTGGAAACAATCATCTTATTCGCTCACAACTGAAAACCTTCGAGGTCATTTTGAATGCCAGTCTGTCTCAGAGTTCCGAGGCGCGATCTGAAACACTGCACTCTTATAACCGGGTTCCATGGCATAGGAGAAACGGGCTACATCGCTTTATCCTATCTTGTTCACGCTCTTAAGGCTGAACGGGTAGGATTCGTTGAGGTGGCTTACCCTCCACCGTTCATCGCAGCAACCGACAAAGGGATCGCCACACCGTTCGAAGTCTATAAGAAGAGGAACGTGGTCTTGGTCAAACTTGAATTCTCTCCGCACCGTTCAGAGGAGGCAGAGTTCGCTAAAGCTCTTGCATCGTGGACTGTCGATCAAAAGTTTAGTGATGCGATTCTTATCGGCGGTCTTGACTCGAATTTTCAAGACAACAAGCACAAGTTGAGAGCGGTCCCTACTCAAGCGTATCTACGAAAATGCGAAAGCTTCGATGCACCAACTCTTGAACCTGAACTCTTCGTGTACGGCCCACTGGCTGTTATGCTGACCGAGTTCGAAATGCGCAGTTTTCCCGCACTAGCCATCCTTCCCTATGCTTCGGCAATGAGACCGGATCCTAGGGCAGCAGCAGTTGCGATAAAGGCGATTTCTAAAGCCCATAGGTTGAAAGTAGATGTTTCAGAATTGGAGAAAGATGCGAAGGAAATCGAGGTTGAAATTGAGAAGAGGATGAAGCAGACTAGAAAGTCCTTGCAAGGTATGTACGGGTAGCTCATCTCATTAACGAGGTACAACCTTCCAATCCTAACTGGCGGAAAACCTGATCAGTAAGACGTTAACGCAAGTAGATGTCCCCCAGGCAGAGCCTGGGGGCTCTTTAGCGCGTTAAGGTTCTTGTTCTGTCATTATGTATTGGCGTACGGTGTCTAGGTTTAGGCCGCCTACGCTATTGACGGCGTAACCT
>Ga0315280_10004439_pt1 | contig 20705 bp, 18 predicted proteins | sample YL17G06_40_MG_FD_203697 | JGI IMG/M metagenome (GOLD analysis project Ga0315280, IMG submission 203697) | Sediment microbial communities from Yellowstone Lake, YNP, Wyoming, USA - YL17G06_40 | ecosystem: Environmental > Aquatic > Freshwater > Lake > Sediment | place: USA: Wyoming | collected... | reverse complement strand
GCCAGTTCCTCGACCCGCGCCGCCAGGTTGCGGACCCGCGCCGCGTCGCGCAGCCACCGCGACCGACCGGGCTGCTCCTGCCGGCAGCGGTAGTGTGGGATTCCCTCGACCTCCTCCTCCGCCTCGCTCGGGTGTCGGGGCGAGGTCAGCACTACCGGATCGAGGCCCAGCCCCTGCTGCTCGCGCACGATCGCCTGGGTGCGCACCGTGTACCCGGCCATGATCTGCGGCAGGGAGTATTGCACGATGTGCAGCACGGCCATGGGAAGCCTGGTCAGCCCGTCTCGCGCCATCTCGCGCAGAACGCGGCCACGCCCTCAGTCCAATGGGGCAGCCGGTGGCCGTACTCGCGCCGCAGCTTCGAGGTGTCGAGCACGCTGTTGGCCGGCCGGCGCGCCGTGGTGGGATACTCGGCAGTCGTGATCGGCGAGACCTCGGGGTTCAGACCGGCCTGCCGGAACGTCTCGCAGGCCAGCTCGTGCCAGGTGCAGGCCCCGGAGTTGACTGCATGGTACGTCCCGTAATGGGGCTGCTCGATGATGACCGTCAGCGCCTCCGCCAGATGCTCGGTGTAGGTGGGTGAGCCGATCTGATCGTTCACCACTCTGAGCGGCCTGCGAGTCTCGGCCAGCCGGAGCATGGTGCGGGGGAAGCTCTTGCCGTGGATGCCGTAGAGCCATGCGGTTCTCACGATGTAGTGCTGGGCGAACGTCTCCCGCACGGCCACCTCGCCGGCCAGCTTCGAGGCGCCGTAGACGCTCATCGGGTTCGGCTTATCCTCCTCGCTGTACGGCCCTTGCTTCGTGCCGTCGAAGACATAGTCCGTGCTCATGTGGACCAAGGCCGCCTCGACCGAGGCCGCGGCCCGGGCGATGCTCTTCGCCCCATCCCGGTTCACGCGGTAGGCCGTCTCTCGCTCACTCTCGGCCTGGTCCACCGCGGTGTAGGCCGCGCAGTTGATGACCACCCCAGGTCGGCATTCCTTCACGAAGGCCGAGGTCGCACCCGGCTCGGTAATGTCGAACTCCTCCAGATCGGCGGCGGTCACCTGCCACCCCAACCGAGACAGCACGGCACACAGATCGGTGCCCAACATTCCCCGCGCGCCGGTTACCAGCACTCTCCGCGTCTCACTCATCCCGGCTTCTACACCCTTTCTCGGTCTGTCTTCAACACCGGCTAGCCATGACCTCTGGTGGGCAGGTAGGCCACGCTCACCGTGAGCGCAGTCGAAAGGCCTACCAGCCGAACCGGGTAGCGCAGGTCCGCGACCTGCGCCTCTGCCATGGGCCTTCCCTGTTCGACAGGCCTGCCCTGAGCGAGGGCGAAGGGAGCTTGCTCCTGTCCGCCGTTGGCGCGCTCAACGCTGTGTTCGCCACCCAGCCCCTCGACCCACAGGCAGATCAGACTCCTAACCCATATGTCCGCCCTCCGTGAAAGGTCGGCGGGCCGCCGCGCAGAAGAAAACCTCATGGATTCGTCCGACCTGTAGCCAGGGACTTCGGATGTCCGGGAGCGGGTGATGGCTACCCTCTACATAGCCTCAAGTGATGCCTACTCTGGGAAGACTCTGACCTGCCTGGTGCTGGGCACCCGCTGGCAGCGCCAGGGCCGGCGGGTCGGATTCCTCAAGCCCCTGGGTTTGCTGCCCGTGACGGTGGGTGATGAGGTCACCGACGAGGACGCGCTCTTCGTCGCCGGCCACCTCCAGCTCGAGACCTCGCCCGGCAACCTCTGTCCGGTGATGCTGACCCCGGGGCTCTGTCATGCAGACGCGGCCGACCTTCGCCGCCGCGTGAAGGAAGCCTTTGCTGCCACTGCCGAGGGCTGTGACGTCATGCTCGTGAGCGGTCTGGGCTCAGTGCTCAGCCGCGGCAGCACCCTCGGTCTCGACGGACCCGCGGTGGCGAAGCTGCTGGATGCCCAGGTGCTGCTGGTGGCGCGGGGCGACTCCTTCCTGGCGGTGGACGCGGTGGTGGCCGCTCACCGCGCGCTGGGTGACCGCCTCCTGGGGGTCATCCTCAATCGCGTTCCCCCCCGCCAGCGCGAGGTGATCGAGCGCGACGTCGTGCCGTGCCTCAAGGACCACCAGATCCCGGTGCTCGGCCTGCTCCCCGAAGATCCGCTGCTCAGCTCGGTCAGCGTGCGCGAGATCGCCGAGGCTACCGGCGGCGAGATCATCGCAGGTGAAGCCTCGGCCGATGACTTGGTCGAGAACTTCGTTCTCGGCGCCATGCAAGTTGATAGCGCGCTGCGCTACTTCCGCCAGAGCCCTCGCAAGTGCGTCATCACTGGCGGCGACCGCACCGATATCCAGTTCGCCGCCCTCGAGACCTCCTCGCGCTGCCTCGTGCTGACGGGCCGGCTCCGCCCCAGTCACCGGGTGATTGCCCGCGCCCAGGAGCTGAACGTGCCCGTGCTGCTGGTGAACGGGGATACTCTCACCACCGTCACCACCATCGAGCATCTCCTCGGCAAGCAGCGAGTCCGCGAGAAGAAGAAAGTAGATCACGCGCTGGCCCAGTTCGAGGCCCTGCTCGACCTCAAGCGACTCGACGCCTCCCTTGGCCTGGGGAGCCGGACGAGGAGGCGGACCTCGCGCCGGTAGGCCGTATTTCCTGGGTATCCTCAGAGTGGCAGTGAGCATCAAGATTGCAGTAGCGGGAAAGGGCGGGGTGGGGAAGACCACGGTGAGCGCGGCCCTGGCGCGCTCGCTGCGCGGCGCGGGCGAGCGCGTGCTGGCCGTGGACGCCGACCCCAACAACTGTCTCGGTCGGGCGCTCGGCTTCCCCGAAGAGAAACTGGCCGGCATCATCCCCCTATCCGAGATGAAGGATGAACTCGCCGCCCGCGCCGGCCGCGGCGAGGGGGGTGGCTTCTTCGCGCTCAACCCGCCGGTGGCGGATCTGCTCGACGAGTACCGCTTGGAGCACGATGGCATCGCGCTCCTGGTCATGGGCACGGTGGACGAACCAGGGGCCGGTTGCGTATGCCCGGAATCGGCCGTGTTGAAGGCGCTCCTGCGACACCTGGCCGGGCTCGAGGAGGTCTCCCTGGTAGCGGACATGGAGGCCGGGCTGGAGCACCTCGGCCGGGGTACCGCCCAGCACATCGGCGGGCTCCTCATCGTCGCCGAGCCGACCCCGCCCAGCGCCCGCACCGCGGCGCGGATCGCGCGACTCGCGCTCGGCCTGGGCCTCCGGCTGCCGGGCCTGGTCTGGAACAAGGCCCCCGACGGTCAGGTGAGCGAGGGGCTGGAGCCCTACCTGGAAGGCCTGCCGGTCCTGGCCACGCTGCCTCTGGATCCGCTGGTGGCAAGGTCGGAGGCGGTTCCTGCAAGCGGGCCCTTCGTCCAGGCCGTGGAAGCCCTGCGGGGGCTCTTGCCTTCTTCCCCGGCCCCAGAGTCACGAGAAGCATGAGCAAGATCATCGCGGTTACGGGCAAGGGAGGAGTCGGCAAGACCACTGTGGCGGCGCTGCTCATCCGGCTGCTGGTGGAGGCCAAACGCGGCCCTGTGCTCGCGGTTGATGCAGACCCGAACCTCAACCTGAACGCTGCCTTGGGGCTGCCGGTGGAGCAGACCGTGGGCGATGTGCGAGAGACCGGCGCTCAGCAGACCGCCTCCCTTCCCGGCGGCATGGCGAAGAGCGAGTTCCTCCAGTTGCGCATCCAGCAGGCCCTGGTCGAGTCCACCGGCTTCGACTTGCTCGCTATGGGGCGGCCCGAGGGCCCTGGCTGCTACTGCTTCGCGAACTCCATCCTGCGCGCCTGTGTGGACCGGATCGGCAAGCAGTACGCCTATGTGGTCGTGGACTGCGAGGCCGGCCTCGAGCACTTGAGCCGGAGAACGGCCGGCGACGTGGACCTGCTAGTTCTGCTTTCCGACCCCAGTCTCAGGTCGCTCGATACGGCCGCGCGCGTGCTGCAACTGGTGGCCGAGCTCCGCACCAAGGTGGCGGCCACGGCTTTCGCCTTCACCCGAGTCTCGGACGGCCTGCCGCCGGAACTCCTCGCGGCCGCCCGCGCTCGCGGCCTGCCGGACCCCTTCTCCATCCCCGAGGACCCGGAGATCCGCGACCTCGACCTTCAGGGGAAGCCACTGGTGGCCGCCGCGGCCCACAGTCCCTGCCTCCAAGCCGTGGCCGACATCGCGAGGGCAACAGGTCTGCTTGAGTCCTGAGGGTGTGCTCGCCCCGAACGTCTTCCGCGGTAGAGGTGGCAGATCGCTTAGTCGCCTCGCTAGGGGTTTGTGACTTTTTTCCCAAGCGGGCAGGAGATCGTTATCGCGGAGGGAAGGGTATCATTATACTGGACGGAGTCAGGCCCGCCTGGCCTTTGGGCAGGCGGGCCCGTTTGAGACAAGGCGGGCGCAAGTAGCCCCGGTCCATCCGGCTGAGTGTCTGCCGTCCCGGTCGTCGGCACCGCGAATGTCGCCCTGGAGCATCGCGCCGCGTGTGCGGGTCTGAGAATGTGTGAGTCCAAGGTGTTTCTGGCAGCGCCGGAGGGGGAGCAGCTTGTGCTGGAGGACGTGACCTCCATCCGGCCCGAGGCCGACGGGTACCTGCTCGTCAACCTGTTCGGCGAGCAGGCGCATGTGCGTGGCCGGATCAAAGAGATAGACCTGCTCGGACACCGCGTCGTGCTGGAGCCGATTGCCTGACGCCCGCCGGAATGTGAGATTACAGATTCTCCTGCATTACGGTGACAGCACCGCGGCGGCTGCGAAGCCCGCCACGGCGGGCCGCAGCCCTGTGTAATGCAAGAGAATCTCCTGCAGAAGCGTCACGCTCTGCGCTGAGCAGTTTCTTGCATGATGGCTCGTATCACTATACCGCGCGGGCTGCGCAGCAGCCGCGCAGCAGTAACGCAGGAAACTCCATAGGAGTGCGACCTTGGCCAAGGTCCTCGTGGTAGATGCCAGCAAGTGCTATGCCTGCCTCGGCTGTGTGGTGGAGTGCGCTTACCACCAGGCGGGGGCCGACCCGGATACGCCGCTGCGCAGCGGCGTCCTCTCCTACGCCGGGTGCGACGTCGTCGCGGTCGGGTCCGAACCAGTCCCCTTGGTCTGCAATCACTGTGAAGACGCTCCCTGCGTGGCAGTCTGCCCCACCAGCGCCCTCCGCCGAGTTACACCCGACGGGCCTGTACTGCTGGACGCGGAGCGCTGCATCGGGTGCAAGGCCTGCGCCCTGGCCTGCCCGTTCGGCATGATCCGGCGCCGTCCGGACGGCCGCGCGGTAACCAAGTGCGACCTCTGCATCGAGCGCACCGCGGAGGGTCGCCAGCCGGCCTGCGTGGCGGCCTGCCGCACCGGCGCGCTCGAACTGCGGGAACTCGACGACGTCATCGCCCAGGCGCGGAAACGCGCGGCCGCCTTGCTCGCCCACGGAGGCCGAGGCTGACCCCCTGGCGCGCTGCTTGAGCAGGACTGATGAAAACGGAAACCGCCCTTTCTGGTTGTCGCTCCGCCGCCGAGGCCGTCGTCACTCAGTACGGCCGCGATCCCGGCTTCCTCATCCCCATGCTCCAGGACCTCCAACGGGACCTGGGCTACCTCCCGGCGGAAGCGATGAGCGTGGTCGCCGAGCTGTTGAATGTTCCCCTCAGTCAGTGCTACTCGGTCGCCACCTTCTATACCTCGCTCAGCCTCGTCCCCCGCGGCCGGCACGTGATCACCGTCTGCCTGGGGACGGTCTGCTACCTCAAGGGCGGCAGAGACATCTCCGAGAGCATCCAGCACCTCCTCAAGGTCGGGCCCGGCGGCACCACCGAGGACCGGCTCTTCACCTTCCAGCCCGTCAACTGCCTCGGGGCCTGCGCCCTGGCGCCAGTCATGGTCGTAGACGGCGAGTACTTCGACAAGGTCAAGCTCCGCCAGGTCCCCGACATCGTGGCCAAGTATGCCGGGGGGCAGCAGCCCGAGCGAGGCGGGGGCTAGGCTATGCGCCACACCTCCGCGCAGACAGATAGGCCCGTCTCCGTGAGAGAGCGCCCGCCGAGCTTGCTGGAGCTGCAAGCGCGGGCGAGGCAGAGGTGGCACGATCTGAAGTGTGGCGAGCAGCCCATTGTGTGGGTCGGCAGCGCGACCTGCGGCCTGGCCGCGGGTGCACGCGCCACCCTGGAGGCGGCGCGGGCCGAGCTGGACGAGAACGGCATCCTCGCCCACGTGATCCCGGTGGGCTGCCTGGGGGTCTGCTACCTCGAGCCCCTGATGGACCTGGAGAAGCCGGGCGGACCTCGTGTCTGCTACGGTCAGGTTACGCCCGAGAAGGCCCGGGCCATCGTCCGATCGTTCTTCGTAGAGGGCGACCTCCGGCCCGACCTTGCCCTGGGAACATGGGGAGATGCCGAGGTGCCCGGGATACCCCGCCTCTTCGACCTGCCCATGCTGCGGCCGCAGGTCCGTCTCGTCACTCGCAGCTTCGGCCTGTTCGACCCGGACAGCATTGACCATTACCTCGCGCATGGGGGATACGAGAGCCTGCCTCGCGCCCTCGCGATGGAGCCAGAGGCGATCATTGAGGAGGTAACCAAGTCCGGGCTTCGGGGTCGAGGTGGAGGCGGCTTCTCCACAGGCCGGAAGTGGCGGAGCTGCCGCGAGGCCCCTGGCGAGCCCAAGTACGTGATCTGCAATGGTGATGAGGGCGACCCCGGCGCCTTCATGGATCGCTCGGTCATGGAAGCCACGCCGCACGCCATCATCGAGGGGATGGTGATCGGCGCCTACGCCATCGGCGCCCACCACGGCTTCATGTACGTCCGCAACGAGTACCCGCTCGCGGTGGTCCGCCTGACGAAGGCCCTGGCCGACGCCCGCCAGCACGGCCTGCTCGGCGACGACATCCTGGGAAGCGGCTTCTCCTTCGACCTTCAGATCAACCGCGGCGGCGGCGCCTTCGTCTGCGGCGAGTCCACCGCGCTGATGGCGTCACTTGAGGGCCGGCCGGGTGAGCCGCGGGCGAAGTACGTGCACACCGTGGAGGTCGGCCTCCACGGCCTGCCGAGCTGCCTCAACAACGTCGAGACCTGGGCGAACGTGCCGCTCATCATCTCGCGGGGCGCGGACTGGTTCGCCGCCATCGGCACCGAGCGAAGCAAGGGCACCAAGGTGTTCTCGCTGGTGGGCAAGGTGCGCAACACCGGCCTGGTCGAGGTGCCCATGGGCATGACTCTCCGCGAGATCGTGTTCGACATCGGCGGCGGAATCCCCGACGATAGGGCGTTCAAGGCCGTGCAGACCGGCGGCCCTTCGGGCGGCTGTATCCCCGCCCAGTTCCTGGATACGCCGGTTGACTTCGATCAGCTCTGGGAGCTGGGCTCGATGATGGGCTCTGGCGGGCTGATCGTGATGGATGAAGACACCTGCATGGTCAATGTCGCGCGCTACTTCCTGGACTTCCTCCAACAGGAGTCTTGCGGCAAGTGCACGGCCTGCCGGGAGGGGGTCGCGCAGATGCTTCACCTGCTCAACAAGATCTCCGCTGGCGAAGGTAAGGAAGGCGATGTGGAGTTGCTCCTCGAACTCTGCGACCTGCTCGAGGGCGCGGCGCTCTGCGGGCTGGGCAATACCGCCTGCAACCCCGTGCGCAGCACCATCAGGTACTTCCGCGAGGAGTATGACGCGCATATTCGCGATCACCGCTGCCCCGCCCGAGAGTGTCGCGGGCTCTTCCGGTACGAGATCATCGCCGAGGCCTGCAAAGGGTGCGGGGTCTGCGTCGAAGAGTGCCCCCGCGAGGCGATCACCGGCGAGCGCAGAAAGCCGCACGTGATAGACGAGTCCAAGTGCGTGCACTGTGGGCTCTGCTTCGCCGCCTGCCGGTTCGATGCCATCGCCAAGGTGTGAGGGGCAAGCGCGCGGCGCCTGCCAGAGAACATGAAGCTGACCATAGACGGCAATCAGGTGGAAGCGCAGGAGGGGCAGAGCGTGCTCGACGTGGCCCGGGCGGTGGGGGTGCAGATCCCGGCGCTCTGCTACCATCCCGCAGTCGCGGCCTACGGCGCCTGCCGGCTCTGCCTGGTGGAAGTGAAGGCGGGTGGGCGCACCCGGCTGGTGACCTCCTGCTGCTACCCCGCGCGCGAGGGGCTGGAGGTCTTCACCGATACCGAGAAGGTGCAGAAGATGAGGCGTGGGGTGATGGAGCTGCTCCTGGCGCGAGCGCCCGGATCGCCTACCTTGCGCGCTCTGGCCGCCTCCATGGGCGTGACCGAGTCGCGCTTCCCCACGCTGGTACAGGGCGAGCGCGACTGTATCCTGTGCGGCCTGTGCGTGAACGTCTGCCGGGAGGTGATGGGCGCAGCGGCGATCTCCTTCGCCTACCGCGGCCCCGACCGCGTGGTGGCTCCCCCCTTCCGGGAGTCGTCCGAGGCCTGTCTGGGCTGCGGCGCCTGTGCCGCCGTCTGCCCGATGGGGACCATCGAGGTGCGGTTGACTGACGCCGAAGTCGAGGTGGCCCCCTTCCACAATCGGAGGCCGGTGATGCGCTGCCGCGAATGCGGGCGGCCCATCAGCGGCCTGCCGTTCGGCCAGAAGATAGAGGAAACGCTGGGAGAGAAGCTGGCCTCTGCGGTGAGCCTGTGCACGGCCTGCAAACGCCGCGCCGCTGCGCGGGCGGCCAAGAAGGCCGGGCTCGCCAGGGAAGGTCAGCCAGCGCCGACGGCGCGGTAGCCGCACTGGCGCTGCCCGCTGGCACGTGAATCCTGATTGGGATGAGAGATAGCGAAGATGAGTGACAATGGCAAGATGAGAGACGCGGCGAGCCAAGAGGCGTTGCGGCACGCGGCCGCGCGCGGCCTGGTCACCGCGCTGGACCGCTATGACGAGCAGCAGCCCAACTGCCGCTTCGGCCGGGAAGGCATCTGCTGTCGGATCTGCAACATGGGGCCCTGCCGCGTGATCAGCACGCCGGAGGGGGAGCAGCTGGGTGTCTGCGGCGCCAACGCGGACACCGTGGTGGCCCGGAACCTACTGCGCATGGTCGCGGCTGGCAGCGCCGCCCACTCCGACCACGGACGCGATGTCGCACACACCTTCCTGCTGATGGCGCAGGGGAAAGCCAAGGACTACCGGATCAAGGACGAGGCCAAGCTCCGCCGCCTCGCCGCCGAGTACGGAGTGGCGGCCGATGGCAAGCCCTCCCTGGAGATCGCGCAGGTGCTGGGCGAGCGGATGGCGGCCGAGTTCGGCCAGCAGGAGGGTGAGCTGCGCCTGCTCTCCCGCGCCCCCGAGAAGCGCCAGCAGGTCTGGCGGAGACTCGGCGTCGCGCCCCGCGGCGTGGATCGGGAGATCGTCGAGTGTATGCACCGCACCCACATGGGAGTGGACGCGGACTACAAGAGCATCCTGCACCATGGCATCCGCACCTCCCTCGCCGACGGTTGGGGCGGCTCCATGATCGCCACCGATCTTCAGGACGTGATGCTTGGCTCCCCCATGCCCATCCGCGCCAGGGTCAACCTCGGCGTGCTCAGCGAAGACCGGGTCAACATCGTCGTCCACGGCCACGAGCCGATCCTCTCCGAGATGATCGTGGAGGCCTCCCGCGACCCGGAGCTGCTCAGACTGGCCGAGGAGAAGGGCGCCAAGGGCATCCAGTTGAGCGGCATTTGCTGCACCGCCAACGAGGTGCTGATGAGACAGGGCATCCCCTCCGCCGGCCAGTTCCTCCAGCAGGAGCTGGCCATCGCCACCGGCGCGGTGGAGGCGATGGTGGTAGATGTCCAGTGCTTGATGCCGGCCCTGCCGGAAGCCGCCCGCTGCTTCCACACCGAGCTGATCACCACTTCCCCCAAAGGCCGCCTACCGGGTGTGCGCCACATCGAGTTCGACGAGGAGCACGCTCTCGAGGTGGCGCGGGAGATCGTCCGCGTGGCGGTCGAGAACTTCCCCCGGCGCGACCGGCAGGCCGTCCACATCCCCAAGCACGCCATGGATCTGGTGGCCGGCTTCACCGCTGAGTACGTCTTCCGTCTGCTGGGCGGGAGCTTCCGGCCCTCCTACCGGCCCCTCAACAATGGCATCGTCGAGGGAAGGCTGCGGGGAGTCGCCGGCGTCGTCGGCTGCTGCAACCCGAACTTCCAGCCGGTGGATTACGGCCACGTGCAGATGGTCAAGGAGCTGATCCGCAACGACGTGCTGGTGGTGCAGACCGGCTGCTCGGCCATCGCCTGCGCGAAAGAGGGGCTGCTCGTGCCCGAGGCCGCCGCCCAGTACGCGGGGCAGGGCCTTCAAGAGATCTGCGAGGCCGTCGGCATTCCTCCGGTGCTGCACGTGGGCTCCTGTGTTGACAATAGCCGCATTCTCATCGCCTGCTGCGAGATGCTGCGAGAGGGCGGCCTGGGCGAGGATATCAGCGATCTGCCGGTGGCGGGCGCGGCCCCGGAGTGGATGTCCGAGAAAGCGGTCTCCATCGGCATGTACGTGGTCGCGTCCGGCATCTTCACCGTGCTCGGCACTCCCCTTCCCGTCGCGGGGTCGGAGGCTGTCTACGACTACCTGACCAAGGGGATGGAGGAGGACGTCGGGGCCACCTGGGCCTTCGAGAAGGACCCGATCGCGGCCGCCCAGCTCATGATCGCACGCATTGATCAGAAGCGCGCCGGGCTCAAGCTGCGCCCCATGAGATACGAGGCGCGGACCGCCGTCCTGGCCTGAGCCGGGGATCAGACTGGAGCCGACCCGAAGAACGGGCGAGGCGCGGCCGCGGCCCGATCAGATATCGCGGGTAACCCAACCAGAGCGAGGGAGAAAGCATAGTGAAGAGCGACCTTGAGATCGCACAAGCCGCCAGCATGCGGCCCATCGCCGAGATCGCGCAGGGCCTGGGCATCACCGAGGACGAGTTCGACTTCTACGGCCGCTACAAGGCCAAGGTCCACCTCGGCATCCTGGAGCGGCTGAAGGGCCGTCCCAACGGCAAGTACATTGACGTCACCGCCATTACCCCGACCCCCCTGGGCGAGGGCAAGACCGTCACCACCATCGGGGTCTCCCAGGCCCTGGGCTACCTGGGCAAGAAGGTCATCACCTGCATCCGCCAGCCCAGCCTGGGCCCGGTCTTCGGGATCAAGGGCGGCGCCGCCGGCGGAGGCCACTCTCAGGTCGTCCCGATGGAGGACTTCAATCTCCACCTCACCGGCGATGTCCACGCGGTCGGGATCGCCAACAACCTGCTGGCGGCGATGGTGGACGCGCATCTCAAGCACGGCAACAAGCTCGGCATTGATCCACGCGCTATCTCCTGGCGCCGCGTGATTGACCTCAACGACAAGTGGGGTGTCTACAACGTGGTTGCCGGCCTGGGCGGTGAGAACCGCGTCCCGCGCGAGACCGGCTTCGACATCACCGTCGCCAGCGAGGTGATGGCCATTCTCGCCCTCGCCACCAGTTTGCAGGACCTCCGGAAACGGTTGGCCCGCATCATCATCGGCCCCACCTATGGTGGCGATCCCGTCACCGCGGAGCAGCTTCAGGCCGCCGGCGCCATGTGCGTGCTGCTCAAGGACGCGCTCATGCCGACCCTGATGCAGACCCTCGAGAACACGCCCCTCTTCGTCCACGCCGGACCCTTCGCCAACATCGCGCATGGCAACTCCTCCATCGTCGCCGACCAGATCGCGCTCAAGCTCAGCGACTACGTGGTCACCGAGTCCGGCTTCGGAGCCGACTGCGGCATGGAGAAGTTCTTCAATATCAAGTGCCGCATCAGCGGACTCATCCCCAACTGCGTCGTGATCGTGGCCACCGTCCGCGCCCTCAAGATGCACGGCGGCATCGGCACCGTGCGGCCTGGCAGGCCCCTGCCCAAGGAACTCGTGGAAGAGAACCTGCCGGCGCTGGAGAAGGGCTGCGAGAACCTGATGAAGCATGTCGAGAACGCCCGCCTCTTCGGCGTGCCGGTGGTGGTGGCGGTCAACCGCTTCACCCAGGACACCGACCGGGAGATCGCGCTGATCCAGAAAAAGGCGGTGGAGGCGGGAGCGGAGGGCGCCTACCTCTCCGAAGTCTGGGCGAACGGCGGGAAGGGCGGCGAGGAGCTGGCCAAAGCCGTGATCGCCGCCTGCGAGAAGCCGGTCAACTTCCAGCTTCTCTACCCCGATGATGCTTCCATCAAGCAGAAGATCGAGACTATCGCCACCAAGATCTACGGCGCTGACGGCGTGGACTTCGACCGGGTCGCCGAGCAGAAGATCGAGACCTTCACCAAGTGGGGTCTGGGCAATCTTCCCATCTGCATGGCCAAGACCCACCTCTCCCTCTCCCACGACTCGAACCTGAAGGGCCGACCGCGGGGGTTCCGCATCCCGGTGAGGGACATCCGCCCCAGCGCCGGCGCCGGGTTCCTCTTCCCGCTGCTGGGCACGTTCAGCACCATGCCGGGCTTGCCCAGCCGGCCCGCCGCCGTGGATGTAGACGTGGATGCCGACGGCAAGATCGTGGGGCTGTTCTGATCATGGGCTACCTGGAGGAGCCGCTTCAGACCTACTCTGATGCGCTCGCCAGCGGCCAGCCCACCCCGGGCGGGGGCAGCGCGGCCGCGCTGGTGGGCGCTCTCGGGGCCGCCCTCAACAGCATGGTGGCCAACTTCACCGTAGGCCGGGAAAAGTTCGCGGCGGTGGAGGCGGAGGTGCGCGAGCTCCTCGCCCGGAACGAGCGCGTTCGCGCGGATCTCGAGCGGCTCACCCAGGCCGACACGGAGGCCTATGGCCTGGTCTCCCGCGCCTACCAGATGCCCCGCGGCACCGACGACGAAAGGGCCGCGCGGGAGGCGGCGATCCAGGAGGCGCTGAAGGCCGCCGCACAGGTGCCTCTGGAGGCGGTCAAGGCCTGCCACGCGGTGATGAGGATTGCGGAGGACCTGCGGACCAGAGGCAACCCGAACCTGATCACCGACGTGGGCGTGGCGGCGAGGCTGGCCCTGGCCGCCATGGAGAGCGCGGTGCTGAACGCAGAGATCAACCTGATCCGCATCAAGGACAGGGCCTTTGTGGACGCCGCCTTCGGCTCCATGAAGCCGCTGGCCGAAGAGGGCGAGCGGCTGGGCCGAGAGGTCTGGCGCCAGGTGATCGAACAAATGAGGCAGGGGGTGAAGAAATGAGCGCGCGGTTGCTGGAGGGAAAGCCGATCGCGGACGCGATCCGCACCCAGGTCAAGGCCGATGTCGCCGCATTGCAGGCCAAAGGGGTGGCGGCGAAGCTCGTCGCCGTCCTGGCGGGCGACAACCCCGGCGCCAAGTTTTACGCCGGGGCCCAGGAGAAGGCTTGCCAGGAGGTGGGCATCGCCTACCAGCTCGAGCAGCTTCCGGCCGAGATCAGCCAGGCCGATCTGGAAGCCGCCATCGCCCGGCTGAACGCCGACCCCGCGGTGCATGGCGTTTTGCTCCTAATGCCTCTGCCAAAGGGCCTCAGCGGCCCGGCCGCGCAGGTTCTCATCGAGCCCATGAAGGATGTGGACGGGGTCAGCCCCGCCAACATCGGCCGCATCGTCCTGGGCCAGCCCCGGCTCGCCCCCTGCACCGCCATGAGCGTGATCGAGCTGCTCCGCGCCTCCGGTGCGGAGGCTTACGGCAAGGAGGCGGTGGTGGTCGGCAGCAGCGAGATCGTTGGGAAGCCGGTCGCCCTCCTGCTGATGGACAAGTACATCACCGCCAACGCCCAGGGGAAGACGGACAAGCTCGCGGGCGCCACCGTCACCGTCTGCCACATCGGCACCAGCGAGCGGGGCGACCTGGCCGCTCACACCCGGCGCGCCGACATACTGGTGACGGCAGTTGGCGTGAAGCCGGGCCTGATCTCGGGCGACATGATCAAGCCCGGCGCGGTCGTCATTGACGTCGCCACCATCCGCGTGAAGGACCCTGAGACTGGGAAAACCAGCACATACGGGGATGTTGACTTCGCGGCCGCCAAGGAGAAGGCGGCGGCCATCACGCCGGTGCCTGGCGGGGTGGGCGTGGTCACCACCGCCATCCTACTGCGCAACACCATCGAGGCCGCGCGCTGGCGCCTGGGCCCCCTGTAGGTTGGCCGCCAACGGGCGCCGATGAAGGTGAACGGGAAGAAGGGGCAGGAGCAAGCTTCTGCCCAACAGGAGATAGCGGAATGACTATCAGCGAACCCAAGTCACTGGAGGAGATCCTCGGCACGCTCGAGGGCCAGGACAAGGTCTTCCTCGTCGGCTGCACCGACTGCGCCAGCGTGGTGCAGGTCGGCGGCGAGGAGCAGCTCAAGGCCATGGCCCAGGAGCTGAGTCAGCGCGGCAAGACCATCACCGGCACCTTGGTCGCAGAGCCGGGCTGTCACCTGCTCAACCTCCGGCGCCAGTTCCGCGAGCGCCGGCAGGAGATCGAGGCCGCCGACGCCATGCTCATCCTCTCCTGCGGCACCGGGGCCCAGACCGCCGCCATCGCCACTGAGAAGCCGGTGCACGTCGGCACCAACACCCTCTTCCTTGGCTGCGTCGAGCGTTTCGGCCAGTTCCGCGAGTTCTGCTCGGCCTGCGGCACCTGCACCCTCGAGCAGACCGGCTATATCTGCTCGGTCACGCGCTGCTCCAAGGGCCTGCAGAACGGGCCCTGCGGGGGGACCACGGCGGAGGGCAAGTGCGAGGTCAACCCCGAGACAGACTGCGGCTGGCTCCTGATCTACAACAAGCTCAAGGAGCAGGGCGGCCTGGACTCGCTCAAAGCCTACCGGCCGCCCAAGGAAGCCATGGCTCACCCTGGTCAGCGGACACTGTCGCGCGAGGGAGGTGAAGCATGAGCCTCCGCCCGGTTCTCCAGTCCGATAAGTTCATCGTCACCTCTGAGGTGGGCCCACCAAAGGGCACCAACATGGGGCACGTGCTGGAGGAGGCCAAGCTGCTCAACCCGCTGGTGGACGGCATCAATGTCACCGACATCCAGGCAGCGGCGATGCGCATCGGCTCCATGGCGACCTGCCACCTGATCAAGGACCTGAGCGCCGAACCGGTGCTTCAGATGGTCTGTCGCGACCGCAATCGCCTCGCCCTCCAGAGCGATCTGCTGTCCGCTTGGGTGTTGGGGGTGGAGAATGTCCTCTGCCTGACCGGCGATCATCCGACCCTTGGTGATCATAAGGGCGCCAAGGCAGTGTACGATCTGGACTCGGTTCAGCTACTCCAGGTAGCCAAGGGCCTCAACGAGGGCCACGACATGATGGGCAACGACCTGGACGGCAAGCCCGACTTCTGCCTGGGAGCGGTCGTCACTCCGGGCGCGAACCCGGTCGAGATGCAGATCATGAAGCTGGAGAAGAAGGTGGAGGCAGGGGCCGAGTTCATCCAGACCCAGGCCGTCTATGATGTGGGCGCCTTCGCCGACTTCATGCAGCAGGTCGGCCACATCCGGGCGCCGATCCTGGCCGGTATCGTGCTGCTCAAGTCGGCCGGCATGGCCCGCTACATGAACAAGAACGTGGCCGGGGTCACCGTGCCCGATGACCTGATCAAGGAGATGGCCCAGGCCGGAGAGGCCGACAAGGCGGCGAAGGCGGAAGGGAAGAAGGCCGACAACCAGGTGAAGACCAGCATTGACATCGCCGCCCGACTCATCCGGGATCTCAAGCCCCTCTGCCGGGGGGTGCACCTGATGCCTCTGGGCTGGGGTCACCACGTGCCGGCTGTGCTGAAGGCCGCCGGCCTGTAAGCGCGTCAAGGAGTAGGTGCTAATGTCCAAGCTAGTTGCTGCCGCCGCCATCCGCGGCTCCCACACGGTCGTGGCCGAGGCCGAGTCCAAGCTCGAGGCCGCCATTGCGAAGTACGGCGACAAGCACGCCCTCGAGTTCCCCGAGACCGCCTTCTTCCTCCCGATGGCCAACGCCCTTCTCGGGCTCGACGTGGCCACCCTCGGCCAGGCCAGGCAGGTGCTGGAGACGGCCAAGGGATTGCTCTCCGACGAGCCTTCGGACAAGGTCTGGCTCCCCTATCTCTCGGGCACCCTGGATGCCGGCGTTGCCACGCTCCTGGGCGAGGAGCTGATCAAGGCCGTTGCCTACCTGGAGCAAGAGGAGCCGCTGGAGGGCTGGCATGGGTTCATCTCTGACACCATCCTCCGCACCCTCGGCATCCAGCTCGTGGACGGGCGGCTGCCTGGCTTCGCCGCCATCGTCGGCGCCGCCCCCGACACCGAGACCGCGGTGTTGGTGATCCGTGAGCTTCAGAAGCGGAATATCCTCACCTTCCTGATCGGCAACCACCAGGGCCGCACCATGCGCGACCAACTGATCGAGGCCAAAGTCCTGCCGAAGGACGCCTCCGAGACCGAGGACGGCGACCTGAAGAAGGCCTGGTGGGGTCGCTACATCGTCCCCCTGGGCCCTGACACCGAGGCCATCATCTACGCCCTGAACTGGGCCATCCGTGGCGCCCTCACTTTCGGCGGCCACAAGAAGGGCCAGTGGAAGGAGTGCCTGGACTACACCAGATCGCGCATCTTCGCCTTCGGGCTGGGGCTGGGCGACCTCGATGACGTCAAGTATGCCAGCGGCGCGGGGGCGATCAACATGGGCTTCCCGGTGATCGCCGACACCGTGGGGCCGGAGATCAGGCCCACCGGGGTCTGCACCTACGAGGAGCTGGTCCGGGAGCTCGACCACCGGCGCATAGTCGAGACCTCGGTGGAGGTGCGCGGCGTCAAGGTGAGCGTATCCAAGATTGACATCCCCGTGCCGGTGGCGGCCGCCTTCGAGGGCGAGACCGTCCGCCGGGATGACATGCAGGTGCAATTCGGCGGCAAGTACACCACCGGGTTCGAGTACCTGCGCATGCGCGACATGGAGGCGGTGGCGGACGGCAAGATCGAGCTCATCGGGCGAGACTGCGACGCGGCCGAGCTGGGCGGCGCGATGCCGCTGGGCTTCCTGATCGAGGTGGCCGGGCGCAAGATGCAGCAGGACTTCGAGCCCATCCTCGAGCGCCAAGTCCATACCTTCATCAACCACGCCATGGGCGTCTTCCACATGGGGCAGCGCAACCTGAACTGGGTGCGGATCTCGAAGGACGCCTTCAAGGCCGGGCTGCGTCTGCGGCACTTCGGCGAGCTGCTGCGCGCCGAGTACCTCCAGAGATTCCCGGCCCTGGTAGACAAGGTTCAGGTGACCATCTTCACCGAAGAGGACAAGATGGCCCCGGTGATAGCGGAGGCGCGCCAGGCCTGGGACGCCCGGGACGCCCGGGTGGCGGGCATGACCGATGAGAGCGTGGACACCTTCTACTCCTGCACCCTCTGCCAGTCCTACGCCCCCAATCACGTCTGCGTGATCAGCCCTGAGCGGCTCGGGCTCTGCGGCGCCTACAACTGGCTGGACGGCCGGGCGGCCTACGAGATCAACCCGGCCGGGGCCAACCAGCCGGTGGCCAAGGGCCGGGTGATCGACGCGGTGAAGGGACAGTGGGAGGGAGTCAACGCGTTCGTGAATGGGGCCTCGAACAAGAGCGTGGAGCGGTTCAACGCCTACTCTCTGATGGAGGACCCCATGACCTCCTGCGGTTGCTTCGAGTGCATCATGGCCATCCTGCCCGACCTCAGCGGCCAGGCACGCGGGGTGATGATCGTGAACCGGGAGTACCCCGGTATGACCCCGTGCGGGATGCCGTTCACGACCCTGGCCGGCTCCGTCGGCGGTGGGCTCCAGACTCCCGGCTTCCTCGGCATCGGGCGGCTCTACATCATCAGCCGCAAGTTCATCTCGGCCGAGGGCGGCCTCGTCCGCATCCTGTGGATGCCCAAGGAGCTGAAGGAGGCGCTGGCCGACCGCATCAAAGCCCGGGCCGAGGAGTTGGGGATCCCCGATCTCTACGACAAGATCGGGGATGAGACTGTCGCCACCACGGTGGAGGACCTGACGCCTTGGCTGGAGGCCTGTCAGCACCCGGCCTTCGCCATGGAGCCGCTGCTATAGTCTCTCGCGCGAATGTGCTTTGCCGCAGAGCGGAGGTAACACTGTGGGCCTGACCGGCATTGACATCTTCAAGCAGCTTCCCAAGACGAACTGCCGCGAGTGCGGCTTCCCGACCTGCCTCGCCTTCGCCATGAAGCTGGCGCAGAAGCAGGCCTCGCTCGACCAGTGCCCCTATGTCTCCGAGGAGGCGAAAGCAGCCCTCGCGGGCGCCTCCGCCCCGCCCATCAAGCTCGTCACCATCGGCGCGGGCGACCGGAAGCTGGAGATCGGGAACGAGACAGTGCTCTTCCGACACGAGGAAACCTTCTACCATCCCGCCGGCCTGGCGGTGCTCGTGGATGCCTCGCAGCCGGAGGCTGACATGGCGGAGCAAGTGGCCGCCATCGGAGAGGTCGGCTTCGACCGCGTCGGACAGCGGCTGCGGCTCGACGCGGTAGCCCTGCGGGGGGAGGGCGAAGCCTTCGTCTCCGCCGCTCGTATCGTCGCCGAGAAGTCGGCGGTCCCCGTGATCCTGATCAACGAAGACCCGGCCGTGATGGGCCAGGCGGTTGCCGCCTACGCCGGAAAGCGACCACTCATCTATGCCGCCACCGCCGCCAATGTCGCGGAGATGGCGGGCCTGGCGAAGGAGCACGCCTGTCCGCTGGCGATTCGGGGCGATGGGCTGGCCTCGCTCGCCGAGCTTTCCGAGAAGGCGCAAGCCGCCGGCGCGGCCGACCTGATCCTCGACTCGGGCGCGCGCACGACCGCCCAGGTGCTCGCCGACCAGACCGCCATCCGCCGCGCCGCCCTGCGCAAGCGCTTCCGACCTCTGGGCTTCCCGACCATCACCTTCACGACCGCCGCCGACACCGCAGAAGAGACGCTCCAGGCCGCCACCTATCTCGCGAAATACGCGGGCCTCGTCGTTCTCCAGCACATGCAGCCGTGGCAGTTGCTGGCCCTGATGACCGTGCGCCAGAACGTCTACACCGACCCCCAGAAGCCGATCCAGATCGAAGAGGGACTCTATCAGGTGGGAAGCCCCGACGAGAACTCTCCGGTACTGGTCACCACCAACTTCTCCCTTACCTACTTCACCGTGGAGGGCGACGTGGAGGCCAGCCGGGTGCCTTCGTGGGTAGTGGTGGTCAACACCGACGGCACCTCCGTGCTCACCGCCTGGGCCGCGGAGAAGTTCACGGCCGAGGTCATCGCGAAGAAAGTGCGAGACTTCGATGTCGGCAGCAAGGTGAAGCACCGGAAGCTGGTTATCCCGGGCTATGTCGCGGTGCTGAGCGGGAAGCTGGAGGACGAGCTCGCCCAGGAATGGAAGGTCATCGTCGGGCCGCGCGAGTCCTCCGGCATCCCAAGCTTCTTGCGTTCCTACCAGCAGACTTAGCGGGGCGCCTCCACGGGGCCGCGCGAGCGGCGGAGACTGGCGGCAGTGCACAGAACGCCATGAGCAGCCACATCGTCGTGTTCTTGCCGGATGGCGCTTGCGTCGAAGCCGCCTCGGAGCAGACTATCCTCGAGGTGGCGGCCGCGGCCGGCGTCGCCATTGACTCGGCCTGCGGAGGCCAGGGAACCTGCGGCAAGTGCAAGGTCATGGTAACCCTGGGCCAGCCGGGCGGCCGGCCGGGTGAAGGCCTCTCCCCCGAGGAGCGCGAGCGTGGCTTCGTCCTCGCTTGCCAGTCCACCGTGGCCGACGACCTGGTCGTCGAAGTTCCGGTCGAGTCGCAGCGCGGCGAGCTTCAGATCCTGCTCCAGCCCGCCTCTGGCGGACTGGAGGCGGCGCCGGCGAAGGACGACGTGCCGCTGGCCCAATCCGTCGGCCTGCGGCTCGACCCGCCCGATCGCACCCATAACCTGGGCGATGGCGAGCGCCTGCTGGGAACCCTCTCTGCCCAACTGCCAGGCCGATTCACCCATCTCGAGATGGACTTGCCCGTGCTGCGTTCCCTGCCGCGGCTGGGCCGGCAGCAGGACTGGCGGCTCGAGGCCCTGGTAGGAGACTTCGACGGACGCGGAGTGGTGTTCGGCCTCGCGCCCGAGGCGTCTCGCCCCGGGGACGGGGCTCCCACAGAGGGGGCCGGGGGCCCGAGCTACGGCCTCGCGATTGACCTGGGGACGACGACCGTCGTCGTGCATCTGATCGAGCTGGCGACCGGCGGCGTGACCCGCGCCTGCGCCTCTCTCAACGACCAGATCACGTACGGGGAGGACGTGATCTCCCGCATCATCTACAGCCAGGAGCATCCCCAGGGTCTGGCGCGCGCCCGCGACGCCGCCCGGCAGACCATCAACCGCTGCCTGCGGGAGGTCACGGAAGCCCACGGGGTTCAGCCGGAGCAGATCATCGCCGCCGCCATCGTCGGCAATACGGTCATGACCCACCTGCTGCTGGGTATTGACGCCTCGGCCATCCGCCGCGAGCCCTATGTGCCCGCGGTCCGCTCGCTCCCCGTGCTGCGCGCGGCGGAGGTGGGGGTGGAGATCCATCCGGCCGCGCCAGTCTTCCTGGCGCCCTGCGTCAGCAGCTACGTGGGAGGTGATATGACCGCGGGCGTGCTCGCCACCGCCATCGCCGAGTCACCCCAGCTCACCCTGTTCATTGACCTTGGCACCAATGGCGAGATGGTGGTCGGTGACCGCGAGTGGCTGATGTGCTGCTCCTGCTCGGCCGGGCCGGCCTTCGAGGGTTCCGGCCTCGAGTACGGAATGTACGCCACCATCGGGGCGATCGAGCGGTTGCGCTACCACCCGGAGGCAGACCGCGTGGAGTACGCCACTATCGGCAATGCGAG
>Ga0315280_10004438_pt1 | contig 20710 bp, 19 predicted proteins | sample YL17G06_40_MG_FD_203697 | JGI IMG/M metagenome (GOLD analysis project Ga0315280, IMG submission 203697) | Sediment microbial communities from Yellowstone Lake, YNP, Wyoming, USA - YL17G06_40 | ecosystem: Environmental > Aquatic > Freshwater > Lake > Sediment | place: USA: Wyoming | collected... | reverse complement strand
CTACTTGACGACCTCGGCGGTTGCAAATCTGGGGCCGACCTGAGTTACACGCACTTTGACGTGGTCACCAGGCTTGGTCTCGGGGACGAAGATGACGAAGCCTTCCACGCGGGCGACACCGTCGCCTTTGCGGCTGGTCTCTTTGATGTCAACCTCGTACTCTTTGCCCTCTTCAACTGGCTTGTTGAATGATCTACCACCGGATCTTTCCTCGGAACTCAACAGATTCACCTCACGTCACAGTCGTTCTACGCTAGGACAGGGAAAAGGAGCGTTGGCCTACACGCATACACGTTACGGCTAACAGCCAGCCTTCCACTGTAGACCTAACAAGCCGCCAAGCATCGCTTACTACTTAAAAGGATTTGCGGAAGGAGAAGCGAGCGGACAGCTCGATGCACTAGTGCTATGCCAAGCCTGTTCGATTCATCTGCTGTTTGCTGAGAGCGACATTGAGATGCGTCCCCACAAGTTAGGTGGTGCACCATCTGTTATTTCTGCGTCTCCACGCTCTCGCGAATCAATTGCACTATCCTAATTGACGCACGACCGTCCCCGAAGGGATTCCTCAAGTCTCTAATCTTGTTTCGAAGCCTTTCGTCAAAGGCTACTGCAAGCACTGTTTCACTAATCATCTTAGGATCACAAACAAGTTGATTGGCCTTCTTGACAAGCGTTTCTGGCCACTCCGTACTGGACCTGAGCGTGGTGCATGGAACATGAAGAAGGAACGACTCTTTCTGCATTCCGCCAGAGTCCGTCAACAAGCAACTAGCATTCTTCAGCAGACACAAGTTCTCCACATACCCGAGCGGGTTCGAGATGACAACTCTGCCACTTGAAATGTCGGAACTTCCCAATCTGGCAAGGCTCGCACGTGTTCTCGGATGAGCTGGAAAGACCACCTTTAGCTTTCTCGCTATTCTCCGCACAGCCGCCAGTATTTCTCTCAATCTACTCGAATTGTCAACGTTCGAAGGTCGATGGAGTGTCATCAGCAGGTATTCACGCGGACACAACTCGAACCTTTTGAGCACCGCACTCGTTCTTTGTCGAATGATCGGCATGACGGCGAACAGAGCGTCAACCATCGTGTCCCCCGTGAGGTAGGTCTTCTCGCCAAGACCCTCCTGCCTCAGGTTCTGCACCGCATTGCGCGTTGGTGCGAAAAGCATTGTGCTACAGTGGTCTGTCAACGTCCGATTAACCTCCTCGGGCATACTCATATCACCCGATCTTAGCCCAGCCTCTACGTGGAAAATCTGGATGCCTAGCTTCGCAGCGACGATTGCAGCCGCGAGAGTGGTATTAGTGTCACCCGGAACCACGACTAGATCAGGCTTCAAGGTCAGCATTGATTGCTCCAGTCGCTTCATCATAGTAGCAGTCTGGATAGCATGACTCCCCGAGCCGACGGCGAGATTCATTATCGGCTTGGGTATCTTAAGTTCATGAAAGAAGATGTGGGACATCTCTCTGTCGTAGTGTTGGCCAGTGTGGACGATGCTTAGCTTGATTTGCTTTCGGCTCTTGACCAGCTCTCTTATGATAGGTGCAGATTTGATGAATTGAGGGCGCGCACCGACAACCATCATGACCTTTGCCTTACGCATCAGCCTATCATCCAGCGCTGCGTGAGATTTGACATGACTCGAATTTGCGAGGAGTCGGGCGAATTCTCGTTGTCGTTGATGATTAAGATTTGCTTCCTACTGGAGCTTTCCGGAATACCTCTGGTAAATCGTGGGCTGCTCGTATTGGCCATGGCTATTGTCACAAAGCACAGCAGTTCGGTTCGTCGCATTAGTAGCCGTCGAAAATGCGATCCGGCACCCCCCGGGACGTGGGTGCCGTCGCCTTATTCGCCATCAACAACGGTCTGTGCTTCAGCACACCACATCTGGCGGCTGTGGGCGGCTCAATCCTCCAAGGCCTGTGCGAAAACTAACAAGCTCACACGCAACAGCTCACACGCACAAATCGAGCCAATTCGCCAGGGGTAGCTATTGCCCGCATGCCACCGGTCATCTAATGCATAAATTAGTATCCGATCAGCAGTAAGAAATGTCGATAGCAATGAGCGAGCAAAGAGAATACTACGCCGAGTTATGGGAGCGCAAAGGTACTAGGATATGGGTAGAAGAGCTAGCACGAATGTACGAAATCCGTTCAGCTATTCAGAGGTATGCCGACAGCCCCCCGCTTCGAATTCTCGACTTCGGCTGTGGAGCAGGATGGCTTGGACAATTCTTAGCGAAGTCTGGCAAAGTCACTGCCGCGGACTTTGAGCTGTCGGCGATAGAGAGAGCCAGAGCAGAGTATCCTTTCGTCGATTTTCGTCTTCTTGACGAAAAGGCGTCTCTATACGGACTAATGCTCAACAGTTTCGATGTGGTGGTATCTAACAGCGTTCTCGAACATGTGGCAGACAAGAGACAGCATTTCAACATCATTCGAGATCTTCTCGTCAGGGGCGGGTTGCTCATTCTGACCACACCACTTGGGGAAGTCTGGCCGCTCTGGTCAAAATGGACGGGGGCACACTATCCGCCTGAGGAACGGTTCCAACCCATTGAGGCGTGGATAAGTTCTGTCGACCTTAGAAAGCTCCTGGATGACTCTGGTTTTGCCTTCCTCTCCTGGAAACGGTTCTACTACATGCGCATGACCGATTCCATCAGCGATAGGCTCATGTCCACGGCCTTGGTTCGGTACGGGTACATACATAGGCTTAGATGTGTAGGATCAATGTGGCGCTGGTTAACTGATTCTTATGGAGTCTATCAGATCATAATCGGGAGAAAACCATCCTAGACTGTAGAAACCACGCAGACAAAGCCTCTGCGTGCAGATGAGTTCGTCGCAGGCGCCATAATCAAACGCAAATCAGGCCTTTCGCCGCAGCCCGGGTGTGTCGATCGAATAGGAAAGTCAGTGGTGACGAGTAAACATCCCCCTTGTCCTATTCTTTGTGTGCGCAGAAGCTAATCGATGATGATGGGGAGGGCGTGCGCCAATCGTCATTTCTGATTCTGATATAAGCGAGGTCATGGTTTATCTATCGGACACATTCAGGGAAGTCAGGAACTGTGAAAATGAAGCCTCGGGATTTCGCAAATCCAAGATGGATCTATCGATCATGGTACTATTTCAGGCTGGGTTACAGCACTTACCTGACGTTCTTGCTTGGATATGTTTCAACGCTCATCACTGTGTACTACTTAGCGATCAGGAACATGCCAACCCTACTTGATGTCTTTCCGCATTTTCTCGAGTTTGCCGTTTTGGCCACGGTCCTCGGGGCACCTCTGGCTGTATTCATTGGATGGATACACTTGAAACGAAGCAAGCTCTTCAGCAGCGAACTGGACATAGGAATCGAGTCCAACCCGTACAATTACAAGCTTGCCCCCGGATATTGGAAGGAGGCCTTTGCACCAATAATGCTCGTCCAGTTGAGGATCCTCAAGAGGATGTCCGAAACCAAGGATCTCCTGTCAGACTCTGAGAAGAGCGAGATTGAGGAACTGGAGAAGAAGATGGTGATACTCATGAAAGGCGGATACGTAGGCTCACCGAGAAGAGAACTGAACTTCTAGCACGTACGGCAAGCCGTGCAGCAGGTTCTCCCGCAGGAATCCGTCGTCGGTGAAGAATGACTCTATCATGGCACTTCGAATTGAATCAGATTGTTCTTCGGCCAATCACAAGGAAGTTTTCGGCCGTGAGCCGATGTTCAAAGATCTTTTTCAGTAATACCTTTTCCAGCGTGGTCGTGATAGCGGGAAAGCACCGGCAAAGCGCGCAGGGAGAAAGACCTAGCGCTAGGGGGAATAGCCTAGTAAGCTTGGGAGGAAACCATCTGATAAGACGCGCAGCAAGTATCTCTATGTTCATTGTTCGCAGATGCTTCTTTGTCTCGTTTCGAGTTAGGCGGTAGTGTCTATACCGCTGACGACGGTCATAGTATAGCTTGGTCCAGACGTAGCTCAGTGAGAAATCCATGTTTGGGTGCTCAATCCACACGATTCCTGCATGCTGTTCTGTAACTCGAAACATGTTCTTCGATCAGCTTGCGTCGAGACATCGATGATTCGAAGTGTTCGATAAGCCCCATTGAGAAAACAACGTCAAACGTATTCTCTCTCAGAGGGAGTCAAGCCCGTCCGCCATGACGAAGTTCTCCACAGATGTAGCCCCAGCCAAACTGGTGTCAATCCCGAATACATTCGCGTGGTATTCGCGCTTGAACCATCGAAGCCAACGACCATTCGAGCACCCGATTTCGAGTACAGTCATATCATGGCGCTTCTGAATATGGCGTTTGATCTCAGCAACTAGTTCTTGTTCCCACAAGTCATTGAGCGCAGGATATTCTCCTAATTGCAGTATGTAGGCATCCCACGTATGCTGTGAATTTGGTCCCTGCCTTGGCTGGGAGGGGTCGTTAGTGCAAGGGTTGTTCGCAATTACGCTGACTTCCGTGCAACTTCGATCTTTGGAAGAACAGTCCTATTCGGCACTACAAACCATGGCTCTTCACGCAAGTGAGACCTCGTTGAATACTCGTACCATCTGCTCTGTCAGCTTCCTGCGTTCGAATTTCGCAACATATTCCGGCCTAAGACGAAATCTCTTGAAACCTCCTTGCTTCCATTTCCGAAATATTGTTCCAAGCTGGTCCTTCATGTGTTCCCGGTCAAATTCCAATATGAACCCGCTGCGTGATTCTCGGATTAGCTTTGCGGCGTCCCCGTCTCTTGGAACCAGAGCAAGAATCGGCTTCCCGATTCTGAGATAGTCGTAAGTCTTCGTAGGTGTCCACTTGGCGTAGGGTGGCATCACAAGAAACAGGAAATCGGACCCCAGCGCAAATTCGATTGCTGTCCTTCTCGACACCGGCAATATGCATGTTGAGTTTCTGAGATTCATCATGTGGACTGGCCCCGCGGCGCGACCTACAAAGATTAGTTCCGCGGTTCTTTCAATTTCATTCACGGCACGTGCAAATTCCAGAATTGCATCTTTGAACTGCCAGTAGTAACTCCCGAGAAACGCGATGGTCGGCCTGTCTATATAGAGAGAACGCCCTGTTATGCCGTCGAAGATTGATTCATCGTACCCGTCCGTGATGACACTTATTGCGGCGTCATCGAGATCATGCAGTTTACACCATCTTTCTTTCACGTGCTCGTGAATAACAACGACTCTATTGGCGGATTTGAGAATAGCACGTTCCGCACATCTGATGCGTCGTTTATGAAACGATCTTAGCGGTTCTCTCAGAATACGGTCGTATTCCCGATCAAGGAAGTCATTGACTGCCCACCCGTCTAAGAAATCTGCAACCCAAGGAACATCAAACTCTCTGCTCAATTTCATCGCCACGAAAGCTGCAGTATATGTTGGCGAAGCGCTATAGATGAGATCTACCTCGTGTTCATGAAGGATCTTCCTGCCTTCCTCGCACGCAGGAGAGTACCAAGTTCTGTAGTAGTCCGGAAAATCCCAAGCTAGCTTGAGCTTGCGGCGGAATGACTGCCAGACCTCGGATGGCTCTCGATGCGGAACGCGATGAATCTCAAGATCTTTCGGGATCTCGTTCAGCAGGTAGTAATCCTTTCCATACGTTACGCTCTCGGCTGCTGACAGAACAATCGGTTTCCACCCGAATTCCGGAAAGAACTTTGCGAATGCAGCGCCTCTGTAGTCTCCTGCCAATGGCGGAAAGAAGTAGTCTATGAATAGCACCGTCTTCACGAAGCGAATCCCTCATGGCAAGTCAGGATCTAGCAAGTATCGCGAACCAGTGCATCTACCGTCAACTCGAATAGAACTGACGCACAGTCTCTGCAACATACTGTGTCTTCTCGTCGGAAATCTCAGAGTTCATCGGTAGTGACAAGACCTCTTTGCATATAGCTTCGGTCTCTGGCATGCTGCCCACGGTCAGCCCTAGTCCTTTGTGTTGCCACATAGGTTTAGGCCAGTGAATCAGAGTTTCGACACCTTTACTCTTCAAGTGCCAGACAAGTTCATCACGTCTTCTAGTCCTCACCACGTAGTTCTGAAATATGTCGTTGTTTTCGTTTCCCTTGAAGTGTGGAAGCTGCAGATCACCCGCTCCTGAGAGTCCTTCCCGGTACATGTCGGCAACCCGATGACGACGTTCAAGCCAATTGGGCAGATGCCTCAGTTTCACGCCAAGAATCGCTGCCTGTAGATTGTCCATCAGGCAGGAATAGCCGTGATAGTGATATTCTCCGGTCTGGCGATCCTCTCCGTTGTAGCGGAGACGAGCGATCTTGACCGCAAGATCCTCATCGTTTGTGGTCACGGCGCCTGCGTCACCGAAGGCTCCCAAGACCTTAAACGGGTAGAAGCTGAAGCATCCGGCAAGTCCGAATGATCCTGCCTTCTTGTCTTTGAACTTGGCCCCCAGTGCCTGTGCCGCATCCTCGATTGCGATGAGGTCATGCTTCTCTGCAATTGCCATCAGTCGGTCCATGTCGCAGACGCGGCCGTTCAGGTGAACGGGCATAACTGCTTTGGTCCTAGGGGTAATAGCACGTTCAACGGCATCGATGTCAACATTGTAATCTCTCCCGACGTCTACGAGGACCGGCTTTGCGCCAGTGTGAATAATGGCTGAGACCGAGGCGACAAAAGTGTGTGCTGGCACGATCACTTCGTCGCCGGGACCGATACCGGCAGCGACCAAAGAAAGATGGAGAGAATGGTACCCGCTGCTAACTCCAACAGCAAACTTGGTTCCCACATATGCGGCGAGATCGTTTTCAAACTGCCTTAGCTGGTCTCGGTACACTAGATCTCCTTTGGCTAGGACATCCTGTATTGTTGAATCGATTTCCTGCTTGATTCGCCGATAATGAACATCAGGTTCGACGAAGCGGACCTTATATCCCATTGTCACACATCTTCATTCTCATGCTCCGTCAGCGAGGGCCATTGTCGGTCAGCGACGCTCCCTTCGTGCGGCCTTGAAACTCCCAGACCAGGTGAACACTCTCGTGACAGCATTCTCGATGTTCTTGGATGCCGGATAATAGGCCTTTTCTAAGGAGCTGCTCATGGGAGCAGGTGCGTCGGGCAGGGTCACTCTGAGAACTGGTGCAATAAGATCTTCGAAAGCTTCACCCACTACCATGGCAGAGATCTCCGCAGCGAATCCGCAGGTGAGCCAAGCACCGTCAGCTGCCACAACGCGCCCAGTCTTCTTCGCAGACGCGAGAATCATCTCTCTGTCTAGGGGTTTCAGTGATCTGACATCAATAACCTCTGTCTCTATTCCCTGGCCTGCAAGCCTCTCGGCAGCGTCCATAGCTTCGCGTACCATGTAAGATGTGGCGACGACTGTCACGTCCCCGCCTTCTCTTCTAAGGGCTGCCTTGCCGATGGGGACCTCGTACATGTCAACGGGGACGTCACCCTGCACGTCGTACAACCAACGGTCGTCAATGTAAACAACTGGATTGTCGTCTTTGATGCCTGCAATGAGTAAGCCTTTCGCGTCATAGGGGGTGCTTGGCATTACCACCTTGAGACCTGGGCTATGGGCGTAGATTGCCTGGAAGGCTTGCGAGTGTTGAGCGGCCTGCTCGCCGCCTCGGTTAATGATGGCTCTTATGACCACCGGAACGTTCACCTTTCCTCCGAACATGTAGTGCCAATTTGAAGCCTGATTCATGATCTGCTCAACGGCTAAGAGAGCGAAATCCATTCTTGGATGGACGACGACGGGTCGCATGTGCGCGAGCGCAGCACCTATGGCGAGACCAGTCACTGCATTTTCCGAGACAGGAGTATCGAATACCCTGTCCGGGCCAAATTTGTCCTTCAGACCGACGGTCGTATTTCCCACGTACCAGGGGCTGTTAACGCCTTGACCCAGCAGGAACACTGAGTCATCCTGCTCCATCATCTGACGGGCGGCTTCGTTTATCGCCATGCCGTAGGAGATCTCTCTAACCATCGACGTTCCTCTGACCTGATGTGAAAACGTCGTGCGTCACTTCTGTTTCTGTGGGCATTGGGCTGTCTCTAGCCCAAGCGATTGCATCATCGACCTCCTTCATCGCCTCCGCGCGTAGCTTATTCGCCTTGCTCTGGGAGAGGAGCCCCTTGCTCATCAATTCCGACGAAAATGATTTGATCGGACACCGAGCCATCCAACTTTCCAATTCCTCCTTGCTGCGTAGCCCCTTTTCCAGATCGTAATTCGGGCCTACATGACCACGCCAACGATAAGTTCTACACTCAATGAAAGCAGGGCCTTTTCTCTGTCGAGCATTGCGAACTGCACCCACAGCAGCCTGATAAACTTCCATGACATTGTTACCGTCGACGCGAACCGCGGGTATGGAATGAACCCTGACTATCTCGGGAATGTTATCTGCTGGCCTTCGATCTTTGATGTGCATGTGACTGGAGTACAAGTTGTTCTCACAGACAAAAACCACAGGGAGCCGCCTCAGGGCCGCGAGGTTGAGCGACTCGTAGAATACTCCTTCCTCAGTTGCACCATCTCCAAAGAAGGCGACGGCGACTCTCTCCGTTCCCTGCATCGCAAAAGCCATGGCCGCTCCCACCGCCAATGCTATTCCACTTCCAACCATCGCAGATGTTCCCATCAGTCCGATTTCCGGCGCAACCAAGTGCATGGATCCGCCCCTTCCTCTCGAACAACCCGTCTTCCTTCCAAGTATCTCAGCCATCAGCTGCCTGAGATCCCCGCCTTTCGCAAGATAATGGCCGTGCGAGCGGTGATTGCCGAATATGTAGTCATCATCTCTCAGCGCCTTGCAGACTCCGACAGCCACAGCCTCTTGACCTGTGTAGAGATGCGTGGGACACCTTACTTCCCCAGTCGTGACCATATCCGCCAGTCGCTCTTCTGCTTCACGTATTCTGAGCATGGCTACGTACATCGAGAGCAGAGTCTCAGGTGGGATCTCTCGTGTCAACTCCCGGTCACCTGATTGAAGACCACCTGGCATAGCGTGATCTTCGTTGCCATCCATTTGAACCTATTCCAATTGTGACTTCCAGATTCGCATCCAACTCGAGGCAAAGCGTCCTACCCGTTCGAAGCGCAATGGCTCGCTCCGGACGATTAATGTAGAATAGTCCCGCAGGACTCACAAAACCATCATGGCTTGCACACGAACCGTTCATCGATTGTGCGGAATCGACCGGATTCCTCCTCGTAATCGCAACCGTTATCGGACTCGTGCTTAATCATGACATGTTCTGTGAATGGAGGTATACAGAATGGGCGACAAGTACAAGGACTCAATTGTCATGATAACAGGGGGAACGGGCTCAATAGGCCTAGAGCTCGCGAAAGCCTTGCTGAATTACGGGCCGAGAGAAATCCGCCTTTTCAGCAACGACGAAAACGGACTGTTTGAAGCAAGGACTCTTCTGCAGAGCCACAAGGAGGTAGTGTACAAACTAGGCGATGTAAGAGACAGCGACACAGTCGATGCGGCCACCCAAGGTTGCGATTTCGTATTTCACGCCGCTGCCTCGAAGCATGTTGCTTTCTGCGAAGACAATCCATACGAGGCCGTTTCAACCAACATAGTCGGCACTAGAAACGTGATCAGGGCAGCTGTTGATAATCGTGTTCATAGGTTTGTCTTCATAAGTACTGACAAAGCTGTGAACCCGATCAGCGTGTTAGGTTCTACAAAACTCCTTGGAGAGAAATTGGTGATTGCATCAGCAACAGGGACCGGCAGATCTATCCTCTCGGTGGTGAGATTCGGCAACGTGCTCGGGAGCAGGGGCTCAGTTCTTCTGATTTTCGAAAGACAGATTCGGAATAACGGCCCGATTACCGTCACAGATCCGAAAATGACCCGATTCATTATGCTGCCATCCGAAGCAGCGGAACTAGTCCTGAAAGTCGGTCGACTTGCAATGCCAGGAGAAGTATTTGTATTGAAGATGAAGGCAGTGAGAATCGGGGATTTGGCCGAAGCAAGTCGGGATTTCTACTCGAAAGTATACGGCAAAGACCCTGAAGGGATAACCTTGGCAACGATCGGGGCCAGGCCGGGAGAGAAGACTCACGAAGAACTCATGACCAGAAGTGAGGCTGAGAACTCAATAGCAGAGGAGGGATACTATGTCGTGAATCCTAATCCGAAGAGATTGGCACATTCCAAACTCCGTGCGGGAATCCCGGGAGGATATGTCTCTGACTCTGTGCCGCTGATCGAAGGGGGAGAGATAGCTCACATGTTGTCACGTTTGGGTACCCACGATGAATAGATGGAATTCATGTTGGCCTAGCCTTGTCTTAGCGCCAAGTGTCTCTTCACAAGTTCTTCGTAGATGTGTTCGACTCTACCCATTTGTGTGCTGTACTCGTTTCGCTCTTGCACGATACTCCTGTTGACAGCACCAAACGCTTTTCTGGCCGCCTCATCTTCGAGCAAGCGAATGATCTTGTCCGCGAGTGCTTCGGGATTTCTTGGCGGTATCACAAATCCACCATCGCCGTCCCTGACCCAATTTCGATTCTCTGCAACATCAGTAACAATCACAGGCAACTGGCAAGCCATAGCCTCAGCCGTACTCGCAGCAATCCCCGCGTCTGAAAGCGATGTGGAGACATAGACATCAGCAGATGCAAGGTATCGAGGCAGATTATCGTTCGGAATCATGCCCACGAACCTCATGCTGTATCCTACACCAAGCGACTCTGCCAGATGCTCTAGGTAGGACCTTTGGCTTCCGTTCCCCGCTATGACGAACCTTGCCTGAGGTACCTCGTGCAGGACCGCAGGGGCGGCTCTAACCAGTGTTTCAACATCATAGCCTTCAGTTAGACCGCGAAGAGAGATCACCAACAGCGAATCTTCAGGCAGTTGGAGTCTCCTCTTAAGATCTGGATCCCGTCCCTCTGCGGCGAACTTCTGAGTGTCGACGCCAAAGGAAACAAGGCCGATTTTGCTCTTGATGGCGCCAAGGTGTATCATCTTGTTTGCGAGGTGTTGTGCATCGCATGTGATGAAATCAGCCTTGGACAGGGCAAGCCTCACCTTCAACATTGACAATTTGGAGCTATCAGGCGTAATGAGAATGTCAGAACCCCATGCTGTCAGAATATACGGATGAAACATTGTGAGCGCACTCCAGAAACCGTACGTCGAAGCATAGTGAGCATGTATTAAGTGAGGCTCTATTGATCGTAGTATCCTCCTGAGTTGGCTAACAAGAATCATGGTAGAAAGACCTCGGATCGAATTCACCCTCCTAACGGTATGCAGAGTCACATTGGAGAAGTCGTGGCTCTGAGCGTCATCGAGTGATATCAAATGAACTTCATGACCGCTGTTGGCGAAGTAGCCTATCCACTTCCTTGTATGAACTGACCCGGCATCCGCGAGATAGCAGATTCTCATCACAGTTGCACCCTTGGTCTGTGGTGCTAGTTGACTTAGGAATGCCTCTTCTTGAACAGCAAGTGAGCCGTGAAAAACAGGACGGTCTCATTATCCTGGTTCGTGACCTCATTCAGAAACGACACTAAGCCGTTTTCTCCCCTGTCTTTCCTATCTGTGACTCTGAGTTTCACGCCTATCGTATCTCCTGGTTTCACAGGTGCAGTGAATCTCAGTCTGTCTATGCCATAAAACGCAGCGAGAGTATGGTCGGTCCGATCATCGTATAGCCCAAGCCTGTGCCACAAACCGCTCACGACAGATAGGGTTAGAAGGCCATGTGCGACTCTCTCACGAAACACGCTTGTTTTCGCAAACATACTATCAGTGTGAAGTGAATAGTAATCGCCGCTAAGACCAGCGAAACTCACTATGTCGGAAGTTTCTATGGTTCTCCTTGGAGTCGTGAATTCCTCTCCAAGATGGAAGTCTTCGAAATATCTGGCCAAGATCCTCAGGGGCACCTCAGCATATCTATCACAAATACTTGGCGCCCCTTTCGAGACAACGCTCTGGCTCTGTTGCTCATGCCCGCCCCAGTAATGCGTCTGTAGAAGAACACGGACTCGCCCTTGCACACATTCATTATAGCGATGCGAGAGGGCTTCGACATCAAAGCGTAACACCCTTCTTTGTCCTGTGCATCTGTTGGATTGAGGGAGACTATGTCAGAGAACTATCTGTTTGTAGGCGATTCGATTGACATAACACCATCAAGGAATATCCCGCTTGCTGGTTACTCAGGAAGATCTGGTGCATACAGAGGGATAGATGACCCCCTGGAGGCCAACGCCCTAGTAATCAAACAAGGAGAACGTAAGATAGTCATAATCTCAGCCGACCTGCTTTACATTGGGAAGGAGATTCACAGTTATCTGTTGAAGAAACTGGCTCCGAGAGTAAGAGATGATGAACTTTTCATATCTGCAACTCATTGTCACACAGCGCCTGCGACCGATGATACTAAGTCGTCGCTTGGGGAGCTCGACAAGACCTACGTACAATCCCTAGAAGAGAGAATTTCTCGTCTCGTTGTGGACCTTCTTGGCCGGGACATGAAACCTGTCAGGACTGTATACAAGACTGGAACTCATCCTAGCTACAGCGTCAATCGGCGTAGGAAAGTGTGGATAAAGGCAATCCCTCCAAGAAGAGAAGTCCTTACGCTTCCGAACAATAGGGGATTGAAGGACGACAAGATCCGACTGCTGCAGCTGATTGACCGCAGCGCAAATACCTGCGGGATCATCTGGAATTATGCTTGCCACCCCGTGTTCTCCCCCGACGACTTCAGCGTCAGCGCAGATTACCCAGGAGTTGTGAGGAATAACGTTAGGAAGCAGTTGGGCACGAATGTTCCAGTCGTGTTCTGGCAAGGCTTCTCTGGAGATGTGAACCCTCGGGTAGTAACCACGGGGACTGCAAAGTCTATGATTCGACCTAGGTTCCGGGCATCAGGGAGGGAGGAATGGGAAAGCCGGACAAAATCCCTAGCCGATTCTGTGGTTCAAGTTGTAAGGAATGATAGCGCAGAGGTAATTTGTACTTCTCTCTTTACAGAGTTGAGACAAATACCACTGCCGACTCTTGGTGTCAGTGGAACAGATAGAAGTCTAGTCCTGCATGGCGTGAACCTCGGTCAGGTAGAGGTATTGGGTGTGTCCGCTGAGCCTGTAGCAGAGTATGTGCGTTTGGTGGAGAGAGTTTTCCCAAACAAGAAGGTAATACCAGTGGGTTGTCTGGGGCATGTCTTCGGCTATTTGCCGTCAAACAGTATGGTGAAGGAGAGCGGTTATGAGGCTGACGGTTTCATGAGGTTCTTCGGCGTCAGTGGAAGATTCAGGCAAGACCTGCAAGAGCTCATAGAGAGCGCCCTCAGGTCCATGTAAGGGGTGTGACTCAGCGGATTCTTCTCATGAGTTCTATGAACCTATTGTGGTCAATGGCGAAGTTACCTGTCACCTTCTGACCGGGGGCGACATCTTCAACCACTACTGAACCTATTGTGATGAAAGCTTTGTGCCCTATAGAGAGGCCGTCGGATATGACCGAGTTTGGGCCTATCCACACATCGTCCCCGACCATGACGTTCGCACCGACCGAGGCACAGGCTGGGATAATACACCTCCTTCCGATCTTCGAGTTCTCCCCTATCTGAACAAGGTTGTCCGTCTTCGTGTACTCGCCAACCTCAGTGTATCCTCCTAGAACAGCTCTGTTGACACAGCAGTTCGCGTGGATCCCGACATTGCTATGAAGAATGACGCCTCCTGTGCTGATCACGTCGACAGTCTTCTCACCGTCGACATACGTGAGTGAAGTTGCACCTCCGATTACACTTCCCGTGCCGACAAAAACGTCACTCTCTAGTATCGAGTTCTCTAGGATGGACACATTCGGACCAACCACGCAACCCTTACCTATTGTCACAGATTCTGCGGCGATGCACGCGGTGGGATGTATCCTTGCCCCGTCGTCAATTTGATTTTTGAACGGACCCTTGTAGAATTCTCCGTCCCGAGCCAAGCTGTTGTGGATCTTGTAGAGAGTTATTTGAGGTTGCGATGAAATCACAAGCCCAGTTCCTCGAGGGACCCTATCAGCTAGATCGGCTGTGGTGATGACACTGGCTATCTCACTGTCAACAGATAGTGAGGACAAGTCGCTCTCGCCGACCAAGGCAACGAGCTTGCGAGGCTTCTTCTCCAATACTCTACCTATCGAGATGAAATCTCCGTCCCTTTCGATTCGAAGCTCACTGATGGATAATTCGCGTAGATTCACGTTAACCACCAATGTTGCCTTCAGCAGCATTCTTCACAAAACTGCTATGCCTCGTTGAGTCGATTGCGAAATTCCCGGATAGCGACTCGCCGTCGTGCACTGTCTTGGTCACAACCGCGCCTGGGCCAATTCTCACCGAATTCCCTATGACCAAGGTGTTGGATATTGAGGCATTGTGACAAATCCTCACGTCATCCCCTACGGCCACATGGCCCGCAATCATGGTGTGGGACTCCACGTGGCATCTCTTTCCTAAGGTGACATTGTGCGCGATGTGGGCCATCTCCCCGACATGTGACTCCTCACCTATCTCTGTATACCCTCCGTCTGTGGACTTGTCTATACAGGACAGAGATAGAACCCGGACTCCTCTGTGAATGTGGACGCCTCCAGTATGGATGATAGGAATGACCTTTTTTCCAAAAGTCTGACAAACAAAACCTTCCGATCCAATGACGCAGCCTGCGGCCAGATCTACGTTATCATCCAAAACCGAGTTCTCGTGGATAACGGCGCGCGACCGTATGACGCAGCCAGACCCAATCTTGACTTTGAAGCTCGAAACGTAAGCGGAGGGGTGAATCTGGGCGGATTCGCTTATCTGACTTCTTGACAATCGCCAAAAGATGCGCGTCACTCGTGCCGACAGGTTCCGTAGTTGATACCTTCTCTCTCGATATGCCAAGTAGGCTTTCAACCTCGAAGAACGAACAACATCTGACCTTTCGAGCTTGGAATCGCTAGCACTTCTCAAGTGGACAATCCCACTCATGAGAACCTTTTGACCGCACCTATTTAGTTCTTGCAAGCACAGAAGTTGCCAGTCGACATACACAATTGAATTATCCGCTCGGCCGCGAAGCACCAGCTAGTAGCCATGAAGAGGATGGCGCATTAATAGGATTGGAATCGCGTAGCCGCTGTGCGGCAGCAATCAGGCAGCAAGGGACCGAGGACAGTATGTGTCGTGTGAATGCGACACTCTTCTTGTCTATGTCCTTCTCACTTGAGGCATCGAGACCATGGGAAGCCACTTCGCACGGAAGCCCATCCATCTCGATGCTCTTTGGAAGTCCCCAAGTTCCCACGCGGAGATCGAGGCACGTCGGTCTTGCTGGGTCGATGGTGATGCCCCTAGATCGAACCCATGTGACTGCTTGTTTGCTGTTTTCCGGTGTCACGTTTTCCGAATCTTCCACTGGCAGGAGTCTCGATTCTCATGTCGCGCCTTAGCTTCATACCAACCTGATACTACGTCCGGAGACCAGCGACTTCCTCGTATATCGAATTGTATTGTCCTGCGACCTTCTTAATGTCGTATTCCTTGGCCTTCTCCGCTCGGTTTTTGAGAGAACAGGTCAATTGCCAGATTTCGTTCTTGAGTTTACTTCGCTAGGAGACAGCCTCTTACGTCTCCTTGGGGGTCCAGGTATTTTCAATGTGGTTCTCGACCTCCGTTTACATCAGAAACGAGAATGACTTTCACAAGGCATTCGCCTGAATTGTGAAAATGCAGTCTGGTCCGAAGTGCTCCCAAAGGAGATTGAGGAAAGAGTTATGGAAGTCTCTTCTGCTTTCGATCTTGATCCTGTTCCTGAACTTCCTTTTCCAGTAGAAGATCGAATGAATGTCCTCTAGTTTCGATAAGCGGTTGAATCTGCCTTTCTGCCAAGTCCATGCTAAACCTATTCGAAGAACGAGCTGTAGGAAAACCACGGGATTGAGTGCGTTTGAGTCTTCGACGTAGATGGTTCCTGAGCATACGCGCTTCATCTCAGCGAAAGCGTGATCAACATTCCAAACGTGACTTACAAACTGCCGAGACATTACGAGACTGAAAGTCCGGTCTTTGAAAGGTAAGAAGCACGCGTCCGCGAAAACTAGATTATTCTTCCGACTAGAAAGATGGCCTTTCTTGATGCCTTCAAGGTATAGGTCAACCCCAACTCTGAGAAGCCCAAGTCCCTTTAACCCGTCGAGGCCCAGACCATATCGACACCCAACATCCAGAACTCGCGCATTGTCTTTCAGCTCTACTCTCTGCTCTAATGGTACTATCTCGCTCAGACTTTTTGTGAGGTTCATTCGATGTGCCCCCTTCTGTTTGTAGTTTCGCGCCGCAACGCTCCCAAAGTCTTCCACCAGTCCGAATTTGGACTTTCCGGTCGAGTCTTACACTCGTGCCAACCTTGTACTAGGCCCGGAGACCAGCGACTTCGTATATCGAGACGTACTTGCTGGCGACCTTTCTAATATCGTACTCCTCGGCCTTTTCCAATCCGTTTCGCCTTAGCCGATTCCAGAGCGTTTGATCTTCAACAACTTCCTCAACAGCCATCCTTACGGAGTCCGCGTCTCTATTGGCCAAGAAGTGTATCGCTCCTTCTCCAAAGCTCCTGAGTGCTGGAAGGTCCGTTGCAATAACTGGGCAACCGGCCGCGAAGGCTTCCAGGATCACGTATGGCATCCCTTCTTGCCTACTTGGTAGAACAAGACAGTGTGCCGATTTCATGAGGGCAATTACTTCTCGGCGAGGCACGACCTCGTGGACGCCCAGGACCCTGTACGAGTATCTGGTTTTCCTAAGCGCTTCCTCGAATATGTCGTAGCCCTTGATCTTGTCCTTCCTTCCAACAAACAATACACATCTTTCCTTGGAAGGGGGGATCTCGTTGATCGTGCCTAAGTCCAAGCCATTTGGGATGTACTCCCAGCCTCGGAGCTTGCTCCAATAGGGTGATACGCACGTGATTGTTTCGAACTTCTCCCTTTCAGCGCGGAACCACATGTCAAAGAGCCTCGATGTCACCGAGCCATAAGACCGCTGCAATTCCGTGATGAAATCCCCGTGTATCGTGAGAATGTTTCTAGAATGGTGTCCCACAGCAGCTGAGAACTTCGGACTATGGACATGTATGATGTCATAGCCTGATTTCTCTCTTAGCCTTGCCATCAGAGTGAAAGATGCTGATTTGAACTTGGGCACTGGGAGGCAGCCGGATGTGTCACCGGTCTGCAACCCGACTTGAATGCCTCGCCTTAGCAGTTCCATTGAGAGGAGTTCTACTGCGCTTCCTGAACCACTGACTCCTCCATAGGTCGCATTCACCATCAGCACCCTCATTTGTCTAAGACCTCGTCTCAGTCTAATTGCGCAAGAACGGTCGCCGTTTGGTTAGCAACATTCTGCCAGTTATATTTCCGCTCGGTTTCGCTCCTGCCGTTCTCTCCGAGTCTACTGGCCAGTTCCCTGTCGTCAAGAACCCTAACTATTCCATCTGCCATGGAACTACTCTCCTCGTCGACGATCAGGACGTTCTGTCCATTGTGGGCCTCTGGGATTCCGCCTACCCCTGCTTCGGTGGTTACAACGGGTCTCGCCATGGCCCAGTATTCCAAGACTTTCAGCGGTATCATTTCCTGAACTGTTGCGCTCCGAACAAGCGGGGCAACTGCCACATCCGACGCCGCTAATATCCGGGGGACCGCACCGTGAGGGACCCTACCTGCAAACACGACGTCTTGCTTCAGTCCCAGATCCCTCGCTAGCTCCTCTACCTCTCTCCTAGTTGGACCGTCACCGACCAGTAGCAACCTCACGTCATTTCTCGCTTCACGCACCAGCTTGATTGATCTCACTAGTAGGGATATGTCGTGTTGATCCGTGAACGCTCCAACGAAAGTCACAACCCTGTAGCCACCGAGGCCATATTTCAGAATGACCTCTTTTCCTTCAAGAGCTGGATTGAAAACCTCTAAGTCGACTCCATTTGGCACTACAACCGTCTTCCCTTGGTCCACGCCCCTTCTAACTACTTCTCTCCGCAACCATTCACAGACGCAGATGCACAAACTAAGGTTCCTTAGAACATGTGATTCGAAACGCAATATAGCTCTCCTGATGAACCGCCTAGGCGGACTTCCACGGACACGAATGAGCTCTTCAGAGAAGATCCCGTTGACTTCGAGCACCACTTTCTTCCTCGCCAGGTTCTTGAGAATCAGTTCCCCAAAGAAAGGCGTCATGATATCCGCGAAATAGAATACATCGAATCTGCACACTGCATCTAGGAAGAACGCGAACAGGACCCCCAAGGCGGAGAAGGCGGGCCACCATGCCTTACGTAACTTCGGCACATGGATCGCGTATTGCCGTATCATCGGGATGGACTCGGGCGCCTTTCCCATTCCCACGTAGGTTATTGAATGCGACATCTTTGCCATCTCTTCGAAGAGTTCTCTAAGCCTTATCGCGTCCGCACGGTCTTCATGCAGCCCGAATGGTGCTATTACACAGATCTTCAGTTTCACCACACATCTTTTATCGTGTGAACGGACGCTGGGAGTTCCACGGCTCGACCTAGCCGTGCAGGGCGCCGCCTACAATGAGAGTGGGGATGTTTACCTACTTTGGTTTTCCTCCAGACATACGGATCGAGAACGAGGCGAACGCTCTTGTTGAAGCCGGTCACGATGTTACAGTCCTCGCAAATGAACGCACCACAAAGCACCACGTTCATGCACTCGACGACGTACATGTGAGATATGTGCGTTTTCCGTATGGACCGTTTCCCCTCGCCTCGCCACCGTATCTTAGGAGAATTCTCAGAAGCTGTCATCTCGACGTTCTGCACATACAAGACGCCCCGGCTTCTTCCGCAGCGGCAATCGCTGCAAGATCGCTTTCACTCAAAGTTGTGCTTGATCTTCACGAAGTGTGGTTTCTTCTCAGACTATACGATCCTCGACTAGACGGTTTTAGGTCCCCGCTGAAGTTAGCTCACCTTGCTTGGACATCTTGTGAAGATCTCGTCAGCACAAGAATCGCCGACGTAATAATCACCATCGTTGAGGAGATGTCGGACTACTACCAAAGAAGATTTGGCGTCTCACCAGGGAAACTGCACGCGATCAAGAATCTAGTGAACTTGAGAGAGTTCACAGGCCTCGCGCCAGCGGAACTTCCGAGTCAGGGATTCTATGTGACTTATGTCGGAGGAATGGAGAGCTACATCAGAAACCTAGAGCCGATCGTTCGAGCAGCCAGCCATCTCGTGGACATGCCGGATATCAAGTTCCTAATGGTAGGCGATGGCGCCTACAGGCCAAGACTCGAGCAGATGGCGAAGACTCTAGGAGTACAGGACAAGCTCATTTTTGCGGGCAGAGTACCTCGCGACAGAGCGCTGTCATACATACTGGCAAGCGACATCTGCATTCTTCCTCATCTCAAGACACCACTCACTGACATGGGTTTGCCCCACAAATTCACCCAATATCTTGCCGCTGGGAAACCTGTCATTTCCACCCCGCTTCGGCCCATTACCAGGATGTTCAGCCAAGCAATCTATCAATGGTACCCATCGACTCCCGAGAGACTATCAGAAATTGTCAGGGATCTGTATTCCGACTCGGGATTGAGGAGCAAGCTTGCGGCGGCGGGACAAGGCATGGTCAGCGAAGAATACAACTGGGGGATGGAGAAAAGGAAACTTGTTTCGATCTATGATTCGTTGTCCTAATTTTCACCAGCGGCCGAAGCGCGGACTGCGGTCTAGGCTTCTCGAGCCGCAGCCTCGCATACGGACTCGCTTGGTGAATATACGCCAACGTAGCTAAGTGAGCTAGAAGATGGCGATTGGAGCGAGCGGACGTCCACTATCATCACGTGATGAAGCAACCAACGACCACTGGCACCAATGAGAGCTGCTGATGCTATGACGGGCCGGCTGTCTCACAGGTGATAACTATAACACTGTTCTCGTTTCCAAATTCACGATTGTAAGCCGTAGTTCTGCTAGCCGCTCGTGACATCGTCAATGAAGGCGGTGTTGCCATCTGCGCCGTCCATGTGTAGGAGCAGGACCGTGTTACCGTCATTTGTGTAGGCAGCCGCAGAGGGTGTGAAGCTGTTCGTCCAACGAGCAATGCCATTGCTGATGCGGAACTCGTCCAAGTACCCACTAAAGGAGTGCGTCCCAGAGGCATACTGCCCTATCCACACGGGGTTCCCGCCGTTCGAGTAGGTCCTTCCAGCACAGCTGAAGGAGTAGATCGATGAACCGTCCGTATAGAACGTCATCGTGTTGCCGCTACGAACAATCGCGAAGTGATCCCAAGTGTTCGCAGTAAGCGTGTTCCCGTAGCTGCCATTCGTTCCACCTGAAGCCTGAATCCAGATCTTTGATCTATAGATCGCTACAGATAGTACACCTGAACTTCCAGAGTTGAGTTGGAACATTCCATCGTCGCTAGTCACTGTGTTTGCTCTGGTATCACAAGCTCGTCAGTCTTCCCAGGTGTGAGAGTGGACTCGATTATCACAAGCTTGGGATTGTCTGGCCGAGCATCTTCCCCGGCGATCTTCTGCATAACGTCTCTCAGCGCCCCGTCCCACGGTTTGTCTCCCTTCTCTGTCGGTATCGCGACCATGTGGACAGCCATCTTCGGGT
>Ga0315280_10004437_pt1 | contig 20717 bp, 17 predicted proteins | sample YL17G06_40_MG_FD_203697 | JGI IMG/M metagenome (GOLD analysis project Ga0315280, IMG submission 203697) | Sediment microbial communities from Yellowstone Lake, YNP, Wyoming, USA - YL17G06_40 | ecosystem: Environmental > Aquatic > Freshwater > Lake > Sediment | place: USA: Wyoming | collected... | reverse complement strand
GCACTTCTCAACAACTTAGTCTCTATTATTGAAGCATAAAATGAGACTTCAGTTTTTGATAGTTTATAGACCAGTGTTCAGTTGGTTAAACAGTAAAACGTGTTTGTTGGATTTTAGTGTATTCTGCCAGAGGGTATTGTTTCAATCCCATCTTTTTTGGGTGGTTAAACAATGAATGAAGTGTTAGAGAGGAAGTTGAAACGTGAAAGGGTTGAAGCTTGTTTGAATTGTAAGAAGTTTGTGGAGTGTGATGATATTGGCAAGTTTGAGGAGCGCTGTGATTTTGAGGAGGTTAAGGGTGAAGCTTGGGTGATAAAGAAGCTTGTTGAATAGACTAATTGATTATCGCGTGCGTATTGGCATTAAATGGGCATGAACGAAAATCTTTTATTAGCTATAAAAGTATGTAAAATTGAGTTGCGTTCACGTTGACTGAGACACGACTTAAAAAAGGACTTAATAATATCGTTTTATCAATTGAAAATTTCTCAAAAACAGTTATGATCAGCAGCGAGGCAAATACGAAGAAGAAGATCATAGAGCCGTTGCTGGAAACTTTAGGGTGGGATTTGTCTAGTAATGAAGTTTTGCTTGAATACGCAATAAGAATAGGGTCAACCACAAAATACGTGGATTATGCATTAATGCTGGAAGAAAAGGCTGTGGTCTTTGTGGAAGCTAAGCCTTTTAACGTTGAATTGGGTGCTGACGATTCTGCTCAGGTAATCAGCTACGGAAGGGTTGAAGATGTCCAGTGGGTAGTTCTTACCAATGGTAGAACCCTCAGGATTCTTGATTCGAAAGTAGGCAAAACTGAGAAAGAATGTCTGGTCGCAGAGGTCGATCTCAGGAAGTTGCTGGTACAGACGAATGAATTGACTTTGATCTCCAGAGAATCAGTTCTAACAGGGCAGATTGAAGCTGCAGCCAAACGTCTAGCAGCTACAAAGAATGCAATGCGCAGCTTACAACAGAATCAGAAAGAGATAGCAGCAGAATTCAGAAAAACCCTCCTCAAGATAACTGGTAGCGAAGTTGAAAATCGCGTTGAGAATTTGTCCACACAACTAGCAGAACAAGCTGTCCGACTGTTCAAAGAGCAAGTTGAATACATACCAGAGCATTTACCTGAAAAGGAAATACGTTCAATAGCTAGGAAAGATCTTTCTGCGAAGCCTCCAGGCGAAGTAGTTCTTTGTCCAAGCAAAATTGGAGGAGTCGAGTTTCTCAAGAAGTATAATGCGTGGGGATACGTAAGAGTAGGTAGAATGGATATTCCATATTTTGCGCTTTATGTGGGTAGACCTGATTCCTCTGTCCTTTACTTTGGAGAAATAGAATCTATCACGCAGCCATTGGAATCCAAAGAAGATTTGGTCAAGATTCAAGAAAAGGACAAAGAGACTTTCGAAGCTGGAAAGCAGGTGATACACCTCAAGCCAGGAACATTAGTGAAGTTCAAAGACCCGATACCCTTGAAGGACAGGAAAATGGCGCCAAGGAATCGGCTGTACACCACTTTAGAGAAATTAACAAAAGCTAACTATTTCGAAGAACTTTGAAAGAACGTATTAACTCAGGTTTCTAAGTGAGTGGAACGCACCTACATCTTCTGAATCCTATTTCTAAACTAATCTGCTTTTTCTCATGTCCGAAATTTCTTTATAAGATGTTCTGCATAACTTTCTAACAAACAAGAAGCAACGAAAGGTGACTGTGGTGGATCTTGACAAGTTGAAAACTCGTGAATTAGGCAAATATTTTGAACAGTTGTTTGTATCCAAAATAATAAAACTAGGGTTCGATGTTTTCAGCCCAGTTTTAGACAAAGGAATAGACTTCATCGTAAGAAAGGACAGAATCAATCAACCAAGATATTTTGAAATCCAAGTCAAAAGTGTAAGAGAGAAGGGCGGAAGACTCACTATAGGGAGAGGAATGTTTTCACCAAATCAGGAAAATCTGTTTCTGGTTTTCTTTAATGTCAAAAGCGATGGTAACTATGATGTTTATTTGATGTCATCCAAAGATGTGGATAAGATTTTTCATAAGCAGGAGCAGGCAGGAAAGCGCATTTACAGATTGAATGCAACAAAAGGCGATCTGGAAAAAGTGAAAGACTATAAATGGGATATCGATGTGGTTCCAGAAGCTTGGAAATAAAGATGTGCTACCTCGTTGCACATAACTTCTAGACCTATCACTATAATGTATGCGCACTTGATTTCTTTCGAATATTGATTCAGCATTCACAAATCTGATTAAGGTTCTGTAGGGATTTCATAATTAAGCGCATGCGCGGTGGCGTGTGCCCCCAGAATCAATCTGGGAAATCACGCACACCCCTAATAGGGGTATGATTAACCTCAGTGTACATAACCTCAAGACCTGTAAGTATTATGTATTTACACTCGAAACTTTCTAAATTCTAATTTCTAAATTGATTAATTTTTTAGAAATTCTACTCTATTATTAGCTTAGAATTTAGAAATTTAGAAACTCATCCGTTATCTTGATAGATGAATAGTGATAGTATGAATAATAGTAGCAGTTGAATAGTGATTCACCAACAGAGAGGCTGGAGAGAACTAGGAGATTGCAAGAAACATATTTGGTGCACTTGAGGAGCAGTCAGTTTTATATCATTAAATGATGATTGGACAAGCATGCTACAAATCACTCAAGAGCATTTGAACAAGTTTCAACAAATAGTAGATCGCTTCCGCTCTAAGACAAAGATACCAAAGGAAAATAATTGGTATTCATGGTCTGATAATGATATTTGGTTACACACAATGGCTCAGGTGATGGTCGTGGGCAAATCAGCTCCTCTCGACAAGTTCTATAAAAGTGATAAGCTCAGAAAAGAAGTTGCATATGAAAGGCTAAGAAAAATGACTGACGAAAAGAACCTGAATAGAACTATCAACCGCGTATTGTTGGCAGTTGGAACACGCTACGCAAGCAGCAACATTTCTAAATGTCTGAAAACAAAGGCTTTAGTACATAACCTTAAAACACTGAAAAATTATGGTGGGCCAAGAAAATTTGTGAAAAGAGTATCTGAGTTTCAAGGTCCAAATGCTGACAAACAAAGAATAGAGTTTGTCGTGCAAACTTTCATGTTCATCAAGAACAAAGGTGCTAGAGACTATTTGATGGAACTGGGGCTTCTGAGAAATGCTGTTGCTTTGGATGTGCGTGTTCAAAATGTGCTGCGGAAAATAGGAATTGAAGTCCCAAAAGGATTTGAAAGCAATCCTCAGCTTTATGATTCTATTCAAAACGACATTTTAGAAAAAATCTGCAAGCCTCTCGGAATCTCGGGAATAGAATTTGACAGAATGCTATACCAGAATTATGACGATATAATTAGGATGAATATGTGAAGGTTCGTCCATCTAAGGATGAATGATGTGCTTAACTTTCCTTACAGCAAAATTCTTTAATTGCAAAACAGCTGTTAGATTTGACGGGACAAGACTTTGAGTAATAATGGAACACTTACTTTACTTGAAAATATGTTCGGCCAAGGAAATGTAATCGTTGAATGGAATGTTGCCAAAGATTCTCAAGATGCCTTGCAAAGAGGACTGCAGTATTGTCCGAGAATAGATTTTGCGGTAAAACCACTAAACATAGATGGTAACATTAACCACAACAATAGTTTAATCAATGAAACCTATGCCATCTATGAAGGGCTTATCACTGAAATAAGACATAATGGGCTAACATGCTCAGGATGGGACTTAAACGAAAATCCTCGCTGTTTCTTGGCAATTGAGTATGAGGATAAAACATCCACAAAACACAGACTTGGAAGCTTGATTAATGCTGGGGCTATCGGGAAAGTTGGTATCATAGTCACATTGAATCCAAAGGTCTATGCGTCTTATGGTCGAATATTGAATTACCTAGATTTCCTTCAACTACACAAGAAACAGAATAAAATACAGAGTAATTTCGTGGTTATAGAGGAAGATAGATTTGAAAGGATTCTAAGAAGAGGCCCGCGAGTCAATAGTTTGAATCAACCTCCTCATTTATAGCAAGCTCTCGAACTTGGCATTTTTCTTTTAATTTTTTCTTATATAATATTATTATAAGAATTTTTCAAAAGATACAGGACCAGAGGAATTGAATTGAAGATACTTCCACAACGCATAAAAATTGAATTAAGAAACATAATATGGGGGTTCAATGTGAAGAAATGGGCCTTAATCTTGATTCTTTTGCTTATTTGTTATACATCGTTAATTGCCCAAAAAACTAGTGTTGTCAAAGCAAGTGGAACGATCTACATTAGATCTGATGGATCGATTATTGGGACGGATAAGATTCAACGTAACGGAGCAGTCTACACTTTTACAAGTAACATCAATGATGAGATTGTAGTGGAGAAGGACAATGTTGTGATAGATGGAACAGGATACATGCTGCAAGGAGTAGGTAGCGGAATAGGGATAGATCTGACACAAAGACGAAATGTTACTGTTAAGAATTTAAACATTAGACTATTTGACAGCGGTATCTACATCAGCGATAACATCAATCTTGCGAGTTCTGCTGGAAGTCATGGTTGTAACAAAATATATTCATGTTGTCTAAGCGACAACAATATTGGCATACAATTTTACTGTAACGTGAATTTACTAGGTTTATCGGGTTATGACACAGCAACATTCGGTGATAACTATATATGCTCAAACAGTATATCACAAAACAATGTTGGCATTCTTTTTGGTTACAATATAAATTCGCTGACGTTATCTGATTCAGCTAGTGCGACATTTGGAAGCAACAAGATCTATGGTAATAGTATAATAGGAAATAGTTTTGCCATAAAAACCGATTCTAACATAAACATACTGACCATTGACGCTTCATCACTTCTTGTCTTTGGACACAACTTAATTTTCAATAATAATTTGATGAATAATACAGAGGTAAGTGTCGAAGCCTTGAACATAAATGTTCTAAATGGGTTTGGCACTGTTTTATCTGGAGTGAATCTCTGGGATAGTGGTTATCCTTCCGGCGGAAACTATTGGAGTGACTACAACGGCACAGACTCAGGTGGAGACGGAATAGGAGACACACAGTACATCATTGACGCAAGCAACATTGACAATTATCCTTTGATGGGTATGTTTTCTAGTTTCACCACCTCTTATGGGTATGCAGTTGATTTTGTAAGCAATTCTTCAATCTCAGACGTTAGCTTCACCCTAAGCAACATAGAAGTATATCCACCAGAAGCAATCTTGGCTTTCAATGTTTCAGGTGATATTGACACAGACGGCTTCCTTAGAGTCTGCATCCCCAAGATTTTGATTAATGGCTCATATGTTATAATGTTCGATGATGAGATAATAACAAACACAACTTGGCCACAAGTCAGAGAATTACCATGCTCAAATGAAACATACGAATACCTCTACATTAACTACACTCACTGTGAACACACCATAATAATCACTGGAACAACAGCGATTCCAGAGTTTCCATCATTCCTTATTCTACCATTATTCATGATATCAACACTACTAGCAGTTATAGTCTACAAAAGAAAAGGCACAAGATAACTTCATTCTTTTTTCTCACTTGAGTCGACAAGCACCAAACTTATAACAAAGAACCCTCCCTCCCCTCGCATGCCATTGGGAGCGAATGCAAAAAATGACTCAGAAACGGAATGTCGTATTGTATCTCGACAGAGAATTAGTCGAAAAGACTCGTGATTTAGGCTTCAATCTCTCTAAGATAGTAGAAAACCACTTAAAACAATTGATAAACAGTTTTTCAAATGTTAATTCACTAAATAAAGGTAATTCTATTTGTTTTGTTGGTAGCTCGGGATAGCTTCAAACATTCGTTTAAATGTTTGTGAAAAATCGCAATAAGAACAGCGATATTTTACTCGCATATCCGCTAGGCGCCATGCGGTTTTGTTTTTGTCAACATTTTTCTGTCAAAACAAAGTTGAACCCGTAAACAGTACACAAAAAGCGGAGGTAGCAAATTGCATAGATGGCTGCAAGAACTGTTATGAACTCTTTCCCAGCATCAGTGTAGTTTTGATAGTCGATTTCTTTTCCAAGCTCAAGCTCCAACGTGACCTCAGCGCGCTTCAACATCTTCAAGATTTTGGCGTCTGGGACCTCCGCTGAGCTGATGTTAATCACATCACGAACATCATCAACGGTTACGCTTGCCAGGTCATCTGGCTCCGTGGCATGAGCATTTTTCTGCCTATAAATCAAGAAAGAAGCCAAAATTAAGCAATTTTCACGATGAAAAAGCAGATTTCAAATCTAATTTCTCGAATGGGTGAATATTACACATATTCAAAAAAGTAGAAAATGAAACGCACGCTATAGTGCCAGGCAAAACAGGATTCAAACACAATCAACAGTCGCGATGTCTATACTATCTCTCACAACACCCCTGATTCTTTTTCAGGATTTCATAGAGATTGGCAAAGATAGTTAAAATGCGGGTTGATTACATCGTGTCTGCAATACGGATGTCTTCCAAAAATCCTCACATTTTCCTTTCTACTTGCCTTCTAATTCTTGCGCTATAAGGAAAACATTGAGTCCCCTAGGGTTAGAAGTCTCGACATCCCGCGTATTCCAAAAAGCTCCTTAGATAATTTTTAACCTTTGAGTTTAGATTTTCCGCAATTTCTTGGAGCAGTCGCAGGCTTCCGCAACTTACACAATGGTCAGTTAGCTCGTATATATCTTCTTCCTTTCTTATCTTTGAGAAGTCGACTTTCTTCGCGAGATCTAATCCCAGCTCTTCGTCCACACTTGTAATGTCAAATATGCAGCTTACGAGTTTCTTCATATCGCCTTCCTTCTGTAGCTTGGACGAGAATTCAGCAAGATTAAGGCTGTGTGTCAAGATCAGCCCAAGCTCTTTATCTACGCATGCGATACCGGATATGCACCACCCGATCTTTGCGACATCTTTCTCCTTTTCTATTTTTTTTAAGAGAACATGATGGTTAAGGCCTGAAGCTATATAGTTGCCATACTCCCGGCCTTCTATCAAAAATACAAGGAAGAAATCGCCTATCTTTTCCAAGTCAGTCTCCGAGGCCAGCTTTGGCCAAACAGCATATGGAAATTCCCAGTCGAGAACGGATTCGACGAGTTTGTGCCTTAGTTCTCTATTTTCTGAGCCTGGGAGACTCGATATCAAGGTTGCGATATTATCCAAATCCTTTTCCTTTCCGATTCCTTTGTGAATCTGATCTTTAATCTTCTCATTCTCAAGTAGTTTCAAAAGCAGTGTCTGTCCTCCGTATTCGTTGCTGTGATCAGCTGTTAGGCGGTGTATAATGTTCAAAGAGTTCGTAGGGTCTGATTTTGTCATGTACCAATGAAATAAGGCATGTTCTACATTGTCGTTTTGAAGGAGTTTCTTAACCTTTCTTCCAAGGCTTGGGTAGTTTTGATATGTCTGAAGGTAAACTTGAGCGATTGAAGAATGGGTAAGAGAAACAGTTCGTCCTTTTCCTATTTGCTCTGTTTCGACGATTTCTGACAGATCAATAAGCTGATTGATGGCTCCTTCTTCTACACCTATTTGCTCTTCCAAAAAACTCCTTTCGATAGGGATTTCGAACATATAGAAAGCAGACACAGGAAAGAGAACATCTTCTGCGTCTGTACCCATGGTCCTTATCGAGTCTTTTATTTTTTCGTAAATCTGTTCTTCTTCAATCGAATCCTTCTCAGGATCATATGCTTTTAGCGCCCAAGACAAATGCCACAAATCCTTCTTATATTTCTCAAGTTTTCCTGACATCTCCCGTATTCTTTTCTTGCTGAAATGATATTTTTTTCTCAGAAACATCTCTATGATGTCTTCCGTTGCGTCTTCAGCACGTAATAACGTCTTACTCATGTACTCAAATTCTGAAGCTTCTTTTGGAGATCTCTCAAGAATCCCTTCTATTGGTCTGGACCCCACTAACACCTTGGCCTTCAATTTCCTGCCTTTGAACTCTCTCACAAACCTTTCGCAGGCTGAAAGCTGGAGATGAGCATCATCAATGATGAAAACAGATGCCTCATCTTTCATCCTAAGAACTTCTTTGAAATAGAGTTCAATCTGATGTTGCGAGTTTTTCTTAAGTTCAATGACATAGACATTCTGATCTTCTTTCGTCAGTCTGAATCCAACGTTCTTGAGGACGACTGATTTCCCAGTTGCGGGTGCACCTACGACCAGATGAATACTGCATTTCTTTAACTTCTCAATGATTTCATCTACTTCTTTTCGCTCAACAATGTAACCCGTTTCGAAATCTATCCATGCAGGTTCTTTCCTGAAAAAATCACCCTCAGGTATTTCTTCTTTTTTCAACACTGATTGTATGGTTGGTATACTCACCTTGCTTGCTTCAATCAAACGATGTAGGAGCTCTTTAATCTCCTTCTTGTCTGCCTGAAGCTGCTCGAAACTGTAAAGTATGATTTTTTGGATATCTTTCAAGGAGTCGGCTGAAATATCCAGTTTATAACTCATTTCCCTAAACTGAGTTTCGGAGTATTGTTTGAGTTCCTTCAGAATTCGTTTTTTCTCATCTGATGAAAAATCTCCAAAAGCATCTTTAATCATATGACCCACAAATGGGATTGAACCTGCAGCTTCTTTCGCAACAAACTTGACGATATCTTTACGTTTCGTTTCTTTTATCCTCTTTCCAACTTTCTCAAAAACTCCTTCAATCATTCTTCTGTCTGCTACAGCCATTGATTTGTTACCCATGAGCACGACCCTATTGTATTTAGGCATGGCTTCTCTCCTTAAATTTTGCTTTAGCGAGAACTCGAAAACCATCTACATCAATAGTATTTAGTGCGCGTAGTTGAACAAACATAGTGGTCTTGTATTGCCGTTGTTAGGTCGTAGGGATTTGAACCCCCTATTCCAAGTGGAGATATTTCCAGCAAACACTTCCTTTTCTACCCATGTGGCTTGCGCTTGTACTTCAGATTAATACATTGATGATAGCAGTGCAACGGGTTTATTGTTGTTGTTCTTTGTAGTAGCTTAGTCCTGCTGTTACGCCTGTTGTTATGGCGAACCATACGATTGTTGCCGTTATGTTTCCTTGGCTGACTATGTAGGCTAAGCCCCAAATTCTGAGCCAAAAATAGCATGGAAGACAGGTCATTTTCTTCTTATCCGTTTCCGCCAACCAAGTTTTCTCGCTTCTTTTTCTGAAATCGGTTTTACAACAAGCTGTTTTTTCTCTTCGTTGATTTCAACCAGACATGGCATGCCTATCTTGAACGGAAAAGCCGTGTCTTCGCTTACCTTTGTTGGTACATAAATCCAGATGCGGGCATATTCCCTTCCTTTGCTGATGGATTTTCTACCGATAATCGTTCCAATGCCGGAGCGTGCCAAACTAAACCCCAGTTGTCAAATCATGTGTGCGTAGCTATGTTACTATATTCGATTACTAAGTTGATGCACTAACCTTTTATACCCATCAACCGCTGCATAAATCAGGTCGGGTTGAAGTTGGAGCCTGAGGTTCATATAGTCGAAAGATACATGCAGCTTGTAAAGAAGTGCTTCACGATGACAAACCTCATGCTCGAAGGAGGAAAAGAAATTGACTTGCTCGCTTCTAACCCGATCACTGGAAAGAAGTATCATATTGAGGTGAGAGTCGCCACGGGGAGAGGGTTCCGCTTGAGGATGAAGGACACTCACACAAAGAACGGGCGCAAACATAGAAGGGGCTTAGATACGCTGAACGAGATCAAATTTTCACATCCGACCGTGATCAACGCCGTCAAGGAAATCTTTGGCTGTGGCGAATACAAGAAGGTGCTTGTCGTTTGGGACGTTGAAGACAATAGGGTAATGGAACAAGCGAAAAGCCGCTATAACATTGAAATATGGAAAATTTCAGACATTATAAGTGAGTTAATGCAAGAAGTGAAAACTAAACCGTATAGAAACGATGTTTTAAGGACAATCCAGCTTATTTCCAGAAGAGTTAGCTATTCCTGATTTTATTAACCAAACAGAAATGCAAGTCTGGCACACACTACTTAATCCTCGTTCAGATTAGTTTCCCCGTTTCTTTTCTTGCTGGCTGTGCATTGTTCAGATACGTTATGCATGCATGTTGAAAGCGCTGAACTCCATATCTACCTTTCTTTTGGGAGTGTCTAGTTGTCTTTAATTTCGTTCCTTATGAGTAGGAGAGTGGGAGCAAACATAAAATCTTTTATTAGAATAGGTTATAGCGTTTTAAGGGGTATCGCTTTGCGTGAGGAAGACAAACGTAGCCTAGCACTAGTTCTGGCAGGTGCCCTTTTCGGATTCATCGCATCAATTTTGAATTTGCCTTCAAATGTTGGAACTTTCTTGGTAACTTTGTTGTTGATCGTCGTAGTATCTCTTTTGCTTTACGGAGTTGGAATTCCGCAAAGAAAATATCATGAGTTTGTTCTAAGGCGTCGATGGAAAGAACCTTTGAAGATAGGGATTCTAAACGATATGGGATGGGACATAAACAATAAAGAAATTTTTGCTTGGAGCGACATCTCGCCTAATGATTGGAAAAATACGATTGAAATATTTGCTAAGAAGCGGAAAGCATCTGTTAAAGTGGACCTTATTGATGTTCATATGAAGTTTGACAGTTACACAGCGATCCTGAACCCGTATGGAGGAGTATATCCAGAACTCGACCTAAAAAATCTTTCAACCCTAGAGAAAATCGTTAATTACGTAAAAGAAGGCGGTCTATTCATCAACGTAGCAGATATACCATCGTATTGGGCTTATAATCCAGATCTTCACAGAAGGATTGACATAGTTTCTGCAATTTATGGAGTATCTGCGACTTCTGCTGGATTACAGATCATCGCAACCAAACCTTTTGAGCTGACACCATTGATGAAAAAGTTAGGTTTACGTGTTTTAGGATTTCCTAAAGGAATCGAATTAACTGTAACAGCAAAAACGCCACCCACCATCAAATCAGAAAGGTTTGTAATAGTAGAATCAAATGTAACGAGTTGCATACCAACATTCAAACAACGTTACATGGACGGAAATATGTATGACTTCTCAGCATTGTTTTTCGTCAAGTTTGGTGAAGGAGATTTTCTATTTTCGTTTATATGGATAAATACGGAATATCACGATCAACACGCTAAAGAAGCTATTCGAAATGCAATCTGCAAGCTTACCATGGATAAACTCATCTCAAAGATCGGGAAGTGATGGGTGGACTAGATTTTTTGAATGACTAAAGTCTTTTTCGTCTGGTATCGCGAAGAACCCAACCCCTATTCCCTTAAGATTCAAATTGATTTTTGTTTGGTCTGAGCCTCTCTCTCCTCTAAAAGAATTTTTATAGGTCTATCAAAAATCAGGTAGGATAGAGAGTAAGGGTCTTTTATTGATTAAGCTAGTTGTTAAGTCCTCTAAAAATAAATATAAATCTTTTAAGCTCTTTGTCTCTATCTTCCCGTTTTGTGATAGACCCAGCATGGCTAAGTCTCAGCCTCCGCCTTAGCTTCACGCAAAATCTGGCGAATCACATCTTGGACTGTGCGAGCCCCACGCCTTTTCAGTTCACGCATAAGCCACTCGTACAAGCCACCGTCAACGCTCTGCTGGAAAATCGGCACGCATTCAACACCAACAACAATATTTAAGCCATAAAAATAAAAGAAAATCTGAAACAAACCTTTAATTAAACTCTAATTTAGGAAAAAGCCAAATTGTTTATCTTTTATGCTGTTCTATCAACCACCAGAAAGGCGGAATTAATATAGCATACCTGCTGTCTTTGTAAGCCTTGAGCATTAGGCTGAGAGTCCGATAGAGAGGATCATCCGGTCCTTCGAAGTCGGATTGGAGCGTTTTGTTCCAAACTCTCAGTTTTCTCGGCAGAAGCTCATAGACTTTTTTCTTCATTTTGAGGGCATAATTGACCTCCTTTGCCACACCTGGTGTTACTAAGCTTGTCTTACCTGCCGCCAAATTTTGCAGTTTCACTAATATGTCGCAAAAGTCACTCCTCAAACGGTTCTTAAAATGCCCATATTCGTCGGCGTGTTGTAAGTATTCAAGTATAAAATTTTTAAATTGTTCAGTAAGGTAAAATCGCTGGAAAACAACACAGCCAGTCTGATCAATAAGTCTAAAGCAAACGATTAAACCCTTTCGCTTTTTCAAATTAGCGAAATCTGGATCCTCATCATAGTCACGCGGGTTTAACACGTCAATAGCATTACCTAAGCACTCTTTTATCGTTTTAATAGCCTTTTCTTCCTCTTCGGTATTGTACATCCATTTAGGATGCGAAAAGTAAACCTTCAAAGCTACATCACTTATTAAAGGGTGATAAAATTCTTATGATTTATGTTTTTTGTAATTTTTCCATGGAGCATAAGAAAGTTTTAGCTTCTTAGGAGTTTTTCTATTACAGAAGAAAAGATATTAAGGATCAAATATCGTTAGAACAATTCCCGAGATAGCAAGTATTGTTCCCCATAATGGGTCTTGTTCGGCATATTTAATCAATGCGCTAAAGTCCAGTGAAAGTGCAACAATCCATCTTGGTCCTCTAATTCTTTCAAATATTCGTTCTTTTTCATCTCTAATTTTATTTGTAACATCTAAAGTAGAAATACCGATTTTTCTGAAATATTGTATAGTTCTCCGAAATCTGAGCAGTAATGCTGAATTTTCCTTTAAAAATGAATATTCTTCTAACAAAATCTGTTTTACATACACTGGAAGATTGACTCTTTCAATTTGTGAAACGATTTCTTTAACATTTCCTTCTTTATATTTGTAAATCTCAGCTTTTTCTATGAGTTTAAAATATTCCCGCGCGATTTTGGCTTGCCAATCCCACCAGACGAAGTATCTTAGGACTTCATTAACTTTTTGTTCCTTGACCATCCAATATAGGGTTGCTGGAATGAATAATCTCTGTTCTATATTAAGCAACTTGTGTATGTGAGAATCTGACGTTATAACGGATGGGTCTATGATGAGAGCACTCAGTTTCTTTTCCAAAACTGACATATTTTCACAAGGTTTCAGTTATTAAAGATTGTTTAAAAGCTTTTAGAACTTGGCAGATTCTGGGAGTTAGGCAATTTAGTTAAGGGCTAATTTCATTGTGTTTCCATATGATTATGTTTTCTTTGAAGGTTATGCCTTTTGTTTTACTGCATAGGTTTTCTACCGGGCATTGTTTGTATTTTCTGTAAGCGCATAGTTTTGAGCCTATGTTCCACATGGGTTCGTCAAGCTTCCAAAGAGCCGTGCCAACAGTTTTAGCCGCACACAAAATATTTAGCATCTTAATTATTTAATTTGTCATAAGTGGTCTTTCATGCCGACTGTGGAAAATCATGTGAGGTTTTGTATAAGGGAGTTTGGCGAGGAACACGCAGAATTGTGCTATATAGTAAACAGTTGGATGGACGCTCCTTCAAGGGAAAAAGGCAAAGGTCATCGTGTTAAAAGACATGACCCTTTATATACGCCGCTGGAGGCATGCGAAGTTTATGGACATTTTAATGTAAACAGATTCAAAGATTTAGATTTTTTGGCGAATGAGATTGTAACAAAAAAAATATTGAGAAGCGACAAGGCATATGAACATCTTTGGCCATATATGAAGAAAGGGCTGAGTGACTTAAGTTTTAGACCAACTGTTGAGGAATTTTTGTTTTGGAAGTTATTCTTGGAACGAATCCCCGAAGTAAGTGAAACCATAGAAGATGCAAAAATAAATTTACCTAAAAACCTTCTTATTGCACGTATCGTTTTACAGCACCTGAGACTAGATGGGTTGATTACACCTAAAGAAGAAAAAATGTTAGCTAAGATGTGGAACGATAAGTTCTCATGGATTCTTGCCGCGCATATTCAATCTCATTACGATGAGTTTGCTTGGATACCTGATGCTATGGCTAACGCCTTGAAAGTAATAGAAGAGAAACACCAAAAAGCGGATTGGGAACGCCAAAAAAAACAAGAACGGATAGAACAGGAAGGACAAAAAATGGAAAAAATGCGCTGGCGAGAGAACGCAGTAAGACAACTTAAAGAGAAGACGGTAGTAATTTCTTATCTTGTGGCAATCCCCCTTACATTATTACTTTTTCTTGCAGGGTTATTCGCATTAATGTCTTTTGCAAGCCTTTTTAGTGGCGGTTTCGGGCTTATAATTGTATTTTTAGGTTCATTTCCAATAGGTGTAGCGGCAGTATTTATGGTTTCCCCAATCGCCAAGCACATTGAAAAAACATTGTTTGCGAGGGAATTGAAAAAGTTGCAGGAGAGTAATGCCTGATGCTTTATTTTTCGCATGTTTGCGTGTGTGCGTGAATGCCTTCGCCTATAGTCTCTTTGTTTCTTTAAGAATCAGGTTTCTTCTTTAAGATTGATAATAGTCTCTCCGCTAATCTATCTCTATGTTATTCATCTGCTTCTTAAGTGAGCGTTATAGTTTCTCTTTGGTCTCTCTGCACGCGCACACACTAAGTGTTTTCTGCTTTTGTCTCCTCTTCCTGTCTCATGCGCAAGTCAAAGAGTGTCATTTGTCTAAGTTTATCCTTTAAAGGAAAGGGTTACGTGGACCCAGAGAGCAGCATATGCGACACGCACCTTATTCCGAATACATCGCAGTGAAAAACAGACTCTCAACAAGTTCGATTGGGTTACTAGTATCTGAAATTAGCCCTCTTGCTTCCTTAGGAATAAGGCTAAGAGCAAACTCTTCGTTGCCCAAGACTTCCACGATAAGCCGCAGAATGATCTTGCGAATGCGCTTCTTGTCAGCTTCACGTCTATGAAAAATCGCTTTGAAAAACGGGATAAGAGTATTATCATTGAAAATTTGATTGATTTGCTTTTCTGGAAGATTCTCGGCCAGATAAGTTAGATATTCAACCGTCTTTAGTGTTTTCTTTCTAATTCTGTATAATTTCTGTTTTTCCACAGCCGTCATGGCTTTGCTTTTTTTCTTTCTTCTGTCAATGAAATCGATTTCGCTTCTTCTTAACATCATCTTATCCCCGAATAGACGAAAAAGTGTTACTTTTATTTAAATCTTGTTTTTTTGTTATCGATTTTCCGTTACTTTTTAATAATAAGTAACGTTTTTAAACATCAGCGAACACTTAAATAAACGGGCTATGAAATGAATAAAATTGTTAAAGCCAGCCTTTCAGAAGATACAAAGAAACGCCTTGCTAGTTACGATACCCTAGAGAGGTTCATGCTGCAATCAGACTTCATTGAGCACTTCTTAACGGAAGAGGAAGATCCTCGGGCAATAACTGCTAAACGCTTTTACAATGAAGTTCCGTCAGGCATCATTAAACTTCATAAAACTACAAGAGCCGGAGCAACCGTTGCCCTTTGCAGTGAAAGTGTAAGGCGAAATGAGCTGTTCACACTTATCTGCCGTACAAACCGTAACATTACCAAGACCGTAAAGGAAGAGACAGCATCGGTGGTAGGGCGCCCCATCAATGTTATTCATATCATGAGGAATTCATTTTGTCCACGAATTATGGGGTTAATCGCGAAATATCCAGCCATCGAAAGGCTTAGCTTTATCCCTCTTCCAAGCTGCGATAAATGCGACATTGCTCCTTGTCCGATAAGAGAAATATTTGAAACGCCATCCGAAAAAGTGGACGGTTATGCTTTAACTTATGCGAAACTTCAAAGTCTCATGATGTCTGAAAGCAAAAGGGTTAAAGATTTACTAGATAAGTTAGCACAGTCCAAGAACATAATCTTTGACGAGGTTCAATTTCTCCAGGAAGTTGGCACCGTTGCTGTAAACGTATGGGAGAAAAAAGAAGGCCACGAATACAAATTAGATCTGCAGGCATACATTAAGCTAGGCGAGTCTTCACCGCTATTACAATGGTTTTTGGAAAAAGCTGAAGAAATCATAAGCAGCACACAAGCAGAAGTTGAAAAATTGAAGAAAAAGTCTACGGTGAACCACTGCCTCAAACATCTAGCTTCAACAGTTCAAAATCCAACATTCAAAAAAGTCATGGAAGAACAGAAGCAATATGACGCCATGATACAGAAGGAACGTGAGAGGCTCCAGAAACTTCATCCCGACAAATCATGGATCGAAATTGAAAATATGATGCCAAATTATCTGGAAGCAATAAAAGAAGTGATGAAACAAGATATACCTTTTAGCGAAATTGTCAAAATCCAAGAATTGCTCATGAACGCAATCCAAGAGCCTGAAAAATACGAGTTAACTGAAGACCAGATAGTAACATTAAGCAAGCTGCTTTCAATAGTTAACGCGGACTTTCTCACAATGTCTTACGTAAGAGGGTTAGAAGCAGAACAAATCTCGATCCAAGCACAGGACACTTTGATGTATAGATGCCTACAATCATTTACTTCTAGGGCTTTACAGAGTTTAAGAGAGAAACGGATCATATTTACGACAGCCACATTTGGGACGCTAAAAATCGAGAAGATTCTAAACCTAGGTAGCATTAACGATTATGTTTGGGGAGACCCGCTAAACACAAGCTCCAAGCTCCTAGTAGTCACCGACAAAAGCAGAATATCGCCATACAATTTCACAAAGAGACTTGAAAGCATTAAAGCATTGATAAAAACGGTCATAGAAAAATTCGGACCCGAGAATGTTCAAGTATGCACAATGAACAAGGAATGGAGCAAAAGATTAGGATTTGAAAGCACGTGGTATGGAAGCGACCTAACAGAAGGAGTATCATCTCGGAAGAGAATTTGGATCATGATTGGATTAGCAGAAAAACCAGTTAACGCCAAAGATCACCTAGCAATAACACAAGCTCCTTACCACGACAACCCCCTAAACCTGCAAGGAGAAGAATTCCTATACTACCTATCCCAAAAACTCAGGGTTGACTCGGTTCATATCAGCACATACCAAGCCATCTCACGTGCAAAGGATCCAGAGGCTAAGGACAGAAGCATAGCTATCATAGTTGGAGCACGAAAAGAAGAGGTTGAAAAATGCCTCCTTTGGGGAACCACAAGAACCCTAAAGTCCATCAAAACCGAAAAAGGGATAAAATTTGAGATTGAAATCCAAGATCCCATTGGCAAGCCTTTCCTCACGGTCGCTCCTCTTGGCGTAGACGTTGAGGAATCATTGCACATCATTGATCAATGGATTACCTATGGGAAAATCGCAAACTATCGGCTTAATTGGGTTCACGTGAAAAGAATGGCAGATGCAAGGGGTTACGTCGGCGCTAAACGACTAGTAAAAACGTATAGCTTGGACGCGCAGGAAGTAAAACAATTCCTTAACGAGCTGCCAGAATTTTTCGCAAGTCAAGGGATAAACGACTATGTGCTAGTGCATGATTCCCAGGGCGCCATAAAAGCTGTCGCAACAAGACAGTACTATGAGAAACAGGGGAAACCGAGTATATATATTAGTACTAGGTTTACTCAATTTTCCATAGTACAAGCAGCTGACTGGTTCATCGCGCTTAAGGCGGCAGTTGACCGTGCTCCAAAAGAATTCAATGCATTGTCACCAGGTTATTTTAACCACCATGTAAGCTCAAGCATGTACGATCACCTAAGCAAATTTCTTGATATTTTGCAGTCCAACCCATCTTTATGCCCCGGCTGGATTGTTGTCGGAGAGAAAGGCGAAGAGAGGGAGACACGCAAAATTGTTCGCGATATGTATGGTCTAACCTGTTGGTCCCCTGACTTTCCAAGGCGTTTCGGAGCCCTGCAGGTATGGGTCGATGATTATGCGTCTCTTCTAAAATTCATTGCAGACAGCCAAAACCGTGACGGCTTCATATCCGTTTACTCGTTTCCAGAGCACCTTCACCCGAAAGAAGGCGGCAACCCGCCAATTTCCACGGTCTTTATCGATTTAGATGTTGAAAGCCCAGAATTGTCAGACCTGAGAACTTGTTGGGAACACGGAGATAAAACTGTTGTTGACCAATTGCTTGTTCTTCGCATGACCTTGCTGAGGGATGTCCTCAGACAAGCCAAGGCTTTCGTTAGTTATTTGGTGAAGCAAAGCATACAGCCCAGAATACTTCTCTCAGGCTTTAAGGGAGTTCACATATTCATTGATTTCCCAAGCGTACAATTTTCGTCGTTGGAAATTGCAAAATACATCATACGTAAGTTTTTAGATGAAGTCAAAATTCAAGTCGCCAAAGAGACTAATATCGATGTGGTTTTCGACACTACCGTTATCGGGGATCTGTCGAGGCTCTGCAGAATTCCAAACACAGCCAACATCAAAGCTACAAAACTTCTAGGTCGCCCTCAATATGCGGTTCCTGTAACTGTTGAGGAGTTTATGCATTTGACGCCTGAGGATTATGACAAACTGTGTTCCGATCCAAGATACACTCCACTAGTAAGAAAGGAAAGCCATGAAGTTCTAGTGAAGCTAACCAAGATAACTGAAGAAATGGATTTGGATGAAGTGGCAGTCACTCCGAAAGGCACAGTTAAAGACCCAGAAAGGCTTGAAGCATATGAGCGCGAATGCACTAAGGAAATTCTAACAGACGAAGACTATGAAGACCTCAACATACGCCCGTGCTTCAAAAAAGTACGCAGTGAGAAAATTTCACTTGACGGCCCGGGCGGACACATGATGAGAATCGGCGCCGTCATGGAATTAGCAGCGCGGGGATTGAGTATTTCTTCTATTGTTCGATGGTTCGACTTCTGCCACGATTATGATCCAGCTATAACAGAGGAAGCCGTGAAGAGCCTCATTTCAAGAGGCTACACGGACAAATACACAGACGAGTACGGCTCAGAACACAGAAAAGGTCTCAAGTGCGAAACAATCCAGCGTTGCGGTTTTTGCGTGAAAGATGAATGCCCCATTTATCAGAGAAAACTCGGAAGGAGGTGAGAGACAAATGGAAGCTATAGCTGCAGAAGATCACATAACTCAGGTTACTATTCCGTTCAAAAGGTTTAGTCGCATCGAATATCCGAGCCACGAAAAAGGTGGTGAACATGAAGGAGCACTAAAGGTAAAGTGCAAAGGCGGGAAGTTCGCTGGATACCAACATTTCTATTGCTCAGAATGCAACGAAGAACTTACATTGGAACCAATATGCGTAGGTAACGTCCACCAGAATATTCGAAACCGAAAAAACAAGTACTCTGTGCTGCAAATAGGCGCCAAATGTCCAAAGTGCAAAAAAATTGACATGATAAAGATACCCTTTAATGCTCAATTTATTATGAAACTTGAAGAAGCAACTCGTCTTGACAACAAGCATTTGGTTCCATAAGAACCCTTTTTCTTTTTTTCAAAATCGTGCCAGCGTGTTGCTAAGTTCACAAACTGCATTTAGCAACGGTTGGCAATACTGAAGATTAAGCATAAAACGCACGAGGTGGCGTTATTTGTTATGTATAGTGGGAGGTGAAATCATACGGAAAAGAAAGTAGTGCCTTTGCATAATGTGTTAACAGAATTGCTTAAGAAACAAGGAATTGAAAATGGTTATACCATTGGAAAACCTTCCTTTGAGATTCCTGAGAGAGCTAATGTGATAGTCGATGTTTGCTGGGAGAAGGGCGAAGAAAAGCTGGTTTGGGAAGTTGAACTCAAAGCTCGATATGAAGAAAAACTGTTCCATTTTCATCTGCTGAAGGAAAATTATCCAACACTGAAGTTCGGTTTAGTCGTTCAACGTGCTGACTCCAAAAGGCAAGTACTGCGTATCTCAGACAACCTACTGTCCCAAGATGAAAAAGATTCTTTGAAAATAAAAACGGTGAATGAACTCGTTGGCAGAAACATTGAAGAATTACCTAAGCTAATACCTGAACTTTTCTGGGCTCATAGGGAATCTTCGAGAAAATGCGTAGCTCTTTTTGCTCCGTGTGCCTTTGACGACGGTTTTAATCGAGGGATAAGGCTTACTGGAATCTACCTAAGAGACAAAGGGTATTCAATGGATGAGATCGCGGACTACATCGAATGGTTAGCTGGAAAATTAGACTTGCCACTGTTCGAAACGAAATCTGCATTAGGCCAGATTCAGAAAGATCCGTTTCCACCATGCTATCAAATCCAACAGACGAAGACTGACAGAGGCCCTTTCATTCTAAAGCTTGGCGACCTCGACATCACAGATGTATGTACACATTGTGAACACTACAAAAAAGCATGATACCTGCAGAACGCACGCTGGTATTCTGCTAAAACAACCAATAAAATCGAAAGAAACCAGAAAGGTTAGCTCAACGCGCTTACCTTTTCTATGGAAAGTTGAGTGAACCAAGTAATAATATAGTAAGTGATTATTTCGGGTTTTCACCAAGATTTTTCTATGTTCGACAATGTAGTCCTACAAACTTATTTGTAGAAGAGTATCGACACAGCCGAAAATCAACGAGGTGCAATGCTATATTTTCGGGTTTTCTGCAAGAAAATTCTATGTTTCGTCTTCGAACGTGTGCAATGCGTTTCGAAGAGGAATCTGCAACGTTTCGAAGAGAGTATGCATCGGTGCAATAATCGAGTTTTTGCAATGCTATATTTTCGGGTTTTCTGCAAGAAAATTCTATGTTTCGTCTTCGAACGTGTGCAATGCGTTTCGAAGAGGAATCTGCAACGTTTCGAAGAGAGTATGCATCGGTGCAATAATCGAGTT
>Ga0315280_10004436_pt1 | contig 20717 bp, 16 predicted proteins | sample YL17G06_40_MG_FD_203697 | JGI IMG/M metagenome (GOLD analysis project Ga0315280, IMG submission 203697) | Sediment microbial communities from Yellowstone Lake, YNP, Wyoming, USA - YL17G06_40 | ecosystem: Environmental > Aquatic > Freshwater > Lake > Sediment | place: USA: Wyoming | collected... | reverse complement strand
GCTCGCCAGTTGCTGCACGAAACCTTCAACCGACGTGGCGACGCAACGATACTCCATGCCCGATGATCGGCCAGTCACCGACGATTGCTTCTACCGACTTGCTAAGTCGCCGGAGAAGATGGGGTTGTTGGCGGCCAACCCCAAGCCGTTGAATGAGTCGAAACCTCCTCCTGTGCGAGCTCCCGGATGAACCGCGGTACAAATCGCGGTCCGCCGCAAGAACCGATGGCAGCCCACACAGGCAACCTCCCAATGCGGTACGCCTGGCGGGGTCGCGACTGTATTCCACAGTGCGACCCCGCCAATTCATAGTTGTTCCGCTCGATCAACCTCCAGAAAAACCGGCGCGTGCAGGATGCACGCACCGATCGGATCGCCGGCCGCCGTCGCAAGAGACACCTCTCCCGAGATGCCGCTTGCGACCGCAACCGCATCCTGCCAAGGATGATGGGCGACTGAAGCAACACTCCAGCGGCCCGACCTCTCGATCGGCGAAAATCGCCAGTCGGCCCTTTCGTTGTGGCCTATGTGCCCGGCACCACCCGTAGCATGCCAACGGGTTGCGACTGCCTTGCCGCAACACCGCCCAGGCCCGTGCATGGTCTCGACCATGCCCAGGCCCAGCTTCTACTCAGGCCCCACTCCCAGACTTCAGCGTTTCAATCACCTGCCCGACCATGGAGCAGGCACCGGCGACCAAGCCGGCTGCTGAAGCCCTTCCTGCGTTAGTCATGCCCTTGGTACCTGGGTCACGTGGCTAGAGGGTGTTATCCCTCAGCAAGTGGCCGTATGTGCGGGCTCCCGCCCGCCATAGTTTCAGACAGTTGACGAAATCGCCAAAACTGCCCATTTCAGGGGTCAGAACACAGAAGCTACCCCTTACCCTTCGACCACCGCTTTTCACCGCTGTATGGGCACACACGGGCTTCCAAACAGCGTTTTCGGCGTCGTCTCCCAAGACACTCACCGGCAAGCCCTTACGGGCCTTTCATGGTTGAGCTTTTCACGCCCCTGGATTTGCCAGGGTACCCGAACCTGGTCTAGGTCCGACTCCGGCTGTCGCCAGCCGAAGGCTCCCCACGCCGGCGCACGTTGAACGAACCTGCTCTCGCAAGCAGGCCCGAACCCCGTGGGCGGATTTGCAGCCGCAAGCGACTGCGCACCGACTTTGCGACATGACGGCCCCGACGCACTCGCGTCGAGGCATGTCCGCATCGCCCCCGTTCCCCGGGGCATTGCCATCGGATAGAACGCTGAGATTGTTCCTCTGGGAAACAAAGCCAGAGGGTTTAATTCAGCGAGCCTCCGTCGAGCACGGACAAGCGGCTCTCACCGCATCCGGCTCTACTGGCACAGCACGCGATGGCTGGTTAGGCCAATCCCCTTAGCCTGTTGGTAAGCAGGTTTACCGGGTATGCTGCCCGATCGAGAGGCCGCGCGGTACGTTTAGCACCACCGACGACCGCAGAACATTGTCCTGCACCCTAGAGAATAACTCAGGCTGGCCCGCTAATCACGTTTCGTGTTCAGCCTTGGGCAACTGCCTCGGAAGACGAGCACGGACATACTGGTGCATGATCACTTGGCGATAATGGGCGGCCATCCCGTCATTGCCTGATTCGATTGAACGTTGCAAGCCGTCAGCCGCAATCCGGGACGCTCCGTTCGATGCTTCCCGCTCCAGTTGGCTTCGCTCGGCCGACGATAAGCAGACGAGGTAGTCATGCACCTGCTGTTCTTCTTGAGTTAGTGGGGACTCCGACGCGGTTTCGAGCCGGACGACTGATGCCCCGGAGCCATTTCGGCCGCCGGCACGAGGGACCGCTCGCCGAGCAGCCTCTTCCGTGACGCCAGCGGGTGTCGAGTAATCGTCGCGGATCGACTTCACCAGGTAGCCGGCTGGGTTCCGGGAGATACGCTGGTCCCCTCGCTTGCGAAGGGTATCGAACACGGCAACTTTGTCTTCGATCACTTCGCGAGAAAAATCCCGGGCCAGACGTGCTGCTGCGGCAACCGTGACGCCTCGATCGATGAGTTGCTTTTCCAATACGGTGAACTGTCGGCCTCCACGATTCCGGCCGCCGGCCCTCGGTGTCCGCAGAAACGCGACTTCCCACTCCCCGCGACGCATCCGGCGGAATCGTTCTGACGAAGGCATCGGCTCCAAGAAACCGGCTTGCTCCAGTTCCTCGATCGCCGGATGCAGTCGCCGTTTCATTTGGGCCGCATCGTACGTGCGGCTCAGCCCCACGTGTTCGCACGCAAATCGCCGGAGATCAAATCAAATTTGATTCGAGAAGTGGAACCGCTTGTCGAGGAAACGGTACATCCGCTTCGCCGTCCTGCGGTGCAGCCGACGATACAATTCCACGTCTAGCTGCTTCAGGTATCCGTCCTGGAAGCTGCGGAACACGATGTCGTTCCAGGTGAACGCCGACAGAGTTGCTTCTTTGCTGCCAAGCCCCGCACGTGTCATCCGTCCGGGTCGGCGATAAAGCACGAGGTTGTCGAGCAGGTGGAAATGAGCGTCGACCCACTTCTTGCGTGACCTGTCCCACCACGCGTTCTCGTAGTACAGGGTCACCCCGAGCCAACGCTTGAGCGACGTTTCCAGCCGCGAGTAGCTCTTGCCCTCGTCTCCCCACCCCAGTAGACGAATCAACTGGTATCGGCTGAAGCGCACGCAACGGTCGGTGAAGTCGGCCGCCTTGCTCAGTTGGACAAGCCCGAGGATGACATCATCGTCCAGAGCCGTTGGAAGCCCGTACTTGTCCGATGCCGTGATGGTCAGCCGTCTGGCGACATGCTTTCGCTGGCTGCGATCCCAAATGCGGTCCCCGAAAGTCAGCGTCTTGCAGCCCCGCGGTGCCTTGTCCGCCAGCGTTGCCAGGGGAAACTTTGCCAAGTTCAGTTCGTCGCGGCCCATATCTCTCCGATGAGCCCGCTCGGCGTTGGCTTCTCGATTCTCGTCCGTCTCCTTCATGGCCCCTTTTGAAAAAGCAACAACAAACCGCCAGCGGTTGTTGTTTTACAGATGTTGAATAACAAAACAGTTGATCTGGCAAGAAGCTAATCGCAGCGCACCCCTTGCAGTCCGCCGCCCTGCTCTCGTTCCCGGTATCCGGGGGCCTATTCCTGCCCCGGTTCCCTGTATTTCCCTGCCCCGGTTCCCGGTAATTCGCTGCCCGCCTTCCCGGTATCGCCGAGGCGGCAGGGTTGACCACCGGGACCAACCGCCGCTGTCGGCAATGCCAGTCTGCCAGAAACGCTGGCATTTCGGCAACGCCCGAACGCCTCAAATGCCGGCTTTCCAATTTGCCGCAGACGTGATATCGATTTTGCGGAGGCCAATGAGAATCATCGCGATTGCGAATCAGAAAGGCGGAACCGCCAAGACCACAACCGTGGCGGCACTCGGCGTGCTGCTCAGCCGGACTGGCACGCGGGTTCACCTGGTGGATATGGACCCCCAAGCCAGCTTGACGCGGGCATTTGGCCACCAGGACGACACGGACGGGCTTTACATCGCCCTGACCGACCGGGCGGGTTTGCCAGTCCAAACGGTGTTTGACAACCTCAGCCTGACGCCAAGCACCATCGAGCTTGCACGGGCCGAGACAGAACTCCTGGCAGAGCCGGCTCGCGAGTACTTCTTGCGGACTTGCCTGGAGAAGACACCGCTGCCTGGCGACGCGGTGGTGTTGCTCGACACGCCGCCATCGCTGGGAATCCTGGCCGTGAACTGTCTGGCCACCGCCGGCGGCATGATTGCCGTGATACAGCCCGGCGGCTTCGAACTCCATGCTCTCGTTCACCTGCACGTGACCGCTCAGACGATCCAAGAGCGGATCAATCCCGACCTGCATTTTCTGGGGGCCATCGTCACCAACGCCCACCGGCGACGCTCGATTACAGCCCAAGTGCGCCACGAGGTCGGCCGCCTGTACCCGCTCTTGGGCACCGTCCGGGCCGATGCCCGCCTGCTGTATGCGACCTCCGGCGGCAAAATCCAGCGTCTTGTTACGTCCAAGGCCCTTCAAGACTACGCCGAAGTGGTGGAGCATTTGCGACAGGTCCTGCCATGAGCAAGACCGACGGACACGGCATTGTCGGGCTCTTCGACCACATTCTTTCCACTGCCCACGCCGACAGGTTCCCCTCATCGCGTACCGGTCCTGGGCCGGGTGCGTCCCGTCCCGGTCCCGCCGCCATCGACGCAGCCGGCACACCTACTGCCACCGCACGACGCGGCCGCCCACCGGGCAAGGCTCCGTCCATGGTCACGGCCAAGGAGAAGGTCACGCTCCGGATTACCAGCACCCTAGTCGCCTCGTACCGGGACTGGTCCTGGGAAGCCCGCTCCCAGTTAAGCCAGCTCGTCGAGCAGGCCTTGGCGGACTACCACGACCGCCAGAGGGGCCAGCGGCAATCCACCCCGTAGGTCACGCCGCATCACAGCCGCACCATAACAGCGATCGAGTCAACCAAAGGAGGTACCTATGTCAGAGAATGCCAAGCCCGTGTATCGACTTCGCTACGGCAACGTCGCCGCCGCGGTGTGGGCCCGAAATTCTAGTGCTGGATATTTGTTTGACACCACGTTCAAGCGTGTTTTCAAGGATGGCGAGCCGGGCGACTTGGAACCGCGCCTTGCGGAACTTGAGGAAGTAGAGCAGGTTCCAGCCGCAGCCCTCCTAGTGAAGCTTTATCGCGTTCAGACTCGCAGCCAGGAAGCGGGCATGAGTTTACTTCTTGAAACTCACATCCTGCCCGCTGTACTCAAGCGATTCGATTATGAGCATGGTGGCAGAGATCGCCTTGAATCCTTTTGCACCGACTCGAAGACCACCAGCATCGACGTGCCTTTGACGCCTATTTGCGCCAGGCCTGTAGAGATCGGGTCTTGGACGCAATGCTGCCGACACTGTCACTGGTAAATCAACGGGGGCAGTGGGTTCGAGCAGCTCAGCTAATCTGGCCTTCATGGAATGTTGACGATAGCAACACGGCAGTCCGTGAGATGGCGCCCCCCTCCAGGATGATGCACTTACATCACGCTGTGAAAACCGCGGTCTAGCCGGGCTTTCAAGCGCTTTCGGAGTGTAGGAGTTGCGCGAGGACCGGCCGCTGGGCACGGATATGCAGTGCGAGGGCTTCGCGAGCGCGTGCCCAATGCTGTCCGATCAGCGCCTCGAGGATGTCGCGATGCTGGGCGGCCATCTCCGCCACGACGTGCGCCCCGGGAGCGGCATAGTCGAATGCTGACGTATAATAGGTCGCCGTGTACTGCTGGAAGAAGTTGCGGATATACCGATTGCCCGACTTCGCGATCAGGTAATCGTGGAGGCGATTGTCCAAACGTGGCGACTGGCCTTCATCGACCGGTGCATTGCCTTCCAGCATCGGCACAAGGTCCGCGGGGCATATGTGTGATCGGGCCAGGTCAAGAGCTTTCAACTCGAGGACCTCGCGAACATCGAGATAGGCCACCACGTCGTCCTCTTGGATGGGATGCACAACCCAGCCGCGGCGCGGGATATGCTCAATCAGGCCGGCTCCCGCCAGTCGGCTCAGCGATTGGCGAATGACGGAACGCCCTACTTGGTGTTTCTCGGCAAGGGCCTCCTCGCGGAGATGGACCGGTCCACGCTGCAGGTTGGCGAGCATCACCTCACGAATGAGGATGCGATCCCAGTCTTGGGTTGTCGGCGGAGGTTGGGCGGCGCGGAACTTCTGAGGTGATTTCTTCTCTGCCGGGACCACGGATAGGCGGCCGTTGGGCAGTTTCTCGATGCAGCCATCGGTCAGCAACTGTGCGACCGCACCACGGACAGGCGTCAGGCTGACGCCGTAATGTTTGGCCAGCGCCGGTAGGCTCACCGTGCAGGGCAGGCGCACTCCGGAGCGGATCCGCCCCCGAAGGTCCTCGGCGATGTAGTCTGTCAACTCCATGAACGCAGTCTCACGCGGAAGCCCCCTGGTCCAGGGGGTGGGGCCGCCTTCGCCGCCGAATCCATCGTCTCCAATTTGAGCAGCACCCATTGACTTTGTCAACAATAGCATTATACTGCAGTGGTAGCTTTTGTCAACACAAACAAGTTCTGGGCTTCTGGTGCGTTCGTGGCGGAAGGGCCGAGCACCAGCAATCGCAAGTGGGAGAAGAACGCATGAATCTCACTCTCGACCCCGGTCTCTTGAAAGCAGCGCGAGCCGCACTGAACTTCCGCAATCAGGCTTTCATCGACGGCAAGTACTGCCCTAGCGCCAGCGGCAAGACCTACACGTCGGTTAATCCAGCCAATGGGAAACCGCTGGCCGAGATCGCCGACTGTGGGCCGGAAGACGTCGAGGTGGCGGTCCGGGCGGCGCGCAGGGCCTTCCAGGGCGGGGTCTGGTCCAGGCTGAGGCCCGGCGACCGCAAGCACGTGATGCTGAAGTTCGTCGAGTTGTTGGAGAGGAACGCCCTGGAACTCGCGCTGTTGGATTGTCTCGACGCCGGCAAGCCGATCTACGACTGCGTCAATATCGACATTCCCGACACGATCCACTGCATCCGCTGGCACGCGGAACTAATTGACAAGCTCTACGAGCGCACGTCGCCGTCAGGTCCGGACGTGGTATCGCTCATCGTGCGCGAGCCGATCGGGGTCGTGGCCTGCATCCTGCCGTGGAATTTCCCCATCCAGATGATGGCGTGGAAGATTGGGCCGGCCTTGGCAGCGGGCACCAGCGTCGTGCTGAAGCCGGCACGGCAGACTGCGCTCAGCGCGCTGCGCACGGCAGAGATCGCCGCCGAGGCGGGCGTTCCGGACGGGGTGTTCAATGTCGTGCCCGGCGCTGGGGCGGTTCTCGGACCGGCCCTCTGTCGGCACATGGACGTGGACATGGCGGCCTTCACCGGGTCGACCAGCGTGGGCCGTGACCTCCTCCGCTACTCCTCCGAGTCCAACCTCAAGCGGATCATCTTGGAGTTGGGCGGCAAGAACCCGCAGGTTGTCCTGGCCGACGCCGACCTCGACAACGCCGCGCCCCACGTGGTCAACTCGGCCTTCTGGAACATGGGTGAGAACTGCAGCGCGGGATCGCGGCTCATTGTACACCGCGAGGTCAAAGACTCACTGCTGGAGAAAGTGCTGGCCCAGACCGCGCGCTGGCCGGTGGGCGACCCGCTTGATCCAGCCACGCGCATAGGCCCACTCATTGAGCCGGCCCACATGCAAACAGTGTTGGGCTACATCGAAAGAGGCAAGCGGGAGGGCGCCCGACTGGTGCTGGGAGGCAATCGCGTGCTGCCAGAGACCGGCGGTAATTTCGTCGAGCCCACGGTTTTCGATGACGCCACTGGCGAAATGGTCATTGCCCGGGAAGAAATCTTCGGTCCCGTGCTGGCGGTCATCCCGGTCGACAGCGATGAGGAAGCGATCGCGGCAGCCAACGACACGAAGTACGGACTGGCCGCCTCGCTGCATACTCGCGACATCGGTAAGGCGCACCGCTTCGCCCGCGAGATCCGCGCCGGTGTCGTTTCGGTGAACAGCTTCTGCGAAGGCGATCTGACCACGCCTTTCGGCGGATTCAAGGAATCGGGCTTCTTCGGGCGCGACAAGTCGTCGTACGCCCAAGAGCAATACACCGAACTCAAGACCGTGTGGATGCAACTCTGACCCGAAGCCTGCCCGGGAAACCCCCATGAACGCCAAATCAACAAACCGATCCAAGAAACCCTTCCACGGCGTGTTCGGTGCGCTGGTGACGCCGATGACGGTCGACGAAGAGATCGACTACTCGAAGTTGGCCGAATTAGCAGACCACTTGATTTGCAAAGGCGTCCACGGTCTGGTTCCGCTGGGAAGCACGGGCGAGTACTATGCCCTCTCGGCCGACGAGCGCGAGCGTGTACTGCGAATCACGCTGGAAGCTGCCGCAGGGCGCGTGCCGGTCGTGCCGGGGACCAACGCCGGATCGACGCGCGATGTCGTCGCCTTCTCGCGTCAGGCCGAGCAGCTTGGCTGCGCCGGCGTCATGCTGGCGGCGCCCTACTACTCGCTGCCTAGGCCCGATGAACTCTTCGTCCACTTCAAAGCCGTCAACGACGCGATCGGCGTGCCGATCGTCGTCTACAACTATCCCGGTCGCACCGGAGTGGACATGTCGCCCGACTTGCTCGAACGCCTGGCCGAGTTGCGGAACGTGCGCTACGTGAAGGAGAGCACCGGGGAGATGCCGCGGATCACCGAACTGCTGCGCCGTTGCGGCGACAGCCTCGGCGTGTTCTGTGGCTGCGACACCATCGCGCTGGAAAGTCTGATGGTCGGCGCCATCGGCTGGATCGGAGGCGTGGCCAACGTTTTGCCGGCTTCCCATGCGAAGCTCTACGAGTTGGTGGTGGAGAAGTCGGAGTACGGCACGGCACGCAAGCTGTTCTTCGAGATGCTGCCCACCTTGGAATTGATGGAAGGGGGCGGCAAGTACACGCAATGGGTCAAGGCGGCTTGCGGGCTGATGGGCTGCGCGTGTGGCCCGCCGCGCCGTCCGCTCGGCCCGGCAACCAAGTCGGAACGCACTCAACTGCGTGAAGCCCTGCGTCAGACGGCCGAAGGCCGCCGGGCTCGCTAGGAGGTTGAAAGAACGCGGTTCGGAGCCTATCCGAGCGGAGCCTGTATGAGAAATCCTGGTCGAACTTGATGCCTGTGGCTGCAACAACCGAAGCGAAGCTCCGCAAGAGCGGCGCGTTGAAATATGAGCTATTGCTCTTGATGGTTTCAATCATCTGGGGCTCGGCCTTTGCCGCCCAGCAGATTGGCATGCAGAAGGGGCTTGGGCCCATGACCTTCAATGGTCTGCGTTTTGCGCTCGGCTCTCTCGCTCTCATCCCGGTCATCATCTGGCGGAAGAAGATGGCAGGCGATGCCCGTGTGGAGGGGAAGCTGCCTCACATGGGAAGCGTGGCCGCCGGGGTGTTCCTGTTTGCGGCGGCGAGCTTTCAGCAGATTGGCCTGCAGTATACCTCCAGCGCCAATTCCGGATTCATTACCGGATTCTATATCCTCTTTGTCCCTCTGATAGGCATGTTCTTCGGACACAAGGCACCAAGCAGATTATGGGGTGCCATCCTGGTCTGCCTAGTTGGTTTCTACCTGCTCAGCGTTTCCGGGGATTTCGTGGTATCCAAAGGTGACTTGCTGACCGCGATTTGTGCTATGCTGTGGGCGTGCCAGATCCTGGTCATTGACCACGTTGCCGGCAAAAGTGACCCCATCCAGATTGCGTTCTTTCAATTTGCGATCTGCGCGGTTCTGAGCTCAGCGTCCGGCCTCCTGTTCGAGCGCTGCACGTTCCATCAGATCGTGGCGGCCTCGGGCGCCGTTGCGTACGCCGGGATCATGTCAGTCGGAATCGCCTTTACGCTGCAGGTGGTCTGCCAGAAAAGATGTCCCCCCGCACCGGCTGCCATCCTTATGAGTCTGGAAGCGGTCTTCGCCGCGATGGCCGGATACCTCATTCTCAATCAAACGCTTACCGGCCGGGCGGTGGTCGGTTGCGGCCTGATTCTCTGCGGAGTCCTGATCGTGCAGTTGGTGCCGATGCGGAGGAACTTGAGAGTTGCGACACAACCACCGCAACCGGAAGCAAGCGAGCTGCAAACAGACGACCGAAACATCTCCGTTTTGGCCCTTGCTTGCCACGATGCCTCGAAGGGTTCTGTCCGGAACGACAAAGGAGAGTCCGTTGAAACGATAAGATGAGGCTCGTAATCGCGGCTTACCGCAGAATTGTCCCTCCCCATGAACAAGGAACAAAGAGACGAAGCGATGAGTAGAGAGTCGTCTTGTCGAGCGTTGTGCCTGTTGGCGGTCCTGGCGTTGGGACTGTCCGTCGCATGGGCGGCCGAAAAGGCTGACACGGACCCGAAGCACAAATTGACGCGGCCGGACAATAAGCCGGCGGACATGACCAGACCGGTCAAGGTGTTCATCCTGATGGGCCAGTCCAACATGGTGGGCATGGGGGACATCAATCCGGAGACCAAACAGGGAACGCTCACCTACCTCACCAAGACGAAGAAGAAGTATCCGTTTCTGGTGGACGATGACGGCAAATGGACGGTTTGCAAGGACGTTCACTACTACGATGCCCGCGTGAAAAAGGGCAGTCCCCTCAGCCCGATGTCGAATAATGGTGCGTCGATCGGACCGGAATTGGGCTTTGGCTACGTCATGGGCTACATCCTGGATGAGCCGGTGCTGATCCTCAAGTCCTGCATCGGCAATCGCAGCCTGGGTTGGGATCTGCTGCCGCCCGGAAGCGAGCGGTACATCGTGGATGGTCGGACCTACGCTGGATACAAGGACACGCCGGATTCTTGGGTTGAAGGTCAACCCAAGAAGGAGGTGAAGTGGTACGCCGGCAAGCAGTACGACGACGACATGGCCAATGCGAAGGCAGCCCTGGAAAGCCTTGCCAAGGTCTACCCCGGCTACAAGGGTCAAGGGTACGAGATTGCCGGCTTTGTGTGGTGGCAGGGACACAAGGATCAGAATCCGGTTCATGCGGTCCGCTACGAGCAGAACCTGGTGCGCCTGATCCAGTGCCTGCGCAAGGACTACAGTGCGCCGAATGCCAAGTTCGTGCTGGCCGCCATCGCCTTCGGCGGCTGGAAACTGGCGGAACCCGGTTTGACGATCGCCAATGCCCAACTCGCGGTGGGCGACCCCAAGAAGCATCCGGAGTTCGCTGGCAACGTAAAGTGCATCGAAGCCCGTAGTTTCTGGCGCGAGGCCGATGTCTCACCCAACCCCAGGCAGGGCTATCACTACAACCGCAATGCCGAGACTTACATGGAAGTCGGACTCTCGTTGGGCTGGGCCATGGCGGAGTTGTTGAACAAGGAGAAGTAGAGCAACGACCGCGGTCGCGATCGGTACTATGGGAAAAGACAACAGAAAGGTCTGAATCGATGAAGAACGACACGAACTTGAGCCGCCGGCGATTTCTCCGCAGCACGGGCCGTGCAGCGACGGCCGTGGCAGCCGTCTCGACATTCGCCCCGGCCATGCTCTCGGCGGTGCCACCCAGCAAGACGATCGGCGTGGGTTGCATCGGGTTGGGAACCCGCGGCGGCGACCTCATCAAAGCGGTCGTCAATGCTCCCAACGTCAAAGTCACGGCGGTCTGCGACGTGTATGGGCCGCACCGGCAGAAAGGCGTCGAGCGAAGCCAAAACCCGGCTGTGAAAGCCTATGTCGATTACCGGGAACTGCTGGCGGACCGGAATGTCGATGCGGTGGTGATCGCCACGCCCGACCACTGGCATTGCCGGATGTTGCTCGACGCCGTGAAGGCAGGCAAGGACATCTACTGCGAGAAGGGATTCTCGCGAACGTTGGCCGAGGCCAAGCTGATGCGCGACGCGCTGAAGCGGAGCCAGGTCGTGTTTCAGTTGGGGCATCATGCCCGGCAGGCAACGTGCGCCTATCAGGCCCGGCAGCTTCTGGCCAAGGACATCCTGGGCCCCATCACGCTGGTGCGCACGGGGCGGTTCAAGTCGACCGAGCCCGAGCATCCCAATTGGCGCTGGTACGGCTACTACGACCAATGGGAGCGGCCCGACCCGGCGAAGGTTGTCAAGGAGGTGAATTGGGATCTGTGGCTGGGCCCCGCGCCGAAGATTCCCTGGAACGAGCGGCACTTTTGGCATTGGCGCTGCTATTGGGCCTACGGCACCGGTTATGCCGGCGACCTGCTGTCGCACGAGATGGATTTCGTGCAGTACCTGCTTGGCCATGGTATCCCCGACACGTGCTGCTGCACGGGCTTGATCTCGCAGCTTAAGGATGATCGCGAGGTGCCCGACACGTGGTCTGCGATCTACGAGTTCGCAAAGCTCGGCCGGACCGTGACCTTTACCGGGAGCATGAACACCGGCCGCGCGAAGCAACCCGTGGAAATCTGCGGTCGCGACGCGACGCTGCGTTTTGACGAGATCGCGCACGACGTGACCCGGTTCCAAGTACTTCCGGAAGAGCACAACACTCGCAAGGACCTGCCCAAGGGCTACGAGTGGGGGAAGTCGCCCAAGCAGCCCAACCACATGGATGATTGGGTGAATTGCATCCAGAGCCGGGGGACGCCAAAATGTTCGACGGACGAGGCGTTCATCGAAACGGCGACATTCCTCATGTCGCTGGCATCTTACCAGCAGAAACGCGTGGTGCGCTGGGATCCTGTTAAGGAGAAGATCGTCTAGGAGCAACGTAAAACAACGAGTAAAAGGAACTCAGGCGCAACCATGAAACAACCGAGAGCACTCCATTCCATCCTGCTGCTCCTCGTCGCCGCGATGGCGATGCACCCGCCCTCCGCCGGCGCGCAGCCGAAGAAGCTCAAAGTCTTCATCCTCGCCGGACAGTCGAACATGGAAGGACCGGCGAGCGTCAACACCTTTGATTACATCGGCGACGACCCTGCGACCGCGCCGATGCTCAAAATGATGCGTGCTGCCGACGGGAAGCCGGCGGTGTGCGATGGCGCTTGGATTTCGTATCTGACCGGAGCCAACGAGAAGAACTTCGAACTTAATGGCAAACTAACCGCAGGCTATGGGTCCATGTGGGGGCTGGACCCGACCAAGCCCGGCGACAAAATCGGCCCCGAATTCACCTTCGGTCTCACGATGGACGCTGCGCTCGCGGAGCCGGTGCTCATCATCAAGGCCGCGTGGGGCGGCAAGAGCCTGCACACGGATTTCCGCTCGCCGAGCGCGGGGCCGTATGAATTGAGTTCGTTTCAGCGGGAAAACTATCCCAAGCAGACAGGGCATGGCATCCCAAAGGATTTCGAGCAGTGGAAAGCCGATAAGGCGAAGGCGACCGGCCACTACTACCGCCTGATGATCGGGCATGTGAGAAAGGTGCTGGACGATGTCAAGCGGGTCTATCCGGACTACGATTCCGCACAGGGCTACGAACTCGGGGGCTTTGTCTGGCTCCAGGGATTCAACGACATGGTCGATGGGCACGTCTATCCGAACCACAACAAACCGAACCGCTTCGACCTCTACTCGGAATTGCTCGCACACTTCATCCGTGACGTGCGCAAGGATCTGGCCGCTCCCAACCTGCCATTCGTGATCGGCGTGATGGGGGTTGGCGGACTCAAGGACGAGTCCGTGGATATGGTGGCTTTTCGGCGGGCGATGGCAGCGCCCGCGGCCATGCCCGAGTTCAAGGGCAATGTCGTCGCTGTGCAAACCGCGCCGTTCTGGTCGGATGAACTCGGTGCCATTGACAAGAAGCACGAGAAGGTCCGCCAGATGCGCTACTTTCTCGATTCAAAGCACAAGGACCATGCCAACGCGGATGGAAAGATGACGGAGGAGCAAAAGCGGGACTTTGTTAAGAAGTTCGAGGCTGACCTCATCACGCCCGCCGAAGCCGCGCTCTGGAAACGCGGCGCCTCCAACGCCGGCTACCACTACCTCGGCTGCGCGAAGACCTTCGCGCTGATGGGCAAAGCCTTCGCCGAGGCCAATCTCAAGCTGCAGGAGTCGCAGCGCCCCTGACAACTCATCACAATGTGGCATTCATGAAAACAATCATCCAATTTCTATCGGCTTCACTGCTGGTCATTCCCGCCGTCGTTTGCGCCGCGGAAATTAAGGAAGGCGAAATGGCCGGCTACCTTTTTGGCCCGGCGGAGAAGGTGCCGGAAGAATTCAACGGTGGCTTCTCGCTCTATGCGGCGGCGTGGCCTCTCGTCGAAACCTACCCCGGCCACAGATTCCAAACCGGGCTGTGCGGCACCTGGATGCATCCGCAGTATGAACCGGACAAGAAGCCCGCGGGCAAATGCTACACGGACGTCGAAGGCGGCCTCGGTTGGTGGCGCGACACGCATTTCCCGACTACCACGCCGAAGTTCATCATGGGCGGCGTGGGGCCAAATTTCAAATGGATCGCCAACGGTCCCGGCTACGGCGCGGGCACCTGGGAGAAACCACGCGGTCAGTATGGCGTCGCGCAGCTCAGCCCTTGGCTGTTGTTTCCACTCGACGGACTGAATTTGAAACAAGGCACGAGCGGCGAACTCTTCGGCTACGGCTATCTCCCGTTGCCGCTCACCAATCCCAAATCGACCACGGCGGGCAAGAAGGTGCCGACCGGCAACCACTGCTGGACGCTGTTCCTCAACACGGCCAACTTCAAAGGCCCAGTCGCATTCTTCACGCCCTTCTTCTGGTCGCAGGCGACCCTCGAGAATCCGGAATGGGCCGGGCTGATGCTGGACTCTCGGCCCGTCGGACCGAACAAGCCCATTCAAATGGAAACGCAATACGTTCCGGCCATTCTGAGCACGAGCGCGGAGGGCAAGGTTTACGCCCGCGTAGCTCCGACCTCCTTTCCCGTCGGTCCCGAGGGCTATTCGACCGTGCTCCACCGGCTCACGGCCTATAAGAAAGCGGCGCTTGGGGACGACGTGAAACGGTGGTTCGACGGCGGCGCTCCGTCCACGGGTTTGATCAAGGTCGAGGCGTCCGCCGTGCATACCTTCGGGCAGGGCGGCGGGTCAAGCTGGAGAGTCTCTCCACCCAAAACTCCGCGCGAAGAGAAGGTGTCCATTGCTTGGAAATCCTTCGCCACTTCCTTCACGCCGAATCCCATTACCTTCGGCTATCGTTGGAACGAACAACTGACGCGGAAGAACGGTTCGCTCGTCGCCTTGCCCGAATACTACCGGCTCGATTCGGACGGGAAGAAGCCCCAATGGTCCGTCGTCTCGCCCAAAGATGTGCCGCCGGAACTCGGCCTCACCCAATACCGCTTTGAAACCCCGAAGGAAAAGCCGCAAGAACCCCGCACCACACCGGGCGATCCCGCGAGCTGCTGGAAGAAACCCGGTCCCGCCGCCGGCCCGTTCCAGGCGCGCCTCGGCGATGGCAGCGTGGTGACCTACTACTGGTATCGGTTCGCCGATCAGCCCGCGATGCTCAATGCCGACCTCACGCCGGAGGAGCGCGAAGTGGTGCAGAAGCGCGTGGAGGCGCTCCATCGCACATGGACCAAAGACCGCAACTACCTCGCCCCGCCCGATGTCGGCACGCTCGCGCATCTGGACCCGGCTTTGATTCTGGCGCCGCCGCGCGGCATGGAAGCGGGCTATGTCCCCATTGCGACCCGTCAGGAATTGGGTGGCGCGGCGAGTCGTCCGCGCGGCCACTGACAAGTCGTTAGAGAACTGGCACGATCAAGGAAAGGCACGATAATGAAACGCAATACAACCAAGCGGCTCTGTTGTTTGCTGGTCGTGACAGCAATCGGGGTCGCGACTGCAACCGCGGCGGACAAGGCCGGCAACGTCACCTCGCATTTCCAAGGGCTGCACGGCTACATCGGTTTCGGCCATGAGAAGCTGCCGCCCCAGGGCGGCTACACTGCGGGGATGGGCTTTTATGCAGCAGTCTGGCCGCTGGTGGATCGGCCTTTGGCCAATTTCCAGATCGGCCTGCCAAGTTCATGGATTCAACCGGATAACTCCGACAACAAAGACAAGCCGCTCGCGCCGGAAGGCACGTTGGCCCGCAAGTGGAAGGAGCGCGGGCCTACGTGGAGCAGCGTTTTCCAAACCGTGGAGGGCGGACTGGGCTACTGGGCGGGCAACCATTTCCGCTACGGCCCGCCCAAGTTCAGCATGAACGCCACGCCGCAGTGCTACGACTACGAGGTCGGCTCGCCGGGCTGGTCCTTCTTCTACAGCAACGAAGCGCTGCCGGACCATCGCCTCGGCATCGCGCAACTGAGCAATCGCCTGCTGATTCCTCCTGACGCGCTGCCGTTCCAAGGCAATCCCAACGGCGAGTTCCTCGGCTACACCTGGATGGCGCTGCCGTTTACCGATCCCACTACGGGCGATCCGCCCACCGGCGACCAGAGCTGGACCTGCTTCCTCAGTGCCGCGAATTTCAAAGGCCCCATCGCCTACTACATCCCGGAGACGTGGAGCAAACTCGGCAAGCTGTTCAACTATCCCCTCCTCTATGGCCGCGGCCTCGACGCGCGGCCCGGCGTCATGGGCGGCGGCGCGATGGAGATTAACACGGTGCCCCGCTTTGACGCCAAGGACGCGCACGACAGAACCTACTCGAAGCTGCCGAAGCTCCAGTTTCCCGTGGACGCCGAAGGCCGCGCCTTCCTCGTGCAAGATGTCACCTACTACTCGAAGGCCGCCCTCTACGACGCCTTCAAGTCCTGGCGCGCCGGCGGCCTGGCATGCCCTGGGCGCTTCGACGAAAAAGGCGCGTGGAAACCCAAGCTCAACACGCACACCACCCGCTACGACCAGGCCGGCAAGAAGATGATTGGCGTGGAGCGAGCCTTCGACACTCGAGTTTTCGAGGGCAATGTGTGGGGCTTGCAGTGGTTCACCAACGACCTCAGCCCGAAGGGTCTGTTCCCGCAGTACTACAAGCACGTCGGTGAACAACGAGTCGCCGTGCCCGCGGCAGAAGTGCCTGCAGAAACCAAGTTGCTCACTCAGGAATTCAAGCTCGCCAAGATGGGAGTGCCCTACACGTCGCCCACCGTTGGCGCGTGGACGCAGCCCGGCCCGAAACTCGGCCCCTTCACCGCCAAGCTCGTGGATGGCTCAGTGGTGACTTATTCGTGGTATCGCTTCGTGGATCAGCCGTCGTTCCAGCAATACTCCTGGAGCACGGAGAAGAAGGCGAAGCTGCAGTCCTTCGTGGAAAAGCTCCACGCGAACTGGCCGACCGATCGCGACTACATGGCTCCGCCCACGCGAGGAAAACTGGTTTCCCTCGATCCTGCCTTGCTTGTGATGCCCCCCGCCGGATTGGAGGTTGGCTACGTTCCCATCGTCACACGCCAAGCCAGGCGGTGATCTACGGATAAAACCCTACCGTGCATGAGTTCAAAGTTGCTTGTCAGTATCTTTAACGACGTGATCGGCCCCGTGATGCGCGGGCCGTCGAGTTCCCATTGCGCTGCGGCGCTGCGCATCGGGCGGCTGGCCCGCGACCTCGTGGGCGGCGAACTCGATGAAGTTCTGGTCGAATTTGATCGCAACGGCTCGCTGCCGACCACCCACGACTCGCAAGGTTCGGACATGGGGCTGTTCGGCGGACTGATGGGCTGGGACGCGGCCGATGAGCGATTGCCCGGTTCGCTGCAGGCCCTGCGCGATCTGGGGGTGCAGATCCGCATCGAAACGGTGGACGCCGGGGATCCGCACCCGAACACCTACCGCCTCACGTTGCGCCACGGGCAGGAGCGTCACTTCGTGCGCGCGATCTCCACCGGCGGCGGCATGATGGAGGTGCTCAACGTGGATGGCTTCACGGTTTCCGTGTTCGGCGACTGCTTTGAAACCCTGCTGTGGGTGCGCAGCCATGGCCCGGAACTGGCGCAAGAACTGGCGACGCGGGTGTCCGCCGACGCCATCCTGGTGCATGAAGCCGCGGGCGAACAACTGGTGGAGGTGAAGGCGGGCGAGTTCCTGAGCGCGCAGGCGATCGCCAGGCTGAACGGGGCTTTCGCGATTCGCGCCGTCAAACGATTGTCACCGGTGCTGCCGGTTCTTTCGCGCAAAGACACGCGCGTGCCCTTCACGACTTGCGAGGAAATGCTGCGCCATGACGCGGGCCGCAACACGCCGCTGTGGAAGCTGGCGGTGGAATATGAAATGGCACGAGGCGGTCTGACCGAGGCGGAGGTCATCGCCAAAATGGTGGAGATCGTCCGCATCTTGAGGCGATCCATCGCCCAAGGCATCGCTGGCACGCACTACGAAGACCGTGTGCTCGGCCATCAATGCGGCCAGTTCAACGATCTGATGAAAGCCGGCCGGCTGCTGGACGGCGGGGCCCTGAACCGCATCATCCTTTACATCACCGCGCTGATGGAGGTGAAGAGTTCCATGGGGGTCATCGTGGCCGCGCCCACGGCGGGGGCGTGCGCGGCGCTCCCCGGAGCTGTGATGGCGATGGCCGAAACGATGGAACTCGGCGAGGAGGAAATGGCGAAGGCGATGCTGGCCAGCGGTCTTATTGGCGTCTTCATCGCCACGCGGTGGACGTTCGCCGCCGAGGTCGGCGGCTGCCAGGCCGAGGGTGGTTCGGCGGCCAGCATGGCCGCGGCCGCGCTGGTGGGCATGGCTGGAGGATCGCTGGCGCAATCCGTCGCGGCCGCCTCGATGGCGTTTCAAAGCGTGCTGGGACTGATCTGCGATCCCATTGCCAGCCGCGTGGAAGCGCCCTGCCTGGGCAAGAACGTGATGGCGGCGAGTAACGCGCTCGCCTGCGCCAACATGGCGCTGGCCGGCTACGATCCAGTCATTCCGCTGGATGAAGTCATCGAGACGGCCCAACGCGTCGCTGGCCAGATGCCGCGTGAGCTGCGCTGCACAGCGCTGGGTGGGCTTTCCATCACGCCGACATCGCAGGCGATTGAGCAGCGGTTGGTGGCCAAGAAAGCGGCGGCTTGCGGCACTCACTGCAACTGTCACTGAGGATGAGTGCCACCATAACCAACCGCATTTCCAAGGACCAAACCATGAACCTCGAAGCTATTCAGAGCGAAATTCAGAAAACCGGTCTCGACGGCTGGCTCTTTTTCGACCATCACGAGCGCGACCCGCTCGCTTACCGGGTCCTGGGTCTGAAACCGCCGGGCCACGTCAGCCGGCGTTGGTATTATTTCATTCCGGCTCGGGGCGCACCGCGCGGGCTGGTGCATCAAGTGGAGCCGCATGTTCTCAGTCCCTTGCCCGGGGCCAAGATTCCGTATGCCCGCTGGCAGGAGCAGGAGGCTGGGTTGCGGAAGCTCCTGCAGGACGCAAAAAGGGTCGCCATGCAATACTCGCCACGGTGCGCAGTTCCATATGTGGCCAACGTGGACGCGGGCACGGTTGAATTGATCCGCGGCCTTGGCGTGGAGCTGGTCAGTTCGGCCGAGTTGATCCAGATCTTTGAGGCGAAGTGGACACCCGCCCAATTCGAAATGCACCTGGAGGCGGCCCGGCGGGTGGACCGGATCCGGCACGAAGCCTTCGAGCATATCAAACAGGCCACCCGCGCCGGGCAACCGCTGGACGAGTACGGCGTCCAGCAGTTCGTCATGCGGCGGTTTCAGGAGTGCGGACTGGTAACCGATTGGGCTCCCATCGTGGGCGCCAACATCAACGCCGCGGACTCGCACTATTCGCCTCCTGAGTCGGGCAGCGCCCCCATTCGTCGCGGCGACCTGGTGCTGCTGGACCTGTGGGCCAAGCTCGATGAGCCGGACGCGGTCTACTACGACATCACCTGGATGGCGTATTGCGGGGAGGAGGTGCCCGCGCCGATGCGCGAGGCGTTTGCGGTCGTTGTGGGTGCCCGCGATGCCGGCATCCGCCTGGTTCAGGAGGCAGCGTCCGCCGGCCGGACCCTGCGCGGCTTCGAGGTGGACGACGCTGTCAGCGGCTACATCGCATCGCGCGGGATGGCGCAAGGCATTCGGCATCGGACCGGCCATTCCATCGGGCGCGAAGTGCATGGCGTGGGCGCCAACATGGACAACATGGAAACGCACGATGAGCGGCCGGTCATTCCCTGGACCTGCTTCTCCATCGAACCGGCGCTCTACCTGCCGGACTTCGGGGTGAGGACCGAGGTCAACGTGTTTGTCGAGGAACGCGGCGCGCGCGTGACCGGCGAGATACAAACCGAGTTTGTGCGGCTGTGCTGATGCATGACCTGCATGTATGGAACAAGATGATGCAAGTCTTCCAGGGGAGCATTTCAGATTTGTAGGAGGAATCGGCTGGGATCTGGCCGGCTTCTTCAGTTTTTGGGCCGATTTTGCGACGACCGGCGTCGCGACACGGACCGAACGTGCCTGTCCTCGGGGCCAGCACGACACGAGGCTGGGACTTCGCAGCCGTAACGCATTGTACACAAGTGACTTATGGCTGCGCCACGAGCACCAAGAACCTCCTACAAATCCGAAATGCTCCCGTCTTCCAGCAAGGCTGTCGGCTCATCGCGAAAAAGGGGGTTGGTTGTTAGCCAGGCGGACGAAGGTGACTGGATAAACATAAAGAAAGGAACGCAATGAGGAACAGAGGACAGAGTATGAAGTGCATGATGATCGCAGCGGTTCTCGGCCTGATGCCGGGGATCGCCAGCCAAGCGGCGGCCAAGCCGCTGAAGGTCTTCATCCTGGCCGGGCAGTCCAACATGCAGGGACACGCCAAGGTCAGCACCTTCGAGCACATCGGCATGGACCCGGCCACGCAGCCGATGCTGGCGGAGATGCAGAACGCGGACGGCACACCGGAGGTTTGCGAGCGGGTGTGGATTTCCTCGATTGGCTGTGCCGACACCGAACAGACGGGAAAGTTGACCACCGGCTTTGGCGCGAGCCAGAACGGGCCGAAAATCGGGCCGGAGTTCACCTTTGGTCTCTACATGCAGAAGTTCACCGACGCGCCCATTCTGCTCATCAAGACCGCGTGGGGCGGCAAGAGCTTGAACACGGATTTCCGCCCGCCGAGCGCCGGCCCCTATGTGTTCAATGAAACGCAGCTCGCCGCTTTTCAAAAGCAGGGCAAGGACCTCGCGGCCATCAAAGCCGCGAAGGAAAAGGAAACGGGCGCTTATTACCGGCTCATGGTCGAGCATGTGAAGAAAGTGCTCGGTGACATCAAGCGCGTGGTGCCCGGTT
>Ga0315280_10004435_pt1 | contig 20717 bp, 16 predicted proteins | sample YL17G06_40_MG_FD_203697 | JGI IMG/M metagenome (GOLD analysis project Ga0315280, IMG submission 203697) | Sediment microbial communities from Yellowstone Lake, YNP, Wyoming, USA - YL17G06_40 | ecosystem: Environmental > Aquatic > Freshwater > Lake > Sediment | place: USA: Wyoming | collected... | reverse complement strand
AGCATGCCGGAAAATTTGAAAACAACCACCTCGCAGTACCTGGCCGCGGCGGTGGAGTACCTGGCCCGTACCGCCTACCCGGAGCTGTTCCGGTGAACGGAGCGATCAGGGCCCGCAAGCCGGCGGCCCTGGCCCTGCTGGCCGCGGCCCTGGCGCTGGTCGCGGTCCTGGCCGCAGGGGCCGGGGCCGTGGCCATCCCGCCGGCCGCGGTGCTGAAGCTCCTGCTGTATCACCTGGGGTTCCACGGCGCCGGGCTGCCCGACCCGCAGCAGGTCACGATCATCCTGTTCATCCGCCTGCCCCGGGTGGCAGCGGCCCTGCTGGTGGGGGCGGCCATGGCCATGGGCGGCACCGTCATGCAGGGGCTGTTCCGCAACCCCATGGCCTCGCCGGACATCCTGGGGGTGACCACCGGAGGAAGCCTCGGCGCGGTGCTGGCCATAGCCGGCGGGCTAGCCGCTTTCAACCCGTTCCTCCTGCCGGTCCTGGCCATCATCGGGGCGCTCCTGGCTTCGTTTCTGATCTACGCCATCGCCAGCCACCGCGGCCGCACCTCCCTGCTGTTCGTGGTGCTGGCCGGCCTGGCCGTCTCCTCGTTTTTCAACGGGCTGGTCTCGGCCACGCTGCTCCTCGCCCGGCAGTACGAGGTGAGCCAGTTCATCTTCTGGACCATGGGCGGCTTCGACGGGCGGACCTGGCGGCAGGTGCTGCTGGCCCTGCCGTTCCTGCTGCCCGGCCTGGCCGTCCTGTTCGCCTTCGCCCGGGAGCTGAACCTGTTCAGCCTGGGCGAGGAGGAAGCCCAATCCCTGGGCCTGGCCGTGGAGCGCACCAAGCGAATCCTGCTGGCCGTGACCGCCGTGGTCTGCGGGGTGGCCATCTCCGTGAGCGGCCCGGTGGGTTTCGTGGGGCTGCTCATCCCGCACCTGCTGCGCCTGGTGGTGGGCCCGGACCACCGCGTGCTCCTGCCCGCCTCGGCGCTCGGCGGGGCTTTGTTCCTGATCCTCTGCGACCTGGTGGGCCGGGTGATCGCCCCGCCCTTCGAGGTGCGGGTGGGCATCATCACCGCGGTTCTGGGAAGCCCGTACTTCCTGTACCTCATCCTGCGCGCCCAGCGCAAAGGGCTGCCCCATGCCTGAGGAGCGGCGACCGGAGCTGCTGCGGGCTGAAGGCCTGGTCTACCGCATCGGCAGGGCCGAGATCCTGCGCGGGGTGAGCCTGCGGGTCGAGCCGGGCGAGCTGCTGGGCCTCATCGGCCCTAACGGGGCCGGCAAGACGACCCTGCTGCGGCTGCTGCTCGGCGTGCTGGACCCGAGTGCCGGCGCGGTGTACCTGAAGGGCCTCCCGCTGTCCCGGCTCAAGCCGCGCGAGCGGGCCCGCATCGCCTCCTACCTGGGGCAGGAATCCTCCAGCGCCTTCCCCTTTCCCGTGCTGGACGTGGTGCTGATGGGCCGCTACCCGCACCTGGGCCGGCTGGCGCGCGAAGGGCAGGCGGATCTGGAGAAGGCGCGCCGGGCCCTGGCCTACGTCGGGCTGGCCGGGCTGGAGGGGCGCTTCTTCCACGAGCTGTCCGGCGGAGAACGGCAGCTCGCCCTGTTCGCCCGGGTGCTGGCCCAGGAGACCGAGCTCCTGCTCCTCGACGAGCCCACGGCCAACCTGGACATCCGCCACCAGGACCAGTTCTTCTCCATGGCCCTGGAGCTGGCCCGCGAGGGCAAAGCCGTGGTGGCCTGCGTGCACAACTTGAACGTGGCCTCCCAGTATTGCTCCCGCCTGGTGCTCCTGAGCCGGGGCGCGATGGCCGCGGACGGAAAGCCGGAGGAGGTGCTGCGGCCGGAGGTGCTGGACCCGGTGTTCTCCACCCGCACCGTCATCACCGCCAACGCGGCCACGGGCAGCCTGATGGTCGGCGTGGTGCCGCGGCGCTGGCCCGGGGAGGGCCCTCGGGTGCACCTGATCGGCGGGGCGGGCAGCGCGGTGAACCTGACCCGGGAGCTGGAGCGGCTGGGCTACCGGATCTCGGGAGGTATCGCCCACGAGTTCGACGCCGACCAGGTGCTGTGGCGCAGCCTGGGGGTGCCTTCGGCCGTGGTGGGCGCCTTCTCCCGGATCGCCAGCGAGGATGTCGAGCGCGCCGCCCCCCTGGTCGAGGAGGCGGAGCTGACGATCCTCTGCAGCTTCCCCATCGGAGTGGGCAACGCCGAGAACCTGCGCCTGGCCTCCCGGGCCGCGCGCCTGGTGATCGTCGAGCCGGAGCCCGGCGACCCGCCTCGATCTTTTTTCAGCGAGGAGGGGCGCAGGCTGTTCCGGGAGCTGGCTCCCCGCGCCCGCGCCCTGCGCCATTCCGAGCTGATGCGCGAGCTGGAGGCCCGCCGCATTCCGGCCGGGCCCTGAGACCGCAAGACTCGGCTCGCGGGAAGGAGCACCTCGGACACGGAGCGCTGCCCGCCCGCCGAGCTGCAGGTGGCCGCTCCGTATCGGCCGCTCAGCGCCTCGAGGATCTCCGGTACTAACAACGTGACGGCGCTGGAGACCAGAACGATCAGCTCCGGCAGGCTGCGCTCGCAGGCCTGCCAGGCCTGCTCCCCCACGCGCGGGTGGCGGGAGAAGGACGACGGTCTCGGGTTGACACGCCGGATGCCAGGCGCTTAGGCTGGAATCGAGATTCCGGACCAAGGAGGCTTCCATGAAACGAGTCCTGTTGCGCGCGGCGGTGCTCGCGGCGGCGCTGCTCGGCTCCTGCGCCACCCCGCCTGTCCCGCTCGGCCAGGCCGCCCCGGCGGCTGTCGAGGAGCAGCCGTTCGTCTTGACCATCCTGCACGTGGGCGACACGCATTCGAAGATGGAACCGACTCAGGCGCGCCTGACCCTCGATATCGATGGGAGCCTCAAGGGCAAAGGGGTCTACGTGGAGCTCGGCGGGTTCCCGAACCTCATGAGCGCCGTGGAGACCCTGCGGAAGCTTTCACCGAACTCCCTGTTCCTCCATTCCGGCGACATGTTCCAGGGCACCCTGTATTTCACTCAATACCTCGGCGCCGCGGACACGGATTTCTGGAATCTGATGAAGCTGGACGTGGCCACCCTGGGCAACCACGAGTTCGACAAGGGGCCCGCCGTTCTCCTGAACAATTTGTTGAAGCGGGCGAGCTTTGCGATCGTATCGGCGAACGTGGACCTCCGGGCCGAGCCTCGGCTTCAAGGAGTCAAGCTCCTGCCGTACACCGTCCGGAAGCTGGGCGGGGAGGAGGTCGGGATCATCGGCCTGACCACGGTGGAGACCCCCTATATCTCCAGCCCCGGAAAAAACCTGATCTTCACCGATGCGGTGATCAGCGTGCAGAAGGCGGCCTCCGAGCTGGCGGCCAGGGGGGTCGACAAGATCATTCTCCTGTCGCACCAGGGCTATTCCGAGGACCTCGCCCTGGCGCCCCTGCTGAGCGGGATCGATGTCATCGTCGGAGGCCACTCCCACACCCTGCTGGGGGATTTCTCCAAGATCGGCCTGGCCTCCGCCGGTCCTTACCCGACCGAGGCCCGGGGGCAGGACGGGGGGAAGGTTCTGGTCGTGGCCGCCAACGAATGGGGCAAGATCCTCGGCGACCTCCAGGTGACCTTCGACCCCAAAGGCGCCATCCAATCCTGGCAAGGCGCCCCCAGGGCGGTGACCGGCAGGCGGTTTTTCCGCATCTACGACCTCCCCAACCTGACCAATGAGCTCAAGCGGGTGCAGTTCATCCGGGAGGAAGCCGGAACGCTGGACATCGCCGAGTACGACGGGAAAAGCTACGTGCCCGTGGCCTCCGCCGAACAGGAGACGGCCTTCCGGGGCGCCTACCAGGCGCTGCTGGGGCGGCTCGGCGCCGAGCCCTCGGTGCTGCTCGTCGATCCGGACCCGCGGGGGGCGGCCAAGCTGGCCGAATATGCGGCGGGGGTCAACCAGCTCAAAACCCAGGTGATCGCCCAGGCCGGGGAGGACCTGGTCCGCAAGCTGAACCGCGGCACGGGGCCCATCATCGCCGACGGCATGGCCTGGAAGACCGGCGCCCAGATCGCCATCAACAACCCGGGAGGCGTGCGCATCAACATCAACCAGGGTCCGATCAGCGTGGCCACGGTCTACGAGCTGCTGCCGTTCGCCAATACCCTGATCACGCTGTCCTTGAAGGGCGCCGACGTGGTCAAGACGCTGGAGGACGGCGCGGATTTCCAGTTTTCGCGCTACGGGAGCGACCCCGACAATCCCTACGTGTACGTTTCCGGGGTCGCCTTCACCCTGGATCTCTCCCGGCCCAAGGGCGAGAGGGTCCGGAACGTCAGGGTCAAGACCGCAGCCGGCGGCTATGCCCCGATCGATCCCGAAGCGGCCTACAAGGTCGTGGTGAACAACTTCATGGCCGCCGGAGGCGACCGCTACGATACGCTGAAGGATGCCTCCGGCAAGTACGACACGGGCTTCAATGACGCCGAGGTCTTCATGGAGTACATCAAGGACAAGGTGCTGGTGAACATCCCGGAGGAGCGCATCGAGCTCAAGAAATAGGCCCGAAAGCAAAGTCATCAAAAAGACGCAATCCCGCCCCAGGCCTGCCACCGGACCGCGATAGGCTGGGGGGCATGAACACCCCCAAGAAGACGCTGGCCGAGAGAATCCGGAAGAACGGCGGCCTGTTGGAGGAGAGCGAGAACTACCGGCGGGCGGCCTGTTCATCGGCTTCCTGGGCCGCGGTGGACAGGGAAAGGACATAGAGGTACATTCGGAGAGGTAGACCGAGAGAGGAGGAATGCCCATGGCGCAACGCGTCCTTTCCATGCCGTTCTGGTGCGTGGAGAACCCGGTGGGGGACCCCTTCGGGCGCTCCATCCTGGACCGCCTGAGCCCCCTGGAGGTGTGCGACCTGCTGTGCGCGGCGAAGAAGGAAGGGTTGATCGAACTCACCGCCAGCCATGACGACAACCTGGTGGGCTGGGACCCGGCCAATCCCCTGGACGACCAAGACCCGGCCAGCGAGACCTCCCGGACCCTGCGGGAGCTCAAGAAGAGGTTGCAGGCGGCCGGCCTGCGGCTGGCCATGATCACCTGCGACCTGCACGGCAATCCCCTATTCCGCGGGGGCGGCCTGGCCAACCCCAACGCGGAGATCCGCCTGCTGGCGGCGCAGAAGGTGCTGCGCGCCATCCGCATCGGTCACTTCTTCGGCGCCGAGTACCTGACCTACTGGGTGGCCCGCGACGGCTTCGAAACCCAGTTCGCCCTGCCCTGGGAGAGAACCTACCGCCATTTGATCGAGGGCCTCAACCTGGCCCGGCGCTACATCCGGGACAACAACTTCTCCATCCGCAAGGGTTCCATCGAAAGCAAGCCCAACGAGCCGCGCGGAGAGATGCTCCTGCCCACCACCGGCCACGCGCTGGCATTGATCGACGCCCTGGAGGAGCCGGACTTCTGGGGGGTGAACCCGGAGATCCTGCAGCACGAGGCCATGACCAACCTGTCCCCGTTCGTGGCCCTGGCTCTGGCCGTGGCCCGGGGCAAGCTCAACTTCGTGCACCTCGGAAACCAGAAGCCGGGCCAATTCGACAACGACAACCCGACCATGATCGGCATGAGCGGGCTGAAGGAGCTTTTGGGGGTGCTGTGGATGCTGGACCGCATGGGCTGGAAGGGGCACTTTGAGTTCGACAACCATGTGCTGCGCACCGACACCGCGCCCGGAGGCGACAACGCCCGCGAGATCCGCATGGACTTCATCCGGCTCAACGTGGAGAACTTCCGCCTGGCCGAACGCAAGGCCGCGGCGCTCGCCGCCGACCCGGAGCTGGCCAGGATGCAGAAGGCCGTGTGGGAGGAGCTGCCCGCGGCCAGCGACCTGCTGGCCCGGGGGGACTGGCGGAAGATCCTGGCCGAGCGTCCGGATTACGAGCGGCTCAACGGCCAGGCGGTGCGCATCGCCCGGCTGGACACCAGGGCCAACCGCCTGATCCTCGGCCTATGAGCCCTTGATCAGTGTAACCATATTATACACGAGCTCCTTAGTTTGTATAAAAATTATACATAAGGCGGCAAATCTAGAAGATTTCCCGTCTTTCAATTTTAACTCTTTATATCATAAATAATAGCAAGCCAGGATAGCTTCTTTTTTGGCATATATTTTGCAGTTTTATTTCAGTCCAACCGGGTTTGGCCCGAGAAGGCTCTGATCCCCGAGGTAGCCGAACTCCTGGGGCAAGCACGCTGAAAAACCGAGGAGGTTCAGACCATGAGAGAGGTGGAAAAATGATCTCTATCAGGAAACCGAAAATCGGACTGCTCGGCTTGATGCACGGGCTGTATGACAAGTCCCAGCCCGACCTTCCTGCGCAGCAGGAAGCGTTTGCGCGAGAGCTGGCGGACCGGCTCAAGGATGTGGCCGACGTCGACTTTCCCGGCGCGGCCAAGGACAGGGTGCTCATCGAAAAGTACGTGAAATCTTTCAACGAAAAGGAATGCGACGGGATCATGGTCGTGAACCTGCTTTACAGCCCCGGCATGAGGGTTGTGCAAGCTTTTCAGAAGAATACTCTGCCCCTGCTTTTGGCAAACGTGCAGCCGCTCCCAGGGGTGACCGGCGAGTGGAACTGGAGGCTGCTCACCACCAACCAGGGCATTCACGGTATCCAGGACACCGCCAACATGATCGTGCGCGCGGGCATCCGCCCTGCCATCATTACCGAGGATTGGAAAAGCGGCGCCTTCAAATCTTTCTTCGAGGATTGGGCTTTGGCGGCGTGCGCCCTCCAGCGATTGAAAGGGATGAAGGTGGCCCTCTTCGGCAGGATGCACGACATGGGGGACATACTGGGCGACGACGCCGCATTCTACAGGAAGCTCGGGCTCGAAGTCGACCATGAGAGCATCGGCGCGGTCTACCGGACGATGGAAGCGTTGAGCGCGAAAGAGATCGACAGACAAGTGGAGGAGGACAGGAAGAACTTCGCGGTAGACCCTCGTCTGCCAGCGGAAAGCCATCGCTACGCGGCCGCCTTGCAGCTGGGTTTCGAGAAGTTCATGAATGAGAAAGGCTATGTCGGCTTCAGCGCGTTCTTCGACATCTTCAAGGAGGATGGCCGGTTCAAACAACTGCCGATCCTGGGAGCTTCCAATCTTCTGGCCAAAGGCTTCGGATACGCAGCCGAAGGGGACAGCAACGTTCTGGCGCTGACGGTCATCGGCCACATGCTGGCCGGAAACCCTCACTTCACCGAGATGTATTCCCTCGATTTCGCCAGAGACGCCGCGCTCATGAGCCATATGGGCGAAGGCAACTGGAAGATAGCCCGCAAGGACAGGCCGATCAGGCTGATCGACCGCTTTCTCGATATCGGAGAACGCGACAACCCTCCCACTCCCGTCTACAGCGCTCAACCGGGTCGCGCGACCCTCGTTTCCCTGGTGGCGGTCGAAGGAGAGCAGTACAGGCTGGTTGTTTCGAAGGGCACCATTCTCGATTCCGAGGAGATTCCCGGAATACCGATGAATTATTCGTTCTTCAAGCCCGACGCCGGGATCCGCAGGAGCATGGATGCCTGGCTGGAATACGGGGGCACGCACCATCAGGTGTTGTTTCTGGGAGATCAGGCGCGCAGGTTCAAGCTGCTGTGCGGCCTGGCGCGGATCGAGTATGTCGAGGCGTGAGAAAATAGCGATCGTGCGACGGTGAAGGATAGAGGAGGCGGCCAATGAGAATCGCGGTGGTGAATGAAACCAGCGCCGCCGACAAGAACGGCGACATCGTGGCCGCCCTGGAGGGCAGGGGCCATCAGATCGTCAATGCCGGGATGACCAAGAGCGGGGCCAAGCCGGAGCTGCTCTACATCCATACCGGGCTGATTACCGCCATCCTGCTCAATCTAGGCCGGGTCGATTTCGTGGTCGGCGGATGCGGGACCGGGCAGGGCTACCTGAACGCGGCGATGCAGTATCCGGGGGTCTTCTGCGGTCACATCTTGGACGCCCTGGATGCCTGGCTGTTCACCCAGATAAACGGAGGAAACTGCATTTCCCTGGCATTGAACCAGGGTTACGGCTGGGCGGCGGATGTAAACCTGCGCTTCATCTTCGATCGGCTCTTCGGCGTGGCGAGGGGCGGAGGGTACCCGCCGCACCGCAGGGAGGCTCAGAGAGAGGCCCGTCTGCTGCTGGAAAGGGTTTCAGCCCTGGCGCATCGGTCTTTTGCCGAGATCATCACCGCGCTTCCCGGTGAGGTCGTTCGGCCGGCGCTGGACTATCCGGGCATGCGGGAGCTCATCGCTGTGGAATCCATCGCAGATCCGGAGCTGAAGGCTGTGTTTCGTGAAAGAATAGGAGAAGGCTGAAGGAGGCAGGTAAAATGCCCGAGAAACCCATCGGAATCGGTTTCATCGGCGCAGGCGAGATCTCGCTGTTGCACAATAAGGCGATCAAGTCGATCAGCGAGGCGCGGCTTGTGGGGTTGTGGAACCGCACGGGCGCCCTGGCGATCGAGCGTGCCGCAGCGTACGCCTGCAAGCGATATGACACGCCGGAACAGCTTGTGGCTGATCCGGAGATCCAGGCGGTTTTCGTGCTTACGAACCTTGAAACGCACCTCAAGTTCGTGAAACTGGCGCTGGAAGCGGGCAAGCACGTGTTGGTCGAGAAGCCGCTGGGCGCGACGGTTGCTGAAATCGAGGAAATGAAATCCCTTGCGGAGCGCTATGGCCTGGTTTGTGTTCCAGGGCACAACATGATCCACGAGGACAGCCTGAAGCGCGCCCACGAGCTGATAAAGAACGGCGACATTGGGAAGATCGTTTCCTGCTATGTGATGTACAACATACAACACTCCGAGCAGCGCGCTTCGACGCTGCCAGGCATGGTCCGGCATATCCTGACGCACAACATATATACGATGCTCTATCTTGTCGGCCGACCTACTCGAGTCACCGCGCTCAAGGCGACACGGCATTATGAGAAGCTGACCAAAGAGGATCTGGCCATGTGCATCCTGGAATTGGAGAATGGCGGCCTGGCCCATCTGTGCGCTTCCTTCGCGGCAGACGACCTGTCTGCCGACCCCTGGACTTTCCTGGTAAAGGTAATAGGCACGGCGGGCACCGTCCGGTACACCTACCAGGACTGGGTTGAAGTCAAGAAAGGCATAGCGCACTCGCATACCTACACCGCTTACCAGCAGACCATCACCAATGAGGACCGCTTCTTCGTGGAAGTCTGCCTGAAGGGCGGCGCGCCCCGCTCGAGCCTGGACGACGCGATCATCGCCCAGAAGGTCGTCGAGGCGGTCGAGCGCTCTATCGGCAAAGGCGTCACCGTAGGCATCCTTTGAGGATCCTGAAGCCATGAAACGAATCGCTGGAATCGGAGCGGTGCTGGTGGCCGGGATGCTGATCACCACCATCATCGACAGCAATTTCCTCAATCCCTACAACATCAAGAACATCCTGCGCTGGACGGGTCTCTTCGGCTTGCTCAGCCTCGGCGTATCCTTCGTGATCATGACCGGGGGCATCGATCTGTCGGTGGGATCGATCGTGGGCCTGATCGGCGGCCTTTCGGCCAATTTCATCCGCATGCGAGGGATGCCGATCGCCCTGGCCCTGCTGATCTGCCTTGGGCTGGCCGTGCTCATGGGGCTCCTGCACGGTTTCCTGGTGACCAAGATCAAGGTTCAGCCGTTTGTGGTGACCCTGTGCGGGCTGTTCATCTACCGCGGGATGGCCAGGTTCTGCCTCCAGGACGTGACCCAGGGCTACGGCAGCGGCTTCCAGGCCCTGAAGTTCCTGGCCAACGGCCGTGTCCCCTCGGCCTTCTGGCCCCACGGCCAGGCGCCGCTGCTGGTCGCCGAGTGGTCGCTGCCCATGCCCTTCATCATCCTGATCATCGCAGGAATCGGCTTGGGAGTCATCTTGAACTATTCCGTTTACGGCCGTTACCTCAGAGCCCTGGGGAGCAACGAAAAGGCTGTTCGCTTCAGCGGAGTCAACACTAACCCGATGAAGATCGTTGCCTACGTGGTCTCGGCCACCTGTGCTTGCCTGGCCGGGATCCTTTTTTCCCTGGACCTCAACACCGTGCAGCCCTCCACGGCGGGGAACATGTACGAGCTGTACGCCATCGCCGGCTGCGTGATCGGCGGGGTGAGCCTGAAGGGAGGCGAAGGCAGCATCAGCGGGGTGATCCTCGGCACGGCTATCGTCCGGGTTCTCTATAACGCCATCAACATCCTGGGAATCTCCACCACGCTGGAGTTTGCCGTGGTCGGCTTGGTGATCCTCGCCGGCGCCAGCGCCGAAGAGGTGATCAAATCGCTTACCGCCAAGCGCCGCCTGGAAGAGGTGCTAAGCGAATCCGGACCGGAGGCCTACAAGTCCCAGGGCTGAAAGCGCTCTAGTGCTCTGCCGGGTTCTGCGGGAAGCGGAGGGTGAACTCGCACCCGCGGCCGTTCAGGTTGCGCACCGAGATGGTTCCGTCATACTTTTTCACGATTCCATAGCTGACCGAAAGCCCAAGGCCAAGATTGCCGTAGGTGTCTTTCTTGGTGGAATAGAACGGCAGGAAGACGTCGTTGAGGTTGCGCCGTTTGATGCCGCCTCCTGTGTCCTGGAAGGTGATTTCCACCAGGGAGGAGTCCCGTCCATTTTTCTCTCCCGTCTCGATATTCAGCCTTCCGCCCGCGGGCATGGCCTCGAAGCTGTTTTTCATTAGATTCAGGATCACCTGCTTGATCTCGGTTTTGTTGGCTTTCAAGAGGATCGGATTGTTTTTTTTCTTGAATGAAATCTGGATGTTTTTATACTTGGCGTTGTATTTCACTAGATTTATGATGCTGTCGATCAGCTCGTTCAGGTCTACGGGCTCGATCTGATGCTTGTTGCTGTCCGAGAAGGTGATCAGGTTGCTTACTATCTGGGAGATGGAATTGATCTCCTCCTCCAGGCTGTTCACGGTCTTGGTGACATTCTTGTTCCTGGAGTGGAACTTCAGATAGCGGATGTAGTTGTAGATGATCTCCAGCGGGTTGTTGATCTCGTGGGCGACCCCGGCGGCGAGCAGCCCGATCGAAGCCAGTTTTTCCGACAGGGCCACCTGTTCCCTGAGCTTCTCCCTCTCGGTGATGTCTTCGATGATGATGTAATAGCCGATCAGGAAGGATTCGTCGAAAATCGGGTGCGTCTTGATGTTGGTAATCGACTCCGAATCGTTGCGGTGCAAAGGAACATTATAGAAGGTTTGGCCGCGCTCCTGAGTAAGGGCGCGTTCGATCAGGCCGCATGCCTCCCGGTTATCCTCATCCAGCAGGAACAGCTCTTTGAACGGCGTATTGAGGTATGTGGATTCCTCTATGCCGAAGTACTGTTTGGCGTATTCGTTGATCAGCTTGATCTTCCCGTGATGATCCACCACGATCAGATTCACCGGAAGCTTTATCAGCACCGCTTCGTTGTACTTGAGCAGGCTGTAGAACTCCTGGTTGGCGTTCTCCAGGCTCTCATTGCCGCTGATCTGGGTGTAAGCCAGTTTGATCAGATTGATCTTGTCGATATTCTTCACCGAATCGGTGATGAGGATCTCGCCGTTCTTGATGATGGACACCTTGTCGGCGAAGTTGTAGATGTCATCGATGCGGTGGGTGACGAAGATGATCGACATCCCGGATTGCTTTAAATCTTTGAGGATCTGGATCATTTTGTTCATGACGGGGGCGGTGAGTTTCTGCAAGGCTTCGTCCAGAATCAGCAGGCGGGGCTTGTTGAACAGGTGCTTCAGTATGTCCACTAGAACCCGATCGGAAAGCTTCATGTTGCGAAGCAAGGCGTTGGGGTTGAGAGGAAAATCGCACTCCCTGAGGTAAGCCTGGGCGACTTCCAGGTGCCGCTTGTGGTTGATAAATGGATGCGGGGCGATTCCGCGGTTGTCGATGAACAGATTCTCGGTCACCGTAAAGTTGTCCACGACGGGGTTCTGTTGGCTGACAATTTCGATTCCGATGTTGCGGGCCTTCTTGAGAGACAGGGAATCCAGGGCCCGGTTGCCGATGATGAGTTTCCCCGAATGCGGCTTAAGGAAGCCGCTCATGATCATGCAGAGGGATGTTTTGCCGGCGCCGTGCTCACCGACAATGGCATGTACTTCGGAGCGTTGTATCTTTAGATTTATGTCTTTGAGAACTTTCAGCGTGTCGTAGTAAAAATCGATATTCTCCAGCTCCAGCAGCGGTTCGCCGAAAGGCTCAGCGCATGGAGATTCCATACTTTTCCAATTTATTATACAACGTTTTTCTGCTCATGTGCAGCAGCTCCGCGGCTCTCTTTTTATTGTACTCCGCCTTCTGCAGCATGCTCAGGATCAGCTCCTTTTCCATCTTGTCCCGGATATTCTCCGATATCGCGGGCTGCTCCTGGTTCATGAAGCCGGGAGGAAGGTCGCCAAGGTCGATGCGGTCTCTGAGAGAGATCGCGGCGGCGTAGTGCAGGGCGTTTTTCAGCTCCCGAACGTTTCCCGGCCAGTCGTAGTTCATGAAGAACTTCATCACCCGCTCGGACAGCAGCTTCGGTTTCTTGGAGTCATTCGACTGGAAATCGTTCAGGAAATGCTCGACCAAAAGCGGGATATCCTCCCTGCGCTGCCGAAGAGGCGGTATGGTCAGCGTGGCGGCATTCAACCGATAGAACAGGTCCTCCCGAAATTTCTGCTCGGCGATCAGGGCTTGCAGGTTCTTATTGGTGGCGGCGATGAAGCGCACATTCATCTTGATGGCAGCCTTCCCGCCGACCCGCCGGAGCTCCTTGTCCTGCAGTGTCCGCAGGATCTTGGCTTGAATGGAAAGCGGCATGTCCCCGATCTCATCGAGAAAGAGGGTGCTGTTGTGGGCCCGCTCGAACACCCCCTGGTAGGTGGAGTCCGCTCCGGTGTAGGCGCCTCTGTCGTGCCCGAAAAGCTCGTTGTCCAGAAGCGATTCGGCGAAGGCCGAGCAGTTGATCTTGACGATCTTGTTGCAGGACTGCCTGGAGCAGGAATGGATGAAATCGGCCAGCAGCTCCTTGCCCGTTCCGCTCTCCCCGCAGAGCAGGATCGGCAGGTCCGTGGCGGCCAGCTGCTTGGCTTTGCGGCACAGCTCGTGCATCTCAGGTGACTGGGTGACCAGCCGGGAGGAAAAATCCGAAAGCCGGCTCCTGAACTTGAGGTTTTCCTCCTCCAACTGCTTCATCCGTATGGCGTTTTTCACCACCGTTTCCAGCTTGTCGAAGTTGATCGGCTTTTGCAGATAGTCGAAAGCACCCAGCTTGATCGATTCCACGGCTGTCTCGATGGTGGCGTAAGCGGTGATCATGATGATGGGTACCTTGCTGTTCAAAGCCATGAGCTGCTTCAGGACATCGATGCCGTTTTCTTCACCGAGCTTGACGTCCAGAATCACCGCACTGATCTTTTGATTCAGATACAGGCGAACGGCTTCGGAGGAGTTGGTGGCCGAATGGCTGCCATAACCGAGCTCGCGGAAGTTTTGGGCCAGGCTTTCACACACCTTGATCTTGTCGTCGATGATCAGGATTTCCCGTTCCATCTGTGTAACCTATTTATACATTCCTGGGAAGATTTGTATAATTATTATACACTGGAATAGCTGGCCGTCAACAGTTCCATTTATTTAATATAATTCTATATATGTTAAGAAATTATTCGATCCCTATTTATTGCTTTGGCATAATTCTTGCAAAAATTAAAGTTGATGCAGGTAATCACCTCGGTGATTACCTAAAAATCTTTTTTGAAGGAGGTTTAGCGATGAACCGAACCATCAGAATGCTGGCCATCCTGGCGGCTCTGCTGCTGCTGGCGAGTCTGCCGGTGATGGCGCAGGCGGGGAAAACAATCACCATCGCCTACGTCACCAACGGCCCCTACACCTTCTGGACCTACGCCCACGCCGGCTGCCTCAAAGCGGAGCAGGAATTAGGCATCAAAGTGAACTTCTTCAAGCCGCCGAGCGCGACGCTGGAGGAGCAGAAGCGCTTCATCGAAACCCAGATGGCCAAGGGCGTGGACGGGCTGGCGATCAGCGTCATCGACCCGGACAACATGACCCCGTTCATCAACGAGATCTGCGCCAAGATTCCCGTCGTCATGTTCGACAGCGATGCTCCCAAGAGCAACCGCAAGGCCTACATCGGCATGAGCAACTATGCCGCCGGAAGGCTGGCCGGACAGAAGATCAAAGAGGAGCTGCCCACCGGAGGAAAGCTGGTGATCTTCGTCGGCCGTTTGGACGCGCAGAACGCCGTAGAGCGCCGGCAAGGAATCATCGATGAGCTGCAGGGCAAGCCCTATGCCGCCCAGTATCCCGGCAAGATGACCCCGCAGGGCAGGGTGGCCTGCGGCAATTGGACCATCCTGGACACGCGCACCGACGGCGGCGATGAAAGCCGCGCCAAAGGCAACGCCGAGGATATCCTGGTGAAGTATCCGGATCTGGATCTGATGATCGGCTTGTGGAGCTACAATACCCCGGCCATCATCACCGCGGTGCAGGACGCCGGAAAGCAGGGGCAGATCAAGATCATCGGTTTCGACGAAGAGGTGGTGGTGCTGCGCGGGATCAAAGACGGGTACGTGGCCGGCACCATTGTCCAGAACCCCTACGAATACGGCCGAACGAGCTGCGAGATCCTCTATAAGCTGATCAAGAAGTTGCCCACCGGGATCCCGCCTGACAAGCTGGTGGACGTTCCGGCAAGGGTCATCACCGCGGACAAGGTCGACGCGTTCATAGAAACGCTCAACAAGCAGCTGGCCGTAGGCGAGTTCTTCGAGGTAAAATAACCGTAAATCAAGATCGTGCGGCTACAGGAGCCTGGGTGAGCTCACTTGAGCTCCCCAGGCTCTATCTTCCACGAGAGGCAACCATGACGGATAGCGGGGGAACAAGCCTGCTGGAGATGCGCGGGATCACCAAATACTTCCCCGGCGTCAAGGCTTTGGATCACGTCGACCTCACGCTCGAGCGCGGCGAGATCCTGGCCGTCATCGGGGAGAACGGCGCTGGCAAGAGTACCCTGGTGAAGGTTCTGGGCGGCATCCATTTGCCTGAGCTGGGGACGATCCGCCTCGACGGCCAGGAGGTGGTGATCGATTCGGTGCAGACCGCCAACAAGCTGGGGATTTCTTTCGTCCACCAGGAGTTGAACCTCTCGGATAACCTGGATATCGCCACGAACGTGTTTCTGGGCCGTGAGCCGCGCGAAAAAAGCTTTCTGCGCCTGATCGACCGCAAGAAGCTGTACAGAGACACAGAGCAAATCCTACAGCGCATCGATATGAACTACTCTCCTCGGCTTCTGGTGCGCGAGCTGACCATCGGCGGCCAGCAGATGATCGAGATCGCCAAGGCTCTTTCGATTGCCGCCAGGATCCTGATCATGGACGAACCTACCAGCAGCCTTTCCCGGGGCGAGACGGAGCGGCTGTTCAGGGTGATCCGAGAGCTTAGATCCCAGGGGGTGAGCATCATATACATCTCGCACAGGCTCGGGGAGGTGAAAGAGGTCGCCGACCGGGTCATGGTCCTGCGTGACGGGCGCGTTTCCGGGCATCTGGCTAAGGAGGAGATCAGCCACGAGAGGATGGTAAAGCTCATGGTGGGCAGAGATATCGAGAAGTTTTACCACCATGAGCACGAGGCGAGCAGGAAGCCGGTCTTCGAGGTTCGCAATCTCATTGTTCCGGAGCATCCCAAGGAGCGCATCAGCTTCACCGTATATGAAGGCGAGATCGTGGTGCTGGCCGGTCTGGTCGGCGCCGGCAGGACGGAGCTGGCCCACACCCTGTTCGGAATCGTGAAACCGCTGGGAGGCCAGATCCTGCTGGATGACCGGCCCATCCTCATTGGCTGCCCCCAGGACGCCATGCGGGCGGGGATCATCCTCGTTCCGGAGGACCGCAAGCTGCACGGGCTGATCATGGAGATGGCGGTGGAAAGCAACATCACCCTGGCCAGCCTGGACCGCTACCAGAAGATGAAGATGATCCAATTCGACGAGCTCCGGGCGGTAGCCAAGGAAATGGTCGGCAAGCTGGACGTGCGGTTGCGCAGCATCGACCAGTTGGTGGAATCCCTCTCCGGCGGAAATCAGCAGAAGGTGGTGCTGGCCAAGTGGCTTTGCCTCAACCCGCGGGTGCTCCTGCTGGACGAGCCCACCCGCGGGATCGACGTGGTGGCCAAGGAGGAGATTTACCGCCTCATGGAAAGGCTGGCCTCCCACGGGGTGGCCATCCTGGCCATCTCCAGCGAGATGCAGGAGGTGCTCGGCATCGCGGACCGTATCCTGGTGATGCATGATGGGAGAATTCGCGGCGAGCTCTCCAAAGAACAGTTCAGTGAAGAGGCCGTCGTGCATCTGGCCACTGGAGGAAAGTGATGAAACGGATAGCCGGAATCGCGGTTTTGCTGGTCGTGGTCATGCTCATCACCACCCTGATCGACACGACCTTCATCAAAGGCTATAACATCATGAACATCATGCGCTGGTCCGGGCTGTTCGGTATCCTGAGCCTGGGCGAAGCCTTCCCGGTCATGACGGCCGGCATCGATCTTTCCGTCGGCTCGATCAGCGGACTGATCGGTGCGCTATCGGCGAACTTCATCCGGATGAGAGGGATGCCCATCGCCCTGGCCCTAGTCATCTGCTTCGGGCTGGCCATCCTGATGGGTTACGTACATGGCCTGTTGATAACTAAGATACGGATGCAGCCCTTCGTGGTCACACTCTGCGGGCTGTTCATCTATCGGGGAATGGCCCGCTTCACCATGCAGGACGTGACCCAGGGCTATGGGAATGCCTTTCTGGGTCTGAAGTTCCTAGCCCACGGGAGGGTCCCCTCGGCCTTTTGGCCTGCGGGGCAGGCGCCCAAGTTCGTCCAAGATTGGTCGCTGCCCATGCCTTTTCTCATCATCGTCATCGTGGGGATCATCCTGGCCGTCTTCCTGAACCGCACCGTTTACGGCCGCTACATCCTGGCTCTGGGGCGTAACGAGCCGGCGGCTCGTTTTAGCGGCATCAACACCGACCGCATGACCATCGTCGCCTACATGATCTCCAGCACCTGCGCGGGCCTTGCCGGGATCCTATTTTCCTTGGATTTGAATACCGTGCAGCCCTCCACGGCGGGGAACATGTACGAGCTGTACGCCATCGCCGGTTGCGTGGTTGGGGGCGTGAGCCTCAAGGGCGGGGAAGGCAACATCATGGGAGTGATCATCGGCACGGCCATCGTGCGGGTCCTCTACAACGCCATCAATATCCTGGGCATCGCCACCACCCTGGAGTTCGGGGTGGTCGGGCTGGTGATCCTGATCGGAGTGGGCGCTGATGAGGTTATCAAGAGCCTCACCGCTAAGCGCCGGATTGCGGAGGTGCGCAGCGCCCACGGAGGCGGCGGCGTGCAGTCCTCCGGCACCGCCTAGGGGGCTCAAGCTCCGGGGCCTACAATTCTTCGCCGATCCGCTCCGCGAGTTGCTCGGGGGATAACCCGAATTGCCGGAGCAGCTGGGCGTAGGTGGCCGAATGGATGTACTGCGGCCGGCCCGCGGCATCGAGGGAGTTGATCCCCACGATCCGCCCCGGCTCGATGCTGACCTTGTTCCGCCAAAGCACCTTGCGGAAGGCGTCCCACAGGTAACCGTTGTTCTGCTCCGCCACGAACACCTTCTTGCCGGAGTCGTAAAGCTCCCGGATCAGGGTTTCGTCCACCGAGGGCATGTCGATCACTCCGATCGGAACGCCCTTCCGCTCCAGCCTGCGAGCGGCCTCCAGCGCTTCGTGCACGCCCCGCCCGCTGGACACCAGGAACCCCCGGTCCGCCTCGCCGCCCTTCAGCCGGTAGCCCCGGCCGTACTCGAAGGTGAAGTCCCCGCCGTAGATGACCCCTGAGGGGGCGCGCATGATCCGCACGTAGACCAGCCCTTTTCCCCCCTCCATGACCCACTTCAGGAAGCCGAGAAGCTGGTTCGGGCAGCTGATATCCACGATTTTCAGGTGCCCGATCTGGCCGAACACCAGGGAGTCGTCGTTGCCCATGTGGGTGGCCCCGTTGGTGCGCGTCTCAAAATTGGGCGCGGTGGCCACGAAGGTCAGGTCCAGGTTGTGCCCCGCGGCCAGCCAGCTTTCGGTGCGGATCGCCTCCAGGCGCTCTTGGAAGTTGATGGCGATCCGGCGCAGCACGCGCCAGTCGAAGAACGGGCAGAAGGTGCTCACCCAGGTGTTGTAGCCCAGGACGGCAAAAGCCTCGCCGACGCACATCATATTGGACTCCGCCACGCCTACGTTCAGCGCCTTGCCGCTGTCCGCCCAGGCCACTCCGGCCTCCAGCCCGCTGGTGGTGCCGAGGTCGGCGTCCACGCTCACCACCCGCCCGGAGCGGGCGAACACCCTCATAGCCTGGCTGATCACCCAGCTGGCGGCGTACTGTTTGTCCTTCTCGATCTTAGGCAATTCTTCGATCTGGTAGGGCACCCTCTGCTCCCGAGGCGAAGCCCGCTTCAGCCTCACCGGCCCGGCCACGGCCGCCACCCGTTGCGCTTTCAGGTCCACCTCGAGATTCATCGCCTGCGCCTGTTCCAGCAGTCTCCGCTTCAGCTCCTGGCCCTGCGGCTGTTCCTCGAGGCCTCGGAGCAGCGCCAGCAGCCGCCGGACTCTTTGTTCGCGGCGCCCGCGCTGCAGCTCCAGCTCCTGCGCGCTGAGCTCCTCGGGGAGCTCCACCTTGTGCCCCACCATGAAGCTGGAGAAGCCGCCCCAGCCCTTGCGGGTGTTGCTCACGATCACCGTGGGCCGGCCGTCCCGCACCTCGTACTTGAAACGCCGCAGCGCCTCCAGGATCCCCTCGTAGCCCATCCCGTCCACGCTGCAGGCCCGCCAGCCGAAGGACTCGAAGCGCTTGTCCACGTCGGGCATGGGGTACTGCAGGGCCTTGGGGTTGTCCAGCTGGCCCTCGTTCTTGTCAACGATGACGCACAGGTTGTCCAGCCGTTTGAATCCGGCAAAGGTCGCCGCTTCCCAAATCAGCCCAGCTTGAAGCTCTCCGTCGCCGGTCAGGCAGTACACATCGAAGCCCGGCTCCATCTTGCCGGCGATAGCCAGCCCCTGGGCCACCGGCATCCCGTGGCCCTCCGGACCGGTCGAGACGTGCACCCCCGGCAGTAGCGGCCCGGGGTGCCCGTTGAGGATGCTCTCCACGGAGCGGGAGTTCTTCAACACGCTGCGGTCGAAGTAGCCGAGGTCCGCGTAGATCGAGGCCATGGGGGCTACCGCGTGCCCCTTGCTCAGCACGAACAGGTCCTGGCCCAGCCGGGTCGGGTTTTCCACATCGAGGCGCATCACCCCGCTGTAGTACAGGGCCACCAGGGGGACCACGGCTGAGAAGGCGCCCCCGATGTGGATGCCCTTGTCCACCGCGTCCCGGCCCTGTTCCAGGGTCAGGATGCGGATGTCCGCATCCTTGATCTCCAGCATCCTGAACAGACCCTGGCGCAGCCAATAGTCAGAGGAACTCAAGATTTGCCTGGATACCATGACGGGTAGCATTGTGCCTGGTAAGCATTGCCCCCGTCAAGGTTCGTGCCGGCGCTCAGAGCCTGCCCACCGGGATGCCGCCGCCGAGGTTCGGGAATCCCGGGCCGGTATAGGCGCGGTTTAAGGGCAGGATCATCGGCTCCTCGAAGGGCCGGAAGGGGACCATGGCGGCGACCCTCTCCAGGCGCTCCAGCACCTCGGGCGGCAGGGGGCCACGCTGCGCCGCCTCCACGCTGGCCTGCAGTTGAGCTGCGCTTTTCGGCCCGACTAAAGCGCAGGAGATCCGGGGGTCGGAGAGCACGAAGCGCAGTGCGAGCTCGGTGATGGACAGGCCCAGCTCGTCGAGCAGGGCGTAGAAGGCCAAAAGCTGCTCCTGCCGGGGTTTGGACAGCCAGATCGGTTTTGCTTTTACGATCGCATCGTAGCGGCGCCCCAGGCCTCCCTGGCCGTAGACCGAGCCGATGATGATGCCCATTCGCCTGCTCACGGCGGCGGGCAGCAGCTCGTATCGGGCTTCGCGGAAGAGGGCGTTGTAGTTGAACGCGCTGAGCACCGCGTCGAAGCGGCCGGAGCTCACGAAGTGGGCCAGCTCCGCCACGGTGGTTCCGCCGAGGCCCGTAAAGCGGATCACCCCCTCGGCCTTCAGAGCTTCCAGCACCTCCATGACCGGTCCCTCGCAGCGCTGGGGGTCCGTCCACCAATCGTAAAGCTGCGGCCGATCGGGCTCGTGGATCATCAGCAGGTCGATCACCTCCCGGCCCAGCAGCCGCCGGCTTTCATCCACGGAACGGCGGAGGGCCTTGGAGTCCCGCGGGTCGAACGGCTGGGGCCGCCCCCCGAGCTTGGTGGAAAGGATCAGCCCGTCGGCGGCCGAACCCAGCCGGCGCAGAGCCTGCCCCAGGGTCTGCTCGCTGTCGGCGTAGCCGGGGGCGGTGTCGATGTAGTTGATGCCCAGCTCCAGGGCTCGCTCTACGATTCGGGCGGTTTCCTCCGCTCCCTGCCCAAGGGAGGAAGTGAACAGGCCCCCCAGGCCGACCTCGCTCACCTCGAGGCCCGTTTTGCCAAGCATTCGTTTGCGCATGGCTTTGGACTCTCAAAGCCACCCTAAAGGCAGGCTACGGTTTGGTCAAGCGCTC
>Ga0315280_10004434_pt1 | contig 20722 bp, 30 predicted proteins | sample YL17G06_40_MG_FD_203697 | JGI IMG/M metagenome (GOLD analysis project Ga0315280, IMG submission 203697) | Sediment microbial communities from Yellowstone Lake, YNP, Wyoming, USA - YL17G06_40 | ecosystem: Environmental > Aquatic > Freshwater > Lake > Sediment | place: USA: Wyoming | collected... | reverse complement strand
GCTGAGGAGGTGACGTCAGATGGCAAACATAGGCAAGACCGCGATAGGGATTGACATAGACCTTGGCCAACTCGAACAGATAGGAGACCCGGTCAAGAATGCACGTCTGATCGGTGAAATCTACATCAATGGCACCTACTTCCACATCGAGGCAATCGAAGTGACCCGCAACGCTGAAAGAGAACAGGTTGGCGTAGATGAAGCTGGCGAGCAAAACCTAGCAGAGGCATCAGCGGCGTTCACTCCGGACGGCGGCTTCAACACGATCGAGTGGGACAGCAGAGCATACGTTGTATTCATCTATCCCGGCTCCTGAAAATCCCTGTGTAGAAATAGACGGACAGAAGAGAGAGCCTGATGAATCGAAAGATTCACGTCGGGTTCGGAGAGAAAGGAACGTGCGTGTTATCCAAAGTCGATACAGGTGAGTTAACTCATGCACCGAAAACTTGACAGATCCCGTCAACTACTACTATTAGTGACTCTTATTCTCGGACTTGCGATGTCCTGTGTGTTTACCCAACAAACGTTTGGTTGGAGCAATGGCGGCTTCAGTACCGACCCAAACAATCCTGACTACGGAACACATGATTTCATCGCTCACCATGCACTTGACTACGTACCTGACGACATGGACTTCTGGCTGAGAGAGAATCTACAAGCATACCTGTACGGCACTGAGCTGCCGGACAACAGGAACGCGCCGCTCGGCGACGGTATAGGCGACACAATGTTTCATCACGTCTACTACTTCGCCAGCGGCCAATTGCAGGATGATTCGTCAGCACGACGTGCACAGGCATCCTACGAACAAACATTCACCTACCTGACGTCTGGTGACTATCGAAATGCTGCGAAATGGATGGGGATCACAAGCCACTACGTAGCCGACCTAGCAGTTTTCGGCCACGTCATGGGCAAGTCAACAGACTGGGGAGCGGAGAAACACCATTCTGATTACGAAGACTGGGTGAACAGCAACACAAACAGTTACGACGCGCCGTTCAAAACCTGCCTAGTCTTCGATGGCAAACTAGCTGAAATCACCGCATATCAAGCAGCATTAACATTGGCCCATGACACCACGTTCGACGACAGCGGCAAAGGACACACCGCAAAATGGATGGACTCTACCTACAATCCAGCAAGCCCCGAATTCAAAGCACGCACCTGCGAATCCATCGCACTCAGCGTCAACCTAGTCGCCGATGTCATTTACACCGCTGCCAAAGCTACGAATATTCCTGAGTTTCAAAACACTATAGCGCCGCTCATCATCATACTTGTTCTCCTAACTGTTGTCGTGACAATTCGCAAGTACAAACGCACATTGAGTAGGAGGGATGAGAAATGAGTGAAAAAATCACGCCAGAAGTGATCTCTGTCTACACGAAAGCACAGGCGCTAGATGATGGGATTCTAGTCGACATCTCCGACACGACAGAAGCAAAAGAAGCAGGATTCAAAGCACCCGTAGTCGTGACGCGCCATCTCTGGAACACGATTGAGGCAGGCTTGACCACAGTAGGACAGGACCTAAAGGGTCGCCTTTGGGATCTATGCTTTATGGCTGCTACAGCCTTCCGAAACTATAGGAAAGACAAACATCTAGTCCCGTTTGAAGTGCTCATGCGAGACGGCGAGAATAAACAGCATTTACTCAAACTGTGGCTCACATTCAACGAAGTCGACGGATTCTGCGTTATGTTCCCAGAAGACTACTAGGAAGGTGAAATTTTGACTGATGATGAAGTGCCGCTAATTATTCTGATCGAGCGAGCAAGCCATAGATCCATCAAGGTTTCTGTTGGCAAGAAATCAGCGGCATTTGAATTGCCTAGAGGGGTTACCCCGCGGCAAGCATTTCTTGACGCGGTGGTGATGGCTGACATCTACCAACACTTGGGACATAGCCTACAAGAATTCATGGACAACACCAAGCCATCGTACAAGAGTCAAGAAGAAGCAAGACGTGATCTCAATGAGTATAGAGAGCAGTACAGAAAGCTCACCCGACTATGCCTGGATGAAGAACAGATACTGACTCTTTCCGAGATGGGAGAAAAGGAACGCAGGAAACGAAAGCGAACGCGATAGAACAAGCCACACCATCTTCGGAGTTGACCCACTCGAGCTACCGGGAGGTGAAAGATTGAAATTCCAAGACAGTAAATTCATGAGCGCACGGGACAAGGAACTCGTGCTTAAGGCGTGGATTGGTTTTCTGAAGAGTGGATTTAGATGGGAACGATTCACGGGTCGACTCTACAAGCATCTAAGCGGTCACTGCGGATTTATTGCACACTACAATCAACGTGGCTTCTGGGAAGAATACTTCCAAGATCCAGAAAGCACAAAGCGCTTCCTGCAATATCTCACAGATCCAGACGGTTCAATGATGGGAAGCATATGGTGGCCAGCAACACGCGACAGCATAGCTGACATAAACAAGGCGATGTTAGACGCGCTGGAGCCGCTTAAGAAAGGCATCTATCAACAACTCAATCAGGCAACAGTAAACAAAGTCACAGGACAGATCGCCGTGTTGAATGTGAAATTATCCACGCTGTGACCGCTACTTTTGCTAAAGCAGGGGTGAAATTATGACGACGAGTTCAGCATACGTTATCACTATTTATCGGCAGCGACCATCAGGACATAAAATCACGATACACCGCGAAACTCTTACCTGTCCACACGCACGAAAACACATCGAATTGTTGATTCACCTGCTCGACGTGATCGCTTACGATTGCGGCGTTGACCAAACCGAATTCAAAGAATTGGCAGGCCGAGTTGAACGCATCAAGGAACTAGTCGCCCTGCTCCGGGCCATGCCTCACCGAAAATTGCAAGAAGACAACATCATCGTGAAAGGAGGGAGAACTGATGAATGAACGTCAGCAAAAAGAAACTTCCATGCGCTTTAGACCACCACACGGCCTCAAGGCGAATCAGCGACTGATTACAAAGAGCAATTACCTTCTCTCAGCGCGTCAAATCCAGCGGCTCATCGACGAGGGACAAATCGCCTGTCCAAATTGTGGTGGCAAAGAGATTGTGTGGGCATGCTGCAAAACCAAAGTGACCGATCCAACGCTTCTCAAGAAACTTGCAAAGGAGGTGAATCAGAGTGAGCACTAATCAAATTGAAATTGGTAAACAGTGGCCCTATGTGCCCGGGATTCCTGCATCGGATCTCTTCATGATTGAAGAGGTTGTACGAGACAGAATCGATGACATGATATTCCAACTGCACGCGAAGCACACTTGGCAGGCTGAACCTCAAGTACAGCAGATTCTTTCATATATGAAGCTCAGGCAACCCGCCCTTCGCAAGGATCTGATCGTTCACTATCTCGCGACCAATAAGAAACTTGCTTCCGATTCCTTTTCACTTTCACGCGTCGTTGAAACCGCCGTGCAGCTAGGTGCGACAGGAATGTATGTCGGCAAACTGGCCATTCGTCTCTTTGCGAAGGATGGAATTCAAGCAGATGAAATACGCGTTTTCTTCGAGAATGTTGCACCACAAGGCAAGATCGCGACACTTGCTAAAGGTATGCGCCGAAATTATCTACGAAAGCATGGGTTGGCTACAATGCCTCCTGGAGAGAGAAATCGTATACTGCGCTTCTCGGACGTGCGATCACGCGACAATCATCACTTAGATCCTGCGATAGTTAACACTCCGGAATTCATGAAACTGCTAACCCAGAAGACGTACGGTCTCGTGATAAGACTCGAAGAAGAAGAAGTGAATCGCGTAGGTTTTGCTGGGCGTGACTATCACCTCGGAAACGACAGCGTTTGGAAACATTTCTTAGAGTAGAAAAGTAGGAGTGAAATAACTTGCCAGAGTTTGTAGACATACGTGCGGTCATTAAAGCAGAATGGCTTAAAGGCACCCCTGAAGCTGAAATACTTAGGATCGCAGAGATCACGCACGGCGAACTTTACCGTATTCTGTCTTCGATGGGAGTCTCTCTCGACCGGGATAGATGCTCACGAGAGGGGTCCGGTCATTTACAAAAAGGCTTAGTCAAGGGAGAACATGCAGCACAAACATTTGTGCATACGCAGTCACCACAAGCCCTACCGCCAACATCTCATAAGCCAATCGAGATCAAGAGAGAAAAGGCGAGACTGTTTGCCACATTAGCTAAACCACTCAGCTATTTTGGTTCAAAGAGGCATATGGCTTCAGCAACTAAGCCAGCACAAGAATCGGCCAGACTATCTGTATCGTTGAAGGCAATCGAACGACTTCGTGACCATCTTTCACAGAGAAAAGGCGCCATAGAAATCAAAATCCTGCCTCCGATTGGACCGGACTACTATCTCATCACTTACAATGAAGAGAAAAGGGAAGCAATCTACTTCACGACAGTTTCTTCTGAAAATGAACGAAAGACGACAGTCGAAGAAACATCACTGAACCAGATCTTCAATGCAATGAACATGCAGGGAACCGCCGCACGCGTCCAGATACAAATGAAAAGAGACCGCGTCGTACAATGGTTCGATACAAGCATGGATTCAAAAGCTCTTGCGAAAATGTGTGAACGACTCATTGTACAATAGTGATAGACTCCGGATCGGAGTTACTAGGAGGTGAAATTATGTCTGAAAATGAGCAAGTGACTATTCAAGAGATTCATGAGAAAGTACAGGCTCTAGGTGTTGCACAGACAACTGTTCCCGTAGGTGCGAAAGCCGTCAAACCCAACCTCAAAGGAACCTCTCCTCTGAAAATTAATTACCATGTTGGGAGCGTGACGGTCAGTGTCGAAGCTCGCCACCATACAATGAGTGCAAAGGAAGTCCAAGCCGCAGTCAAGCGCCAGATAGTCATGCGCGACATCAACGGGCAACGTGTCATCTACCGTCAAACACCATACAGGTTCGGCTATTTCGCTGCAGACGACGATGGACACATGCAACTTCAGAAACTCGACGCTCAAGACCTAGTTGTGGAGGCAAAGCAATTGGCAGAGATGAGCAAGCTACTCGCCGGAGACGGCAAGTCCGAGGAGGAAGACTCGAATGAAGTCCCGTTGGGCATCGTTGCTATGGACGGTGAACTTTTCCGTCCAATCGAAATTGACAAGACAACTGTCAGGCGGTACTTCTGTGTCGATGGGAAGGAAGAAGCAATCGCAGCACTCGAGAAGACTAGACAGTTTGACATAACCGAAGAAAACTTACGCTCATCAACGATCGCAGATCAATATCTCGTTGAAAGAGTCAAAGAAATCTTTGCGGTCGAAGAGAACGATGTGCAAGGCCTTTGGCACATCTGCCAAGATTTGATCAAACGCGACGCGGTTGTCGTCATTCAATCCTTCGTCGAGAGAGAGGGGTTCACTGAATACCGCATCATCCTCAAACCCTACCATTTGGCAGAACAGGACAAATTCATCATCTTGGGCGCCGTGGTTCGAGTACCCTTCGAACTGCATTGGCTCATGGATGTGCCGATGCTAGGTACCGTCACAAAGAAGGCGCCTAAAAAAGTCAGCTTGCTGAATGCTGCTGGCCAGAAGGAAATCTAGAGGAGAGTGATTCGCCACGCTGATTGTAACAGGCAAGAAAGCAGCCTGCCTCGAAAGAGCATACTATACTGCACTGAACTTGAAGACGAACCTAGCCAAAATCATGGAGTCAGACTTCTACTACCAGTACCTCACGGACGAACTTGAGGAACTACTCGAGGTTCTGCACCCACTGTTATCTGAAAACAAACGCGCCGAACTGCAACGTGACCTTGAACAGTACAACATCTGGAAAGATGAAAGCGATATAACGCAAGGGGGTGAAAAATAATGGCCCGTGCAACATGGGATGATTTCGCTACCAAACATGGATTCTCAGACGGAAGCACCTCGGAAGAGCGAGACTTTCAAGCCCGCACAAAAATTGTCCAGAAACTCAACAAGACGAACGCCTTCAAATCAGCAAAAGTTCGTGCGATCGAGTATGATAGGCCCGGCGTTCATAACTCTTGTCTGATCGTTCTGCTGCTAAACCTCCAGAATAAGTCGGATGATGAACTATCGGCAGACTGGCTTGATAACAAAACGGAAGCAGTCTCGCTACCGTCTGGTGTCAATGTGGAAGACGTCATCCGCGAAGTGTACGACAAATTCTAGGTGCAATCCAGTTTTTCGAGAGAACGAACACGAGAGTACAAGGAGGTGATTCGATGTTCAGTCTTAAGGTGTTTAACGAGAAAGAAGTTTTAGCATGTCTCAGAAAAGCGGAAAAGCGCAAGGGCAAACGCACGACTTTAGGAGATGTTCCTAGTGGTTCACTGGTTCGGTTCTTCGAGCGACAGAATGGTGAAGAAACGTTGTCACACAGCGTAGATATCATCGAGTTTGATGTCCCATTCGACGATGGTAAAACTCATGTGAGCATCTATCGCGCTTACGACAAACTTTTAGGATCTATGGCCATGGGTTCAAGCGCGGAACTTGAGCCTAACAGGAATGTACCTGTTCAATTAGTCATGCGTCCAGACGAGATCGTGCAGCCAAAGAAAGAGTCCCCCATAAAGATGAGCGTAAGGAAGACGGAAGACGGATTGTTCCACTGCCAAAACTACATTTTCGGAATGCGCGGCCAACACTTCGTTCTGGATCAGTTAGGCTTCGAGAAAATCAAAAGCGATGGACGAGAAATCCTCGATATAGATGATGGAGATTGTGATTGTGGTTTGAGGGTTCCAGGAGACACAAGAGAATACGATGGCAAAACGTGGCGTAACGACAACTTCAGCGTTTGAAGTGGGTGAGGAGGACAACCACATGAGAACATGCGAAGTGGGTGAGAACGCTGTCAGATTCTTTCAGTCTACAAAACCTCCTTGGCGCGTAGACGTGAAGTATGATGGAAACCGGCAGCTTCTCCAATTTCCTGATGGGACAGTTCTTGATGCTGAGGCAGTAGCAAGCGATGGCAAACAAAATGATCTTTACTCCCTCAGCAAGGGAGTAGGTGCCTACAAGGTCTTTGATATTCCCTGGTTTGAGGGCACGGATCTGCGTGGACAAACCCTGAATGAAAGGCTACAGTTGCTGGAGAAGAAACTGCTGACGCTTGAGAAACCTCAATTGCAACGGGTTGAAACTCTTGTTATTGCAGATAGCATAGCAGCAGTCATCTCTGCTCGAGATAACGCCATTGCAAGGGGATTTGAAGGGATCGTGGTTAAGCCCCCCTTCAGCCCCTACGCTGACAACATGTGGCTCAAGATCAAGAAAACTTTGACAGCTGAGGTAGTTGTTCTCGGCATAATCAAGACAGAGTCATGGGTGAAGACTCACATCCCTCACTCTCTCCTGATCGGATATTGGGATAGCGAAGCAAGAACGTTCAAACAATTTGGCAGGGTCGGTGCAGCTAAAGGCAAATTCAACTGGCGTGAAATCGCGGAAGATGCGTTGAAAGAAGTTGTGATCGAAGACGACGTATGCATCTATGTGAGGCCCAAAATCGTACTAGAGGTCGAGTACACACAAGCCCTCTCACATGGCTTCCGTGAACCACGCATCGTGCGATTGAGACGTGGGAAAATGTTGCAAGACTGCTTGAAAACATGGTAAACATCGAGATTGCGCTGGTGGTGAAGTAGAAGATGACTACTGTAAGAGAATTCATTGAGAAACTGAAAGGGTAAAGAATAGTTGATGTTGAACCTGACCACTACGACGATATGGACATTGACATTAACGCTGGCACGAACTTCGAAATCACCCTTGAAAACGGGTAATCCATGTGTCTACTCCAGACCTCTGCTTGAAGAGATCCCCCATATTGCAGGCCCATCATCTCCGGTCATCTTAGCGTAGCAAGCATTGTAAACAGGAGGCGAGAGAGATGATTGAACATCCTGTTATGCATGATGCTACCCTAGTATCCACAAAATCTCATTCAACAGAAGATGGCGCACATATGGTCGTACGGAAGAACTTCAGAGTGATAATTGATGAGAGACAATTCCTCGCAGGAGTCCACTATGGCGGATATGAGCGAGTGGACAGATGGAACCCAAATTTCGTCTATGTTCAAGTAACCGTCGATGAGAAAGCACGAATTACTCAAGCCCAAGTTGCCAACGCGATTGCGGATGCACGAAAGAAAGGATTCCCCATAGATTCCGTCCACCACTTCAATTACGGGTGTAGACGATGCGTCATACGCGATAAGGCAGAACTTGCAAAGCTATTCAGACGCGCATTACGCCTGCCCAGCAATGTAGACGTGATTGTGGCTTCAATGACAGATATCGGAAGAAGACTCGTAGGTAAGCCGAGTCGACCTGAAAAGAAACTCAACCGCGCTCCGTACGAACTCTATGAACTCTGCACAGTCCATGGACCTTTCGTGGTGTGCGAGGAAAGGTACGTTCTAGCTGAAAAAGGAGGGAAAAGCAAAAATGTCTAGTGAATACGAAGAATACGAGATCAGAGTACGAGTCCCGAAAGGCTGGCACACTGACAACAACTTTACGGACCTCATCGAGGACCCGGAAGTTGGGCCGGATGAACGTGAAGTTCGCGTTCTCTCAGTTAGACGCATATAGCTTAGCTTGTGAGTCCTTTGAGCGTGATACAAGTCGCAGTCAAATGCCCTGATGGCCACTCTTTCATGACCGATGATGCACACAGCGTCCACGTATGCCCTGAATGTGATGCACACTTCGCAGACTACTACTTTGACTACTACCCATGGACTGTTGGGAGAGCTACTGTTTGCGTATGCAGAAAAATCCTCAAGAAGAACACCAAAGTGACAATGGCACTGGTAGAATCAAACGGCTTCTGGCATAATCGCAAACTCATCTGTTCAAAAGAATGCGCAATTCGATGGATCGAAAACGAACACCTACGCATTAGAGAAGCAGAGAGGAACAAAGCTAATGATAAATAGGCGTCGATGGCATAAGCGCCTCTACTTCTTGGACGGACGAATAGTTTCCTCCATGAGAGTCTCCGGAATGGTACATACTGCACGAAAGACACTGCGAGAAAAATGCATGGCTTGTCATCGCAAGGTACGCAAGGGGCAGGAGTATGTGATGCTGAACATCATCGGTGCAGACCCAATCCATCTACTTCGCTGCTACGATCCTGGAGATGAGGCAATCCTTGGCATTCGTAGAACGACAGACCGACAACAATACGGCATCCCTTGGCCAGCTGTTATTTGTCAAAGATACCGCATGACTGAAGCCGGATGCACTCAAGTGATCAACGGAAATGGAGATGAAAAGTAATGACGAAAGAAGTCTGTCCGATTCACCACAGAGAGCTGGACTCGAGTGGATCGTGTATAGACTGTCAAGGCATTCCAAAGAAGGCAGACATCTTAGCAAGCCTCATGTTGGGGTTCAGGCGAGAAACTGAAACTTTCCAAGAACGACTACAGTGGTACTCTAAGCAAATTGAGGCAACGATCAAGAACAAGACGTGGAGGTGAAGCAGAATGAGGCACAGAATTCCGGAGGATAGTTTGTTTCCGTCAGGGTATCCGGCGGGAACGCCTGAGGAGCTTATTGAGGTCGGTTCCATATATACAAGAAAACAAGCAATAGAGGATGGTGTACTAGTTGATTTTTCGAGTACTCGAGAAGCGAGAGAGGCGGGTTTCAAAGCGCCAGTAGCAGCAACTCGTCACTTGTGGGAGACGATTGAAAGTGGTGCTGGTGTCGCAGGACAGGACCTCAAAGGACGGCTCTGGGACGTTTGCTTCATGGCGGTTCAAGCGTTCAAAGCGTTCAACGAAGACAAGCATCTAGTGCCCTTCGAGGTCTTGATGCGAGATTCTCAAGGCAAACTACAAAAGCTCAAACTTTGGCTCACATTCAGTGAAGCTGAAGGCTTCACCATCATGCACCCAGAAGACTACTAGACAAATCAGAGGAGACATAGAGCATGTACTGTACGATATGCGGAGATTGCGTAGCTGTGAAAGATATGCGAAGCCATTTGATAGGCCATAATCCTAATGCTGAAAACCTTGACCCCGACGAAGTCAGAGATTGCTTTACTCTCAAAAGGTAACTGTTGCGGAGGTGAGAGAATGTACACGTTGATTTGGGGAATAGTGGCAAACAGCCACGGCATTGCCTCAGTAGAGCTGGAGGATTTCTTCAAACGCATGCTGGGCGGTGATATTCGCGTTACCAAGGACCTGAACAAGGGATCCTTCAAGGTCGCGAAAGACTTCGAGACCCTGAACAAGGCTAGAGAAACTATTGAAAAAATCACACGCGCCTATCCGCACCAAGGTTTCTGGGAACACATCAGCCACGATTGGCAAGACATAGTTGACGAAACTGGTGACACTGTATACTGTGAAGAATGTGGAGAGAGTGCACTAGACTGTGAATGCAGACTAGCCAAGAATACCATTCCGGCATAGAAAGAGAGAATCAGAAGTGAAAAAGCCACACGTGCCTATCTGCACCAAAGTGTCTGGAGGACCATTAGCTCCCATGATCTAGGCGCTCGCTAAACTCGTCGACGAAGACATAAGGGGCTGAGAACTTTGGGGGGATGTACTTGGGTTCCAACTGGGAACGATTCTATGATGAATTGAAGCACAAAGCTAAGGCCGCTTTAGAGCGGACCTTAGAAAAACAGAGGAAGAGAGTGGAGGAAGAGAGAGAGCGTCTGATAGATGACATGATACGCCGGCACAAGATTTTTGGATATTGAGAGTTCAGATGCTCAGACCGGGTCTCTTGTACATGTTAAATGAGAGATCAGACGGCCGCACTCTTTGCCATACCCAAACGGCGAGAATTCTAGAAGAGGTGAGAACCTTTGAAGATTGAGTTAGGTCGAACAAGCTCCGGCAGTGGATTACCATCTGTGATGCTGAGCGTTCGCAAAAGCATTACAACGGAAGAGAGAGAAGGCTTCCTAGCTATCGGGCAATTATACAGAGGATATGCGGGGCTGATGTTGAGCCTTCGCGGTCTGACTATTAATCTGTGGCTTCACAAGTGGGAGAACACTTTTCCACGTTTCGGCTTGATTTGTCTGATCAAGTGATCACTGATGAGCTACATCAAAGTCGCTGACCGTTGCATGTATGCTATTTCAAACAGTGGCAGCGGATCCTGCTTCTCATGCACTTGCCCACGACGCACTAATAGCGCCTGTATAGGCTTCGATGATTGTGAGGACTTCGAGGCCAGAAGTAAGAAGAATGAACGGTGCACAAAGGAGAAACGAATGGGTGACAGGAGGTGAATCATCTTGATGAGTGAGGTTTTGGTGAAGAAGACCGATACAGAATCATCCTCAGGCATTCGCTACAAGCTCACGATGGTTAATCAATGCGACCGGCAAGTCGCTCTGGTTGGCTACTTTGGTTCTGAATCGGCGCTTGAAAAGTGGGCTAAGGAAAACCAAGGTGAACTTGCCAAAGTATAGGAAAGGACATTGCCGCACGAATCTTGTGGCATGTCCCTTAGCGTCCGTGTTTGTGTGTGTGTTTCTTCTAGGTGTCCGCAGATGCGATAGCCGCCTTCAAGGCAGATGAGCATCTAAGTCTCAGGTTCCGAGCAAGAGTAGCCGCAGAGGCGAAGCTGTGACGAGCCTGCTGGCCTATTCCTGGAAGAACATGTGTGTTTGTTGTGGGTGCGAAAGCGTCCGCCCCGGCTGAAATTGCTGACGACTACATTGAATCTCCTTCAGCCGGAGGATGCGAGTAGCGGTGTGTGTATGCTTGTTTTAATGCGGAGCCAATTATCCTGTTACGTCCGTTTTAAGGCAGCCTGCAAAGCTGCTTGATGCAACGATGCGATCATCCTACCGACGCATTATGGCAGTCGTCTTCATGATGCTACTGGCCTCTGGAGTACTCTTCCTGTTCATACAGATGAGCTCCGGAAAAAGGTGAAAAAATGCCCGAGGTTCTTGAAGAAGTCAGCGCATCTGAGCTTCTTGCTTTGCCTGCCTTCCATAATCCGCAAAGAGGTGAAAATATGTTAAAGGGGTTCAAAAGACCGTCCGTTGCCGACGAGAGAAGAAAATGCCGTATTGCTCGAAGACTGTACAAGTCTGGACTTTCGATCAACGAAGTTGCTCCAGCTCTTTCGCAAGGCAATAGTGGAGGTGAACTCTAATACCAGAAGTGTTTGATGAATTATCGGCCAGCGAATTTTTTCTACAGGCATAAGGATCTTGCAGGGTTCACGAATCCTACACGTGCCATCTACGGGACGGTTAGGGAGCTTGTGGAGAATTCTCTCGATGCTGCTGAAGTGCATGGTATACGCCTCAAGCTGCAGATTAAGATGAGCAGGCCGAATGGCGAGAAGCCTGCTGAAGCTCGTGAAGAAAAACTGCATGTGCGTATCGAAGACAATGCAGGAGGCGTTTCTCGAGAAAAGATCCCAACAGCTTTCGGCCGCGTCCTCGTGAGCTCAAAATATAGGCTTCGCCAGACTCGAGGCCTTTTTGGTCTCGGCGGGAAAATGGCTTTGATCTATGGCCAAAGCACTACCCATGAACCTTTCACAATCCGTTCGAGCACCGGCAAACGTAACCCCATTGTTGAGTACGTAATGATGATTGACATCGAGAAGAATGCTCCACGCATTCTGAAGCGGCGAAGGCTTCAGAATCCTAGTGGCTGGCACGGAACCATCATCGAGTTGACAACACGTGGAGACTGGGCCCACGCAAAACAGAAGATCCTCGATTATCTTATGAACACTGCCATCGCTGCACCATACGCCACTATAACTTTCGAGGACCCTGACGGCGTTCAGCATACCTACGAACCGGCTGCGAAGGACATGCCAAAGGCACCTACCGAGACGAAACCTCACCCGTCCGGCCTGGACATTGAAGCTTTGAAGCGCCTCGCGTCCACAACCAAGACAACAAACCTCCCTGCGTTTCTCTGCAGCCAATTTCAGCGCATCGGACCGGTGACTGCGAAGAAACTGCTCCAGTTCGGAGGCATTCATCCACGAAAAGATCCGCACAAGCTCTCTCGCGAAGAACTCGTTCAACTATCAAATGCGATGAACACCTACACCGAATTCAAAGCACCGGATGCTTCATGTCTCAGCCCAATAGGCGCTGAGCAACTCGAAGTGGGCATCAAGAAACAACTGCAACCTGCGTTCGTCACAACTGTCACGCGGAAACCATCATCATACTCCGGCTTCCCATTCATTGTGGAAGCAGGGCTCGCATTCGGCGGGGAGCTGCCTCCAAATACAGCAGGGAAGATTCCGATCATACGGTTTGCAAACAAGATTCCTCTCCTTTTCGATGAAGGTTCAGATGTGGCCCGGAAAGCCATCGATGAGGTGAACTGGAGACTTTACCGAGTCGACCCTACAATGCCTATCGTTGCTTTCACTTCCATAGTGTCCACCCGCATACCCTTCCGTTCAGCAGGCAAGGAAATGGTTGCCGATGAAGTAGAGGTAGAGCGTGAGTTTCTAAACTGCATCCGAGAATGTGCCAGACAACTCAGCCACTACCTATCCCGACGCCAGAGAGCAGCCCACGACAAGAGGCGACTGGACGTGTATGAGAAGTATCTACCCAAGCTAGCAGAATTCAGTACGAAGTTAGCAGGCAAGACGAAAGTGCCGAACATAGCTCCTCTGCTGAAAGCCGTTGTCAAATACCCTCAACTAAGCGATGATGAGACACAAGATGATGAGAAAGACGAAGCAGATACGAGGGAGAAAGAAAGCTAGGATGGCCCCTCTTCCCTTGGTTTTTAAGAAGCACTCAGTAGAGCTTCCGTGTTTATCTTGGACGACGCGTTCGGATCTGGAAATAAGGAAGAGAACGCAGTAGTTCCTCCACAGTCTGCCTCTCTGTTGAGAAATGGCGCAGCTGTGGTTGCACGTGAAACCGCGTCTACAGCTTCAGGTTCGGCGATCTCGGGCTGGAGAAGACGCTTCTTCTCGCGTCTTAGTCCGCGTTTCTGTCCATCCTGCAACAAGATCCACTGGCTGAGACGCGAAGAATATTACTGCAACAAGTGTGGCATGCGCCTCATCCCCACACATGCCGAACAGAGATACTCTTCATTGCTACAGACAGAAACTGCACGTTTCAGAGCAATCATCATCAGCGATCTGGATAAGATAAATGCGAATACTGTAGCTGAACTCGCCCTCTGGGGAGAGAAGAGAGAAGCGGAAGCTAGGGCGATGGTTGAGTCGATGATGACTAGGACGACGCAACATTTTGCCGATGCAGTCCAGAGAACGACAGCGGAACTCGGAGTGGCTCTTAACTGCAAGAAAGCCGCAGCGATAGAGCGTTACGGCAAATCAATTGAACAGATTTCCAATGAGAACCTTGCAGACGTGAAACAGTGTTTCAAGTCAGAGCTAAGAGACCACGGCCGTGCTTTGATGTCGACTAGTACGAGCGAATTGAAACGCGCTTTGGACGAGAGCGCATCCGGCCTCTTGACAGAGTTCAGTGAGACGACGAGAACTACCCTCAATACTTCACTCTCGAAACTTCAACAAGAAGCAACGACAACGACAAGCAACGCTCTCACAAAATTCCAAGAGGAAACAACAAAGCGACTCGGAACCGTTGCGGCAACCGCCAACAAGGCAATTGATGAGACTTCCGCAGCCATCGACCACGACATAGCGGACCTGAGAAAGACGGTTGCAGAACACATTCTGAAGCTACGGGACCAGCTCAGATGTGAGGAAGACAGGGTCCTGCAACGAACCACTGAACTCAAAGCAACAGTTGAAGACGCTTTGGGCAACATACGAAACAAAGCGCTGAATGCCATCAGTAAACAAACGAAGACCCTTACAGATCTGGAAAAGAAAACGCGGCATGTTGAGGAGAACGCCGAAGCGCTTGATCTGCGACGTGTAAACATAGAAAAGCAGGTGTCTTCATTGGCCGAGAACCTCAGCAAGATTGAGGGCATCAACAACGCATCTGCCGAACGCGCTGAACACCTGACAAAACAGCTTGGACATTCATTAGATATAATTGGGGAACGAGCAAGCACGATGCGGACTTTCTTAGCGGACACTGATGAGCAAAACAACAGGCTTCGTGCCCGCATCAGCGCACTTCTCGAAGACTATGAAGCTGAAATTGCATCTGCCAAAGACAAGCTAGTTACGCCACCGATCGATGAAATGAAAGATGAGATCGTGAAGCGTGGTCACGACAAGATGACAGCAGAACTCGAGTACCGGCTGGTTGATCTCAGACAACAACTCAAAGAGAAAGAGAACAGCATACTTCGCCAAGCGGAAGCCTCTGAACGAGACATGGCTCGAGAATCACTCCTACTGGTTCAGTCGCATCGAAGCACACAATATGTGAAGAAGAAGGAGATGGATGACCTGAAGAGGCAGAACACGAAGAAAGGGATCGAACGTCTACAATGTGACACGTGTGGGAAACGTCTCAGATACATCTCCCAGTATAACCGCTGGTATTGCGACTCGTGTGCGCGCTATGCACCTAAAGGGATTGAACGCAAACTTGAGAGAGAACCGGAAAGCGAGCTACGAAGATGGTACAACGACGTTTGGAAACAGCCAGTCGAAAATTCATAGGATAGGATAATTTCTCGGACGATCACTGAGAATTTCTCTCGGCTGTATTCTCTGCTTGCCGTATGAGGATGCTTCCATACCTCTCAAAGAAGGCAAGTTTGCTTTGATTCTTGATTTTCAAAGCAGCCCTTACCTTTTGTGGCAATGAGATCGTGCCGTCCTCGACTATGCAGGTTCCAAGAGCTTTCATTCTTGCCTCTGCTTTTCCAGCGACTCGATGCGCGTAGTGGTGGATATCACGGATGTGCCCCTCACTGCGGGCTGTACGACATACTGGGCATCCGCTATCGAAGATGGTGCGCCCATTAGCATCGTAGCCTTTCACACTGTAGAAGATCAGTTGTCCCAGAGGATTATTGTAGCGGAGCCACTGCCCCACCGTAAACACAGCATCTTCATTGGTTGCTTCCAGGATCACTGCCTTTTCTTGTGTACGAAAGTGTGCTCGCTTCTTGTCAAGTTTAGACGTAAGGAAGCGGCGGACAGCATCGACTTCGCTGGCATTCTCGAGTTTGAAAGTTGCCGTCCAGAGTTCCTTAGTCACTTAAGCTAACCTTTGCCCTTTTCTTGCGCGATTCTCTATCAGGGTTCCTGATGAGACGGTTTGGTCTGTAGTAATGATGACTCGCTAGCTGGAAAATTCAAGGTCAAGATGAAACCTCCGAGCCTTTTCGCGATAGTGTTGTACAACCATGCGATGAGAGCTCCTTGAATTAGCCCTAGAACGAAGCTAATGAGCATCAAAGCGGCTGGCGCAATCAAGATGGATGGAACCCCTGTGAAGTTTGGCCCAAGCAGCATGAAGAAGATGGATGGGATTATGCTGCTTTGTAGAGGAAGGAAATACGGGGCAATGTTCTGAAAGAAATACGCGAAAGATGCGGAGACGAAGGTACTGGCCGCCATCATGATCCCGCAGAATAGGCCGACTACTGCCTGGATTACTGCGAGAACTATAGCAAAACGCTGTACCCCTATTCTCTTTAGTTCAACCTTTGGCACTGCTAGACGCCTTCAACTCTGATCCTAAGTTTCCTTTTAAAGGCTGAAAACACCAAGCGACTCACCCATCCTTTAAGGCCAGATTATTCAACCCTAACATGCAAATCAACAGCTGTCCAAAGTGCGGCCGTCCTGGCGCGATCTTCAGATACTACAAAAATGTTGGAGGCGTGGAGTATGGACCGTACTTGGTGGTCCAGCATTATGCAGGCAAGACGCGACGAGGAAGTACACGGAACACCAAATGTTCGATCAGCCTCAAGAAACTTCATCCAATCGAGGAGGCCCGAATCAGTAGGCTCCTTGCTCAGGAAAAAGTGCGTGAAAAGAAGAGGCGATGAAACGTTTGAAAAAAGAGGGAAATGTCATCATCTTTGACTTGGCACAACGAGAAGGAGACTGGCTGAAGCTAGGCAAAGACCTACAGGACCACATCTGCAACACATTTCACCTTGGAGAGAAGAATAGACGTCGGTTCTACAGGAAGACGACTCGTCGCCACAAACGAGAGGAAGCAATCACTCTCCTGCATCAACAGACGCTGTTGATGGATCGCCTTGCCTGGCTGCTCTGGTGGAAGGGTGTGGAGATTCGTGTCAAGCTCGATGGTGAGGGATGGCAGCATGTTGTGGACCTATCAAAGAAATTTGCAGCACTCAATCGCCGAATGAACAGGTAACCCGTCCATGTGGACATTTTGCACAAACGAACGTACACAGTAGGGGGAGTATGTGATGACTTTGAGACAGAATGACCCAGCGACGCGCATTCTCAAGGTAAGGGGAAAGCTTGTTGTTGACTACAGGACGAGGGAATGGTGCACGTTGCCTTACCCAAACCATCCGCATGGGTGCCCGAACTACCAAAAACGCCAGAGCTGTCCTCCGCAAGCTCCAAGAATCGACAAGTGGCTTGACCTCTCGCGTCCGCACTGGCTGGTTGTTGCCGGATTTGACCTAGCTGCCTTTGCGAGGAAGATGAAGCGACTCCACCCGAAATGGTCTGATAGGCAGTGCCGATGTCTTCTCTACTGGCAGCCTAGCGTACGAGCTCGCTTACTATCCACATGCAGAGAGTTTCAGTCAGCTCATCCAGGAAGCGTATTTACTTTGATTCCGGAAGCGATGGGAGTCCACGTCATCAAGACCGTGCGAGCGCTTCATGTACCCATTGAGATTCGACCGAGGAGAACAGTGTTCAAGGTCGGTCTCCTCAGGTACCCTAACCAGGTGCTGGACGACAAGAGAAGAGTCGACGGGGGTGAGAACGACCAATGAAGAATAGAATGTTCACGTTCATCACAATGAAATGGAACCCGATTGTTGGCTGTTCCTTTCTCTGCATGTATTGCTGGGCCCGCGCACTTGCAGAGGGGCGTCTACGCAGCAACCCACGCTATCGAGATGGATTCAAACCGAAGCTAATTGAAATGGAACTTGAGAAGCGTTTCAAGGCTGGCGCATTTGTCTTTCTCACAGATATGGGCGACGCATTCTGTGATGCGGTGCCATCTGAATGGATCCTACGCATACTCGATATCATGCGCAAGTCCCCGGATGTGCATTTCCTTTGTCAGACCAAGAACCCTCAACGCTACCTTGAGTTCGCATCAATCTTTCTAGAAAACGTCGTGTTAGGAGCAACTATTGAGTCGAACCAAGATTATCGGCAACTGTCCAGGGCACCAAGCCAATCTTCACGGCTCATAGCAATGCAGGAATTAGCGAAGCTTAGACCTGATCTGCGTCGATTCATTGCTGTCGAACCAATCTTGAAATTTGACTTGGACTCGTTCGTGTCTCAGTTGAAAGCTATTCGTCCGTGGGCTGTAGCAGTTGGCTACGATAACTATTCTTGGAAGCTTGATGAACCCTCTCTAGCCCAAACTGAGGCACTCATTACAGCGCTAGAACAGTTCACTCAGGTCCATCGTAAGACCATACGCCCTGCATGGTGGGAAAACGGGGGGTAACTAGCTCTTGGTGTATGATTGGGTCTTCACATCTGTCAAAATGCTTCCATACTTTGAGGCCCTACCGCAAAGTTTCACGTATTGGCACCTTCGAAAGGGGATAGGTAGAGCCACCCTGATGGAGACTGTGCATAGGGTTTTAACTGTCGACCGACGACAAAGAAGAACGTCAATGTTCGCGTGGAACGGTAGCACAGTGTCTTGGCCAATGTAAGGAAACGAAGGGTCTTGTTGAGAGCGTCAAGAAAGAATCTTGGCGCGGTGTGTGTTTGTTTGTGTGTTTCTTCTAGGTGTCCGCAGATGCGATAGCCGCCTTCAAGGCAGATGAGCATCCAGGTCTCAGGTTCCGAGCAAGAGTAGCCGCAGAGGCGAAGCTGTGACGAGCCTGCTGGCCTATTCCTGGAAGAACATGTGTGTTTGTTGTGGGTGCGAAAGCGTCCGCCCCGGCTGAAATTGCTGACGACTACATTGAATCTCCTTCAGCCGGAGGATGCGAGTAGCGGTGTGTGTATGCTTGTTTTAATGCGGAACTTACTGAACGCGGGTTGTAGCTAGAGCTGCTCAGATCTTTCTTTTCTGAAGCTCTCTGGACATGGTTGCCTGATCGAAGAACTCGATAGAGGATTTGCGAATTAGCAACTGCAAATCAGATACAAGGTCTGACAGAGGCTGCTGGCAGATCAGTATCAAGCGTTGAGAGGGCGGAACTTTGGAGAGAGAAAGAAAACCCTCGATCGATGCCCGTGTTGGAATCATTCTAGCGATCTCTACGATAGCTCTAAGGGGAAGAGTGAACGGAGGTACCGGCGCCAGTTCACCTGACACATTAGCGCAATGCTCGTACGGGTAGTATCCTGTCGGTCTGAAGCCTAGGAGTTTGAGAAAGGAAAACGCTGTCTTTTCAAACGCTTTGAACTCTGCATCATCCAAATTGGGTCACCATGAAGATGGTTTGGAGCTGCCTCAAAGTTTGTTTGCCCTCTCGAGGCAGGCTTCGATTTTTGCGACGGATTTCGGCATGTCATAGAAGGCTGTGTAGATCTTCGCCATCATGAGAGCGAACAGAAGGACGTTTCGTCTGTAATGGTATTCCGGTCCTTGTATTCTGCATTGGTCCGGCGGAGAAGTAGCGCTGTGCTCGAGCGTGGCAAGCTCGTCCTCAAGGCCTGCCATGAAACCATCGTAGACGTCAAGGATAGCGCTGCCGTAATCGAGAACCCCTTTCTGAACATTGATCCACTTTGCAATGTAGTCGATGTTGCGAAGAGCAAGATCGAGACGCTTGAGAAACTCCGGATCAGCAGACAAACGACGGACCTCGAGAAGGAACTATGGAAGAGCGCCTTTAACGGACGAAGGAGGCAAACGACGAGAACGCAAATTCAGCCTGCCCCGCGCTACGCGTGCCCACGGGCCCTTTTATTTTGGGTATTTTACTTTTCTGGACACCCTGTTCTCGTTATTGATTCTAATCGGGTTATGCTCTTTACTCTCTTTCCAGTTTTCCTTTTTTCATTTCCCGTTTAACTCGTTCAACCCGTTCAGCCCACTGTCTTCTAAGCTCAAAGAGCTTAGCAAGACCTTCTACCCGCTATGCTCTCTACCAGCCAACCCGTTCCAGGAACCCCCAGACCCGCAACGCGTGGGCTGGGAAAGCGAACGAGAAGGGTTAAAGCCGATCAGTTGTATAGTGTAGGTTGCGGCTCGATGGCTCGAAGTATGCCGAGGATTCTCTTGGTCTCGGCGGAAGTGGGCGGAAGATATGGGCCGCGACTTCTCTTTCCTCACTTTTACGGAAACGAAACGAGCCTACCAGGCGCGGGGACCCATTGTGGCTGTCATGACCAAGTCCATCTTTGAGCCGAAGGAGACGGCCGACGGTTACAGGATTCTGATTACCAGATTCTACCCAAGAGGAGTTCAGAGAGCGCATTTCGATGAGTGGATACGAGCTCTTTCCCCTCACCCTGACTTGCTCTTCGCGTGTAAACAGGGCAAGATCGCATGGGATTCCTTCAGGAACTTACTCATCTCACAACTCAAGAACGACCCCGAAGCATTGGACGCAATCCTGTTCCTCCACGATTGGAGCCGAACCCATGATGTGACCCTCCTCTGCTACGAGAAAGCAGGCAAACCATGCCACAGACACA